>Ga0268299_1002928_pt1 | contig 17686 bp, 16 predicted proteins | sample NOBtaG_FD_193484 | JGI IMG/M metagenome (GOLD analysis project Ga0268299, IMG submission 193484) | Activated sludge microbial communities from bioreactor in Nijmegen, Gelderland, Netherland - NOB reactor | ecosystem: Engineered > Bioreactor > Aerobic > Activated sludge | place: Netherlands...
GAGCCGTATCGACCGATGGGAATTCTCCAAGGGGCGCCGCGTCCATCGGCTCTACTGGGACGTCCAATGGCCGATCGAGAACTGTCAATCCCGGCACAAGAAGTTCTCCATCCTCAAGTATGGAGAGGTACGTGCGGGTCGGGGCAAGAAACAACATCCCGCCGCGCCAGCACGGCGGCAGCTATGTGTGGACGCGCCTCAAGTCCTCCTCATCCCCTCAGTGACATCCATCATGCAGCTTTTAAGAACCGGGTCGGTCCTATTGAGCTGAGGTGTCGGCTATTTTCGGGCACCACTTCAAGCCTTGTCGCCGAACTCTGACGCTGATCGATCCAACCATTGACGAAGTGGCATTTAGAGACTCAAAGGTGCCGGTCGTGGCCAAGGCAATCTGTCCCAGACAGGACAGTTGGCGCAGGGCACAATGGGAGAGACGCACACCAGTTGGGGCGTTCGCGCAGCGTACTGTTGGTTCCCGTCTTGCATCTCTGGGGAGCATTATCCACCCTGGAGGCTTGCGCCATGCACCAAACCCAACAGCAACTCAGTCAAGAGATGAAAGACTGCATCGCGGCCTGCTATGCCTGTGCGCAGATCTGCAATCAGTGCAGCGACAGCATGATCGGCTTACCCGGCGCACAGGCGGAGATGATGCAGCGCTGCATCCGGTTGTGCCGGGAATGCGCGGACATCTGCCTGCAATCGGCGGCGTGGATGAGCCGCGTATCCGAACTCTCCGAGCGCATCTGTCAGCTCTGCGCGGACGTCTGCGATCTCTGTGCGGAGGAATGCGCCCGGCATGCCCAGCATCATGCTCTGTGCGGCCCTTGCGAGCAAGAATGCCGGCGCTGTTTCGAAGCCTGCCGGCGCATGGGGATGGCGAAAGCTGCGTAACGCTCTATCGGATGATCGCTGGAGGGGGCCTGTTCGTCGCCTTCAGCGTCAGCTCCAAGTTTCCAATGCTTGGAACTGATGTTATATGCCAGAACGGCCTGTCTAGAACCACGCCCGTATGCCCACAACAAATCGGATTTGACTTGGGTCGCCGCCTTCTTGGCGGACCAGCGTGGCCGTCTCGCCGAAGCTTCGATCCAAGGAGATCCCAATGTAGGGCGCGAATTCTCGCCGGATCTCGTACCGCAATCGGATCCCGAATTCCAGGTTGTTGAGCCCTGAGCCCGTCGTGAAGCGCTCCACGCGTTGAACCGCCGCGTTGGTTTCAAAACGCCCCTGCAGGATCAGCCTTTGGGTCAACAGGAGGTCCTTGGTGAGTGAAAGACGCCCCGATACATTACCGCTTTGATCGATGAAGACCGCCGCCTCGACTTCATAGTTGTACGGTACCAATCCCTCGATTCCGATCACCGTTTGCCCGCGCGTCACATTTCGTCCGCGAAAGGATTGTGTTTCGAGACGGCCTCCTACTTGGAAGTCGTAATACTTCTGAATAAACCGGCCATAGAGCAGCTGAAAGTCGACGTCGTAGTCCGCTTTGAATGCGGTGTCCTGCTGGCCTTCGCTTTTGAACCACAGTCGGTTGTAATCCCCACCGTACCAACCTTCGACATCCCATCGGTAATCGCTCGTATTCTCACCGCCTCCTGTCCGCGGACGGTATTCTAAGACGTCGACCAGGGTGAACAGGCGGTGTTCCTCGTCATTCACCGGCCGAGGCCAGCCGGGCTCTGGAGAGAGGTTTTCCAGGGTTCGATGTCGGTCAGTCACGGGGCCAATAAGGTCGAAGTGTCCCGTATCGGTTGCGGAGTCCGTGGCGGCCGGGCTGGTAGCGATGGGATGAAAGGTCTCTGTCGGGGCTTCGGCTTGCAACGCGGGTTCTGCAAAGGAGAGCGACACAGCGACACTGGCACTGAAGGCGCACACGGTCGCCATTGCGCACCAGATGCGGAAAACTTGATGCACGATTCCATCTCCTGTTCGTTAGGAAGCGACCTCGACCACCCGGAACATTCCTGCTTCCATATGGAGCAGGAGATGGCAGTGAAACGCCCACGGCCCAGGAGCATCGGCGCTGATGGCGACGGACACCCGCTCGGCCGGTTTGACGGCGACGGTGTGCTTGCGCGGTAGGTAGGCTCCTGCTCCGTTCTCGAGATGCATCCACATTCCATGAAGGTGGAGCGGATGCTCCATCATGGTGTCGTTGACGAAAGTGAGGCGCAGCCGTTCGCCGTGGCGAAAGCGGATTGGCTCGGGTGCGTCTGAATATTTCTTGCCGTCGAACGACCACATGTAGCGATCCATGTGGCCCGTGACGTGCAACTCTATCTCTCGCTCCGTTTCCCGTTGGTCCGGATAGGGCGCCAAGCTCTTTAAGTCCGTGTAGACCAGCACCCGCCATGGAGTGCGTTCGAGCCCTCGACCGGGCTCGTGCATTCGGTTCTGAGAATACTCGGCGACCGTTTGATTGCCGGTGCCATGGTGGTCGGGTCCATGTTTGACAGGTTCGGCGATCGGGATCAGAGGGCGATGCCCGGTGCCGCCTTTAATGCCGGACTCATGTTCCGTCTTTCCGCCTTGCATCATGCCATGCTTGTTCTGATGACGGTCAGGCGGCGCCATGCCGGACGAGGCCGTACCGCCCCCCTTGCCATGTGTCTCCATGCCCATGCCGGCCATGTGTTCTTCGTCCATCTTCATCCCCATGTCTTCCATGGTCCGAAGGGGACGCGGACGGCGTTCGGGAATCGGCGCAGTCATCCCAGGCCGGGGAGCGAGCGTCCCACGCGCGTACCCGCTCCGGTCCATCGTCTCGGCAAAGATCGTATAGGCGCGCTCCTCGGTCGGCTGAACGATCACGTCGTAGGTTTCGGCGGGGCCGAAGCGGAATTCCTCGATGGCAACCGGCTGCACGTTTTGGCCATCGGCCTGGACGACCGTCATGGCGAGACCGGGAATGCGGACATCGTAGAAGGTCATGGCTGCCGCGTTGATGAAGCGCAGGCGCACTCGCTCGCCCGGTCGGAACAGCCCGGTCCAATTTCCGGCCGGCGGTACGCCGTTCATCAGATAGGTAAAGGTATAGCCGGTGACATCGGCAAAGTCCGTCGGGTCCATTCTCATTCGGTCCCACATCAGGTAGTTTTGCAAAGTCGGCCACAGACCGGATTGGGCGACGTCGGTGAAAAACTCCCGCGCTGCACGTTTCTGAAAGTTGTAGTAGCCGGAGAGCTTTTTGAGGTTGTCGAATATGGCCTCCGCCGGCTCGAAGGTCCACTCCGACAGCATCACCACGTAGTCGCGGTCATAGTGAAACGGCTCCGGCTCAAGCGGCTCCAGGATCATCGGCGCGTACATCCCCTGCAATTCCTGCCCGCCCGAGTGGCTGTGATACCAATAGGTACCGCTCTGCTTGATCGGGAAACGGTAGGTGAAGGTTGTGCCCGGGTTGATCCCGCCGTAGCTGACCCCCGGCACCCCGTCCATGTGGGGCGGCAAGAGGAGCCCATGCCAATGAATGGAGGAAATCTCCTTCAACCGATTCGTGACACGCAGCGTCACGTCCTGGCCTTCCTTCAAACGGATCAGCGGCCCCGGGATCGTTCCGTTGATCGTCATGGCGGTCGCGGTTCGTCCGTTCACTGTAAACGGTGTCTCCTCGATGGCCAGATCAATGACATTTCCGCTGAGCACCGTCTGCAAACCGACAGATGAACCGGCCTTCGTGGCGCCATCCATCCAGGCGCAGGCGGGAAGGAGTTGTTGTGCCGCGGCCAATAGCCCGAGCGCCCCTGTGCGTTGGAGGAATACACGCCGAGTCATACGGGTACCCTGAATGTCCATGACGATGTGTCCTTTTTGCTATTCTTGAGCGGCCCTTACGCCTTGTTCCGTATGGCCCGGTCCTTTCACGCGTTCCTCTTTCATCTCGCGCATGAGGAAATAATTGAGTCCGGTGCGGATCACCGCGATGGCGCCCAACTTGCCGATCTGGTCCCAACTCGGCGCAATGGCCGTCGAGAGAATGTCGGCGCCCAGTTCAAACTCAAGCGCCAGTGCCAGATAGCGTGCCAGCGTCAGCCGGACCTCCACATAGCTCTCCGGTTGTTGTAACGCGAACGTGTGCGTGAAACGAGAGATGGCCATGAACACGCCCAGAGCGATCACCAGAGCACCGGTCGTCTCTACGGCGAGTCGCAGCCACTGCACGAGCGTGATAATGGTCCCTTCGACGGCTTCCATCATGGACCGTACTCCTCCGCATGCAATTCTCCGTCGCACGCCATTCCGATGTTGCTCAATGATGCTTGTAGTAGCCCACCCCTCGCAGATCGTTCCACGAGGTGGTCTGATGACACCGGTAGCATTGGTTGACCTGGACGTTATCGCAGCACTGACTGCCGCCCAGATTTCCTCGGCTGATGGTTTTCTTCGACACCATGGCAAAGTGTTCCATGTAGTGGCTCGGCGGCGCCTGGTGACACTGTGCGCAGTCCAGGGAGCGCGGGGAGGGGTGTCGATACTCGGCGATCGTCCACTGGTCCGTCCCGTGGCAGTCGTTGCAATTCTTGCCGAACAAGCCTACATGGCGGTCTTTCGTCGCATGGCACGTCACGCACTCCAGTGCCGTCTCCAGCCTGGCGGGCGCGGGCCGATCGCGAAACCACTGTCGAATCAGGTCGGCCTTCGTAGGGGTTTCGGTCTTCGGGGTAGACCTGCTCAACTCGAGCAAGCCGATCCGAGCAAGGGCCGCGTGGTTCATCACCACCGGCCGCGCACTCACACCTCGGTGTTCAATATGACAGTCGGCGCATCGGCTGATGTCCACATGAAATGCAGTGGGTTGCCGCTGGAGGAGGATGTCATTGTTCGCATGGCAGACGATGCAGTTGGCCCGCTCGACGCCGTGAATCGAGGTGTGACACGTACTGCATTTCTGTTCGAGGAACGCATGGGCGTTCGACAGTGGCCCTGGACTGATAAAGCCTTGCAACCGTTCAGCGTTGGCCGGCATGTGAATGCGAACTACTCCGAGGGCGATGGCTGCGAGAGCCAGACCGAGCACGACCACAATGAGGATCCACTTTTTCACGGGTGAAACCACCTCAGTCCATAATAGAGGCCAGCCCAGACGTGAATGCCAAGAAGGACCATGAGAACCGCGGACAGGACGATGTGCGCCGCCAGCCATCTGCTGAACGCCCGCTTCAACGTGTCGTGCATTTTGACGGCGTAGTCCACATCCGCAATGGACTCTGCCAGTCGGATGGCCTGCGTGGCCGCCGGCATCCCGTTCTCGGCTCTCGGTCCCGACAGGAGCCATCGCGACCACCGGTCCTGCAATGCTGTCATGAGTGCCGGCTGTGGCGTGCTGCGTAGCTCCATCGCCACCCGGTCGTAGGCCGCCTGCAATCCGGATAGCGTGGCTCTCTTTTCACGCACCTCCTGGGACGTCTGATTGAGCAGATAGCGCCCGATGAACCCGCTCACCACCACCACCAACATCGCCGCGGTTAACAGCATGCCAAGGACGCTGTCGAATTTATGTCCCGTATGCAACAGCCCGAGCATCGAGCCGATGAGGCCGGCATAGACATGCCAGGCGAGCAGCGTGCGAAGCGAGACTCTCTTTGTGACGAGATTCTTGATCGCGGGGATCCGTTTCACCGGGGCATACAGAACACAAAACACCATCAACAGCGCGCCCGAGACTCCCAGGACACCTCCCATCAGTGACCCGGCAAAGCGGGGTGAGCGGTGCACGGCAAAGCCGAGCCAGAGCGCAAACAGCAGGAGCACCATCCCGGTTGCGACCAGCCGTTCACGTTCCTGCATTACGCATCCACCTCCACGTTGGCTGTGGACTTGGCCTGGCAAGCGAGAATGATGCTTGCCGCTTTGTCTTGGGAGGTCAGCGCCTCCTCGACCGCCATCGTGACCTGCCCTGACAGGAGTGCGACCTTGCACACGCCGCAGTAGCCTTGCCGGCAGGAATAATCGATGTTGACGCCCACATCCTCCGACGCTTCGAGCACGGTCTTGTCCTTGGGCAACGGGGCAGTCTTCCCCGAGCGAACAAATCGGCACGTCGTAGTGACGACGGCTTCCCCGGTTTCAACCGGAGTGGGTGCGCCGGTGGAAGGGGTCGGCCGTGGCTCAGCCCCGAGAAAGTTTTCGGTTTTGACCTGGTCCGCCGAGACACGCAGGTCGGCGAGGATACCCTTGACGGCCTCCATCATGGGCGGCGGCCCGCAGAGGTGGATGCGCCGCGCCGTCAGATTCGGCACGGTCTTCGTCAGCAAGTCTCGGGTGACGTAGCCTCGAGCCCCAGTCCATGCGGGTGAGCTCTCTTTGCTGAGCGTGATCGTGAGATGAAAGTTCTCGTATCGTCGGACGAGATATTCCAATTCCTCGTGATAAATGATGTCCTGCATGGTGGCACAGGCATAGATGAGGAAGATGTCGCCGGTCCAGGCCTGATCCGTCAGACAGCGGATCGCGCTCATCAGCGGCGTGACCCCGACGCCTCCGGCGATGAGCACGACGCTCGGGGCTTCGTGTCCGCGAAACGTAAATTTTCCGAAGGGCCCGCTCACGCTGATGAGGTCTCCAACCTGGATCCGTTCATGCAAATAACCGGACACGAGCCCGTCCGGCGCATGCTTGACTGTCAACTCGCAGAACGTCCGCCGGCACGGCGATGAGGCGATGGAATAGGATCGCTTCGTCTCCTTGCCGGCGATTTTCACCGACACGGTCAAAAACTGGCCCGGCTCGAACACGAAGGGGAGGACGGGAAGGTCGCCACCGGACGGATGCACCAGCCGGAAGGTTCGTACGTCGGGGGTCTCCTGGAATATCTTGGCGACCCGGAGTTGTCCGGACCACCGGCCGGCCGGAATGGTCACCAATGGCATGGCCGCGTCCGAGGCTGCCGGTGTTCTCGCCACCATGGCGGGAGCGGCGCGAACGGCCGATGGTGGTGCACCCGTCATCAGGGGAGCCGCAGAGAGCTCTTGTCTTCCTGACGCCAGACTCGCCAGCAGCGCATCGGCTCGCCGCATGCGATGGTAGTACATCCACACCGTAGAGGCGGTGAACGCCAGGAGCAGCATCATCACGAAGTAATGAAACCACGACAGCCCGAACAAGCCGTGCGGAGGCTGGCCGGGTCCGGCAGGTAACAGGTTCATCTCGCCCTTGAACCATTGCAATGCGACGTCGCGCGGCGCTCTGGCTTCCGCGAGCGCGCGGTGGGCGGCGAGTCCACTTTCAAACTGGGCCAACCCCTCCCGCATCTGCTCCGTGGCCTGCTGCATCAGGACATAATCGTCGCGAGCGGCACTCGACGAGAGCGTCGAGAGGCCTTCCGACATCAGCTCCGCGCCCTTCGTCAGTCGCTCGTGAGCCTGACGTTCGATATCTACCCGCCTTTCGGGTGTGAGGTCGGGGAGGCTCATCAAAGAGGGATAGAGTTCTTTGGGGGGTGAAGTCCCCATTCCCATCTCTCCCATGCGACCACCCATGCCTCCGCCCATCCCGAGCATCCCCTCCATGCTCTCCCCTGAGGCCCTATCCAGTGCATCGCCGGAGCCTGCGGGATCACTTGAACCCGGTTGAGGATGGTGCTCGGCATGTTGGCCCTGTGCCGTTTGGCCGAGAGACGGCACAGCCCACACCAGAGCGGTTGCTAGAATTGCAGTCGACCATCGATTGTAAAACGTCTTCATCGCCTCACACGTTTCTGCTAGCGCATTTCACGAGGACCCATACCCTCTCGATGCATGCCGCGGCCACCCCGCATCTGTCCCATCCCCATATGCCCGATCCCTTCTTGAAGGGGACACTGTCCGGTCTTCGAAAGAACGGGACAATCCTTCGCAACTTCTCGCTGACAGTCCTCGGCCGACTTTCCCGTTCTCAAACAGTCCGCCATCTTCTGATACATATCGGCCATGTCCTTCCGCAACTCTGGCGACATCTGGGTCGACTGGTCTTCTCCGAAACTCAAGGAAGACAGACCCAGCGTGAAACAGACAACAACGACGGGAACGATATGTCTTGGGCTCAGCATGGCACTTCCTCCTTTTCATGGTTCGGTCCTTACTTTTGAGTGGACGTCATGGTTCCCAGCAAGGTGCGATGTTGATCGTGCGTGAGCACCTTGGCCGCTTCCCCTACCGCTCGAATGAGATTCATGCGCTGATCGGCCCGTAGCTTCTCGATCTCAGCTATTTTCGCCTGAATCTGGGCCGCCTCCGGCTGGTCGGCGCCCGTCAACAGGTACAGCTCCTGCTCGGCTTGATCGACGCGGCGTTGCTGCGTTGCGCGGTCGAGCAGGGCTCTCTCCTTCAACCGATTCAACATCATCCTTTGTTCAGGAGTCAGAGCGATATGCTTCGCATGGTCCAGGAAAAAGCCGGTCGATCCGATGTGATACAAGTGAGAGGCGCCCGGCTGCCCGGGCATGGTGGACGGGGGTTCTTTCATAGCAGCCATACCCGAACCGCTCGTGCCACCCATCATGCCGCCCATTTCGCCCATGCAACACATTTTCATGTTGCCGCCCGAGGACATCCCGCCCATCTCGCCTCCCATCATGCCCATGCCGCCGCTTCCGCCCGATGACATGCCGGCCATCTCTCCTTCGTCGCCCATCGTGCTCATGCCCATGCCGGAGCTCCCCCCAGAGGACATGCGGCCCATCTTACCCTGATCGTCCATGGGCATAGCGGTACCTTCGCCCATCCTCCGGCGGGACCCGGCGGATGAGCTTTTCATTGGGTCGGCTCCCTGCAGCGCTGCTCGCAGTGTGGCGACTTCCCGCCGAAGCTCCATGATTTGATCGAGCAGGGCTTGATTATCACTATTCGAACGAGCCGTCTCTTGAGAACCTCTCCCCGAAGACGCCTGCTGTCCCCAACTGGCCGAAGGGCCGACAAGCATCACCGCCACCGCAGCTACAAGCACGTTCAAGTATTGACGACTATGTTCCATGACTCCACCTCCTCTTCCAAGACTGATATATGCTCGTTAATCCTTTTCTTATGCTGATCGTCTATATACCTACCGGTCGCAACCATAGAGTTTGTCAGTTTCAGCTTTCGCGTATTGGCCTGTAAAGATTTTCTCTAGCCGGTTCAGGGAAGTGTACATGTATCCCCAAAGGCCTGTAGTTGAACTATGCTTTTCTCAAACAGCTCCCGCTTGTCAGCATGCGACGCATAATCCTGAGGATCGTTGACGGAGCGTCGATAGAGGTCTGCCGCCCACCTGGCCCATTGCCGGGCGGCTTCCTCTCCATCACGTAGAGACAAGGTCTCCAGGCGCCGGCGTTCGCACACCTCTTGGCTGGGTGCTTCCACGGCTGAGAATACCGCTAGAGCTTTAAGTGCCGCAGCCGGAGCGCATTGCCGATGACCGAGACGGAGCTGAGGGTCATCGCGGCGCTGGCGATCATCGGGCTGAGGAGTACTCCAAAGAACGGGTACAAGACTCCCGCCGCGATCGGGACCCCGAGCGTGTTGTAGACGAAGGCGAAGAAGAGATTCTGCCGGATGTTGCGCATCGTGCCGTGGCTCAACCGGCGCGCACGCGCGATGGCCCGCAGGTCTCCCTTCACCAACGTCACGCCGGCACTTTCCATCGCCACATCGGTCCCGGTCCCCATCGCGATCCCCACCTGTGCCTGCGCCAACGCCGGCGCGTCGTTGATCCCGTCACCCGCCATCGCCACCACATGGCCCTCCGCCTGCAGTTGCGTGATCACGGCGGTCTTTTGCTCGGGCAGCACCTCGGCTTGCACCTCGTCAATCTTGAGCCGGCGGGCCACAGCCTCCGCCGTCGTCCGGCTGTCGCCGGTCAGCATCACGATACGGAGCCCTTCCCGATGGAGCAGGTCGATGGCCTCCGGTGTGGATGATTTGATCGGATCGGCCACACCGAGCAATCCTGCTGGCTTGTCGTCGATCGCCACGAACATGACCGTCTGGCCCTGTTGTCTGAGCGGCTCGGCCAGTTCCAATAGATGCTTCGTCTCGACTGAGAGATCGGTGAGGAACGACACCGTGCCGACAGTGAGGGAGCGGCCCTCAACCGTGCCGGTGACGCCCTTGCCTGTGAGGGAGCGAAAGTCCTGCGCCTTGGGCGGCACGACGCCCCTGTCATGTGCGCCGGACACGATGGCAGCCGCGAGTGGATGCTCACTGCTCTGCTCCAGCCCGGCTGCCAGCCGAAGGAGCTCCCCCTCGGCGTACCCGGGCACGGGGGCGACGGTCATCAGACGCGGCCTGCCTTCCGTCAACGTACCGGTCTTATCGACCACCAAAACATCCACTTTCGCCAGGGTTTCCAGCGCCTCGGCATTGCGGATTAGCACGCCCGCCGTCGCGCCGCGGCCGGTCCCGACCATGATCGACATGGGCGTGGCGAGTCCTAATGCGCAGGGGCAGGCGATGATCAAGACGGCCACCGCATTGAGCAAGGCATAGGCCATGCGGGGCTCGGGACCGTATAGGGCCCAGATGACGAAAGTGACCGCTGCGACCAAAATGACGATCGGGACGAAGTACGCGGCGACGAGATCGGCCAGCCGTTGAATCGGGGCGCGGGTCCGCTGAGCCTCGCTGACCATGCGGACGATCTGCGCAAGCAGCGTCTCGCGGCCGACCCGTTCGGCGCGCATGATAAAGCTGCCGGTGCCGTTGACCGTGGCTCCCACGACTTGCTGACCCGGCTCCTTTTCCACCGGGATCGGCTCGCCGCTAATCATGGATTCATCGATCGCGCTCGCGCCTTCCAGCACGACGCCATCGACCGGAATCTTCTCACCCGGTCGCACGCGCAAATGGTCGCCCACCTGCACCTGCTCCAAGGGCACGTCTTCTTCGCGGCCATCGGACCGGACCACACGCGCCGTTCGCGGGGCAAGCCCGAGCAGGGCCTTCAAGGCGCTGCTCGTCCTGCTGCGCGCCCGCAGCTCGAGCACCTGGCCGAGCAGCACGAGGGCCACGATCGCGACTGCCGGCTCGAAATAGACGGCAAGCTCGCCGCCGTGGACCCGGAACGAGTCGGGAAACAGACGGGGCACGAGAGTGGCGGCTACACTGTACAGGTATGCGGCGCCGGTGCCGAGGCCGATCAGCGTGAACATATTCAGATGGCGGTTGGCGACCGAGGCCCAGGCTCGTTGGAACAGCGGCCAGCCGGCCCACAGCACTACCGGAGTTGCCAGGACGAACTGAAACCAGACCAAGGCCCTTCCGGAGAAGAGCTGCTGCAAGGGCCGCCCGGGCAACATCTCGGAAAGCATCAGCGCGAGAATCGGGGAGCCGAGGATCACGCTTTGCCAGAACCGGCGGGTCATATCCACCAACTCGGGATTGACTTCCTCCTCCGTCACCGTCCGCGGCTCCAGGGCCATCCCGCAGATCGGGCAATTGCCCGGCTCAGACTGGACGATTTCGGGGTGCATGGGGCAGGTGTACTCGGTGCGGGTTGCCGGACCGGTCACCTCGGCCGGCTCTAACGCCATGCCGCACTTCGGGCAGGCCCCCGGTCCCTTTTGGCGCACCTCCGGATCCATCGGGCAGGTATAGTCCATGTCTGAATCCGCCGCCGAAGCAGCCGCATGAACAGGCTGTGTCGCACCGCGGTCGAGGTATCGCTGCGGCTCGGCTTTGAATTTCTTCAGGCAGGACGCGCTGCAGAAGGCATACGTCTTGCCTTTGTGCTCCGCCAGGCCGGCCGCATGCTCCGGCTCCACGGTCATGCCGCACACCGGGTCGATGTGCTGGTCTGCAGCCTGAGCTCCTGCCGGCTTCACGTAGCGTTGCGGGTCGGCCTTGAACTTGTTTAAGCACGACTGGTTGCAGAAGTAGTAGGTCCGCCCCGCATGCTGATAGGAGCCGGCGGCCTGTTTGGGATCGACCGTCATCCTGCACACCGGATCAATCTCCGAGCCAGCTAAAGCAGAGGGCTGTATCATGGGAATGGGCTTCATCGTTGTGCTCCTTGTTCCGTTTGTGCAGGTCTACGGCACCAACAGTCATTAGATCGGCCATGAACCATCGCTGACCTCCTTCCATCCTATCTACATCGGGGTCTGTATCGCACGCCTGATGTCGTCCCCCAGGGTCTTCAACCCTTAGAGACGGAGGAAGAAGCACAACATTACAGTGGAGAAAGGCTGTCACAGGCCATGGCTGGCCTTCGGCGGAACGTTCCGAGATTTTGGCATCGGCCTGCATAATGGTCAGGGCTGACCGGATCAGGGCCAAATGCGTGAAACCTTGAGGAAAGTTTCCCAGTAACTCGCCCTTGACCCAATAGCGGAGGGTTCGGTCCAGGGCTGCCTCGGCGTCGATCACCTCGCCCGTGCTGATCATCGGATCAGCATCAGCCCCGTATGTCAGCGTGATCCACCAGCGATCGCCGGTGGAGACCTCCGTCCGTCCTACCAGCCCGCAGGCATCTGGCTGAAGCGGCACGGAGCAGTGGAGCCGCAGCGACTCTCGCCCGCTGCGGGCCACCGCTCCGTCAGGACAGCGTTCGATCGAAGTCCCCGCACGGGCATAATCGAAGGTCGGTGCGAACTCCACCTGGACCGGCAGGCGACCAGCCAGCCCTTCGATAAGGCGAAGCAGGCGATGAGGGGACGACCCGGCGGGATCCGGACCCGGCATGAAATCGATCAACCGGACTTGGCCCGTCGCCGTACGAAACGTGGTGGTGAGTACATTGGTCGCCCCAGCATAGCACCGAGTGACTTCAGTGAGATCGACAGGTCCCACCCAGAACCATCCGCCTTTGACGGCGTCCAGCAAGCGGCAGAAGACGGCGGGGCTATCGAATGCGGGCCAGCAGCACCAGTCGATGGAGCCATCCCGCGCAACCAATGCGGCGGTGCGGCCATTGCCGATCAGGCCATAATCCGCGAGGGGCCGGTAGGTGGGGTCTCGTGCCAACCGAGCCGACATCCATCCCGTGTCATTAGACGGCGTACTGATTCCAACCTCCGTACCCTTCTTTAATGGAGCCGCGCGGCAGACTGATGAGGATCAGCACCGCGCCAATGAGCATGTCATGGACGATTGCCGTTGCTGTTGAACCGGACAAGAGCCAAGGTGCGGTCAGCAGCCAGATTCCGAAGAGGACATTCAGCCATCGTAAAGATCTGGTCACTTCCGCCCACGCAATAACGGTGCAGGTGACCACGAGGGCGCCGACCACGTGTTCCGAGTCCGCCAGGAGTCCTTCCGTCGCCAGCACAGCGGGGGCGCCCATCAGCCAGATGCCCAAGACCGTCGCGACGGCCAGCGACCAGGGTACCGTCAGACCCCAGACCATGGCCGGCATCCAACCGGCGACGTTCTGTTCCGGGAAGCGAGGAGCCGGTTGATCCGGTCCTCCCCCCGCGACGCTGCCGCCCATCCAAAATGTGCGCCAGAAGGGCCGGCCCTCCTGAAGACTCTGCCGCATGAATTGCCCCATGGCGATCACTTCATCGACCGCCAGCGGCACCATCACCAGCATGCCGGCCGCCGCGAACAAACACAGGCTGCACCACAAGCCGATCGAGAGCGGCTGAAGGATCACGAGAATAATGCTCGTCGCGCCGAGCGGGACGACGAGCAGCGCGAACATCAGGACCATCCAGGGCATGGTCCGCCAGCGACGGCTGTCGCCCATGTAGCCGGACAGGGCTTCGAGCATATAGGCGACAGCACCCAAGCCTGCGTCCGAGATCGGCCAGGCTTTGGAGACATCGGAGGTGAGCACCTTCTCGGTGCTGTGACCAAAGAACGGGTCCCAGGCGGCGGAGATGTGTCCCAACTGATAGGCCGCGAGATAGCGGGAGATAAAAAAGCCTACGAAGGCAAGGACGATGATCGGGCCTCGTTGTAGCCAGCTCGATGGATTGTAGGTCCAGCCGGGCGGAATCTCGGGGCCCGGCATCGGCATCCATCCCATGCCCGGCATGCCGGGAATCAATATGGAGAGGGCGATGAGAAGACTCCCCACAACTGTGTCGTTGAGATAGACGGCGGCCGACGTGGTCCAGAAGACGAGCGGGGCAAAGAGGAGCCAGATGCCGAGAAAACAGAGGGCCCAACCGGCCCAGGCTCGCCGGAACAGGGCGAGAACCGCCAGCGGGACCACCAGCACGCCGCAGAGCACATCGTTCCACACCACGGCCGGTTCCAGGGAACCGAGGGCCACAGGAGTGGTCATCAGCCAGACACCCAGCAGGATATTTGTGTAGTGGGTCCAGAGAAACTTCTTCTGCTGCTCTACAAGCATGGCGTCATGCTCGGGACCGGACATGCCTTCATGCCCAGCCTCGTGCATGTGATGCCGCCGTTGTTTGAACGGAACCGGATCTGCCATTACGAATCTCCGCCTGTTCCACCGGCAGGAGAAGGACCACGTATCTCCTTGATCCATTTGCTCGCATAGCGCTCCGGCTGGCGGTCAAACTCTTCCTTGCAACGAGGGGCACAAAAATAATACGTGAGACCTTGGTACTCGCTCGTCGCAGTGGGCTGATCCGGCTTCAGGGCCGTCCCGCAGACCACGTCATTCACGATCGTCTTGGTTTCCATGGTGCTCTTCTGGATAGTGCTCTTCTGGATAGTGCTCTTCTGATCGTCGGGTTCCGAGGCGGGCGGTGGCACCTGCGTGACTGCCTCTTCGGTCACGAGGCGCTCGTCCGACTGCCGGGCTGTTTGACGGTTGACGATCGTTCTCGAGACGCGGCCGGGAAAGCGGGACTCCGCCGACTGTTTCACCACCTGGAATGAGACGGAGATATCGCGGGTGAGAAGTTCGAACCGGGGTTCATCCCACTCGTGAAGCCGCTCTGCGCTCAGCCACGACCCCTCTCTCCAGCATTGCACAGCCCCCGGCCCGACGTTTCGTACAATATCACCGGTGTGAGCGTCGAAATAGTACCCTTCACAAGCTTGGATCTGTGCCAAGGTCTGCATGGTTGGTACGGCCTAAGGCTCACTTCAGGAGCTTCGCGATGACGACGACGAGCAGGATGATAAGCAAAATGCCCACCAGGCTCCAGATGACCATGCCGAACCCCATGCCACCCATCATGCCGTCCATCATTGTGCCGTGTCCTGGCTTCCATCTCAGAACGAGTACTGAACTCCGACCGTCACGCGCATTTCGGGAGAGTCTTCAGCGATGCCGGCGCCGACGCCGAGCGCGAGCACGGTCAGGGGATTGATGATCTGGCGGATACCGAGCTCCACGATGTTCGAGTCATAGCCCTTTCGCCGCTGCTGCTCGCGCACGTAATCCGCGACGAACACGGTGGCCCTCGCGACCCGAGCGCTATATCCCACGATTGCGATGTAGCGATTCTGCCGCTCGTCACTCATGGGATCCGAGTTGCGCACCCAACTGACATTCACGTGCACGCGCTGGAAGAGCGAGGTGTACGGAATGGTCTTCGTCGCCAAAAAGCGGACGTGAGTGTCCAGGCCGGTGCTGCTGAGTCCTGTGGGTATGTCGAGCCGGCCTGAGAGGGCGATGGCGGGCAGGAGCTGCGATTCTTGATTAAAGTTGTACATGGCTTCGGCGATGAGGTTGCGGCTGCCGGTTCTATCCCCGTTGCCCAAGAGAAACGGCGTACCAATCCTGGCTTGCCAGTTCCGGGCAAACCCGATTTCCATGCGTGGTTCCAAGCGGAAGAGATCTCGCCCCTCCCGATCCTGCTCGTACCGCCCGAAGGCCTGAATTTCTCGGTTCAAATAGGGCAAGGGGTAGGCATCCTCGACCTGCGTCGGGATGTTTTCTTCCAAATTGGTGTGGTCGGCGGCGAATACACCCGTCGGCATCAGAACGGCGCGCGACAGGACGCCAAGCAGCAAGACCAATCCCAGCCGGCAGAAGGGTAGTCTAATCATCACAGGCTCCTCACTCAGTGAGAGGAGAAAGGTCAACGGACACTGATCGGGACCGGCTGAGCGGGAAGCGGCGGAGCGGTCGGCTCCTGCTCCATCGGCAGGGGAGAGACGTCCGGCACCGAACCATACTTCTTGTCCCATCCTTGCAGCATGGTGTCGATCATCTTCTGTGGGGTCCCGCCCGGTTCCATCGCCTCAGGCATCATCTGCATCTGCGGCATCAGCGTCTTGAGCGCGTCCATGAGCGAACCGGGCAACTCGCCCTCTTCCAGCCCGGGTCGCATTTTCATCTTGAACTGTGCCATGACCTTTTCCCGCATCTCCGGCGTCATGCCCTGGGGCATCATGAGGGGCATCATCTCCTCCAGCATCTCATGCATAATCCGGTTCATGCCGCCGTCCGCGCCCTTCATCCAGTCGTAGTAAACACGGGGATCCATGTCGGGGTACGGCAGTTGGAACTTCCTCGCGAGGTGTTCGTCCCCGGGATGATATTTCATCGCATCAATGACGCGGTATAGCTCGGCGCGTTTCTCTTCGATGGTCCACCCGTCATAGGCCAGAATGTCATAGGCGATGCCGTGCAACATGTGCAGGTTGTCGAAAATATTGGCCGACTCCGGCGAGAACCGTGAGTACCGCGGCATGATCTCCCGACTCAGCAGCATCCTGAGGGGCCGATCCACCAGCACCCGGAGATAGCCGGTTTGATTGGTCTGGCGGATCATCGACTCCTGTTCCTGATCGTTGCCCGCCAGTATCAGGGCTTCGTAAATGGCCGGATGCCACCAGTGCGCGTAGTAGAAGAAATTGTTGGAAACTGGATAGTAGTTCCGGAAGCGCGTGAAGTAGGGCTTCATCATGACGCCGGCCCGCCGCATGGTCACGTCGAGCGGCGCCGGGCTGCGCGGGATATTCATGTAATGGAGGTAGTAGTTAACGGCTCGGTCCGTCCACTGTTTCTTCTCGTTCCACGGGATGCGGTTGTCGGAGAGAATGTCGTACGTCTGCTCGTGGTGCATGTGAGTCCAGTCAATGGCCCGATAGAGCTGCCACATCACCGTGGAAGTGTAGGGACCGTAATATTGCATCTGCGGTTCGACCGGTGGCGGATCGTACAGATAGGCCAGGCATTCGAGGTTGAAGTCGTAGTCGGTCCGGGCATGCTGGTCGAACGGGTTTAAGAGCAGGACGTCATGTTGCTTCCCGTGCGAGAAGTGAATGCCGGAACTGACCAGGTAGGCTGGGCGATGGCGTTGAAAGAAGTCGATGTTGTAACTGAAAAGTGTCGTGTGCCGTTGTCCCCGAAGATGGGTCGTTTCAGTGCGCTGTTCGATAAGTGGAGGAGGGTAAATCGGTTGCGAGGCGGGATCGACCTGGCAACCCGAAACAGCGCCCAAGACCGCCAGGGTCATAGAACCCCACATACGCATGCGGCCAGCATAGCAAAACATGGACCACCAGTTCCATAGATTGTGACTCAGGCGATGAATGTTTTTCTGGGGTTTTCGTGTGGGGCGCTCAAACCGTGAAGAAAGAGGCACCTAGACAGACAAATTGTCACGTAGAGGACACTTTCTCCCAAGAGGAGGGGCGCGAAGTACTCGCTCGCGAGCGCCATGTACGATCTCAGATCGACGCCGCAGGGCGGTCTCCCGGCGCTGTCTGCGATCAATCCTGTTAAATCGGACCCGGTTTCTTTGGACAGCGGTTCAGATCACAATACTGTCCAAGGAGGCCAGGGATGGATTGACCATCATCGAAATCGTCAAAGGAAGCTGCGGCGTCTCGTGAGGCCGCGGTACCGC
>Ga0268299_1002929_pt1 | contig 17681 bp, 15 predicted proteins | sample NOBtaG_FD_193484 | JGI IMG/M metagenome (GOLD analysis project Ga0268299, IMG submission 193484) | Activated sludge microbial communities from bioreactor in Nijmegen, Gelderland, Netherland - NOB reactor | ecosystem: Engineered > Bioreactor > Aerobic > Activated sludge | place: Netherlands...
GGGCCGGTGCTGCACGAGTCGGACCTGCTGGCCGACGGCCACCTCCGGGCCCGGGGCTTCTTCCGCCCCAACAGCTCGGCCGACATGCCGGTCTACGAGCACCCCAACCACCTCTGGCGCTGGGACGGCCCGCCGATGGCCTGGGGCCCGCTCGGCCGGCTGGGCGCCGACAACGACTATGTGTGGCGCACCGTGGTTGGGGTCACCGACACCGAGTACGCCGCCATGGCCGCCGACGGCCACCTCAGCTGCGACTACCTGCAGGCCGACGGCTCGAGCTACTGACCGATCCGCCGGAGGCGGTCCGGCAGGGTGGCGCCCCTGACGGTGATGGGGGAGGCCGCTCGCGGCCGACGGGGGCGCGGCCCCCGAACAGCACAGGTGCCCGGTGTCACCCGGACGGTATTGGAACCCCCGGCGGGGTCGTGGGATCGTTGACCCTGCTATGACCCAAGCTCCGCAAGCGGCCGGTGAGGCCCCGGTCCAGGTGGGGGGACGCACGTTCCCCTACAAGTACATCGTGGCCGTGGCCTTCGTGCTCGGCTTCTTCATGGACATCCTGGACACCACGATCGTGAACGTGGCCCTGCCCACCCTGCGCACCGAGTTCGGGGCCGACGTCAACACGATCGAGTGGGTGGTCACCGGCTACCTGCTCAGCCTCGCCCTGTGGATCCCGTGCTCGGGATGGTTGGGCGACCGGTTCGGCACCAAGAAGATCTTCGTGTTCGCCCTGGCCATGTTCACCGCCGCCTCGGCCCTGTGCGGCGCGGCCTGGAACATCGAGTCGCTCATCGTGTTCCGCCTGCTCCAGGGCGTGGGGGGCGGCATGTTGACCCCCGTGGGCACCGCCATGCTGTTCCGGGCCTACCCGCCGGCCGAGCGGCCCCGGGCGGCGTCGCTCACCTCCAGCATCACGGTGCTGGCCCCCGCCGTCGGTCCTCTGATCGGCGGCTCGCTGGTCGAGTTCGCCAACTGGCGGTGGATCTTCTTCGTCAACCTCCCGATCGGGATCGTCGGCATCTGGTTCTCGATCCGGTACCTGCGCGACCACACCGAGCCCACCGCGGGCTCCTTCGACATCCCGGGCTTCGTGCTCTCCGGCTTCGGCCTCGCCGCGCTGCTGTTCGGGTTGGCTGAAGCCCCGATCCGGGGGTGGACCTCGCCCCCGGTGCTGTCGATGCTGGCCGCCGCGGTCGTCATGATCGTGGCGCTGGTGGTGGTCGAGACCCGCAAGCGCCACCCCCTGCTCGACCTCAGCCTGCTCACCGAGCGGGCGTTCCGCACCCCCAACGTGGTCTCGTTCCTCAGCTTCGGCTCGCTGATGGGCCTGTTCTTCCTCCTGCCCCAGTTCCTCCAGGGGCCGGCCGGCTACTCGCCCCTGCACTCCGGGCTCACCACCGCCCCCCAGGCGGTGGGTGTGATCCTGTCGGCCCGGCTCACCGGCACGTACCTGTATCCCCGGATCGGGCCCCGCCGCCTGGCCATGTTCGGCATGGCCTGGACCGGCCTGCTCACCGCCGCGTTCTACTGGGTGCAGGTCGACACGAGCCCGTGGTGGATCCGGCTGCTCATGATCCTCCGGGGCCTCGGCATGGGCCTGACGTTCATCCCCCTCCAGGCTGCCGCCTTCGCCCAGATCACACCGGAGAAGAGCGGGCGGGCGTCGGCCCTGTACTCGGCTCAGCGCCAGGCCGGCGCGGCTGTCGGGGTGGCGGCCCTGGCCACGATCTTCCTCACCCGCCGGGAGGCGCTGGTGGGCACCCTCGAGGGGGCGGCCGCCCTCCCTCAGACGGTGGCGGCCTACCACCAGGCGATGATGGGCGCGGCGCTGATGTCGATCATCGGGGTGGTGGCCGCCTCGTTCATCCGCGACAGCGACGCCGCCGCCACCATGGTGCGCCGGGTGAAACCGAACAAGACGGAGCCGGTGGCGGGCTGAGCGGGTCGGCTCCGGCGACAACCAGGAAAGGGCGGGCATGAGCGGGCTGGACGGGGTCCGGGTGCTGGAGTTGGGGGGTGGTGTGGCCGCCGCGGCGGCGGCCAAGCTGCTGGCCGACCTCGGCGCCGACGTGGTCAAGGTGGAGCCGCCCGAGGGCGATCCGGCCCGCCGGCGGGGCCCGTTCCCGGCCGGGGAGCCCGACCCGGAGCGCAGCGGTCTGTTCCTGGCCCTGAACACGAACAAGCGGAGCGTGGTGGCGGCCGATTCGGCCAGCCCCGATGTGGCGGCGCTGGTGGCCGAGGCCGACGTGGTGGTCCACAACCTCACCGCCCCGGAGCTGGCCGCCGCCGGCGTCAGCCCCGAGGCGTGGCGGGCCGCCCATCCGGCCCTGGTCGTCGCCTCCGTCACGCCGTTCGGGCTCACCGGCCCCTACGCCGGCTGGCGGGCCGAGGAGCTCACGGTCAACCACGGCGGCGGCTGGGGCTGGCTCGGCCCGGGGGCGTCGCCCGATCCCGACCTGCCCCCGCTCAAAGCCTGGGGCCGCCAGGCCGACCTTCACGCCGCCCTCGTCGCCGCCACCGCCGTGCTGGGCTGCGTGCACAAGGCCCGGCGCACCGGGGAAGGGGCGCACATCGACCTGTCGGCCATGGCGCATGTGGCCGGGATGCTGGAGGCGGCCTACATCGGGTGGAGCTACCAGGGGGAGAACGCCAGCCGGCTCGGCTCCCGCATCCGCAACCCGTGGGGGATCTTCCCCTGCTCCGACGGTCTGATCTTCCTGGTGTCGGTGGAGGCCGACCAGTGGGAGCGGCTGGTCGACATGATGGGCCGGCCCGAGTGGGCCGAGATGGAGATCTTCGCCGACTTCCCCGACCGGTTGGCCAACGACGACCTCCTGCGGATCTACCTGAGCGAGTGGACGGCCCAGCACACGGTGGCCGAGCTGTGGCACGGGGGTCAGGCGCGGCGGATCTGCTTCGCCCCGGTGTTCACCATGGCCGACCTGGCCGGCCAGGACCACCTGCACCAGCGGGGGTTCTTCGTGGACGTGGACCATCCGGTGGCCGGTCCGGTCACCCATCTCGGGGCCCCGTTCGTGCTGGGTGAACCGTGGTGGGGTCTGCGTACCCCGGCCCCCACGCTGGGCCAGCACACCGGGGAGACCTTCACCCCCCGGTCGTCGGTGCCGGTGGTGGTGCCGGGCACGGGCCCCCGGGGCCGGCGCCCGCTCGACGGGGTGCGCGTGGCCGACCTGAGCTGGGTCTGGGCCGGCCCGTACTGCACCATGCACCTGGCCCATCTGGGGGCCGACGTGATCAAGATCGAGTCGGCGGCCCGCCCCACCCTCGGCCGCCGCCTGCCGATCCACCCGCCCGACGTGGAGCCGACGCTCGACACCTGCGGCTACTTCAACCAGTGGGAGCAGGGCAAGCGCAGCTGCACCGTCGACCTCAGCCAGGCCGAGAGCCGCGAGGTGGTGCTCGACATCGTCGCCCACTGCGACGTGGTGGTGTCGAACTTCGCCACCGGGGTGATGGACCGCTTGGGCTTCACCGAGGAGGCGCTGCGCGCCCGCAACCCCGAGCTCGTGATCGCCGCCATCTCCGGCTACGGGCAGTCGGGGCCGCTGAGCCACTACATGGGTTACGGGCCCACCACCGGGCCCCTGTCGGGGCTCACATCGCTCACCGGCCACCCGGGCGGGCCGCCCGAGGAGCTGGGGATCTCGGTGGGCGACCCCGGGGCCGGGATCACGGCCGCCTTCGCCATCACCGCGGCCCTGGTGGCCCGCCAGCAGCATGGGGGCGGCCAGACGATCGACGTGGCCCTGTGGGAGTCGACGGCCGCCAACGCCCTGGAGGGGTGGATGCACCACGCCCTCACCGGCGCCCAACCGGAGCGAATGGGCAACCGTGACCCGCAGATGGCGCCCCACAACGTCTACCGCTGCGCCGGCGACGACCGGTGGGTGTCGATCGCCTGCACCTCCGACGGCGAGTGGGCTGACCTGGCTGCCGTGATCGATGCCGGCTCCGGCTCCGCCCTGGCCGGGGACCCCCGGTTCGCCACGGCCGAGGGGCGCAAGGCCCACGAGGACGAGCTCGACGCTCTGATCGCCGCCTGGTGCGCCGGGCGGGACCGGTGGGACGTGACCCGCACCCTGCAGGCGGTGGGGGTGGCGGCGTTCCCGTCGATGAGCCCGTCGGATCTCGACGCCGACCCCCACCTGGCCGCCCGGGGCTTCATCGAGCGGCTCGACCATCCGGCGGTGGGCCGTCGGGGCCACACCGGTGTGCCGTGGCTGCTCGACTCGGCCCCCAACGGGGTGATGGGGCCGGCCCCGCTACTGGGCCAGCACACCGACGAGGTGTTGGCCGAGGTCGCCGGCTACGGCCCGGACCGCATCGCCGCCCTGCGGGCCGCCGGCCTCCTGGCCTGACCCCTCCTGGCGCTCCCGACGCCTGATCCGGTGTCCCCGCCTGTCACCGGTGACGGCCCCGGACACCAGATGGCAGCTCGGTACCATGGCGGCATGGCGACGGAGGCCCAGGTGACAGCGGTGATCGAGGCGGTCGAGCAGCGGCGCGACGGGCTGGTCGTGCGGTTCCGAGGTGGGGCCAAGCCCGTGACCGTGCCCTGGCGCTGGGTGCGGGACCACAGCGAGGATCCGGCCTCGCTCGACCCGGCGACGGCCCAGCGCCTGGTCGACACGTTCACCATCCCGGCCGACCTCGCCCCGGCGTCGGCCGAGCTGGCCGGGCCGGCCGTCGCCGTCACGTGGGCCGGGGGTGGGGAGCCGCCGTCGCTGGTGTCGGTGGCCCGCCTGGCCGAGGCGGCCGGCCTGGTGCCGCCGACCCCGGTCGGGTTGTGGTCGGCCGACGACCCGCTACCCGGCGGCCCGCCCTGGTTCGATCACGACGCCGTCGCCGCCGAGGATGCGGCCCTGCTGGCCTGGCTGGAGGCGATCGAGTGCCACGGGTTCGGGCTGGTGCGGGGGGTGCCGCCGACGGCTGAGGCAGCCGAGGCGCTGGCCCGCCGGATCGGCTATCCCCGGGCGACCATCTTCGGGCCGGCCATGTGGACGCTGTCGTCGGCCGTCACCGACCACGAGGACTCGGCCTACTCCACCACCTTCCTCGAACCCCACACCGACGGCACCTACACCGTCGACGCCCCGGGCCTGCAGCTCTTCGCCTGCCTCGAACGCGAGGGCACCGGGGGCGAGAGCATCGTGGTCGACGGGTTCGCTGCCGCCGAGCGGGTGCGGGCCGCCGACCCCGAGGCGTTCGCCGTGTTGACCCGGGTGGAGGTGCCGTGCCAGTACCTGGAGCCGGGCGTCCACCTGCGGGCCACCCGCCCGGTGCTCTGCGTCGACCGGACCGGCCGGCTGGTGCAGGTGTCGTTCAACAACTACGACCGGGCCCCGTTCCTACTGCCGCCCGCCGAGATGGAGGAGTGGTACCGGGCCTATGCCCGTCTCCACGCCGAGGTCAACGACCGCCGCCACTGGCTGACGATCGGTCTCGAGCCGGGGGACGCTCTGGTGATCGACAACTGGCGCACCCTGCACGGTCGCATGGCCTACACCGGTACGCGGGTGTTCGAGGGCTGCTACCACAATCGCGAGGATTTCGAGAGCCGCCTCCGGGTCCTGCGGGCCACGGTCTGACCGGCAGCCGGCGGGCTCCTCCGCGGTCGCCCGGGTCGCGGAGCTCGAACGCTCCCAGCGAGACGAGGACGTTGACGGTTTCCTCTCCCTGTTCGATCAGGCCTGAAACCTCATCTCGGGGTGGACGGGCCGTCCCGCAGGGGGTCGCCGGCTCCGGGGGAGAGGCCGAGCACCACCCGCCCGGCCGGGCGCTGGTGGATCAGCTGGCCGGCGGCGTGCTGCACGCCGGTGTGGGCGTCGCGAAGGAACCGCTCCAGCTTGTTGTTGGTGGAGATGGCGTTGGTGCCGGCGGCGTGGAACACGATGTCGACCGCCCGCACCGCCTCGTTCATGGCGTGGGTGATGGCAAGCTGGGCCCGGGTGACGGCCCGAACCAGGGGATCGCCCCCGTCGGCCAGGGCGTCCCAGGCGGCGTTCAGCGTCTCGGTCACGAACGCCCGGGCGGCGCCGGTGATGGCCTCGGCCCGGGCCACGGCGTCCTGCACCGCCTCCCGCTCCCGCATCGGCACCGGTGAACCGGTCGACGCCTTGGCCCCCAGGGCCACCAGGGCGTCGATCGCCCCCTGGGCCAGGCCCACGCCCACACCGGCCGTCGGCGCCCAACCCGCCACCATGTTGAGGCGGGGGTCGTAGAGGCGCTCGGTGCGCCCGGAGATCCACCGGCCCGACGCCACCCGGCCGTCGGGCACGAACACGCTGTCGACCACGAAGTCGTCGCTGCCGGTGCCCCGCATGCCCACCACGTCCCAGTTGGGCACGATCTCGCCGTCGCTCACCGGCAGGATCATCGACCGGCCGGCCACCCGACCATCGGGCCGCTCCATGAAGCACGTGCCGAGGTACCAGTTGGCGTGGCGCACCCCGCTGGCGTAGTCCCAGTGGCCCGACGCCAGCACCCCGCCCTCCACCCGGGTGGCGGTGCCGAGGGGGCGGGCCGAGCCGGCCAGGTGGAGGTGGCCGGTCTGCTCCCGCATGGCCAGCACCGCGGCGGGGTCGATCCAGGCCAGGAAGGTGGTGACGGCCGCCGCCACCTGGGCGCACCAGCCCACCGAGCCGTCGTGGCGGGCCAGCTCCTCGGCCACGGTGAAGGCGGTGAGGGGGTGGACCTCGGCCCCGCCGGCGAACCGGGGGACGTACATCTCGAACACTCCGGCGGCCCGGATGGCCTCGACGAGGTCGTCGGGGAGGCGGCGTTCCCGGTCGATCCAGTCGGCGGCGGCGTCGACGGCGGGCCCCAGAGCCCGGACGGCATCGATGATGTCGGCGTCGGTGGCGGTGGTGCGCTGGCCCATGGCACGACCTTACGGACCGCCGCCCCACCGGCAAAATCCAACACGGCGTGGTGTCGGATCAGACGGGGGCGAGGCGGACCTCGACCAGGCCCAGGGGGCCGAAGTCGGCGACGGCGTGCTGGCCGGGGGCGGGGTCGATGGGGGGTGTGGTGAGCCCGGTGCTGATCCGGTCGCCGGCCCGCAGGGCCAGCCCGGAGGCGGCCAGGGTGTTGGCCAGCCAGGCCGCCACCCCGAACGGGCCGGTGTCGACGTTGCCGGGAGCGCCCTGCCCCGCCACCTCGCCGTCGACCCGCACGGTGATGGCCAGATCGAGCAGGTCGAGGCCCGACCAGTCGGTCACCTCGGTGCCGGTGATCCAGTAGCCATGGGCGGCGTTGTCGGCGGCGATGAGGGCGGCGCCGGCCTGGGTCCACGGCTCGTGCCAGCAGCCGACCACCTCGATCACGGGCAGGATGGCCCGGGTGGCCGCCTCCAGGTCATCGGCGGTGAACGGCCCGTCGGCGGGATCGAGGTTCCGGCCGACGACGAGGGCGATCTCGGCCTCGTACACCTTGAAATAGCCGGCGCCGGCCGGCAGGTCGGCGGGGGAGGGGAGCGTGGTGTCGGCGTAGAGCCGGCCGTAGAAGGGGGCGTCGATGCCCAGTTGGGCCCGGGCCGCGGCGTTGGTGCAGCCGATCTTCCAGCCGATCTGGCGCCAGCCCCGCCCCTCGGTCCGGATGCGGTGCATCTCGGCGGCCACCCGATAGGCCCAGCCCATGTCGGTGGGCCGCTCGGCCGGCGGCGGCACGGGGTTCGGCCGCCCCTCATCCCGATGGGCCAGCAACCGCCGGGCCACCTGCTCCAGCTCCGCCTGGTCGTAGCTCTCGGTCACGGGCCGGATTGTAGTGTCCCGGGCGACGGTGCCCGGCCGCCCGACGGGGTGCTGCCCGACGCCACCGTGCCGGGCCCGGCAGGCGCTCCGGGCCCCGGACGAGGCGTGCCGGGCGGACACACGACGGTGGCGGCATGGCGCGGCGAGGAGCTGTTGCGGGAGGAGCCCGCCGTCTTCTGCTGAGCCGGTGCACGGGCCTCGTACAGCCGGGCTGAGGTACTGTCGGACCGTGAGCTTCGACACAACCAGCCTGTTCCGAGCGGGGCTCCCCCCGGCCGAGCAGCCGTGGGCCCCGGCCCCGCGGTTCAGCTTCGTGGGCGGCAACAACGACGCCGACAACGTCCCCTTCGGCGGCCTGGCCGAGGCGGCGGTGGCCGTGCTGCGCCGGGAGGGCACCTCGCTCGCCACCTACAACCTTGGCGGCGGCCCCCAGGGCTACGACCCGCTGCGGGAGTTCATCTGCCACAAGCTCGGCGCCCGGGCCCACATGCCCTGCGACCCCGGCCAGGTGCTCGTCACTTCCGGCTCCCTCCAGGCCCTCGATCTGGTCAACGGCGTGTTCCTCGAACCGGGCGACACCGCGATCGTGGAGCAGGCCACCTACGGCGGGATGCTCAGCCGCCTGGCCCGCCTCGGCGTGGAGGTGTTGGGAGCCGAGCTCGATGACCACGGCATCCGCACCGACGCCCTGGCCGAGCAGCTCACCGCCCTGGCCGCCGCCGGCAAGCGGCCCAAGTACATCTACACCATCCCCACGGTCCAGAACCCCACCGGCACGGTGATGCCGCTCGAGCGCCGGCGGGAGCTGCTGGAGCTGGCCCGGGCCCACGGGGTGCTGATCTTCGAGGACGACTGCTACGCCGACCTGCTGTGGAGCGGCGACCGGCCGCCCACCATCCGCTCGCTCGACGGCGACGGCGGCCACGTCGTCTACTGCGGCTCGTTCTCCAAGTCGATCGCCCCCGCCCTGCGGGTGGGCTACATCGTGGCCGACTGGCCGGTGCTGGCCCGGATGCTGGCCCTCAAGACCGACGCCGGCTCCGGCGCCCTGGAGCAGATGGTGCTGGCCGAGTACGCCGGCTCCCACTTCGACAGCCACGTCGACCAGCTCCGCAGCGTGCTGCGGGCCAAGTGCGAGGCCATGACGGCGGCGGTCGACGACAGCTTCGGCGAGGCCGCCACCTACGTCGCCCCCCGGGGCGGGATCTTCCTGTGGCTCGCCTTCCCCGACGGGATCGACACCGGTGCCCTGGCCGGCCCGGCGGCGGCCGAGGGCATCGAGTTCAACCCCGGCGCCGGCTGGTCGGCCGACCCGGCGTGGGGCCGCACCCGGTTGAGGCTCTGCTTCGGCGCACCGTCACACGAGACCATCCGGGAGGGCGTGGCCGCCCTGGCCGGCGTGTTCGCCCGGGAGGCGGGGCTGGGGGTGGGGCGATGAGCACCAGCGAGCTGTACGGTCCGGGGTCACGGGCCTACCAGGACCTGTTCGACAGCCGCCGCCTGGCCGACCGGCTGATCGAGATGACCGTGCACACCGAGCTCGACGACGGCGATCTGGCCCTGATCGCCGACCAGTCGACCGTGTGGCTGTCCACGGTGGACGCCGAGGGCTGGCCCGACGTGTCGTACAAGGGCGGCGCCCCCGGCTTCGTGCAGGTGGTGGATCGCACCGAGCTGCAGATCCCGATCTACGACGGCAACGGCATGTTCCGGACGCTGGGCAACATCGCCGACACCGGCCGGGTGGCCCTGCTGTTCGTCGACACGTCACGCCCGTGGCGGATGCGGGTGCACGGGACGGCGGTCGTGTCGACCGAGCCCGACGACCTGGCCCGCCACCACGGCGCCCAAGCGGTTGTGATCGTGACCGTGGGCCGGATCTTCCCCAACTGCGGCCGCTACATCCACAAAGACGGCGAGATCTCCCGCTACGTGCCCCGGGCCGGGGAGGAGACGCCGATCCCGGCCTGGAAGAAGCTGCCCGGCCTGCGCGAGGTCCTGCCGGCGGCCGACGCCGCCCGGCTCGACGCGGAGGACGCCGGAGACGCCGGCGAATGACCGGTGGCGGCAGCCCGGCGGCTGATCCGGCCCCACCCGTCACCTGCACCGTGGTCGACGGCCCGGGTAGCGGCGCCTCCGGGCCGGGCACCACGTTTCCGGTGGCCGCTGATCTGCCCGTGCTGCACGCCATGATCCGGGCCGCCCAGCGCTGCATCCCGGTGGGCTGCCGGGGCGGGGGTTGCGGAGCCTGCCGGGTCCGGGTGCTGGCCGGCACCTACGCCACCCGGCGCATGAGCCGCCGCCACGTGTCACCGTCCGACGAGGCCGAGCAGATCGTGCTGGCCTGCCGTCTGCTACCGTCGTCCGACATCGTCGTCGAACGGGCGCCGGCGCCAGCCGCCGTCCCCGGTGCGGGCCCGCTCGGCGCGGAATCTCCCTGACCGACCCAATCCCCCCCGACCCACTCTGACAAGGAGCACACCATGGCCCTCACCGGCGTCCTCCGCCCCGGATTCATCCAGATCCGGGTGCTCGACATGGCCGAAGCGCTGGTCCACTACCGGGACCGGCTCGGTCTCCAGGAGGTGTCCACCGGCGCCGACGGCCGGGTGTATCTGAAGGGCTTCGACGAGTTCGACCGCCACAGCGTGGTGCTGCGGGAGGCCGACGAGGCCGGCATGGACGTGATGGGCTTCAAGGTGCTCGACGAGGCCACCCTCATCGACTTCACCCGCAAGCTCGACACCGCCAACGTGGCCGTCGACCATGTCGACGCCGGCGAGCAGCCCGGCCTCGGCCGCCGGGTGGGTTTCACCCTGCCATCGGGCCACCGGATCGAGCTCTACGCCCAGATGGAGCTGTCGGAGAACGGCCCCGAGACGTTCAACCCCAACGTGTGGCCATCGGAGCCCAAGGGCATGGCCGCCACCCGCTTCGACCACGCCCTGCTCTACGGGCCCCGCATAGCCGAGGTCACCGACCTGTTCTGCGACGTGCTCGGCTTCCGCCTGGCCGAGAAGGTGGACCTGGGCCCGGGCGGGCTCGCCGTGTGGCTCACCTGCTCCAACAAGGCCCACGACATCGCCTTCGTGGAGAACCCGGAGCCCGGCCGCTTCCACCACGCCGCCTTCTTCCTGGAGACGGTGAACGCCGTGCTCCACGCCGGCGACATCATGGCCTACCACGACATCCCGATCGACATCGGCCCCACCCGCCACGGCATCACCCGGGGCTACACGATCTACTTCTTCGACCCGTCGGGCAACCGCAACGAGGTCTTCGCCGGGGGTTACAGCTACTACCCCGACAACCCCACCCGGGAGTGGACGCCCGACCAGCTGGGCAAGGGCATCTTCTACTACGAGCGGGAGCTCAACGAGGCCTTCCTCAGCGTCTACACCTGATCGGGCGACGGGCCCGGGCCCCTGCGGGCCCGGGAGCCGGTCAGCCGACGTAGGAGCGCTTGGCCACCTCTTCCAGCATCACCTCGGTGGCGCCGCCGCCGATGGGCAGGATGCGGGCGTCGCGGTACAGGCGCTCCACGGTCGACTCCCGCATGTAGCCCATGCCGCCGTGGAACTGCAGGCAGTCGTACATGACCTGGTTGACCACCTCGCAGCCGAAGGCCTTCACCCCGCTCATGGCCTTCACGTTGTCCATGCCCTCGTCGTGCATCCAGGCGGCGTGGTACATCGAGGCCCGCACGGCGTCGACCTTGGCCTGGTTCATGGCCATCCGCTGCCGGATCGCCCCCAGGTCGAACAGCGACGACCCGAACGCCTTGCGCTCCTGGGTGTAGGCCAGCGTGATGTCTATGGCCCGCTGGGCCGCCCCGATCCCCATGCCCACCAGCACCATGCGCTCGTTCTGGAAGTTGCGCATGGTCTCGTAGAACCCGCGATGGGGCGTGCCGAGGAGTTGGTCGTCGGGCACCCACACGTTGTCGAGCACCAGCTCGGCGGTGTCGGAGCAGCGCCAGCCGTGCTTGTCGAGCTTCTTGGCCACCGAGAAGCCCTCGGTGGCGGCCGGCACGAGGAACATCGAGATCCCGTAGCGGTTCCCGGGGTCGGTCTTGGCCGCCAGGATCGTCATGTCGCCGTAGACGCCGTTGGTGATGAACGTCTTGGTGCCGTTGATCCGCCACCCGTCGCCGTCTTTCACCGCGGTGGTGCGGATGCCGGCCACGTCGGACCCGGCGTCGGGCTCGGTGACCCCGATCGACAGGATCGTCTCACCCGCCATCACGCTGGGCAGCCAGCGCTCCAGCTGGGCGTCGCTGCCCGAGTTGACCAGGTGCGGGCCGGCCATGTCGGTGTGGACGAGCACGGTGGCCTCGAAGCCGCCGAAGGTCGACGAGCCGAGCGCCTCGGAGAACGCGGCCGAGGCCAGCATGCCCAGCCCGAGGCCGCCCAGGCGCTCCGGCACCCGGAGGCTGAACATGCCCAACGCGCCCATCTTGGCCAGCACGTCCCGGGGCACCTTGCCCTCCTCTTCCCACGCCTCGCCGTGGGGGATGACCTCCTTGGCCACGAACTCGACCGTCTGGTCGTAGATCGCCTGCAGCTCGTCGGTCATGTAGGCGTTGCGATGGGGCATGGCTCCTCCGACTCGGATGATGTTGTGCGCCCCACAACGTAGTGGATGGCGGCGCTCCTGCTCCCACTCGCCAGGGGGCCGGGGGGGCTAGCGTGGGGCCATGCTGCAGCTCCAGTCGAAGATCAGCGGGGACGGCCAGCTCACGCTGGCCCTGGTCGAGGTCGAGATGCCGGTCCCCCGGCCCCACGAGGTGGTGGTCCGGGTGGAGGCGGCCCCGATCAACCCGTCCGACCTCGGCCTCCTGCTGGGCGGAGCCGACGTCACCACCGCCGCCCCGGCCACGATCGACGGGCAGCCGGCGGTGGTGGCCACCGTGCCCCCGGGCGCCCTCGCCGCCCTGGCCGGCCGAATCGACCAGAGCCTGCCGTGCGGCAACGAGGGCGCCGGGGTGGTCGTCGACGCCGGCGCCGATCCCGAGGCCCAAGCCCTGCTGGGCCGCACGGTGGCCGGATTCGGCGGCGGCATGTACAGCCAGTTCCGGGCCCTACCGGTGAGCCAGTGCCTCGTGCTCCACGAGGGCACCAGCGCGGAAGACGGGGCGTCGTGCTTCGTCAACCCCCTGACCGCGCTCGGCATGGTCGACACCATGCGGGCCGAGGGCCACACCGCTCTGGTCCACACGGCCGCCGCCTCCAACCTGGGCCAGATGCTGGTGAAGATCTGTGCCGCCGACGGGGTGGACCTGGTGAACATCGTGCGGCGCCCGGAGCAGGCGGACCTCCTGCGCTCGCTGGGCGCCGCCCACGTGTGTGACTCGAGCCAGCCGGGCTTCACCGACGATCTGGTGGGGGCGCTCACCGCCACCGGGGCCACGATCGCATTCGATGCCACCGGCGGCGGGCGCCTGGCCGACGAGATCCTGAGCGCCATGGAAGCGGCGGCGATGGCCCGGGCCGGAGGCGGTGCCTACAACCGCTACGGCACGAGCGTGCACAAACAGGTGTACCTCTACGGCCGGTTGAGCCCCGGGCCCACCGAGCTCAACCGGACCTACGGCATGTCGTGGGCGGTGGCCGGCTGGCTGCTCACGAACTTCCTCATCAAGGCAGGGCCGGCGCGGGCGGCGGAGCTGCGCCAGCGGGTGGCCGACGAGATCCACACCACGTTCGCCAGCCACTACACCAAACGGGTGGGCCTGGCCGGCGCCCTCGACGTGGCCGAGCTGACCCGGTACAGCCGCATGGCCACCGGCGAGAAGTATCTCGTCCTGCCCCAGGCCTGACGGTAGGGGTCCGGTGACCTAGGCCTCTGCTGGGTCGGGCTGGAGGGGTGCACGATGGGGTAGAGGGCGAGGTATCGCCCGAGCACCGAGAGGAGCGAGCCATGACCTCCACTCCGTCCACCCGTGGCCCCCGGCTGGGGCTGGAGCCCGGTACCGCCGTCGAGCGCATCGTCGTACCGGTGACCGCCGAAACGGGCCACGACCGGGGCATCGAGGTGGCCACCACCTGGGCCACCCGTTGGAACCTGCCGATCCTGCTGGTGGCGGTCGACACCACAGGCAGCGGCGAAGCCGAGATCCATCTCACCCGTACCCGGGAGCGCCTCGGCGCCGCCAACCCGTTCCCGGTGTCCAGCCGGGTGCTGGGTGGCACCGGCGTGGCCTCCGCCGTGGCCAGCGTGCTCACCGCTGGTGATCTGGTGGTGATGAGTTCCGCCGGCTCGCCGTCGGGGCTGCCCGGCCCGTCCCATGCCTGGGCTCTGGTCCAGGCCGCCACGGGCCACCCCGTGCTGCTGGTGGGCCCCAACGCCGCCACCCCCACCCTCGACGGGCCGGTGGTCGTGGGGCTCGACGGCTCCGACCTGGCCGAGCAGGCCCTACCGGCGGCCGCCGCCCTGGCCGCCGCCCTCGGCACCCGCCTGTGGTTGGCCGAGGCCGTCCCCACCGCCGTCGTGGCTCAGGCCGAGCACCTGCGGGAGCAGGGTGAGCGCGTCTCGACCAGCGCCTACCTGCGCGACACGGCGGCCCAGGTGGCGTCGGGGGCCTGGGACACACTGGGTCACCACCTGGTCGCCACCGAGGCCGGTGTACCGGCCGAGGTGGGTGCAGCCGGCGGCGACCCGGGGGAGCGGGTCGGCTGGGAGCTGGTGCAGAGCGACCATCCGGCCGAGGCCCTGGCGGGCTTCGCCGCTGAGCGGCGGGCCGCCGCCCTGGTGCTCAGCACCCACGGTCGGTCGGGCCTGCGGGCCGACGTGTTCGGCAGCACGGCCCTGGAGGCCGTCGCCCGGTCGTCGGTGCCGGTCCTCGTGATCCGCCCCGGAACCGCCGACGAGCCGACGCTCACCGCCTGACCAACGATCTGGTGTCCGGAGACGTCACCGGTGACGCTCCCGGACACCAGAAGCGGATCAGTTGCGCAGGAGGTAGGCGGAGCGAAGCAGCTCGGGGTTCTCCTTGAGCTCCGACGCCTCGCCCGACCAGCGGACGTCGCCGCCCTCCAGCACGTACGCCGTGGTTGCCAGGGCGAGGGCCACATGGGCGAACTGCTCGATGAGGAGCACGCCCACCCCGCTCTCGGCCACCTTCGACAGGACCGGCACCAGGCGCTTGACCACGATCGGGGCCAGGCCCAGCGACAGCTCGTCGACCACCAGGATCTTGGGCCGGGACACGAGGGCCTGGGCCAGCACCACCATCTGCTGCTCGCCCCCCGACAGGAGGCGGCCGCCGACGTCCCATCGCTTCTCCAGCTCGGGGAACAGCGACAGGGTGTACTCGAGGCCCTCGGCCGCCGCCTGCTTGCCCAGCGAATAGGTGGACACCTTGAGGTTGTCGGCCACCGACAGCTGGGTCAGCAGCCGGCGCCCCTCGGGCACCACCGACACGCCGGCGGCCCGGATGGCGTCGGGCCGGCGGTTGCCGATCGAGGTGCCATCGATCGTGATCTCGCCGGCGGCGATCCGCAGGAGGCCGGCGATGGCGAGGGCGGCGGTGGACTTGCCGGCTCCGTTGGGCCCCAGGATCGTGGTGACCTGGCCCAGCGGGACGTCGAGGTCGAGGCTGGGGATCACCCGGTTGGCGCCCCGAAGCACGGTCACCCCCCGCAGTGACAGACCATCTCCGGCGGGGGCGGAGGGGGCGCGGCCGGTGACGGTGTCGGAGACGGCGGGCTCGCTCATGAGTGGGTGTCCTCCAACGCCTCGTCGCCGCCCAGGTAGGCGGCCAGCACCTTCTCGTCGGCCAGCACCTCGGCGGTGGGGCCGGCGGCCAGCAGCCGGCCGAAGTCGAGCACGGCGCTCCACTCGCAGCAGGCCTGGACCAGCTCCATGTCGTGGTCGACCAGGATCACGGTGGCGCCGGTGCGCTCCGGGATCCCTCGGATGATCGCGCTGAGCTGGGCCGTCTCCTCGTCGGGGAGACCGGCACCGGGCTCGTCGAGCAGCACCAGACGGGGCTGGCCCACCACGGCCCGGGCCATCTCGATGAAGCGGCGTTCCTTGGCCGGCAGGGTGCGCACCAGGTCGTCGGCCACCTCGGTGAGGCCCACGAACTCGAGGGCCTCGTCGACCGCGGCCTTCCGGGCCGCTCCGCCGCCGCCCCTGGCCGTGTGCTCGTAGACGGTGGCCACATTGTCGAACACGCTCAGACCCTCGATGGCTTGCTCGGTCTGGAAGGTGCGACGCACCCCCCAGCGGGCCCGTTTGAAGTCGGGGAGCGACAACAGCTCGACCCCGTCGGCCCGGATCGATCCGCTGGCCGGGGTGACGAAGCCCGACAGCACGTTGAAGAACGTGGTCTTGCCCGCCCCGTTCGGCCCGATGAGACCACAGATCCCGCTGGGGAACGTGACGGTGACGTCGGACAGTGAGACCACGCCGCCGAAGCGGACGGTGAGACCTTCCACCTCGATCACGATGCGATGCCCTTCTTCTCGTCGGCCTTGGTGTTCTGCACCAGGTTCATCAGCAGGCCGAAGCCGAACAGCGTGAGCGAGAAGTCGGTCCAGAGCTGGTGGCCCCAGACGTTCTGGGTGAGGAACGCCAGGAACAGGGTGGCGAGCACCCCGGCGGCCAGACCGCCCCACAGGCTGCGGATACCGCCCATCACGGCCGCCGCGATCAGGAAGATGGCGGCCTGGCGGGTGAAGGGATCGAGGCTCAGGCCCTTGGGGATCGTGCCGGCGAACAGGCCGCCGGCCACCCCGGCCATGAAGGCCGCGATGGCGAAGGCGTAGAGCTTGTAGCGGGTCACGTCGATCCCGGCGGCCAGGGCCGACACCTCGCTCTGGCGGATCGAGGCCCAGGCCCGGCCCGGCTTGCGGGTGAGGATGAAGGCCACGGCCATCATGATGATGAAGCACGCCACCACGATGAAGCGGTAGTAGCCCACGTCGGAGCTGGCGAAGCTGGGGCGGCGCATGGGGGCGATGTCGCTGAGCTGCGTCACGACCCCGGAGAAGCCTCCGCCGCCGTTGGGGAACTTGATCTGGCTGAGCACGATCTCCACCGAGGCGGCCAGCATGAGGGTGACCAGGGCCAGGTAGAGGCCGCTCACCCGCAGCGCCGGCAGGCCGATCATCACCCCGATGGCAGCGGCCACGAGGCCGGCGATGATGAGCAGGATGGGGAAGGGGAGCGAGGTGGCGAAGGCCAGCCGCAGCGTCACCCAGGCCCCGATCCCGTACGGTGCCACCTGCCCCAGCGACACCAGGCCCACCCGCCCGTAGAGCAGGCCGACGCTGGAGGCCAGCACGGTGAAGATGGCGGTCTGGCTGAAACGGGCCACCCAGAACCCGGTGAAGAGGGCCGGTACCAGGAACATGGCGGCCAGGGCGATCGCCGCCGCCAGCCCCACCTGGAACTCCCGCCGGGGGAGCAGCGCCTTCAACCCTGCCATGACCTGACCTCCGCCCTCGTGATCCAGACTGTCACTGCATCTCCCGTCCTGCCAGCACCACGGTGCGACGGCGGCTGATCCACAGGATGGCGGCCACGGCCACCACATAGGGGACCAGCTTGCGGTAGTCGGCCATGAACCGCAGCGAGTCCTTGAACGGGGTGAGCGTCGACTCCAGCACCCCGATGCCGAGGCTGGCCCAGAACGTGACCCACAGGGAGCGGAACTGGCCCACCACGGCGCCGGCCAGGGCGCTGATCACGAAGTACGTCATCGTGCCCTGGTCGAGGCTCTTGAACAGCGGGGGCAGCAGCAGGAACACGACCCCGCACAACAGGCCGGACCCGAACCAGGCCATGGTCTCCACCCGGCGCACCGGCACGCCGAGCAGCGATGACACGTCGCGGTCGTTGGCGATGGCCCTCATGGCGGTGCCGGTGGCGGTCTTGTTGAGGAACGTGGTGACCGCCAGC
>Ga0268299_1002930_pt1 | contig 17678 bp, 13 predicted proteins | sample NOBtaG_FD_193484 | JGI IMG/M metagenome (GOLD analysis project Ga0268299, IMG submission 193484) | Activated sludge microbial communities from bioreactor in Nijmegen, Gelderland, Netherland - NOB reactor | ecosystem: Engineered > Bioreactor > Aerobic > Activated sludge | place: Netherlands...
CGCGCCCTCTCCGAGCTCGCCAATCGATCGATGGTCTCGCGCGAGTACCCGAGCGATTCCGGCAGCAGCGCGTCCAGCGCCTCGGAATCGGAGGACGAGAGCGCCGCGCCCACCGCACCGCCGAGGACGAGCAGCGCCCAGGCGACGAGCTGGGCCCGCCAGGTGCGGCCGAGTGCCGCCGCCAGACGCCGGCCGAAGGCGCGCGTCAGCGAGCCCTCGATCGGCGTCGGAACCGCCAGCAGCGTGTGGGCGCGCACGCAGAGGGCGTTGAGATGCCGATAGGCCTCCGGATCGTCGCCGCGCTGGCGGGTGCGCGCCAGGTGAGCCGCGTGGCTGCGGTAGAGGCGGCCGACCTCGCGCCAGTCGGCGAAGCTCAGGCCGGCGCCGCGCGGACGTTCGGCGCGGTCGAGGAGGTCCTCGAAGCGGGCGAGGTCTTCGCGTGCGGCGGCGGGAGTCATCGCGAATGAACGACGGACAGGCGCGAGGCGTCGCCGCCGAGGACATCACCCGCCTCGGACCGCGTCAAGTCTTCCACTCGGCCGAGCACGTCGCCCTGGAGGTGCCGATCGCCGGCCCGACGAGCCGCATCCTCGCCTACGCCATCGACTCGATCTGCGTCTCGCTGCTGCTCACGGGCCTCTTCGTCGCCGGCATCTTCCTGGTCGGCCCGTTCGCGGCGAAGGTCGCCGAATGGCTCGGACCGCTGGCCGTCGAGCTGCAGAACACCACCGACCCCGAGGCACAGGCCAACCGCATGCTGTGGCTGGCCGCCGGGCTGGCGCTGGTGCAGTTCGCCGGCGAGTGGGTCTACTTCATCGTCCTCGAGCTCGTCACCGGCGGTCGCTCGATCGGCAAGGCGCTGCTCGGGCTGCGCGTCTGCCGCGACGGCGGGCTGCCGGTGACGCCTTCCGCCGTGATCGTGCGCAATCTCCTGCGCATCGTCGATGTCCTGCCGGCCTCCTACATCGCCGGCCTCACCAGCATGGTGGTGTCGCAGGAAGGCAAGCGCCTGGGCGACCACGCGGCCGGCACGGTGGTGATCCGTCTCGATCGCCCGGCCGCGGCCGTGCCGCTGGCGGTCGACGACGACCTCGACTTCCGCTTCGAGCGCGCCCAGCTCGCGGCCATGGGCGCCGAGGAGCGCGCCCTGCTGCGCCAGACCCTCCGCCGCCTCGACGCCCTCCCGCCAGAGCAGCGCCCCGAAACCATCGCCCGCGCCGCGGGCGCCCTGCGCCGGCGTCTCTCCTACCGCGAGCTCGCTCCCGACGAGGAGGAGCGCTTCCTGCGCGCCCTGTTGCGGGCCCTCCGTTGACCCTGGTTCGCACCACCGCCGGGTGGTAGAAGCGGCTCAGGCGCTTCAAGATGAGCCAGCCCCCGCCACCCGCCGACGAGGCCAGCGAGCTGCGCGCCCAGCAGCTCCACCGCATTCTCGACGACCTGGACGAGGGTTGTCACCTCCTCAGCTCCGACTGGCGTTACCTCTACATCAACGAGGCGGGCGCCCGCCACGGCCGCCGCCCGCGCTCGGACGTGCTCGGCCAACGGATCATGGACGTCTACCCGAACATCGAGCGTACCGAGATCTTCCAACTGCTGCAGCGCTGCAAGGACGAGCAGGCGGCGCAGCAGGGCGATCTCGAGTACGTCTACCCCGACGGCAGCCGCAACTGGTTCGAGGTCCGCTGCCAGCCCGTGCGCGACGGCATCTTCGCCCTCACGATCGACATCTCGGAGCGCAAGCAGGGCGAGACCGAGCAGCGCCTCCAGGCGCAGCAGCTCGAGAGCCAGCGCGCCCGCCTGCTCGCGGCGCAGTCGGTCGCCCACGTCGGCAGTTGGGAGACAGATCCAACAACCCTCGCGGTGACCTGGTCCGACGAGACCCACCACATCTTCGGCACCACCCCGAGCACCTTCCAGCCGACGCACCCAGGGTTCCTGGAGCGCGTCCATCCGGACGATCGCGCCGCCGTCGACGCCGCCTTCAACCGCTCGCTCGCCGACGGCTCGACCCACTCGATCGAGCACCGCATCGTCATGCCCGACGGCCGCGTCAGGTTCGTGGTCGAGCGCTGGCAGGCGGTGGGCGGCGAGCCGGCGGCGCGGGCCCGCGTCATCGGTACCTGCCAGGACATCACCGTGCAGAAGCAGGCCGAGACGCGCATCCGCCACCTGAATCGCGTCCATGCCGTCCTCGGCGAGATCAACCACACCATCGTCCGCCTCGACGAGCCGCGCGAGATGCTCGCCGTGGCCTGTCGCATCGCGGTCGAGACCGGCGGCTTCCGCATGGCCTGGATCGGCCTGTTCGAGGAGCCGGCGCACCATCTGGAGATCGCCGCCCACCACGGCGCGACGCCCGACACGGTCGCGATCCTCGAGGCCCTCATCGACGCCGAGCCGCCGGCGGGCTGCTGCTACACCCGGCGGGCGCTGGAAGCGGGCGAGGTCGCGGTCTGCAACGACATCGCCGAGGATCCGGCGGCGGAGTCGTGGCGTTCGGCGGCACTCGAGCGGGGCTATCGGGCGATGGCGGCGCTGCCCTTGCGCCGCGGCGCCGCGGTCATCGGCACGTTCAACCTGTACGCCGACGAGCCCGGTTTCTTCGACGTCGACGAGGTGCGCCTGCTCGAAGGGCTGGCGCTCGACGTCTCCTTCGGTCTCGAGGTCTACCGTCGCGAGCAGGCGCGCCGGCACGCCGAGCAGGCGTTGCAGGAGAGCGAGACGCGCTTCCGCCAGTTGGCCGAGAACATCCAGGAAGTGTTCTGGATCACCGACCCCTCGAAGTCGACGATGCTGTACGTCAGCCCGGCGTACGAAACGATCTGGGGGCGCACCTGCGGCAGCCTCTACCAGTCGCCGCACACCTGGCTCGCCGCGATCCACGCCGACGATCGCGAGCGCGTCGCGGCCGCGCTCGCTCGACAGGTGCGGGGCGACTACGACGAGGTCTATCGGATCATCCGTCCGGACGGCACGACGCGCTGGATCCACGACCGCGCCTTTCCCGTGCGCGACGCCGGCGGCACGGTTTTCCGCATCGTCGGCATCGCCGAGGACATCACCGCGATGCGCCAGCTCGAAGAGCAGTTCCGCCAGTCGCAGAAGCTCGAGGCGATCGGCACGCTCGCGGGCGGCATCGCCCACGACTTCAACAACATTCTCGGCGCCATCCTCGGCAACGTCGATCTCGCCCTCGCCGACGTCGGCTCGGCGCACCCGGCGCGCGAGAGCCTGGTGGAGATCCAGCGCGCCGGCCATCGAGCGCGCGATCTCGTCCAGCGCATCCTCTCCTTCAGCCGCAAGGAGGCCCACGAGCGGCGGCCCGTGTCGCTCACCGCCGTGGTCGAGGAGGGAGCGCGGCTGTTGCGGGCGACGCTGCCGGCGGGCGTGGACCTGGTAGCCACGAGCGCGTCCGACGTACCCGAGGTGCTGGCCGACTCCTCGCAGATCCATCAGATTCTCCTCAACCTCGGCACCAATGCGTGGCACGCGATCGGCGATCGGCCGGGTCGGATCGAGATCTCCCTGCGCGCCACGACCCTCAACGGAGGCGGCGAGCACCCGGCCGAGCTGCCGCCCGGCCGCTACGCCGTGCTCGAGGTCAGCGACGACGGCCAAGGGATGGACGCGGCGACCCTCTCGCGCGCCTTCGAACCCTTCTTCACCACCAAGCCGCCCGGGCGCGGCACGGGCCTCGGCCTGTCGGTCGTCCACGGCATCGTCCAGAACCACGGCGGCGCCATCACCGCGCGCAGCCAGGTCGGCCGTGGCACGACCTTCGTCCTCTACTTTCCCGCCATCGCAGCGGCCGCGGCTGCGCAGCGCGCCGAGCCGCCGGCACCCGCCCGCGGCCAGGGACAGCACGTCCTCTACCTCGACGACGAGGCGCCGCTGGTGCTCCTTGCGGCCCGCACGCTGGAACGCCTGGGTTACCGCGCGACCGGCTTCTCCGACCCGGCGGAGGCGCTGCGCGCCTTCGCTGCGAAGCCGCACGACTTCGATCTCGTGATCACCGATCTCAACATGCCCGGTACTTCGGGCCTGACAGTGGCCGCCGAGATCCTGCGCATCCGTCCCGGCATGCCGGTGGTGCTCGCCTCGGGCTACGTCACCGAGGCGCTGCGCCAGCAGGCGGAGGAGATCGGCATCCGCCACGTGCTCTACAAACCGAGCACGCTGGAGGAGTTCAGCCGCGACCTCCACCGGCTGCTGAGCGAGAAGCGCGGCGGGAACGACGTCGCTTCGGTCGCTCGCTAGACTTTTCGCGATCCGCGGCCTAAGCGCGCGCCATGGCCGATCCCTACTCCGCGCTCGACGCGACCGCGCAGGCGGAGCTCGTCCGCCGCGGCGACGCCACCCCGAGCGAGCTGGTCGACGCCGCGATCGCGCGCATCGAGAAGCTCGATCCGCAGCTCAACGCCGTGATCCTGCCGCTCTTCGAGCAGGCGCGGGCGCAGGCGCGCGCCGCCGACCTGCCGGCCGGCCCGTTTCGCGGCGTGCCCTACCTGCTCAAGGATCTCGACTGCTCCGCCGCCGGTGAGCCCTACCACGCCGGCACGCGCTTCCTGAAGGAGCTTCGCTGGAAGGCGCGGCACGACTCCCACCTGGTGGCGAAGCTGCGCGCGGCCGGCTTCGTCTTCCTCGGCCGCACCAACACGCCCGAGCTCGGCCTCAGCATCACCACCGAGCCGGCGTCGTACGGGCCCAGCCGCAACCCCTGGAACCGCGAACACTCGACCGGCGGCTCGAGCGGCGGCTCGGCGGCCGCGGTGGCGGCCGGCCTGGTGCCGGCGGCGCACGCCAGCGACGGCGGCGGCTCGATCCGCATCCCGGCGAGCGAGTGCGGCCTGGTCGGCCTCAAGCCTTCGCGCGGCCGCGTCTCGCTCGGGCCCGACTACGGCGAGTACTGGCACGGCCTGGTGATCTCGCACGCGGTGACGCGTTCGGTGCGCGACTCGGCCGCCATTCTCGACGCCACCTCGGGCGCCATGCCGGGCGATCCCTACGTCGCGCCGCCGCCGGCGCGCCCCTACCTCGAGGAGATCGCGCTGCCGCCGGGGCGACTGCGCTGCGGCGTCGTCACGCGCTTCCGCGACCTGCAGCCCGATTGCGCCGAGGCCGTCGGCGAGGTCGGCGGGCTTCTGGCGCAGCTCGGCCATCACGTCGAGGAGGCCTATCCGCCGGCGCTCGACGAGCGCGACGACACCACCCGCCACTTCACCGTTCTGGTGGCGGCCTGGGTCGCGACCTCGCTGGCGGAGTGGAGCGAGATCACCGGCCACGAGGTCGTCCCCGGCGACGTCGAGCCCGGCACCTGGGCGCTGGCCGAGATGGGCCGGATGTGCAACGCGCCGATGTACCTGCGCTCGGTCGAGTGGCTGCAGGCGTTCACCCGCCGCATGGCCGGCTGGTGGGACCACGGCTACGACGTGCTCGTCACGCCGACGCTGGCGGGGCCGCCGCCGCGCCTCGGCGCGCTCATGCCCCCGGCCGACAACCCGCTCGACCTCGAGGCGGTGATGAAGCTGATCCCCTTCACCGCGCCGTTCAACATCACCGGCCAGCCGGCCGTCTCGCTGCCGCTCGCCTGGAACACCGCCGGCCTGCCGATCGGCGTGCAGTTCGTCGCCGCCTATGGCCGCGAGGATCTGCTCTTCCGCCTCGCCGCGCAGCTCGAGCAGGCCCGCCCCTGGGCCGGCCGCCGCCCCCCGATCCACGCGTGAACAACCCGCTGACGCCGCACGACCTGAAGACCCTCCTGCTCTCGCACCATCCGCTGATCGTGATCGAGACGCTGGAGGAGGAGCGCGCCACCGCGCTGGTGCGCGCAGTCGCCGAGGAGGTGAAGCTCGCCTGCTTCGACTGGTCGGTGACCCGCGGCCTGACGCGGCCACCGGTCAACCTCGGCCTGGCCGGCACCGCCGAGCCGAAGCAGCTCCTCCAGCATCTCGAGTCGCTCAGCCTGCGCGGGGTCTTCTGTCTGCTCGACTTCCACCGCCACCTCACCGAGCCCGCCCTCATCCGACGCATGCGCGAGGTGGCGCAGTCCTTCATCCAGAAGCGCTCCTCGATCGTGCTGGTGGGCAGCGCGATCGCGCTGCCGGCGGAGATCGAGCACCTCGCCGTCCGCTGTCCACTCGACCTGCCCGGCGCCGACGATCTCGCCGAGGTGGTCTCGACCGTGCTTCAGTCGCTCACCAAGAGCGCGCAGGTGCGCATCGAGCTGAGGGCCGCGGAGAAGGGCGACCTGCTGAACGCGCTGCGCGGTTTGACTGCCAACCAGGCGCGCCAGGTGGTCGCCTACGCCGCCCTCGAGGACGGCAAGCTCGATGCCGCCGACCTCGGCCGCATCCTCGCGCGCAAGGCCGCCGTGCTGCGCGACGGCGGCCTGCTCGAGTACTTCCCGGTGGAGGACAACCGCTACGAGATCGGCGGCTTCGGGCGACTCAAGCGCTGGCTCGAGACGGCGCGCGTCGGCTTCACGCGCGAGGCGCAGGAGATGAACCTCTCGCCGCCGCGCGGCATCCTGCTGGTCGGAGTGCAGGGCTGCGGCAAGTCGCTGTCCGCCAAGTTCATCGCGCGCGAGTGGCGACTGCCCTTGCTCAAGCTCGACGCCGGCCGCCTCTACGACAAGTACATCGGCGAGTCGGAGAAGAACTTCGAGCGCGCCGTGAAGATGGCGGAGAGCATGGCGCCGGTCGTCCTCTGGATCGACGAGATCGAAAAGGCGCTGGTGGCGAGCGGCAGCGGCGATGCCGACGCCGGCGTCGGCCGCCGCATCTTCGGCCTCTTCCTCACCTGGCTGCAGGAGAAGAAGGCCGAGGTCTTCGTCGTGGCGACCGCCAACGACCTGTCCCTGCTGCCGCCGGAGCTGTTGCGCAAAGGTCGCTTCGACGAGATCTTCTTCGTCGATCTACCCGACCCGAGCGAGCGCGCCGAGATCCTGCGCGTCCACCTGCGGCTGCGCAAGCAGGATCCCGAGCGGCTCGCGCTCGACGCCCACGTCGCCGCCACCGAGGGCTACAGCGGCGCCGAGATCGAGCAGTGCGTCATCGCCGCCCTCTACCGCGCGCTGTCGCTGCAGCGGCCGCTCGACGACGAGCTGCTGCGGCAGCAGATCGCGGAGACCATTCCGCTGTCGGTGTCGCGGCGCGAAGAGGTGGAGGCGCTGCGGGCGAGCTCGCAGGGGAGGTTCGTGGGGGTGCGGTGAGGATGGGACCCATGGGACCTATGGGACCTATGGGACCTATGCGACACCCATGGGTCCCAGGAGTCCCATGGGTCCCATCGCGTCACGCCATCGGCAGGGTGACGCAGGTCACCGGCGCCGTCAGCGTCAGGCGCAGGCGCCACAGCCCCGACTCCTCGCGCTCGCTGACGCCGCGCAGCGGCCGCGCCGACCAGCCCCAGATCTCGGCGGTGGTGCCGGGCACGCCCAGCACGTCGAAGCGGACGCCGCCGTCCGCCGGCCGCAGCGCCGCGATGCGGCGGTCGCCGGCGGTGGCGTAGCGGGCGACGTCGCCGAACACCGCCACCTCGCCCGGCAGCAGCGGACAGAGAACGGTGTAGTCCCAGTCCTGCCAGGCCAGCGACCCGCCCCAGCCGCCGCCCGCCTCGACCCGCACCCACGTGCGCCGGCGCCAGTCGAACGCCAGCAGCGGACCGCGTGGCGCATCGGGCCCGAGATCGCTCAGCGCGACGCGGTAGTCCATCGGCTGCTTGTCGCGGCAGGCGTTGAACACCGCGACGTACCACCAGCGCCCGGCCGGATGGTCCGAGTAACACTCGCCGATCAGCGGCACCGGCTCGAGGAAGCCGTTGTGGGCGAAGCAGCGGTCGAGGGCGGCGATCGGAACGTCGGGTTTGACCAGCACGCCGTCCTCGCGACAGGTGCGCAACACCAGCTCGCGCTCGCTGGCGCCGATCTCGTCGCCGATGCCGACCGGTCCGCTGCTGAGGGCGGCGAGCAGCGACTCGATCTCGGCGTACGCCTCGCCGTCGCTGCTGGCGGTGCGGCCGTGGGAGATGAACACGTCCTTGTACGGCACCAACCCCAGGCCGCGCGCCAGCGCGTTGACCTGGAGGAACCACACCCAGTTGAGGCCGTTGTCGAAGAGGTAGCGGTAGTCGCCGCTGGTGCGGATCGAGGTGAGGTGGTCGAGGGTCACGGTCTGCAGGAAGTCGGCGGGCGTCGACATGCACCACTGCAGCGTCATGCCGCGTGCGCCGGCGGCACGGTCGAGCGTCTCCTGCCAGGCGCGCGCGCGGCCGGGCGCGGCGCGCAGGCCGCGCACGCCGAGAAACGACTCCACCATCCAGTCCTGCTCGTAGGTCAGCGCGCCCCAGGACGCGGCCGACTCCATCAGACGCTCGAGCAGGCGCGCGTCGCTCGGATGGGCGTACTGCTCGTCCTGCCAGCCGTCGTACTCCTGCCAGTAGGGCGACTGGCGCGAGAAGTGGCGGCTGTGGAAGGTCAGCGGCAAGCCCCCGACGCGGCGCCGTAGATCGGCGAAGCCCTGCGGGAAGAGATCCTCGCGCGGTTCCCAGCGCATCATCCCGGTGGGCGGCACCAGCGGCGCGCCCTCGGGACCGACCTCGCGCAGGATCTCGTGCGGGTAGAACCACGAGTCGATCTGCACCGAACGGACCGGCACGCCCTGCTGGTGGAGCGTCTGCACGGCGGTCTCGAGAGTGGCGGCGTAATCGCGTCCGGGCGCGGTGCGGTAGTAGTAGACGGCGCCGTTGTCGGTCCAGTACGACAGCTTGCCGACGCCGTCGTCGGCGTAGCGACCGCGCCGGCGCGTGCCGGCGCGCCGGCGCAGCAGAGCCGTCCAGGCGTCGAGCGCGGCGCGCGGCGACGGCGCCGCCCACACCGCCAGCTCGCTGGCGAAGCCGGCCGGCACCTCGGCGAGGTCGCCGTGCCAGCCGCAGCGGACCCCGTCCGCCTCGTGCTCGGCGTCGGCCGGCACGGCGATGATCTGTTCGTGGAAGGCATCGAGCGGCGCCAGCATGAGGGTACGCCCGTCGGGCGCGATCCAGAGAAGGGGCGCGACGACGGCCGGACGATGCGGCGCGAAGAGGAAGCCGACGGCGGTGTCGCCGCCGCTCACCGGCAGGGCGAACTCGGCGTACTGGTGACCGAAGGAACGCGCGCCCGCCGCGATGCCACCGACCGTGCGCTCCTTCGGGCGCAGCGCCGGCCAGGCGAGCGCGGGCTGCGCGAAGGCGCCGCTGCCGAAGCCCGTCAACGCGGCGTCGGTCTCGAGACGGAACACCAGCACGGGCGCATCGCGGTAGGAGCGTACGCTGGCGCGCAGCGGCGCCGGCAGCCCGTCGACCTCGGCGCGCAGGTAGCCGCCGAGGTCGTCGCTGCCGTCGCCGAGGCGCCCGAGACGGGGCGCGATCGCCGCCCCCGCGTGCAGCAGAGCGAGCGGTCCGAGCCAGTCCTGCTCCCCCCAGGCGATGCGCCAGTGAGGCGATTCGGAGACGAGCGACAGGCCGTCAGCCGCGGGCAGGATGCGCTGCATGGCGGGAAGATGGCACAGAAGCGATCGGGCAGGAATGGGCCGGAGGCGTCAGCGCGGCTCGGTCACCACCACGGCGGCGAAGCCGCCGGGCGGCACCTCGACCGACAGCCGTCGCTGCACGCCGCCGGCGAAGGCGACCTCGACCTCGTGCTGGCCGGCCGCGACCGCCACTCGTGCGACCGAGATGCGTGCCGGCAGCATCGTCCAGGAGCGCGTGTCCGGCCGGTCGAAGGCCACCAGCGTCGACTCCACCAGAATGCTGAGCACGTCGCCCAGCGCCTCGCTCTCCTGCCGGCCGGCGGCGCGCACGCCCTCGGCGACGCCGGCGCGCGCCGCCATGCGCGTCAGCGCCGCGGCGACGATCTTCGGCTTGGCCTCCTCGTACTCGGCCCGAATCGCCGCGCCGAGGTCGCTGAGCTCATCGAGCGGCGCAGCCGCGCCGTCGACCGTCACGGCCGGCGCCCCGAGCACGCTCGGGGTGTCGACCAGCTCCGGGTACACCACCACCTTGGAGACGCCGTACTTGAGCCAGTCGACGTCGCCGCTGATCCACGTGCCCGCGAGCGAGACGGCCGCGCCGACGGGGATGCGCGCCGGCTGGCGATGCGGCACCCGCCCGGCGCTGACGACCACCAGGATCTGGCCCCCGTTCCCTCGCGCGCTCGCCGGCAATCGCCCTCCCCCGCTGCGCGCGGGCGAGGGCGAGTCTGCGCCCGCGGCGAGCAGCGCCTCGAGGTGCGGCCCGCGATACGGAAACACCGGCGCCAGCCGGCGCACCGGCCCCTGCAGCGACGGCAGCGGCCCGCGCGCCAGCGCCTCCTCGTAATAGCGCAACGCCCGATCGCCCTCGCCGCGCTGCTCGAACACGAAACCCGCGAGGTAGGCGCCGAAGGTCGCCGGCCCGGCCGCGTCGATCTGCAACGAGTCCAGGTACTCGCGCATCACCTGGAAGCGACGCGCCTCGACCGCCGCGCCGTCGAGGTTCCCCTCGGCGAGGTAGTTGAGCAGATTGACCGCGTTCAGCGAGAGGCGCTCGGTCGGCGGGGTGCGATACGTCTTGACGCTGTCGCTGTAGAGATAGGCGCCGAGCGCGCCGACCGGATCGGTCCTCATGTCGAGCAGCTCGAGCTGCGCCTCCGCGCCGGAGAGATCGCGCGCCGAGCCGGTGAAGCGCTCGACGGCCTGCTGCAGCGAGCCGCGCTCGAGCGCCGCCAGCGGCTGATCGCCGCTCCACTGCGCCGGCAGCTCGTCGGCGTTCGCCACCCCCATCAGGGCGCTGGTGTCGGCGATCGCGCCCTCGTAGTCGCCGACCGCGGCGGCGTGGTTGGCGAGGGTGAGATGGTCGACGTAGGTCGCGCAGCCGCTCGCCAGCAGGAGGAGCAGGAGGGCGATCGGCCCCGCCGGCGCGCCGCCGGGGAGACCCCGGGCCCTCCCCTCGCGCGCGCGCCGCGCCGGCCGACCCCGCTGCTCGGCGGCCGAGCTCACCCCTTCAGGGCTTTCGACCGACTGACCTCGTTCTGGAAGCGGATCTGCCCGGTCTCGATCTCGATCACCTGCAGAAAGAGGGTGTACTGCACCCGACGAACGTTGTTCAGGCGCTCGTCGACCGAGGTCACCTTGCCGGTGAAGAAGTACTGCGCGCCGAGCTGCCGGCCCATGCGCTGCGCCGTGCGCGGATCGTACGCGGCGCCCTGCTGGATGCCGATCTCGCGGATCAGCGAGTCCTGGCTGGCGCGGTCGACGACCCGCACGCTCCCGGTATTTACCAGCGCGGTCTCGATCGACGACAGCAGCGTCAGCATCTGGTCGTCGAGGTGCTGCGAGGTCGCGTTCTGGATCGGCCAGATCGCCACCACCGGCGGCTCGGGCGCCCGCTGGATGCTGTTCTGCCAGAAGGGCGACGCCTCCAGGCGCTTCAGATAGTCGGCCACGAGGTAGGTGATGTCGTCGCGATCGAGCGTGACGCTCATCGCGGGCCGATCCATGTCCGGGTTCTCGGTGCCTTCGCCGCCGCGCATCGCGCTTGCGGCGCAGCCCGCCTGAACGAGGAAGGACGCCGCCAGTCCGAGCCAGAGACACCCGACGGCGGCGCGACGCAGCCCACTCATCCGAACAACCCTCCAATCGCCGCGAACGGCAGCAGTACGATGTCGATGGGGACCGTCAACGGAAACAGCAGCACCTTGACCGCCGGCACCATCGTCGAGTTGGCGACGCCGCGGGTCGCGGCGAAGATGTAGCTGTCGTTGTACGAGCTCTTCTCCTGCGGCGGCGCCGGCTGGTAGCGCGGCTCCAGCGGCCGCTGCGGCGCGTCGTCCATCTGCGCCACTTCCAGCGCGGCCGCCCCGTCGTTCGCCTCGGCAGCGGAGGGCGCCGTCGCCAGCAGCAGCAGCACCGCTGCCGTCGCGAGCGCCTCGCCGCCGGCACGCATCCAGTTTCGCTCTCGTTTCCTCATGCTCGTCTTTCTTGCACGGATTCCAGCTTGCAGGCCATGGCCCCCTCGCCGCCGGGTCTGCCCGAGCGCTTCGGAATCTCTTCTCCCCATTCCCAAACGCAGCGATTCGGTGCAGGTTGCGGTCTGGACGAGAACCTACGGTGCAACCCAATCCACTCGCAGCGGTCCGGGCGCTGGCGCCGCGGATCCGAGAGGCCGCCGACGAGATCGAGAACGGCCGCCGTCTGCCGCCGACCCTGGTCGGCGAGTTGACGCGCGCCGGCGCCTTCCGCCTGTGCGTGCCCCGCAGCCTCGGCGGTCTCGAGGCCGACGTCGCCACGCTGGTCGCCGTGATCGAGGAAGCCGCGCGCGCCGACGGCTCGGCCGGCTGGTGCGTGATGATCGGCGCCACCAGCGGCGCGGTCAGCGCCTACCTTCCCGCCGAGGCGGCGCAGCCGATCTACGGCTCGGCCGAGATCGTCACCGGCGGCGTTTTCGCGCCGATGGGACGCGCCACCCTCGACGACGGCGACTACGTCGTCTCCGGTCGCTGGCCGTTCGCCAGCGGCTGCCAGCACTGCGCCTGGCTGATGGGCGGCTGCGTGATCGTGGAGGGCGACAAGCCACGCCTGTTGCCCAACGGCGCCCCCGACGCGCGCATGCTGCTGTTCCCGGCGCCGCAGGCCGAGATCCTCGACACCTGGAACGTCTCCGGCCTGCGCGGCACCGGCAGCCACGACATGCAGGTGCGCAACCTGCGCGTGCCGCGCGAGCGTTCGGTGTCGCTGATGGTCGATCGCCCGCGCGAGCCGGGTGCGCTCTACGTCTTCCCGGTGTTCGGCCTGCTGGCGCTCGGCATCGCCGGCGTCGCCCTCGGCCTGGCGCGCCGGGCGATCGACGAGCTGGTCGAGCTCGCCGGCGGCAAGACGCCGATGGGCAGCCGCCGGCGCCTCGGCGACCGCGCCGTGGTGCAGATGCAGGTGGCGCAGGCCGAGGCCGCGCTGCGGTCGGCGCGCGCCTTCCTGTTCGACGCCGTCGGCCGCACCTGGGAACTGGCCCGCCGCGACGGCGCGATCGCGCCGGCGCAGCGCGCCGAGCTGCGGCTGGCGGCGACCCACGCGACCGAGGCCTCGGTGCGCGCCGTCGACCTGATGTACACCGCCGGTGGCGGCACCTCGATCTACGCCAGCAACCCGCTGCAGCGCTGCTTCCGCGACGTCCACGTGGTGACGCAGCACATGATGGTGGCGCAGCCGACGTACGAGCTGGTGGGCCGCGTCCTGCTCGGCGCCGAGGCCGATCTCACCCAGTTGTAGAGCCGCCCGCCGGGGCGCGCTTGCGGAACACGGCGTACACCGAGCAGCGCCGCAGGCCGCGCGCCCGGCCGGCGCGCTCGGCCTCGAGCAGCTCGCCCACCAGCGCCGGCTCCTCCCGCTCGAGGCGCGGGAAGTCGGCCGCCAGCAGCAGCGGGTAGAGCGCGTCGACCTCGGCGAGGTGCAGCGGGTCGAAGCGCTGGCGCACCAGCGCCAGGGTCTCGTCCGAGCGCACCGCCTCGAACGGGCTCATGTCGGAGTCGGCCGGCGCCGCCAGCTCCGGCACCAGGCGGAAGCGCTCGGGCACGCGCGCCAGGGCGGCATTGGCGAGCGCCAGCCGCTCGGCCCCGTAGCGCAGGCGCGGCTCGCCGGTGTAGTCGTGGATCGCGAACAGCCCGCCCGGCCGAAGCGAGCGCTCGACCTCCGCGAACAGGTACTCGAGGTTGGTCACGTGGTGCAGCGAGGCCGACGTCCAGACGACGTCGTAGCGCGCCCGCGGCAGGGCGACGAAGTTCAGGTCGGCCACGCGGAAGCGCAGTCCGCGGCGCGGCAGCCGCAGGCGGCCCAGGCGGCGCGCCAGACGGGTGCGCGTCTTCGCCAGCACGGCGGGGCTGATGTCGTAGACGTCGAGGCGGCGGCTGCCGCCCGCCGCCAGCCAGTCGCCCTCGCGCGCCCCTTCGGTCGAACCGAGAGCGGCGGCGCGCGCGAACGGCCCGCGCCCGGCGAGGTCGGCGAGCCACGAGCGAGTCGGGTCGCCGGTGTACGACTCGTCGATGAAGCGCTTCAGCTTGCCGACGTGCAGCCGTTCGAAGATCTCGGAGTTGAACGGCGGGGCGGCCCAGAAGGCGGCCTCGGCCGCCGCCTGCCGGCGGTACTCCGGGTCATCGCGCCGCACCCGCATGAGCGGGTCGAAGCGGCGACGCTCGCTGCGGCCGATGAACCACACCCGCGGCTCCTTACCCGCCGCGCGCCTGCGACACCAACGCCGGCCGCTGGGCAGGCGAGGCCCCGGTGGTGTAGCGTCGCCGTCCATGAGACCCGAAGACCAGCAGTGGAGAACCATGCAGTTCGAGCGCCTGGGGCACGTCCTGCGGGTGACGATCGCGCACCCCTCGAGCCCCCTCAACGCCGTCGACGACGCCCTGCACGAGGAGCTGACCGCCCTCTTCCGGGTCCTCAAGCGCGAGGACGAGGCGCGCGCGATCGTCCTCACCGGACGCGGCAAGGCGTTCTCGGCCGGCGGCGACTTCAACTGGTTCCCGCAGCTTCAGGACCCGGGGCGCATGGAGCACCTACGGCGCGACGCCAAGCAACTGATCTGGGACCTGCTCGACGTCGAGGTGCCGATCGTGGCGGCGGTCAACGGCCACGCCATGGGGTTGGGCGCCTCGGTGGCGCTGCTCTGCGACGTCATCTTCATGGCCGACACCGCCACCATCGGCGACCCGCACGTGCGCGTCGGCATCGTCGCCGGCGACGGCGGCGCCGCCATCTGGCCGCTCGCCGTCGGCCCGGCGCGCGCCAAGCAGTACCTGCTCACCGGCGACCCGGTGGCGGCCGCCGAGGCCGAGCGGATCGGGTTGGTGAATCGGGTGGTGCCGTCCGCCGCGCTCGAGGACGAAGCCCTCGCCTTCGCCCAGCGCCTCGCCGAAGGCGCGCCGCTGGCGCTGCGCTACACCAAGCTCGCCGTCAACAAGCTGTTGAAGGACGCCCTCAACGTCGCCTTCGACACCTCGACCGCGCTCGAGCTGGTCACCTTCCGCAGCGAGGACCACAAGGAGGCGCTGGCGGCGCTGCGCGAGAAGCGCAAGCCGCGCTTCGAGGGACGATGAGCCGCGGGCCGTTGTCCTTCCCCGGCCAATGACGCTAAGGCGACGCCCATGGACGTCTTCGAAGCCATCGACACCACGCGCGCCGTGCGCCGCTTCTCCGCCGCGCCGGTGACCGACGACGAGATCCTCACCTGCATCCGCGCCGCGGCCCAGGGGCCGAGCGGCGGCAACATCCAGCCCTGGCAGTTCCTGGCGGTGACGGAGCCGGCGGTGAAGCGGGCGCTCGGCGACCTCTACCGCCGCGCCTACGATCGCTACGAGCCGGCGCTGCTGGCGGCGCGCCCGCCCTTCCGCAGCGACGAGGAGCGGGCCAGCTTCGAGCGCATGGCGGCGGCCTCGCGCCACCTCGCCGACCACCTTGGCGAAGCGCCGGCGCTGGTGCTGTTCCTCATGCCGAACATCTCGATGACGCTGCAGGACGCGCAGGGGCCGCTCGACGTCGGCACGCCCTTCGCCTCGATCTACCCGGCGGTGCAGAACTTCATGCTGGCGGCGCGCGCCCTCGGCATCGGCACCACCCTGACCACCGTCTACCGCATCTACCAGGACGAGGTGCGCGCCGCCTGCGCCATCCCGGAGCGCTACGAAGTCATCGCCCTGATCCCGATGGGGCGGCCGCTGAAGGAGTTCCGCCGCGGCCGGCGGCGCCCGGTGGAGAGCGTCACGCACTGGAATCGCTTCGGCAGCAAGCGCACGTGACGACGGCCGCCGTCCTGCCCTTCTGGCTCGATCGTCCGCCGCTCGAGGCGCTCGAGATCGCGGCCCACGCCGACGCTCTCGGGCTCGACGAGCTCTGGATCGGCGAGATGATGACCTTCGACGCCTTTGCGCTCGCGGCCGCCATCGCCCGCGCGACGGCGCGCATCGATCTGTGGGTCGGGCCGCTCGCCATCGGCCTGCGCGACCCGGCCGCGCTGGCGCTCGGCATCGCCTCGGTGACCGCTCTCGGCGGTCGCCCGGCGCATCTCGCCCTCGGCGCCTCGACGCCGGTGGTGGTGTCGCAGTGGCACGGGCGGCCATGGCGGCACACCCTGACCCACATGCGCGAGACCGTCGCCGCACTGCGCCCGATCCTCGCCGGCGAGCGCTCCGACAGCGACGGTGCGCTGGCGCACTCGCACGGCTTTCGGTTGGCGAGTGGCGCGCAGCAGACGCGCCTCGCGGTCGCCGCCTTCGCCGACGGCATGATCGATCTGGCGGCGACGGTGGCGGATCGATTGGTGGTCAATCTGCTCACGCCGGCGCAGGTCGCGCGCGTTCGACAGCGCGCCGATGCCGCGGCGGCCGCCGCCGGCCGCACCCGACCGCCGCTGGTCGCCTGGGTGCCCGCCGCGCTCGAGCCGGGCGAAGCAACGCTGGCGCAACTGGCGCGCCAGTTGGTGATCTACCTCGCCCCGCCCGGCTATGGCGAGATGTTCGCCGCCGCCGGCTTCGGCGAGCTCGTCGAGCGGGCGCGCGCCGGCACCCATCCGCGCGAGTTGCTGGCGACCCTGCCGCGGGCGCTGATCGACGCCGTCGCCGCTCTCGGCGATGCCACTGCCGTGCGCGCGCGCCTGGACGAGTACCGGCGCGCCGGCGCCGACGTGGTCGCCGTCGTCCCGGCCACCGCCGACGACCCGGGCGGCCGGCGCCTGCTGGAGGCGGTCGCGCGCGGCTGAGGCTGACGAGGGTTCCGTGGCGGGTGGGGGCGGCGGCGGCGCCCCTCCGCGTGAGGTTCCGGGCTGCACCCCTCCGGGGCGCGGGTCGAATCCGGGGCCGGCGTAGCCCCGGGCGTCGGCCCGGGGTCCCCCATCCGCCCACCACGTGCGCCCCGGAGGGGCGCCGCCGCGGGCGCGCCCGACCGCGTGAGGTTCCGGGCTGCGCCCCTCCGGGGCGCGGGTCGAATCCGGCGGCGGCCGGGACCCCGGGCTCGCGCCCAGGGCTACAACCCTGCGCCGCTCCGCGGCGCCCGCGATCACGTCACCCCGCGCGGCGCACCGCGCCGGCGACCGCGTCCCCCTCCGCGGCGCACCGCGCCGGCGACCGCGTCCTCCTCCGCGGCGCACCGCGACCACGCGGCGTTCCGTGGCGGGCGCGCCGCGGAGCGGCGCCGGAGCGTAGCCCCGAGCGTCAGCCCGGGGTTCCCCCATCCGCCCACCACGTGCGCCCCGGAGGGGCGCCGCCGCGGGCGCGCCCGACCGCGTGAGGTTCCGGGCTGCGCCCCTCCGGGGCGCGGGTCGAATCCGACGCGGCCGGGACCCCGGGCTCGCGCCCGGGGCTACGACCCTGCGCCGCTCCGCGGCGCCCGCGATCACGTCACCCCGCGCGGCGCACCGCGCCGGCGACCGCGTCCCCCTCCGCGGCGCACCGCGCCCGCGACCGCGTCCCGCTCCGCGGCGCACCGCGAAGGCGACCGCGTCTCGCTCCGCGGCGCACCGCGCCGGCGACCGCGTCCTCCTCCGCGGCGCCCGCGACCACGCGGCGTTCCGTGGCGGGCGCGCCGCGGAGCGGCGCCGGAGCGTAGCCCCGGGCGTCAGCCCGGGGTTCCCCCATCCGCCCACCACGTGCGCCCCGGAGGGGCGCCGCCGCGGGC
>Ga0268299_1002931_pt1 | contig 17677 bp, 18 predicted proteins | sample NOBtaG_FD_193484 | JGI IMG/M metagenome (GOLD analysis project Ga0268299, IMG submission 193484) | Activated sludge microbial communities from bioreactor in Nijmegen, Gelderland, Netherland - NOB reactor | ecosystem: Engineered > Bioreactor > Aerobic > Activated sludge | place: Netherlands...
CGCCGCCAGGCGGGCCACCATCACCGCCTCGCCCGCCGTGCGCTGGGGATCCGGGCGGGGGCACAGCACCTCCACCCCGGCCGGAGCGGCACCGTCGTCGCCCCGGCACACGGCGCCGGCCTCGGGCCACGTCGGCTCGGCCCCGTTCGAGATCACCAGCACCGGGGCCACCCCCGCCGCCGCCAGCCCCACTCCGTGGTCGAGCCGTTCCGACCGCCCGCCGGCCAGCACGACCAGCGCATCGGCGGCCGGGGCGAGGGGCCGGTGAGCGTCGTCGCGCCACACGAACAGCACGGCGGTCGCCGCCGCCCACCCGGTCAGCGTCGCCGCGGCACCGAGCGCGACCCGGCGCCGCCGCCGGCCGGGGCGAAGCCGCTGCCACCTCATGCAGCCCCGCCGCTCAGCCCCGGTGAGATTCAGGCGCTGGCTGTGGCCCTGCTCCCGGTGTGAGGAAGCGAGCCGGGGTGAAGGCGGCGGGGTCGAGGGCCAGGCCGCCGAGGGCGGCCGGGCCGAAGGCGGGGCCGGGGCGGCCGTCGAGGGCGAGGTCGGCCACCAGCTGACCGGCCCCGGGCGAGCTCTGGATGCCGGTGCCCCCCTGGCCCACGCACCAGACGAAGGTGGGCTCTGCCGGGTCGGGGCCGATTGCCATCGTGCGGTCGGGGGTGAACGTGCGCAGCCCGGCCCATGACGAGGCCACCGAACGGATCCCGATCGTGGTGGCGCCGTTGATGGCGTCGATGGCCCGGGCCACGTCGACCTCCTCGGGCCGGGCGTCGCACGGGGCCGACGGGGTCTCGTCGGCCGGGGAGCACAGGAACTGCACCCCGTCGGGCTTCACGTACCACCGGTGCTCGATGTCGGCCACCAGCGGCCAGGCGCCGGAGCCCTCGAACCGGCTGGCCACCATGAACGCCGTGCGCCGGAGGGGCTGCAGCCCGATCGGGGTCAGCCCGGCCCGGCGGGCCATGTCGTCACCCCAGGCCCCGGCGGCGTTCACCACCACGTCGGCCTCCAGCACCGCGCCGCCCGCGCCGTCGCCCGGCAGGGGATCGGGCGCCGCCGCCCCGCCGGGGCCGGTGTGGATGCGCCAGGTCGAGCCGGTGTGCTCGATCCGTACCGCCCGGTGGTGGACGGCGATGGTGCCGCCGGCCCGGCGCAGCCCCCGCACGAAGCTCTGGTGGACGGCGGCCACGTCGATGGCGTACGACTCGGGCTCCCACAGGGCCCGGCTGATCGGTTCGGGCCGCAGGGCCGGGAACAGGGCCACCGCCTCGGCCACCGGTATCTCGGTGATCGTGGGGTTCACGGCCATCCCGTCGGCGAGCTGGCGCTCGAACTCCTCGCTCTGGCTCTCGTCGGCCACGTTCAGCACGCCCCGCCGTTCCAGGAGCGGGGCATCGGCCAGGCCCTCCGGCGGGTGGAGGAAGTAGGGGAGGCTGGCCTTGGTCAGAGCCCGCAGCGGCGGGGTGCCGTAGTTCTCGATCAGCTGGGCGGCCGATCGGCCGGTGGTGTGGTGGGCCAGCTGGCCCTCGGCCTCGATCAGGGTGACCACCGGCGCCGAGGGGTGACGGGCCAGGGCGTAGGCCGCGCTCACCCCGGCGATCCCGCCGCCGACCACCACCACCCGAGGGCCCGTGCCGTGCTGTGCCATCGGGCCAAGCTATCCCTGACCAACTAGCGTGCCGGTCATGGACTTCGGAGTGACCGCAGGGGCCATCGAGGACGTCGGGTACCTCGCCTTCGCCGAGAACCTGGGCTACACGTTCGCCTGGGCCCCCGACAGCCAGCTGCTCATGTCGAACCCGTTCCCGCTGCTGGCCCTGGCCGCCCAGCAGACCCGCAGGATCCGGCTCGGCACGGGGCTGGCCATCCCCGCCCTGCGTCAGGCGCCGGTGCTGGCCAACGCCATCGCCACGATCAACAAGCTCGCCCCGGGCCGGACGTTCCTCGGCATAGGGGCCGGCAACACTGCGGTGCGCACGCTGGGCCAGAAGCCGATGGGCGTGGCCCGGATGAAGGACTACGTTCAGGTCGTGCAGGGCCTGCTGGCGGGGGAGGAGGTGGCCTACACGGCCGACGGCGTCACCCACCTGGTGCGGTTCCAGAACTCCCAGCTCGGCCACGCCGACGCCCCGATCCCGATCCACCTGGGTGGCCTCGGCCCGATGGCCCAGGCCCTGGCCGGCGAGATCGGCGACGGGCTCGTCACCAGCCTGCCCCGGGGCGGCACCCCGCCCTCGGTGCTGGCCAACCTGGCCAAGGGGGCGGCCCGCAGCGGGCGCAGCCTCGACCGCTTCGAGGTGGTGGCGCTGTGCAACCTGGTGCTGCTGGAGCCGGGGGAGACGCTGGAGTCGGAGCGGGTGATCGCCGACTGCGGCTCGGCCATCATGGCCAACGTCCACTACCTCGTCGATCTGCACCGGGACACCGGAGCCGAGCCGCCGGCCTACGTGCTGCCGATCTGGGAGGAGTACCTGGCGTTCCACGCCACCCGGGACGCCGAGCGGGCCCACCAGCAGCTGCACCAGAGCCACTACGTGTACCTCGACCGGGACGAGGCCCGGTTCATCACCCCGGAGATCATCCGCAACTTCTGCATCGCCGGCCAGCCCGAGGAGGTCACCGAGCAGCTGAAAGCGCTGGAGGCGGCCGGCATCACCGGGGTCAACTTCATCTACCCCAACAAGGCCCGCTACCGCATCACCGAAGACTTCGCCCGCAAGGTGATCGCGAAGTACTGAGCGATCGCCCATGATCGAGGTGATCGCGAAGTACTGAGTGGTCAGACCTCGAACACGCCCACCAGCACGCAGGTCTCGTCGTCGAGGGTGATCGAACGGGGCGGGACGGCCGGGTCGATCAGCGGGTAGTCGAACTCGGCGGTGGAGGAGGCGGCCACGGCCACCTTGAAGCTGCTCCGGGCGACCACTGTGCTGCCGCCTTCGGGCACGACCACGAACGACAGCTGGAGCCGGCGGTCGTGGTCCTCGGCGTTGCCCAGCGTGCCCAGGGCCGACATGACACCGTCACGGACGGCACAGCGGTAGTCGATCGAGTAGCTGCCGGCCGCTGCCGGGTCGGGCCGGGCCCTGCCGCCCCGCCAGATCGCCTGCCCCACCACCGCCGAGCAGCCGGCCACGAAGGCCACCACGATGGCCACACCGGCTGCGACCGTGACCGCCCGACGGTTCATGGCGCGACCGTAGCCGTCGCCGAACGCCCTTCCCGGTCAGGCCTTCTCCGTCGAGGTCGAACCGAAAGCCCCGTTCCCGACTCTGCCGATGCGCTGGGCGTCCCACCCGTTCGCTGCCGCTCCGGCGGCGGCGCGTCGAATCGTCGGAGTGCGGGAGGGCTGCCCTGTCGCCAGTTCCGCCGACCGTGCTACGAGACGGTCTCGCCGTCATAGCGCTGGCCGTGATCGCCTGGCTCGAGCTTGGGTGGTTCGTCGAGCGCGCCGATGTGACGTGCGAGGGCCGGACGACCGCAGCGTGACCTGCACGGTCACCCACCACAACCGGTAGAGCTCCGGGTGCTCACAGCGTCGGGACCGGGCGGCCCGCTACCCACACCGCGCTTCCACCTCCGCCACCCGGCCGATCGGGAAGCCGAACGGTTCACGGCGCTCCTCGCCCTCGCCCCGGGGGAGCGGTTCACCGAGCAGACGGTCCCGCCGCCGTCGACCGCTCAACTCGTCGTGCCGTGGTTCTCCATGATGCTGATGACGGCGTTCCGGCTCGGCTTCGCCTTCGCGGTCGTGGAGATCGGGGTGCTCGGGCTGGGTGAGCTGCGGTGGGCCGTGAGGAACCGCTGGCGACGGGCTCGTGGTCGGCGATGATGGAAGATGCGGGGGCGACTCCGGGCCCAGCTCCAACTGAGCCGGTTCAACTTCGGCGGTGTCACCGGTCGGATGTAGGGTCGCGCATGGCTGATGTCGAAACCCGAACCGACGACGAGCTGTTGGCCGAGGCCGTCGCCGTCGCCAACATCCCCACGCTGCTGATGACGCTGGTGCAGCTCACCGGCGAGATGCACTGGCTCGACGACCCCTACCGCATCCAGCGCCAGCAGGGCATGGGCGACAACGACACCGGCGGGCTGCCGGAGGACCGGCAGGCCGAGGTCCGGGAAGCGGCGCTGGAGGCGATCACGGCCTGGAAGGCCGGTCGCCCCGTCGCGATCCCCGATCCCGATCCGCAGCTGCTCGTCCGCATGCTGAGCTGGTGCATGGGCGAGACCGTGCCCGACGAGTACGGCGAGTTCACCAAGGCCCAGCTCGGCCACAAGCCGCTCGAGCGCAAGAAGATCAACGTGCCCGAGGGCTTCAAGGTCCTGGTGATCGGAGCCGGCGTGTCGGGCATCGCTGCGGGCGCCAACCTCCAGGCCGCCGGGGTGCCGTTCGAGATCGTGGAGAAGAAGCACTCGGTGGGCGGCACCTGGCTGGAGAACCACTACCCGGGAGCCGGGGTCGACACCCCGAACCACCTGTACTCGTTCTCCTTCGCCCAGCACGACTGGAAGATGTACTTCTGCCTGCGCGACGAGCTGTGGGGCTACCTGGAGTCGGTGGCCGACCGGCTGAACCTGCGCCCCCACATCCGCTTCCAGACCGAGGTGGTCCAGGCCCGTTACCAGCCCCGGGACCAGCGTTGGGCCGTCACCCTGCGCCTCCCCGACGGCACGGTGGAGGAGACCGAGGCCAACATCGTGATCAGCGGCACCGGCATCTTCAACCCGCTGGTGTTCCCCGACATCGAAGGGCTCGACAGCTTCGCCGGCCCGTCGTTCCACACCGCCGCCTGGCGCGACGACGTGGACCTCACGGGCAAGAAGGTGGCCATCATCGGCAACGGCGCCAGCTGCATGCAGATCGGCCCCGAGATCCAGGACAAGGTCGAGCACCTCACGATCTTCCAGCGGTCCAACCACTGGGCCGCCCCCTTCGAGCAGTTCCGCAAGCCGGTGCCCGAACCCATGCGCTTCCTGTTCCGCGAGGTCCCGATCTACCAGGCCTGGTACCGGGTCCGCCTGGGTTGGACGTTCAACGACCGGACCTACGCCGCCCTCCACAAGGACCCGAACTGGGAGCACCCCGAGCGGTCGCTCAACGCCCAGAACGACGCCCACCGGGCCTACTTCACCAAGTACATCCAGAGCGAGCTCGGCGACCGCCAGGACCTGTTCGACAAGGTGCTCCCCACCTACCCGCCGTTCGGCAAGCGCATGCTGATGGACAACGGGTGGTACCGGATGCTGCGCAACCCCAAGGTGGAGCTGGTCACCGAGCGGGTCACCAAGATCGAGCCCGATGCCCTGGTCACCGCCGACGGCTCCCGCTACGAGGCCGACGTGCTCGTCCTGGCCACCGGGTTCGACGTGCTGCGCTTCATCACCACCTTCGACGCCGTGGGGCGCGAGGGTCGCTCGCTGCGTGAGGTGTGGGAAGACGACAACGCCAAGGCCTACATCGGCACCGTCATCCCCGAGTTCCCCAACTTCTTCACCCTGTACGGGCCGAACCTGCAGCCCGGCCACGGGGGGAGCCTCATCTTCGTGGTGGAGATGCAGGTCAACTACATCATGAGCCTGATCGAGCAGATGGCGGAGAACGGCCTGGGCTCGGTGGAGATCCGCCAGGACGTCCACGACGCCTACAACGAGCGGGTCGACGCCGAGCACGAGAACATGGTGTGGACCCACCCCGGGATGACCACCTACTACCGCAATGAGCGGGGTCGGATCGTGGTCAACTCGCCGTACCGCAACGTCGACTACTTCGCCTGGACCCGCCACGCGGACCTGGCCGAGTACGTCACGGAGCCGATCTCGAGCGAGGAGAAGGTCGAGGCCTGAGCGAACCAAGCTCTGGCTCGGCGCCGGTCGGGGGGCCGGCGCCGAGCCATCCCGACGGCCCAATACAGTGGGCGGCATGACGAATGTTGGTGGCGCAGCGCCGTCCGGTTGGCATCCCGATCCCTTCGGTCGTCATGAGTACCGCTGGTGGGACGGCACACGCTGGACCGAGCAGGTGGCGTCCCACGGCCAGCAGGGGGTGGACCCGGCGGTGGCCGGCCCGGGCTCCGGCGTGCCGGTGGGCAACCAGTCGGCGGAGCAGATCCAGCACCAGGTGCAGGCCCGGGCCGGGGTGGCGCCGATGGCCGGGGGCGGCGGGGGCACGATCTTCACCGAGCCGGTGCTGGTGGTGAACCAGAAAGCCAAGCTGATCGAGATCTCGGCCGAGTACGCCATCTTCAACCAGGAAGGCAACCAGATCGGGGCCGTCCGCCAGGTTGGTCAGTCGATGATCAAGAAGGTCATGCGGGTGGTCTCGTCGCTCGATCAGTTCATGACCCACTCCTACCAGGTGGTCGACATGGCCGGGAACGTGCAGCTGGCCCTCACCCGCCCGGCCAAGCTGATCAAGTCGAAGGTGGAGATCCGGGACGCTCAGGGCAACGTCATCGGGCTGGTGCAGCAGGAGAACATGGTGGGCAAGATCCGCTTCGGTCTCATGGTGGGCGGCGAGCGGGTCGGGTCGATCAACGCCGAGAACTGGCGGGCCTGGAACTTCTCGATCCAGGATGCCGGCGGCAACGAGGTGGCCCGCATCACCAAGACGTGGGAGGGCCTGGCCAAGACCCTGTTCACCACGGCCGACAACTACGTGGTGCAGATCCACCAGGCGCTGTCCGAGCCCCTGCGCTCGATGGTGGTGGCATCGGCCCTGTGCGTCGACACGGCGCTCAAGCAGGACTCGCGCGGCCTCAACTGAGCGCCGGCCCGGTGATGGGCTAGAACAGGCGGCATGATCCGAGTGCATGCCACCACCCCGAGCCTGGCCGCCGCCATGGAGCGGCTCAACATCCGCAACGCAGCGGCCATCCAGGTCGACAACACGGTGTTCCTGTCGGGCCTCACCGCGGTCGACACCGACACCGGCGAGTTGATCTCGGGCGGTATCCGCGAGCACGCCCGCCACACCCTCGAGCTGTACCGTACGATCCTGGCCGACATCGGCCTGTCGCTCGACCATGTGGTCAAGGTCAACGCCTACCTCGCCGACCCGGCCGACTTCGCCGCCTGGAACGAGGAGTACCTGCAGGTGTTCGAGCCGCCCTACCCGTGCCGCACCACCGTGACGGCGCCGCCCGTGTTCGGCATCATCGAGCTGGAGCTGGTGGCGGCGCTGGAGCCGCGCCGCTGAGTCGGGCGACAGAACCCGACCCACAGCAGAAACCGACCGACGAATCGACGAGGAGCAGACGAGACATGGGCACGATGACCGAGAGGGAACGGGACGCCTTCCTGGCCGAACGCCGGGTGGCCGTGCTGGCCATCGGGCGGGACGGAGCGGGCCCCCTGTGCGCCCCGGTGTGGTACCGGCTGACGGCCAGCGGATCGTTCGAGATCGCCATGGCTGACGCCTCGGTGAAGGCCCGCCTCCTGCGGGCCCGGGGGCGGGCGACACTGTGCGTGCAGGACGAGGGCCGGCCCTACCGCTACGTGACGGCCGAGGGGCCGGTATCGCTGCGGGTCATGTCGCCCGAGGAGCGGCACGCCGCCATCACCGACATCGCCAGCCGCTACCTGGGGGCCGAGGGCGGGGCCCGCTACGCCGAGGCCTTCCCCGGCCACGACGAGGCCCTGGTCACCCTCGTCCCCGACCGCTGGCGCACCGAGGTCCTGGGATGAACCCCCGATCTGGTGTTCCGGATCGTCACCGGTGACGACCCGGGACACCAGATCACGATCGAGGGGTCAGGCGGTGGTGGGGGTGACGAGATCGAAGCCGAGGTCGGCGGCGGCCGGGATCTGGCGGCGGTCGAGGGTGAGGAAGCGCACCGGCCGGGGCAGCCGGTCGGCGGCGGCCAGATGGATGGCGGCCACCAGCGTGATGCCGTAGCGGGCCCCGATCTCGGTGGCGCGGGCCAGGCAACGGCCGTCCACCGGGACCTCCCACACGGCTTCCCAGTCGTCGCGCACGGCGGCCCATGCCTCCTGCTGGCCGGCCAGGCTGGACGCGCTCTGGTGGAGGGCCAGCATCACCTCGCTGCGGGCCAGGGCCGAAGCGGCCCAGACCTGAGCCTCGGCCATGGCCGTCATCACCAGCGGGCGTTGGCGGTCGGCGACGTAGCGTCGCAACAGGGCCGAGGAGTCGATGGCCAGTACCGGCCCGGATGTGGCGACCATCGCTCCGCTACCGGCCCCGGGACGCTTCGAGCAGCCGGTCGGCGTTCAGGTCGGCCGGCAGGGGCAGGGGAGCGGGGTCGGCCGGACGGTCCGGGCGGCGGGGGGGCTCGATCAGCCCGGCCGCCGCCAGATCCCACAGGGTGGCGCCGCTCCCGCCCGGGGTGAGGGGCCCAACTTGGGCCACCGGCCGCCCGTCGACCGTGACGACCACGCGCTCGCCGGCTCCGGCCCGGCGCAACACCGACGCCACCTGGTTGCGCAGCTCGCGCACCCCGATGGTGGTGAGGGCATCATCGGGCCCCGGCCCGGACGGCTCGTCGCTCATCGGCGGCCACTCTAGGCCGGCCCCGAGGGGCGACCGACGGTCAGGGCGTCAACCGGGTCGTGGCCGGGCAGGCCGGGAAGCAGGTCATCGGCGGCGCCGTGGCGGTGGTCGACGGCGGCGGGGTGGGGGGCGGCACGGTGGGGCCGGTCGTTGTGCTGCCGGGGCAGCCGAACGTGGTCATGGCGGCGCACGGATCGAGCATGGTGGAGGCGGTGGTGGGCACGGCTGTGGCACCGGTGCAGCCGGGGTCGGTGGTGCGGCCCACGCTGGTGTCGCACACGCCGCCGGTGGCGCCCGGCCCGCCGTCGGTGGTGGTGGTGACACAGCGGGCGGTGTTGTCGGTGAGAGGATCGATGCAACTCGGCACGGTGGTGGGAGCGGCGGCGGGGCCTGCGGTGCTCGTCGTGGCCCGGGGGAGCGAGCTGGTGGCGGCGAGCGGCACCGGCACGGCGTCGCCTTCGTCGTCGGGTGACCGGGTGAGGGTGGTGTAGGAGTCGTAGGTGGTGGTCGACCCGCCGTCGTCGGGGTCGTCGGACCGGCTCGTGAGCGAGGGGCCGGCCGGCGTCGTGCCAGCGGTCGACCGGTCGCCGGCCTCGGCTGCGGGCCCGCCGGGGGGAGCAGCCTCCGTGCTTCCGCTGGGAACGGCGAGGGTCCAGACGAGGCCGATCACGGCCATCAGCGCCGTCGCGAAGACGGTTGTCCATACCAGGCGGCGCCGGTCCACGGCGCTGGACCGTACCATCGCCCGAACGGGCCGTCCGGCCAGAGGGTAGCGTTGCCCGAAACCCGTGGGTCGTACGTCGTAGCACAGGTGTACACACTTCGAGTTGTCGTGCCCACCGCTGCCGTCTACCTTGAGCGCCGGCAGAATCCCGACAAAGAGGTGTCACATGAACTTCGCCTTCACCGAGGAGCAGGAGCAGCTCCGCCAGTTCGTCCGCTCCTTCCTGGAAGACAAGTCGTCCGAGGCGGCTGTCCGGGAGCAGATGGACACCGAGCAGGGGTACGACCCGGCGGTGTGGGCTCAGCTGTCAGACCAGCTCGGCCTGCCGGCGCTGGCCATCCCCGAGGAGTTCGGGGGCCAGGGCTACAGCTTCGTGGAGCTCGGTGTGGTGCTGGAGGAGATGGGCCGCCGCCTGCTGTGCGCCCCGTTCCTGTCCGGGGTGCTGGCGTCCCAGGCCATCATCCACTCCGGTGACGCCGCGGCCAAGGCCGAGCACCTCCCCGGCATCGCCTCCGGCCAGACCCTGGCCTGCCTCGCCTTCACCGAGGAGAGCGGCAAGTGGGACGAGTCCGGCATCACCATGGAGGCCACCGGCTCGGGTAGCGACTACACGCTGAACGGCACCAAGTCGTTCGTGATCGACGGCCATGTGGCCAACCTGATCGTGGTGGCGGCCCGCACCGCCGGCGGCGTGAGCCTGTTCACGGTGGCCGGCGACGCCGCCGGCCTCAGCCGCCAGTCGCTGTCCACCATGGACCAGACCCGCAAGCAGGCCAAGCTCACCTTCGCCAACACCCCGGCCAAGCTGCTCGGCACCGAGGGCGCCGGCTGGGCCACGATGAGCACGGTGCTCGACCTGGGGGCCATCGCCCTGGCCGCCGAGCAGGTGGGCGGCGCCCAGTTCGTGCTGGAGATGGCCGTGCAGTACGCCAAGGACCGGGTGCAGTTCGGCCGGCCCATCGGCTCGTTCCAGGCCATCAAGCACAAGTGTGCCGACATGCTGCTCGAGGTCGAGTCGGCCAAGTCGGCCGCCTACTACGGCATGTGGTGCGCCGCCGAGCTGAACGACGAGCTGCCGTCGGTGGCTTCGCTGGCCAAGGCGTACTGCTCCGAGGCCTACTTCCACGCGGCGGCCGAGAACATCCAGATCCACGGCGGCATCGGCTTCACCTGGGAGCACCCGGCCCACCTGTACTTCAAGCGGGCCAAGAGCTCCGAGCTGATGTTCGGCGATCCCGCTTACCACCGGGAGCTGCTGGCCCAGCGCATCGGCCTCTGATCCGGGTCCTGTCCAGCGGAGGTTTCCCGCAGCCGTCGTCGGCTGCGGCTGTGCGGCCGTCGCCGGCCTCGCCCGGCGGCGGCCGCAGCGCGTCCCAGTAGGTTGGGACCATGGAGCTGGTCGGGATCATCGTCGCCGTGGTGGCCGTTGTGGTGGTGGCCCTGCTGTTCGTGGGCTGGGCCGTGGGCAAGACCACCGCCATGCCGGCCCAGATCGTGATCGACGCCGAGGAGGCCATCGAGTTCTGCGCCGAGGCCTTGCCGGTGAGCATCACCTCGGTGCTCAGCTACGACGAGCTGCGCCGCCTCCTGCGGCTCCATCTGGAGTGGATCCAGGCCTACCACTGGGCTCCGGAGGGGGCGAGCGACGGTCCGATCGTGTTCGAGCAGCTCGATGCGGTCGATTACATGATCGAGCGGGCCGACGTGACCGACCTCGACGTCACCCGGGACCAGATCGAGGCCGTGATCGAGGCTCATTCCGCCTATCTCCAGGTGATGGGTGCCATCCACATCGACGACCCCGTCGACGTCGAGGCGGACCTGGCCCAGATGCCTCTGCTCGACGGCCCTCGCCGGCCTTCGGCGCTGGAAGAGGGTGGCGCCACCGGCTCCACCGAGCCCTGACGGACCGTCCGGGCCAGGCGACCCAGGTCCGGCCGTCACCCTTGCTCACGACGCCGGCCCCAGGCTGTGGGATCCTGGTTGCTCGTAACCCAGGCGACCGGCGCCCCGGTCGTCGTCCCACGGCGGGAGACATGAGCGACCACGACAACGACGGCAGCGTGACGGCCCAGCTCATCGCAGCAGCCGCCGAGCTGACCACCCAGAGCGTGCGGGCCCTGCCGTGGCTGGCCGCCGCTCTGGTGGGGGAGCAGCTCGACGGCATGACCGACCAGACCATGCTGAACACGGCGGCCGTCACCGCGCTGGCCGCCTGCCAGCAGGCGCTGGTGGTGTGCACCGAAGACCCGGCGGCGGGCGACGAGCTGGGTCTGGCCGGTATCGACACGCCGGTGACGGTGCGATCGTTGCAGGTCGTGGTGGCGGGGGCCAATGCGCTGGGGGCCAAGGGTGACAGCGGCCTGGCCCAGCTCGTGAACCGGGCCCTGCCCCCGATCGCCCGGGCCATCGTCGACCACGACGGCGAGCGTCGGGTGCACGGGATCGTGCTGGCCTACCTGCTCGCCCTCAGCCAGGGCACCAGCACCCGGGCCACACCGGCGGCCGGGGTGGAGGGGGGCATCCTGCGGGCCTTCCCGTTCCCCGAGCCCCGGATGCGCCGGCGTGACGGGAGCGGCGACGACGGGCGTAATTGATCTTCCGCGGCGGTGTCGGTTGTGCAACACTGGGGCCACCAAGAGGAAGGAGGTGGTCCAAACTGAACACGCAAGATCTCGGGACCTTGGAGGTGGCTGGCCGCTAGCCGGACAGCTGGACCGCTGGCGAATTGCCACCAGTCCGCCCCCGGGATGAATCGTCGAGTGCGTCCCAACTCGGAAGTGCCAAACGATCATCCGGGTTCCAGCAGAAACGAGGAGACGGGAGGTGCCCCCGAGGTGCCTCCCGTCTTCGCGTTTGGCCCCCGCCGCCCGGTACGATCGGGGCCGATGGAACGCCCGGGAAAGTTCGAGCACGCCCGCTACGTCGGTGACAAGCGCAACCAGGTGGTGTACGACGTCGATGCGCTGGGAGCCGACGACGCCGCCCTGATCGACGAGCTGATGGCGGCCGGCACCTACCTGTGCTTCGCCCCGGACACCCTGGCCGAGGCCCGCAACCGGGGCTACCGGCTCTACCGCGGCCAGCGGGCCGGGACCGCCCGCCGGGCCGCTGCGTCCTGAGCGGTAACGGGGGATGACCACCCCCGGCGAGCCGTCCACGCCGTCCGTCCCGCCGCCGCCGGGAACCGGGGCCATGGGCAACGTGGTGCCGCTGCCGGTACCGCCCGGCGTGCCGCTGCCTCCTCCACCGGGACCGGCCCCCACCGGTAACCTCCGGATCCCCTCCACCGACGGGGTGGAGCTGGAGGCCCACCTGGCCGAGCCGGAGCGGACCAACGGCGACGCCCACCCAGGGGTGATCTTCCTGCACAGCTTCCCGTCGGGCGACGTGTGGGCCGACCGGATCGGCGCCGACCTTCCCGAGCTGGCCGACCGGACCGCCCAGCAGATGGGCTTCGTGTCGCTCAGCATCCGCTTCCGGGGGTGCGGCACGTCCACCGGCCACTTCAGCCTCCAGGGATGGGTCGACGACGTGTCGGCCGCGGTCGACCACCTGGCCACCACCCAGAAGCCCAAGGGCATCTGGCTGTGCGGGTTCGGCACCGGGGGCGCGGTGGCACTGGTGGCGGCGGCCGACGACGAGCGGGTGTTCGGGTTGGCCATGGCCGGCTCACCGGCCGACTTCGACGACTGGGCCGTGAATCCCAACCGACTGATGGCCCATGCCCGGCGGGTGGGCGCCATCCGCAGCCCCGACTTCCCGCCCGACCCCGAGGCGTGGCGGGCCGAGCTACGCCGGATCCGGGCCGTGGCCGCCGCCGAGCGCTTCTCCGAGCGGCCCTTGCTCGTGCTCCATGGGCTCGACGACGACGCCGTCCCCCAGTTCGACGCCCGGGCCCTGGCCGACGCCCACGGCCTGGCCGAGCTGCGCTTCATCCGGGGGGCCGGGCACCTCCTGCGTCACGATCCCCGGGCCGTGGCCGTGCTGCTGGGCTGGCTGGCCCGACAGGAAGGCGCCCGCCAGGACCCCTGATCAGCGTTGCCAGGGGGGTGTCGGGTTGGTGTCGATCCCGTAATGGGCCAGCGCCTCGGCCACCACCGAGGGGTCGAGTCGGCCTACCTGCGACAGCTCATGGAGCACGGTCACCACGATGTTGGGCATGTCGGTCTCGAAGAACGACCGGAGGGAGTCACGGGTGTCCGACCGGCCGTAGCCGTCGGTGCCGAGGGCCACGAACCGCTTGGGCACGAAGCCGGCGATCAGCTCCGGCACCGCCCGCACGAAGTCGGTCACGGCCACGATCGGGCCGGGGGCATCGGCCAGCAGCCGGGTCACCAGCGGCACCCGGGGCTCGGCCAGCGGGTTGAGCCGGTTCCACCGCTCCACCTCCAGGCCGTCTTCCCGCAGCCGCTTGTAGGACGTGGCGCTCCACAGCTCGGCCCCCACGCCCCACCGCTCGGCCAGCTCCTGGGCCGCCTGGCGGGCGGGGCCCTGCGACGGGCCGGAGAACAGGATCGTGGCCTGGTTGGTGAGGCCTTCGGGGGCGGAGGCCCATTTGTAGAGGCCCTGCAGGATCCCCTCGCTCGACCCCGCCGGCTGGGGCGGCTGGTCGTAGTTCTCGTTGTAGATCGTGAGGTAGTAGAAGATGTCCTCGCCGTCGACGTACATGCGGCGGATGCCGTCGTGGATCACGGCGGCCAGCTCGTAGGCGAAGGCCGGGTCATAGGCCTGGCAGGCCGGAACGGCCGAGGCCTGGAGGAGGCTGTGGCCGTCCTGATGCTGGAGGCCCTCCCCGGCCAGCGTGGTGCGCCCGGCGGTGGCCCCGAGCAGGAAGCCCCGGGCCCGCGAGTCGGCAGCCGACCAGATCAGGTCGCCGACCCGCTGGAAGCCGAACATCGAGTAGAAGGTGTAGAACGGCACCATCGGCACGCCCCGGTGGGCGTAGCTGGTGGCCGCCGCGATCCAGCTGGCCATCGACCCGGCCTCGGTGATGCCCTCCTCCAGGATCTGGCCGTCGGAGTCTTCGGTGTACGACAGCAGCAGCTCATGGTCCACCGGCTCGTACTTCTGGCCGAACGGGGCGTAGATCTCGAACTCCCGGAACATCGAGTCCATGCCGAAGGTGCGGGCCTCGTCGGGCACGATCGGCACCACCCGCTCGCCGAAGCCCTCTTCCCGCATGAGCTCGCGCAGCAGGCCGGTGAACACCATCGTGGTGGACACCACCCGGCCCCCCGATCCTTCCTGGAACCCCTTGAACACGACCTCGCTGGGCTGGGGCAGCGGGCGGCGGACCTGGACCTGGCGGTGGGGGAGCGGCCCGTCGAGCGCCCGGCGCCGGCCCATCATGTACTGGTACTCCTCGGAGTCCTTGGCCGGCCGGTAGTAGGGCGGGATCCCGTCTTCCAGATCGTCGGCCTTGATCTCGTCGATCAGGTTGAGCCGGTTGCGAAGCTCCAGCACCTGCTGCTTGGTCATCTTCTTGATCTGGTGGGTGGCGTTGCGGCTCTCGAAGCCTTCGCCCAGCGTCCACCCCTTGATCGTCTTGGCCAGGATCACCGTGGGCTGGCCGGCGTGCTCCACCGCGGCGGAGTAGGCGGCGTACAGCTTCTGGTAGTCGTGCCCACCCCGGGGCAGGTTGCGCAGGTCGTCGTCGCTGAGGTGCTCCACCATGCGGCGCAGGCGGGGGTCGGGCCCGAAGAACTTCTCCCGGATGTAGGCCCCGCTCTCCACCGCGTAGCGCTGGAAGGCGCCGTCGACCGTGGTGTTCATCTTGTTGAGCAGCACCCCGTCGACGTCGCGCTGGAGCAGCTCGTCCCACCGGGAGCCCCACACGACCTTGATGACGTTCCAGCCGGCGCCCCGGAACACGGCCTCCAGCTCCTGGATGATCTTGCCGTTGCCCCGCACCGGGCCGTCGAGCCGCTGCAGGTTGCAGTTCACCACCCAGGTCAGGTTGTCGAGCCCGTGGCGGGAAGCGAGCGAGATCGAGCCCAGGGTCTCCGGCTCGTCGCACTCGCCGTCGCCCAGGAACGCCCACACCCGCGACCCGCTGGTGTCGTCGAGCTTGCGGTCCTTCAGGTACTTGAGGAACCGGGCGTGATAGATGGAGTTGATCGGGCCGAGGCCCATCGACACCGTTGGGTACTCCCAGAACTCGGGCATGAGTCGGGGATGGGGGTAGCTGGACAGGCCCTGGCCGCCCACCTCGAAGCGGAAGTTGTCGAGCTCGGCCTCGTCGAGGCGGCCCTCGAGGAACGCCCGGGCGTAGATGCCGGGGGCGGCGTGGCCCTGGAAGTACACCGCGTCACCGGGATCGCCGTCTTCCTTACCTCGGAAGAACCAGTTGAAGCCCACCTCGTACAGCGAGGCCGACGAGGCGAAGGTGGACAGGTGGCCGCCGATGCCGTCGGCCCGCTTGTTGGCCCGGATCACCATGGCCGCCGCGTTCCACCGGATGTAGGCCCGGATCCTGCGCTCGAGGTGCTCGTTGCCGGGGAAGAAGGGCTGCTGCTCGGTGGGGATGGTGTTGACGTAGTCGGTGCTGACCGCCTCGGCGTTGCCCAGCTGCAGCTGCCGGCCCCGCTGGTTGAGACGCCCCAGCAGGTAGCGGGCCCGGGTCTTGCCCTCGGCCTCGGCCACCAGGTCGAGCGATTCGAGCCACTCGGCCGTCTCCTCCGGGTCGATGTCGGGGAGCTGGCTCAGAAAACCGTCGGTTGTCATACCTGGTGCGTTCCCTGTGAGTCTCGGTGGATGGCGGGGTTCCGGCGGGCGTCGTTGCCCCCGTTCGGCCCCTCCGGAGCATGCCGTTCCGGTCTTGAGTGGCACATCGTAGCCTTCGACCCCAGTCGAACCGGCCGGATCCGCACACCCTCGGGCGCCCCGGCCGGGGCCACCTCATTGTCGTTGGCTGGCTGTCGTTGCGTGCCCATGAGCTGGTGGAACGATCGACCCTGACCTACCCAGCCCTGTTCCAGTCAACCGTGAGCGGGGCCCGGTTGTTCCCGTGGCAAGCTGGGTGCGATGCGAGTGTTCACCGACGGTGCCTGTAGCGGCAATCCCGGCCCCGGGGGGTGGGCCTGGGTGGGCGAGGACGGGCGGCACGATTCGGGTGGCGAGTCGGCCACCACCAACCAACGGATGGAGCTGACCGCCGTGCTGCGGGCGGTGGAGGCCCACCCCGAGGGCCCGTTGGAGATCAACTCCGATTCCACCTACGTGGTCAACTGCTTCCGCGACCGGTGGCACGAGGGATGGATCGCCCGGAACTGGGTGAACAGCCAGCGCAAGCCGGTGGCCAACCGGGACCTGTGGGAGCCGCTGGTGGGCCTGGTCACGGCCCGGGGCGGCGAGGTCACGTTCACGTGGGTGAAGGGACACGCCGGCCACGACCTGAACGAGGAGGCCGATCGCCTGGCGGTTGAGGCCCTCAACCGTCACCGCGACGGCATGGCGGCGGGAGCCGTCGGGGGGGCCGCCGACGGCGCTGCGGCCGCCACGGCCGCCGAGCCTCCGTGGCCCACTGAGCGGGCCATCGTGGTGACCGGGGCCCGGGTGCTCGACGCCGACCAGGAGGCCGAGCTGGTGGACGCGGTGGAGGGGCTCGACCCGGGCTACGACGTGGTGGTGTCGGGCCTGCGCCTGGGGGCGGAGCTGACCGCGGCCGAGGCGGCGGCCCGGGCCGGGGTGCCGGTGGCCGTGGTGCTGCCCTACGCCGACCCGGCGGCCTCGTGGCCGGCGGGCGACCGGGCCCGCTTCGACGCCCGGGTACATCAGGCGCACTGGGTGGTGACGCTCACGGGCGACCCGGCCCGTCCGTCGTCGGCCATCCAGGCCCGCAACCGGTGGCTGTGGGAATCGGCCGTGGGGGCCATCGTGGTGGGCGACGAGAAGCTGGCCGCCGAGGCCGAAGAAGCCGGCCTCGGCGTGATCAGCATCTGACTCACCCGAAATTAGGAGCCTGAGCCGTGCTGAGTACGGCTCAGGCTCCTCAGAATGCCCGGGCTCAATCCTCGGAGCCGCCGGTGAGGTGGGCGTCGAGGCGGGCCAGGGTGCGGGCCATGTTGCCCTCGTGCTTGGCCGGGTAACCCATCCACTCGTAGAACGGGGGGAAGCGGGCCTGGCTCCAGTCGAACGACTCGGTGACCTTCGTGCCCCCCTCCACCGGCTCGAGCTCGTAACGCCAGATGTGGTGGCCGAAGTGGCGCCAGGCGATGCGGCGGTTCTCCTCGAACTCCACCACCTCGTTGGTGATCCGGTACGGGACGCCCATCTTCATGTCCATCCCGAACCGGGCTCCGAGGCTCAGCCGGGCCGGGTTGCCGGCCCGGGCGGCCTGCACGGTGTCGGAGCCGTCGATCACGTTGTGCTGGTTCGGGTCGGCCAGGAGGTCGAAGATCGCCTCCGGGCTGGCGGCGATGATCCGGCTGGCCGATACC
>Ga0268299_1002932_pt1 | contig 17668 bp, 14 predicted proteins | sample NOBtaG_FD_193484 | JGI IMG/M metagenome (GOLD analysis project Ga0268299, IMG submission 193484) | Activated sludge microbial communities from bioreactor in Nijmegen, Gelderland, Netherland - NOB reactor | ecosystem: Engineered > Bioreactor > Aerobic > Activated sludge | place: Netherlands...
GGAGCATCCCGGACGCGAAGCGTCCGGGAGCGCACGGGGGCGAACTCTACTTGATGAAGAGCATCTCCTGATAGGTGGCGAGTGGCCAGAGGTCGTCGGCCACCATGCCCTCGAGCGTGTCGGCCGTCTTCCGGAGATTCGCCATCGCGGGAAGCACGGTGTGGCAGTAGTGGGTGGCGTGCGTCAGCTTGTCGACCCCCGCGTGGTTTCCGAGGGAATTCTCCAGCGCGGCGATGCCGTCCTGGAGCTCCTTCACGAGCCCCGTGATCTTGTCGAGCGTATCGGTGTCGAACTTGTACCCGATGGCCTTCAGGTTGGCGCACGTCGCGGCGAGCTCGCCCTGGTAGCGGATCGCGGCCGGGAAGATGATGGTGCGCGCCATTTCGATCGCGGTCCGCGCTTCGAGCCCGACCGTCAGGCAGTACTGCTCGAGGTAGACGTCCATGCGGCTGTGGAGCTCGCGCTCGCTCAGCACGCCGTAGCTCTCGAAGAGCGCCGTCGCCTCCGGGCTGCCGAGGATCGGGAGCGCGTCGACGGTCGTGCGGAGGTTCAAGAGGCCGCGCTTCTTCGCCTCCCGATGCCACGCCTCGGAGTAGCCGTCGCCGTTGAAGACGACGCTGCCGTGCTCGGCGAGGATCTCCTCGAGAAGCTTCTGGATGGCCCCATTCAGCTTGCTCTCGTCGCCGCCGATCGCGAGCTCGAGGCGGGTCGCGATGAAGTCGAGCGACTCGGCGAGGATCGTGTTCATGGCGACGAGCGGCCCGGCGATCGACTGGCCGGAGCCGACGGCGCGGAACTCGAAGCGGTTGCCGGTGAAGGCGAAGGGGCTGGTGCGATTGCGGTCGCCGGCGTCCTTCGGGAGCTGCGGTAGCGAGTCGACGCCGATCGCGAGTGTGCCCTTGCTCTTCGACGACGTGGCGCCGCCGGCCGTGACCTGCGCGAAGATGTCGGCGAGCTGTTCGCCGAGGAAGATCGAGATGATCGCCGGCGGCGCCTCGTTGGCCCCCAGGCGATGGTCGTTCGCGGCCGATGCGACGACCGCGCGCAGCAAGCCGCCCCATTTGTGCACCGCGCGGATGACGGCGGCGCAGAACACCAGGAACTGCGCGTTCGCGTGCGGCGTGTCGCCGGGATCGAGCAGGTTCCCCTGGGTCGAGTTGCCGATCGAGAAGTTGACGTGTTTGCCGGACCCGTTCACGCCGGCGAACGGCTTCTCGTGGAAGAGGCACGCCATGCCGTACTTCTCGGCGACGCGCTTCATCGTGACCATCAGGAGCTGCTGGTGGTCGGTCGCGAGGTTCGCCTGCTCGAAGACGGGCGCCACCTCGAATTGCCCGGGCGCGACCTCGTTGTGCCGCGTCTTGACCGGGATGCCGAGCTTGAAGAGCTCGCGCTCGCTCTCGAGCATGAAGGCGAGCACGCGCTCCGGGATGGCGCCGAAGTAGTGATCCTCGAACTCTTGCCCCTTCGGTGGCGGGGCGCCGAAGAGGGTCCGGCCGGTGCCGAGCAGATCGGGGCGGGAGAAGAAGAAGTGGCGGTCGACGAGGAAGTACTCCTGCTCGGCCCCGGCATACGAGACGACGTTGGCGATGTCCGTGTGTCCGAAGAGCTTCAAGATGCGCTGCGCGTGCTTGTTGAGCGCCTGCATGGAGCGGAGGAGCGGCGTCTTCTTGTCGAGCGCCTCGCCGGTCCAGGACACGAACGCCGTCGGGATACAGAGCGTGGTGCCGTTCGGGTTCTCGAGGATGTACGCCGGGCTGGTCACGTCCCAGGCCGTGTAGCCGCGTGCCTCGAACGTCGCGCGGATGCCGCCGTTCGGGAAGCTCGACGCGTCGGGCTCGCCCTGGATCAGCGTCTTGCCGGCGAACTCGGCGATGGCACCGCCTTCGCCGTCGGGCGAGAGGAAGCTGTCGTGCTTTTCGGCCGTGAAGCCGGTGAGCGGGTAGAACACGTGCGCGTAGTGCGTCGCGCCCTTTTCGATCGCCCAGTCTTTCAGCGTCGCGGCGACGGTGTCGGCGACGTCGGGATCGAGCGTCGTGCCCGAATCGATCGTGCGCATGATCGAGCGGTAGACGGGCTTCGGGAGGCGCGCCTTCATCACGGCGCGGCTGAAGACGTTGGTGCCGAAGAACTCGCTCGCCGATCCCTTGGAGAACGACAGCGGCTCGGTGATCGGCTGGTACTTGGTGACGGCCTCGATGGCCTGTAGGCGTGCGGTGCTTCCGCTCAAAGGGGTGTCCTCCCTCGGTGATGGGTTGGGGTGCGTGGCGAACGGCGATGGGGCTTCTATCTCCTGCCATTGCAAAGTCCACGCCGCGCGGGGTGGCGCGTATTGCGGCGCTCCGATCGCCTCGAGACGTGGGTGCAGCTGCCGCTGCTGCCGCTTCGCTCGCCGATGCGTAGCCGATAGGCAGCGGGGCGCGGCGGCGGGCGTTCAGCTCCGCGCCCGGCGGCCGATGAGTCTCCGGAGGCGTCGGAGCGGGACGTCGGCGGCGGGCGTCGCCCGCACCACGCGAAAGTGGGCGCTCCGGACGAGGGCGGCGAGCCGCCAGAAGGGCGCGGGCGTCTCGGGGTCGACGCCGTGGGATCCGGCGTAGGTCGCGAGGAAGGCCCGCCAGGTCGCGGCGGGCATCGGCCAGCGGTACCACGTCCGGGCGAGGTCGAGGTCGAGGAAGCCGACGCGGATGCCGCCGCTGTCGACGACGTGGAGGCGTCCGCTTCGATCCTCGACGACGTTCTCGGCCGAGAAATCGTTGTGGATGACGCCGACGCGCGCGGTCGCGGGTCGCGTTCGCGCGAGCGCGCGGCGGACACGGTCGGCGTCGCGCGTCGTGAGCGCCCGTGCCGCGACCAGGACGTCGAGACGGCGGACGAGATCCGCGGCGAAGGCTCGGGTCGACGCCCGGGGAGCGAGGCGGCGGCGACCGAGGCGGCGCACACCGTGGAGCGCTCGCAGGATCGCCGCGGCAGCCGCGACGCGGGCACGCGACCGCGGCCGCCTCGACAACGGAACGCCCGGCACCCAGGCCTCGATCGTCACCCGGCCGTGGCGCGCGAGCACGGGCGCGAACGGTAGATCGGGAAGGGCGCGGACGATCCCGGCGTACCGTCGCGCGGTCGCGACCCGGCTGTGCCGGCGCGCTTTCACGACCCGGCCGTCGGTCAGGGCGACCCGGAACGTGCCGCGATCGGAGACCGCCGACGGCATCCCGGTGACCCGCCTGCACGTTCGCGGCGTTCCGCCGAGGGAGCGCACGGCGGATGCGATGTCGGCGTCGAGCGCTCGCAGGTTCGCTCGCATGTTCGTGCTTGACCCTGGCGCGGAACGCACGCTACGCGCTCGTACGCCGGCACGTCGCCGCTCGCTTCTCATGCGCCTGTCCATCGTAACGGAATGGGCGAATACCCGCCTGAACGGAATCCCCCGCGCGTGGCTGCTGTTCGACGCGCTCGCGGAGCAATGGCGGGCCATTCGACACCGCGTCCATCCCGACGGATTGCCGCCGGGCGCCGCCGAGCTGCTCGCCCGTTTCGAGCCGCGCGTCGAGATCGTGGTCGCCTCGGGAACGCCGGAGGTGCGCGCGCTCGAGGACGAGATCCGCGCGCGCTTGCCGCCCGAGTTCGATCTGCGCCTCCTCGTGGCCGACGGGTGCGAGTACTACCCGCTCAAGAACGAGGCGGCGCGGATCGCGTCCGGTGACGTCCTGCTGTTCGTCGACAGCGACGTGTTGCCGGATCCCGGCTGGATGGCGCATCTCGTCGGGTCCTTCGCCCGTCCCGACGTCGACGTGATTTGCGGGCAGACCTACGTCGCGCCGACGACGCCGTACGCCCGCGCCTTCGCGCTCGGCTGGACCTACCTCCCGCGCCGCGACGACACGGAGATCGTGAAGCCCTCGAAGTTCTACGCCAACACGATCGCGTTCCGAACGGAGGTGTTCCGCTCGGTCGGCGGCTTTGCGGACATCGGACGAAAGACGCGCGGCGCCGCGAGCCTCATGCGGGCGGCGCTCGGGAAGATCGGCGTCTCCGTGTGGGAAAACCCGCGGGCGGCGGTGGCCCATCCCCCGCCCGCGAACTTTTCGCATCTCGCCGTGCGGGCGATCGCTCACGGCCGCGACCAATACATGAAGCACGGCGAGGAACGACACCTCGGCGGCCTCGGGCGCAGCGTCGGCATCGCGATGGCCCGTCTCGGGCGCGGCTGGTACCGCACGCTTCGTCACGGGCACCGGGTCGGGTTGCCGCTCTGGGAGGTGCCGTACAGCTTCACCGTGACGGGCACCTATCACGCATTCTTCGCGCTCGGCGGGATCCTCACCCACGTGAGCCCGACGATGATGGGCCGCCGCTTCCGCGTCTGAGCCGGACCGATGCCGGACCACTACCTCGCGGTCTGCGCCATCGTGCGCGACGAGGGTCCGTTTCTCGCCGAGTGGATCGCGTTCCATCGCCTGGTCGGCGTCGAGCGCTTCCACCTGTACGACAACGGCAGCACCGACGAGACCAGAGACGTCCTGGCGCCCTACCTCGCCGACGGCACCGTCACGCTGCGCGATTGGCCGACCCCGTTCCATCTGCACGCGAGCCGCGACGCCTACTCCGATTGCCTCGAGCGCGTGCGCGGGCAGGCGCGCTGGCTCGCATGTCTCGACCTCGACGAGTTCCTGTTCGCGCCGAACGAGTGGACGCTCGCCCCGGTGTTGCGGCGCTACGAGGAGTACCCGGGTGTCGTCGTGCGCTGGCAGGTCTACGGGTCGTCCGGCCACGTACGCGCGTCGCCCGCCCCGGTGATCGAGCGCTTCACGCGGCGGGCACCGACGGGATGGATCCGCAACCGGCGCGTCAAGTCGATCGTCGACCCGGCGCGTGCCGTCCGCGCCGTCAACAGCCACCACTTCGCCTTCCGCGACGGCGAGCTCGCCGTCGACGAGACCGGCGCGCGGGTCGGGCTCCGGCCGCGGCCGCGGTTCAAGAAGCGGTTGCGGCCCTTCTATCGCCTGCTCGGGCCGGCGCTCCGGTGGACCGATCCCTACGCCGCGACCGACGTCACGCGCCGCGTGGTCTCGGTGCAGCACCTCCGCATCAATCACTACCCGATCAAGTCGCGCGAGGAGTTCGAGCGGAAGGCGCGGCTGAAGCGCGAGAAGAAGCGCTACGTCGGGCTCGACTACTTCGCGTACCACGACCACAACGAGGTGCTGGACCCGATCCTCACGCGCTACCTGCCGCACCTCGGCAGGGCAGAGGCCGCCTCCCAGCCGTGACGCGCGACGTGCGCCGCCGCGTGCTCGGTCGCTTCGGGCCGGCACCCGGCGGGCTCGGCAGGCGAACCCCGATGGCGCGGCAACGGTGCCGTCAGGTCCCGAGCCCGAGGCTCGTCGTCAGACGGTCGCGCGCGGTCGGAGCGGAGAGCGCCGCCGGGTCGATGCGGATCGCGAAGCACGGGACCTCGCGCGCGACCCGCGCCAGCACCGCCTCGTCGGCGTCGGACGGACGGGTCGCGCCCGCGAGCCGCGCGAAGACCGTCGGAACGTTCTCCTCGGCGTGCGCGCCGAAGCGCGCGGTCGCGATGCTCCGGGCCGCCGCGTCGGGCGCGAGGCGGGTGATCGTGATCTCGCCCGCGCTCGGGCGTGGGTCGGGAAGCAGGATGGCCGCGAGGCGGCAGCTCGCCGCGCGCCCAGTGCCGAGCGCCGCCGCGAGCTGCGCCGGCGAAAGCTTGACGCGGGCGTCGGGGGACGATCCCGCCGAGTGCGAGCGTGCGGCCGTCGCGTCGGCCACCGTCAGATCCGGGCCGACACGCACGCGCGCGACCGCAGCGGCGAGCTCCGGCAGGAGGGCCAGGGTACCGGCCCGGACGTTCACGATCGTTGGGATGCCGTGCGCCTCCCAACCGGCCGCGGCGCGGCGGACTAGCGTGCGATCGTTCGCGAGTAGGCCGGCACCGAGCGCGCGGGCGAGCGACGCCAGCATCGTCGTCTTTCCGGTCTCGCGCGGCCCCGCGAGCACCAAGGCGCCGGCGGACGTGCCGACGCCGGCGGCATGGAGCACGGCCGAGTCGGCGTCGCGGAGCGCGCGGGCGACCGCGATCTCGCGCACGACCCGCATCGCCGCGGTGCGAACGCGGCTCGCGCCCGGCGCCGCCAGCACGTCGACGCGCCGGTCGCCGAGGACGTAGAGCGCGCCGAGGCGATGCTCGTCGACGACCGTCCGCCCGGCATGCTGCCAGGCCGGACGGTACGTGAGCTTCCGGTCGCGCGCGAAGCAGGGGACCGGCACGACACCGTCCGACGGGCGCGTGCCGGCGAGCTCCCGGTACCGCTCCGCCGCGGTCGAGACGTCGACGCGGAAGTCGCCCGTCGCGTCCGCGACGCGTTCGAAGGCCGGCGCGAGGTTCTCGATCAGCCACTCGATCGCCGACGGATCGTCGCTCGTGACGTGGATCGTGGTGCCGAGCAGGGCGAAGGTTTCCGCGTGGACCACGGCTCGCGTGTACGCGAACCCGCGGCGCACGAGCAAACCGTCGGCGGCGCGCCGGCGACGCCCACCGCTATGGCGTTCGCTCGCGGGGTCGCCTCCGGAAGCGCGCGGGTGACCCTGCGAACGCCGCCGTCCACACGTCTTCGCGCTTGACCATCGGACGGGTTGCCCGTTAGCTTCGCCGTTCGGAGTGCGCGCGCGACCTCACCACTCCAACCGATGATGCGCCAGAACCTCGAGCCGGACGCGCCAACGCTGAGCCGGATCTCCGCCGCGCTGGCGCACGTTCCGCGAGCCGCCTACTCGGTGCCGCACGTCTATCCGTCGGCCGCCCCCGCCTACACGGAAGCGCCGATGGCCGAGCGTCCGCATCCGCCGATGTCGCAGATGCGGCTCTACGTGCACGTCCCGTATTGCCGCTATCACTGCACGTTCTGCTACTTCGCGGTGAAGGTCGGCGCGGACGCGGCGGCGATGGAGCGCTACGTCGCCGCGCTCGAGCGCGAGCTCGAATGGGCCGCGCCGGGCACGCCGCTCTCGCAGCTCTTCGTCGGCGGGGGAACGCCGACGGCGCTCGAGCCCCGCTTCCTCGACCGCATGCTGCGCGCGGTCTTCGCCCGTACGCCGCCCGACGGCACCGGCGTCCACACCGTCGAGACCTCGCCCGAGACGATCTCGCCCGAGCACATCGCGGTCCTCCGATCGCATCGCATCGGCCGCGTCAGCATGGGCATCCAGAGTCTCGACGGCGACGTGCTCGGCACCGTGCACCGCGCGCAGACGAAGTCGCAGGCGCTCGCGTCGTGCGAGCTGCTCGTCGACTCCGGGCTCATCCTCAACGTCGACCTGATCTACGGCCTGCCGCACCAGACCGAGGCGAGCTTCCTCTCCGACCTACGGACGATCGCGTCCCTCGGGGTGCCGTCGCTCACGCTCTACAGCCTGCGGTCGAACGAGCGCACGCCGGTCCGGAAGTCCCTGACCGACGAGGACCGCTTCGACCTCCCCGGGCTCGTGCGCTGGCGGTCGTTCGTGAAGCGGGCCGCCGAGGAGCTCGGCTACACGCAGACGCGCTGGCACACGTTCAAGCGGGTCGACGGGATCGCGGCGCGCCACGAGCGACTGCCGTGTTTCGACGACCAGATGTCGGGCTACCAGCTCGGCATCGGCATGAGCGCCCGCTCGCACCTCGGACACACGGTCTTTCGGAACTGCGATCGCATGGAGGAGTACCTGGCGCGCGTCGAGCGCGGGCAGAGTCCCGTCGAGCAGATCTTCCCGCTCGCCGAGGACGACCGCATGACTCAGTTCATCGCGCGCACGCTCGGCGACGGCCAGACGCTCGCACGCCGCGAGTACGCGGCGTCGTTCGGCCGCCCGATCGAGGACGACTACGGCGCGCTGCTCGCCGATCTCACGTCTGCCGGCCTCGTCGACGACGACGGCACCGCGCTGACACTGAGCCCGCTCGGCGGCCTCGTGTACGACCTCGTGATGCTGGCGTTCTACCCGCGGCGCGCCCGCGAATGGCTTTCCGCCCGGGAAGGCACGGCCGCGTTCGTTCGGTTCGAAGAGCGAGCGGTGCCGTAGTGTCCTCGAGCGGCGGCATAACGCGCCCGCGCTGGACGACGGTTCTCCCGCCGGGACCACGTCGTGTCTCGCCGTTCGTCGTCGGTGTGCTGACCGGAGAAGGGGTCGGGCCCGAGGTCGTCGGCGCGGCGCTCGCGGTGCTGCGCGCGGTCGAGCGGGAGAGCGACGTCCGGTTCGAGGTTCGCGACGGCGGCGACGTCGGCGCGCCCGGTCGAACGGGCGGGGGGTTGCTCGACGCGACGGCGGCGTTTTGTGCCGACGTCTTCGCCGCGGGCGGCGCGCTCGTGTGCGGCGCGGCCGGCGGCCGGTGGGTCTACGATCTCCGCGCGCGGTTCGACCTCTTCTGCAAGCTCGTCCCGCTTCGGCCGATGCCCGAGCTCGCCGACGCCGCCGTGCTGCGTGGCGACCTGCTCGACGGCGTCGACATCCTGCTCGTCCGCGAGAACGTCGGCGGGCTCTACTTCGGTGAGTACGGACGGAGCGAGGACGGTCGGATCGCGTATCAGACCCTCACGTACTCGTCCGATCAGGTGGCGCGCATCCTCGGCGTCGCCGCCGATCTCGCGCGGCTGCGGCGCGGCCACGTCACCGTGGTCGTGAAGCGCGGCGGCGTCCCGGCGGTGAGCGCGCTCTGGATCGAGCAGGCTCGAGCCGTGGCGGCCGCGGGTGACGTCGCGATCGAGGTGCTCGACGTCGACAACGCCGGGTTCCAGCTCGTCACGCGCCCGCGGGCGTTCGACCTGGTGGTGGCACCGAACCTCTTCGGCGACGTGCTGGCGGACTCCGCGACGGCGGTCCTGGGCTCGCGTGGCCTCTCGTACTCCGCGAACTTCGGACCCGACGGCCGCGCGGCGTACCAGACCGGCCACGGCGCGGCCCACGATCTCGCCGGCACCGATACCGCGAATCCCATCGCCCAGATCCTCTCGCTCGCGATGATGCTGCGCGAGAGCTTCGGCCTCGACGAGGCCGCGGTTCGCATCGAGCGCGCCGTCGCGGCCGTGGTCGCGGCCCAGGTGCGAACGGCGGACATCGCCGCGCCCGGGAGCACGATCGTCGGGACGCGCGGGCTCACGGAGCACGTCGTGCGCGCGCTCACGACGGTCGCCCGCGCCCGCGCGTCGTGAGACGCTCATGCCGAGCAGCGCGCTTCTCCTGATCGACTGCCAGGAAGACTTCCTCGCCCGGTCGGGCCTCGTGCCCGATCGCATCACGCTCACGGACCGCGCCGCGCGCGTACTCGAGCGTTGGCGCGCGCTCGGTCTTCCGGTCGCCCACGTGCACACCGTGACCGAAGCCGACGGCGACGATCGCATGCCGCACTGGCGCCGCGCGGGGCTGCGGGCCTGCGTCGCGGGGAGCACCGGCGCGGTACCGCCGCCGGCGCTGGGACCGCTCGCGGGCGAGCTCGTCGCGCGGAAGCGCTTCTACAGCGGCTTCGCCGACCCGGCGCTCGAGGCGTGGCTCCGCGAGCGGGACGTCGAGCGGCTGGTGCTCGCCGGCGTCTACCTGCATGCGTGCGTGCGCGGCACGGCGCTCGACGCGTACGAGCGCGGCTACGAGGTCGTGATCCTGGACGACGTCGTCGCGACGGCCGAGCCGCTCCACGGCGAGGCGACGCGGGCGTGGCTCGGCGCGCGGGCGGCGTCGTTTCGCGGCTCCACCGCGGTGCTCGCGGAGCACGGCGACACGGCGGCGGCGGCGGACGGGCCGCGGGCGTCGTTTCCCGTCGCGGTGATCGGTGGCGTCGCGCGGCCTGCCGGTGCCGTGGCGATCCATCGCCATCGCGATCCGTGTGCGACGGATCGCGTGCTCGCGGCGGTGCCGTGCGGGGGCGCGGACGAGATCGCCGAGGCGGCGCGCGCCGCGGCGGACGCCGCGCGCGCCTGGGCGGCCGACGCCGCGGCGCGCGCCGCGCTGCTCGATCGGTGGGCCGACGACCTCGAACGCGAGCGGTCGCGTCTCGTCGAGCTCGTCGTCCGCGAGGTCGGGAAGCCGCGCCGTTTCGCGGAGGAGGAAGCGGGGCGCGCCGTCGCTCACGCGCGCGTCGCGGCGGAGCTCGCGCGTGAAGCCGGCGGCATGGCGCTGGCGCCCGGGGTGACGGTCGTCACGCGGCCGCTCGGCGTCGTCGGGCTCCTCACGCCGTGGAACAACCCGCTCGCGCTGCCCGTCGGGAAGATCGCGCCGGCGCTCGCGTTCGGGAACGGCGTCGTGCTGAAGCCGGCGCCGCAAGCGTCGGGGACGGCGCTGGCGCTGATCGAGAGTCTCGGGCGGGCCGGCGCGCCCGCGGGCCTCGTCGACGTGGTCCTCGGGACCGGCGACGCGGCGCGCGCGCTCTGTCGCGAGCCGCGCGTGGCGGCGATCGCGCTGACGGGTGCGCTCGAAACCGGCCGCGCCGTGGCGGCGCTCTGCGCCGAAGGGCTGAAGCCGCTCCAGGCGGAGCTCGGCGGCAACAATGCCGCCATCGTGCTCGCGGATGCCGACCTCGAGCGGCTCGTGCCGGACCTCGTGGCGTCGGCGTTCGGCTTCGCCGGCCAGCGGTGCACGGCGATCCGGCGCTTCGTGGTCGAGGAGCGCGTCGCAGCGCGCTTCGAGGCGCTCGCGACCACGGCGATCGCGGCGCTCGTCGTCGGCGACCCGACGGCGGCGACGACGGACGTCGGGCCGCTCGTCGCCGCCGACAAGCGCGATCGCGTGCTCGCGCTCCTCGGCGCCGCGCGCCGCGCCGGCGCGCGCATCGTCACCGGCGGCTGCGTTCCGGCCGGGTGGGAGCACGGCGCCTGGCTCGCGCCGACCCTCGTCGCGGACGTCGTGCCCGAGAGCCCGCTCGTCCAGGAGGAAACGTTCGCGCCGGTCGCCGTGCTCCAGGTCGCGCGCGACGTCGACCACGCGGTGACGCTCGCGAACGGGGTGGCGCAGGGGCTCGTGCAAGCCGTGCACACGGCCGATCCCGCGGTCCGCGCGCGCGTGCTCGCGGCGGCCGAGGCCGGGATACTCCAGGCGGGACCGGGACCGCTCGCCATTCATCCCCGTGCGCCCTTCGTCGGATGGAAGGCGTCCGGGCTCGGGCCGCCGGAGCACGGCGCGTGGGACGCGTGGTTCTACGCGCGCGTGCAAGCGCGCTACGGAGACGGGTCATGATGACGGCGGCGCAACAGGAGGCGCTGACGCGGGTCGGTCCCGGGACACCGATGGGCACGCTGCTGCGGCGTTACTGGCTGCCGGTCGCCGCGAGCAGCGAGCTCGCCGCCGGCGGCGTGAAGGCGGTGCGTCTCCTCGGCGAGGACTTCGCGCTCTTCCGCGCCGCGACCGGCGAGCCGGCGTTGCTCGACGCCCGCTGCCCGCATCGCGGCGCTTCCCTCGTGCACGGGCTCGTCGAGGGCGCGTCGCTCCGCTGCGCGTACCACGGCTGGCGCTTCGCCCCCGACGGGACGTGCGTCGAGCTGCCCGCGCTCGCGGCGGACGACTCCGTCCGCGCGCGCGCGTGCACGCGCGGTCACCCGGTCGGCGAGCTCGGCGGGCTCGTGTTCGCCTATCTCGGTCCCGCGCCCGCGCCGCTCTTGCCGCGCTACGACGTGTTCGTGTGGCCGGGCCTCCGCGACATCGGCCGCGCCGAGATCCCGTGCAACTGGCTCCAGATCATGGAGAACAGCGTCGACCCGGTGCACCTGGAATGGCTCCACGGCCGTCACCTCGCGTCCGTCCGCGCCGCGCACGGGCTGGCGCCGCCGACGCGCTATGGACGCCATCACGAGGAAATCGGCTTCGAGCGCTTCGCGCACGGGATCGTGAAGCGGCGCGTGCTCAGCGGCGGCACGCGCGCGGACGACGATTGGTCGGTCGGCCATCCGCTCGTCTTTCCCGTGATGGTGCGCGTCGGGGCGCAGCGCCAGCATCGCTTCCAGATCCGCGTGCCGATGGACGACACGCACACGCTGCACTTCTGGTACTCGCTCTACCGGCCGCGCGACGGGGAGGTCGCGCCGCCGCAGGACGCGATCCCGGTCTACGACGTGCCGTTCCGCGACGCCGCGGGGGCGCCGCTCCTCGATTTCGTGGACGGCGGCGACATCATGGCGTGGACGAGCCAAGGTCCGATCGCCGATCGCACGCGCGAGATGCTCGTCGACACCGACCGCGGCGTCGTCCTCTTGCGGCGCCTGCTGATCGAGCAGATGGAGCGCGTGCAGGCGGGCGAGGATCCGCTCGGCACCGTCCGGGATCCCGCGTCGAACGAGACCATCGAGCTCCCGCAGGAGCGCGCGAAGTACGGCGACGACGATCGCTTCCTCGCCGAATCGGTCGCCATGAGCCACGTGCGCTACAGTCCGATCCGGCGCGAGATCCTGGCGCTCCTCGGCCTCCCCGACCTCGGGTAGGGCAGCGCGTCGTGCGGGTGCTCTGCTACGCGCAGCATCTCACCGGCGTCGGGCACTTCGTGCGCATGGCGGCGATCGCGCGCGGCCTTGCCGACGGGCACGAGGTTCTGCTGGTCGATGGGGGGCGTGCCGTGCCGCGGGCGGAGGCGGGACCGCCGCGCCTCGTGCTGCCCGCGCTGCATCGCGGTGCGGACGGGCTCGCGGCCGTCGACGGCTCGCTCGCGGACGCGCTCGTCGAGCGCGGACGGCGGCTCGCGCGCGGCATCGCGGACTTCCGGCCCGACGTCGTGCTGATCGATCACTACCCCTTCAGCAAGTGGGAGCTCGAGGCCGAGATCCTCGCCGTGGTCGCCGCGGCGCGCCGGGTCGATCCGCGCGTGCTCGTGCTGTGCTCGCTCCGCGACATCGCGCCGAAGACCGCACACGAGCGCCCGAGCGGCGGCCGCACGTACGAGGCGGAGGTCGCGGCGCGGCTCGCCGCCACGTTCGACGGCGTCCTGGTGCACGCCGACCCCGCGTTCACGCGCTTCGAGGAGCATTTCGCGGCGGCGGACGGTCTGCCGGTCCCGTTGCACTACACGGGGTTCGTCGCGACCGATGCGCCATCCGAAGGCGTCGCGGCGGCGCCGCCCCCGTACGCGGTACTCAGCTGCGGCGGCGGGGTTCGCGGGCTGCCGTTCCTGCTCGCGGCGATGGGGGCGTTCGACCGAGCCGCCGCCGACGGCATCGTCGACGGTCTCCAGCTGCGTGTCTACGCCGGCTTGTTCGTCACCCCCGAGGAGGAAGCGGCGCTCCGAGCCGCCGTGACGCCGGCGGTCGTCCTCGTGCGCTTCACACCCGACTTCGGCCGCGTCCTCGGCGCGAGCGCGCTCTCGATCAGCCGGGCCGGCTACAACACGACCGTCCAGCTGCTTCAGGCGCGCGTTCCCGCGGTCGTGGTGCCGGACCCGCGCATGTCGGATCAGCCGCCGCGCGCCCGTCGTCTCGCGGCGCGCGGCCTCGCGTCGGTCGTCGAGGGCGATCCGCCCGACGGGGACGCGCTCGTGGCCGCGATCGGCGCGGCGCTCGCGCGCCCGCGGGTTGAGCACGACCTCGATCTCGCCGGCGTCGCCGGGACGCGCGCGGTCGTCGAGCGCCTCGCGGTGGAGCGCGCGCGATGAGCGAACGGCCGCCGTGCGCCGGCGATCTCGGGCCGTACGCGCGGGTCGCGCGCGACCTCGCGCGGCGCGATGCACCGGCCGTGCTCGCGGGAATCGCGGCGATCGACGATCCGCCGGCGATCGCCGCCGAGACGCTCCGCCATCATCACCTCGTCCGGACGATTCACGCGCTCGTTCCGGAGGATCGATTGCGAGGCGCGCTTCGGCCGCCGCTCGCGGAGGCGCTTCTCCGCATCCGTCCGGTCGGCCGCGCGCCGATCGATCTCCTGGTGCACGCGTTCGCGGAGGTGCAGGAGGCGCTCGCGGCGGCCGGCGTGCCGGTCCTGCTCCTCAAGGGGTTCTATCTCGCCGATCGCCTGTACGGCGGGCTCGCCGGCCGCCCGCAGTCCGACCTCGACCTGCTGGTCCGTCGCCGCGACTTCCGGCGCGCGCTGCGTGCGCTCGCCGCGCGCGGCTTCGCGCGCGCCGGCGGCGACATCCACTCGCGCGATCTCGTGCGCGGTGCCGTGAAGGTCGACGTCCATCGCTTCCTCCGCTGGGCGCCGGCGCTGCGCGTGGCGGAAGACGAGCTGTGGGCGGCGGCGATCGACGCCACGGCCGCCGGCCTCGCGTTCCGCACGCTCTCGGACGAGCACACGATCGTCGCGCTCGTCGTCGCGGCATTCGAGAACGTCGGCCAGGGCATGGCGCGCATGAAGCAGCTCGTCGATCTGCTGCTGCTCGTTCGCGACGTCGACGCGCGCACCGACTGGGATGCGTTCCTCGCGCGCCGTGAGCGCGAGAACCTGGCGGCGATCACGACCAACGTGCTCGCGCTCGTGCTCGACGTTTTCGACGCTCGCGCCGAGTGTCCGCGCCTCGCGTCGGTGCTCGATCGCCGCCCCGGCGCGCTCGTCCACGGCGACCGCGCCGGGGCCCTCGGGCTCCTCGCGGCCCCGCGAAAGGCGCGCGCCAACCTCGCGTGGTTCGGCCGCGTCTACCCGGGATCGCTCGCGCACTACCTCGCGTGGTTCTGGTACGGCGGCTTTCCCGCCAACCTGACGCGGCTCGGACCGGCGTGGCTGGTCTCGCACCTCCGGCTCGCGCGCGAGCTGCGCGCCGAGCGCGGATGATGGGGCACTTCAGGCCCGCGCGAACTCGATGATCGGTGCGAAGTCGTTCGCGTCAGCGGCGCGAAGCGCCGCAATGTATGCGCGGCGTGCACTTCCCGCGTGTGTGAGGTCCATGACGCGACCCCAAGTAAACTGGGGTCGCTTGGAGCGAGCGTTCATTACGTCGGCGAATAGTCGCGCGTGTCGTCCGTTCCCGTTCGGCCAGGGATGAACGACGACGAGGCGATGATGCGCGCGAACGGCAATCTGATCGTCGTCGAACACGCGGTGATCGATCCAATATCGGACGTCCTGTAGGAGGTCACGTACTGCCGGAGCGATCAGGTGCGGGGGGTATCCAAGATTGCGGTCGGACGTCCGAAAGCTGCCGGCCCACCGCCACGTGCGATCGAACATCCGACGGTGCAGCAAGCGGAGATACTCCTCGGTGAGCGGGTCGTGGCGCGCCAGCTGACGTGGCGTCAGCGCCCATGTTCTGGCGATGAGGATGTTCTCGCGCTCCCACTCGTTGAGATCGGCTCGCGTAGCCACGGTCGCCGGGATGAGATCGTGACGTTCGTTGGCCGTCAGCGGAGTCGCGTCGTCCGGTTCTTCGAGGAGCTCGTCGGTCACGTGAGTCCGCGCTTGCGACGCGCCTCGCGAGCGATTTTCTGCGGCACGTCGTGAGACCCTTGAGCTTCGAGGACCATGGAATGCTCGGTCGCTTCGATGTGCGGTGTGACCTGTCGGCGCGCTTCGTGATCCGCGAGTTCGTCGAACGACCCCGTGCGGGGCACGAGGACATAGACGACGTCGCATCCGAGCACCCCCGCGACTCGCTTGAGAGAAGCCAAGGTGATGCGCTCCTCCGCTTCGGAAGTCTCGAGTGCGCGGATGGCAGGCGCCGATACGCCCAGGCGCGCAGCGACCTCGCGAAGGGTGAGCCCGAGCCCTTTGCGGACCGCCTTCAGCCAGCCATGTTGCGGCCGACGAACGTCTCCGACGAGTTGCTGGCGGTTCAGAGACTTGGAAAGTTGATCAAAAGCTATAGCTTTAAAACGATCGCCCATTCGGAAGTTATAATTACCTTCCAGATGAGTGTTTGTAAAGCTATGACTTTATGACGGACTACGGCTCTCGCAGCGGCCGCCAGCGTGCTTGCGTGCCCTCGAGCAGCCGGTTCGCTTCGTCGGGGCCGTCGCTGAACGGGTAGTAGTTCGGGAAGGTCGGCGGCGGCAGGTTCGCCCACGCCTCGTGGATCGCGGTGATGAAGCGCCACGAGTATTCGACCTCGTCCGATCGCGTGAACAGCGACGCGTCGCCGCGGAGGGCGTCGAGCAGCAGGCGCTCGTAGGCTTCCGGCGAGCGCTGGTGGAACGCCTCGCCGTAGAAGAAGTCCATCTCGACTTCTTGCAGCTGGATGCGCATGCCGGGTTGCTTGCACGCGATCGAGAGGCTGATGCCCTCGTCGGGCTGGATGCGCATGACGATGACGTTCGACATCGGGTGCGGCGTGATCGGGTCGTCGTCGTCACCGAGATAGCGGAAGAGGTGGAGCGGCGGCTGCTTGAACTCGACCGCGATCTCCGAGACGCGCTTCGCGAGGCGCTTCCCCGAGCGCAGGAAGAAGGGCACGCCGGCCCAGCGCCAGTTGTCCACCTTCATGCGGAGGGCGACGTAGGTCTCGGTGACCGACTGCGGGTCGACGCCTTCCTCCTGGCGATAGCCCTTCACGACCTGGCCGTTCTTCTCGCCCATGCCGTACTGGCCGCGGACGCTGTTGGTGGCGACTTCCTTCCGCGTCATCGGCACGAGCGCGCGCAGCACCTTCACCTTCTCGTCGCGGATCGACTGCGCCTCGAGCGCCGACGGCGGCTCCATCGCGATCAGGCAGAAGAGCTGGAGGATGTGGTTCTGCACCATGTCGCGCATGGTGCCGGCGCCGTCGTAGTAGGCGCCGCGCCGGCCCTCCATGCCGAGCTCCTCGGCGACCGTGATCTGCACGTTGTCGACGTACTTCTGGTTGAAGAGCGGCTCGAAGATCGAGTTGCCGAACCGGAAGCTCAAGATGTTCTGGACGGTCTCTTTCCCGAGGTAGTGGTCGATGCGGTAGATCTGGCTCTCGTCGAGGGTCGAGCCGACGATGGCGTTCAGCGCGCGCGCGCTCGTGAGGTCGGTGCCAAACGGCTTCTCGATGATGACGCGCGACCACGTGGTCTCGCTCTTCTGGCGGATGAGCCCCGCGGCCGCGAGGTTCTCGAGGATCAGCGGGAAGAACTCGGGGGCAACCGACAAGTAGAAGAGGCGGTTGCCGGGGAGGCCGCGCTCCTTCTCGATCGTTTCGAGGCGCGTCCGCAGCTCCTGGAACGTGGCGGGATTGTCGGCGTCGCCCGCCTGGTAGTGCAACGCGGAGACGATCGGGTTGTCGGCGGGGACCGGCGTCTCGCTCTTCACCTGCTCGCGGAGCGCCGCGAGCATGCCCTCGCGGTACGCCTCGTCGCTCATCGGCGTCCGCGAGAAGCCGACGACGGCATAGCGCTCGGGAAGATAGCCTCCCGCTTGGAGATGGTAGAGCGCGGGGATCAGCTTCCGCTTCGCGAGGTCGCCGGAGGCGCCGAAGATGACGATCGTGACCGGGTCCTTGGCGCGGATCGCCTCGACGCCGGGATCGCCGCCTTCGGTGCGCTTGATGGAGACGCCGGTCTTGCCGCGGATGGGCGCTGCGGTCGGGCTCACCGGCTCACCGCCCGCGGCGCGTGCGCGCCGGACGACGAGCCGCCTTCTTGGCAGTCGTGCGTTTGGCCGTCTTCGTGGCGGCGGCCTTCGGCTTCGCTTTACCGCGAGCCGCGGCGCGCTTCGGTGCGGAGCGCTTCCCGGGTTTCGCCTTCGCCTTCGGCTTGCCGCCACCGCCGAGCGCCGCGAGCAGCGCCCGCAGCCCGCCGTCGACGTCGCCGCCGAGTGACACGCG
>Ga0268299_1002933_pt1 | contig 17654 bp, 12 predicted proteins | sample NOBtaG_FD_193484 | JGI IMG/M metagenome (GOLD analysis project Ga0268299, IMG submission 193484) | Activated sludge microbial communities from bioreactor in Nijmegen, Gelderland, Netherland - NOB reactor | ecosystem: Engineered > Bioreactor > Aerobic > Activated sludge | place: Netherlands...
GTCGGTCGTCTGGCGCAGCCCGAGGTAGATGACCTCCATGCCGGCGTCGCGCAGGATCCGGGCCACCACCTTGAGGCCCCGGTCGTGCCCGTCGAGGCCGAGCTTGGCCAGGATCACCCGCAGATTCTCCGGTTGGTCAGACACTCAGATGATCGCTTTCTCCACGTAGGTGCCGAACACGCTCTCCATGGCCTTCACCACTTCCTCCAGCGTGGCGTAGGCGTTCACCGCATCGAGGATCGGAGGCATGAGGTTGACGGTCGGATCGGCGGCGGCGGCCGTGACGGCGGCCAGGGCCCCGTCGACCGCGGCCTGGTTGCGGCGCAGCTTCACGTCGGCCAGCCGCTTGAGCTGGTACTCCTCGGTGGTGGCGTCGATCCGGAGCAGGTCTTTCTGGCCCTCGTCGCCGTCGGTGAACTGGTTGACGCCCACGATGATGCGGCGCCCGGCGTTGACCTCCCGCTCGAAGCGGTAGGCGGCATCGGCGATCTCGCCCACGAAGTAGCCGTTCTCGATGCCGGCGTACACGCCCTCCAGGATCGAGCCGTTGCCCAGGTCTTCCAGGTGGGCGAACACGGCCTCGGCCTGGCGCTCCATCTCGTCGGTCATCCACTCCACGTAGGGGGCGCCGCCCAGGGGATCGGCCACGTTGGCCACCCCGGTCTCGTGGGCCACGATCTGCTGGGTGCGGAGCGCGATCCGGGCCGCCTTCTCGGTGGGCAGCGCCAGGGCCTCGTCGAAGGAGTCGGTGTGGAGGCTCTGGGTGCCCCCGATCGCCCCGGCAAGGGCCTGGATGGCCACCCGGGCGATGTTGATCTCGGGCTGCTGGGCCGTGAGCGACACCCCGGCCGTCTGGGTGTGGAACCGGCACAGCAGGGACCGCTCGTCCTTGGCCCCGTAGCGCTCCTTCAGCCAGCGGGCCCAGATCCGCCGGGCGGCCCGGAACTTGCCGATCTCCTCGAAGAAGTCGATGTGGCTGTTGAAGAAGAAGCTGAGCCGGGGGGCGAACACGTCCACGTCGACCCCGGCGGCCATGGCCGCCTCCACGTAGGCGAACCCGTTGGCCAGGGTGAACGCCAGCTCCTGGGCGGCCGTGGAGCCGGCCTCGCGGATGTGGTACCCGGAGATCGACACCGAGTTCCACTTGGGCATCTCGGCCGCGGTGAAGCGGATCATGTCGGTGACGATGCGCACCGAGGGCCGGGGAGGATAGATGTACTCCTTCTGGGCCTGGTACTCCTTGAAGATGTCGTTCTGGATCGTGCCGGCCAGGGCTTTGCGGGGCACGCCGTTCTTCTCGGCGTTGGCCACGTACATGGCCAGCACGATGGCGGCCGGCCCGTTGATCGTCATCGACGTGCTCACCGCCGAGGTGTCGATCCCGGCGAACAGGTCCTCCATGTCGGCCAGGGTGTCGACGGCCACGCCGGCGCGGCCCACCTCGCCCTCCGACCAGGGGGAATCGGAGTCACGCCCCATCAGGGTGGGCATGTCGAAGGCGGTGGACAGCCCGGTGCCGCCGTTGGCCAGCAGCTCCTTGAACCGGGCATTGGTGTCTTCCGCCGTGCCGAAGCCGGCGAACATGCGCATGGTCCACAGCCGTGACCGGTACATCGAAGCGTGCACGCCCCGGGTGTAGGGGTACTGCCCGGGGTAGGGACCGTCGCCGTAGACCGAGTCCACCGGCACGCCCGACATCGTCTCGAACGGGATGTCGCGCAGTTTCGCCCGCGCCATCTCGCGGTCGTAGGCGGCGCGGAGCTCGGCTTGGGTCGGTTCGTTCTCGGCCATGGATGTTCGACCTCCTTGGGCCATAGTCTGACATCGAGGTGGGACAGAGCAAAGCGGGCGGCCCCCGCCGGGTTCAGGTCAGCCGTCGTCCGGGGCTCGATCGGTGGGGGCGGAGGCGATGGCGGGCTCGGCGGCATCGGCCGGGGTCCAGCGGGCGAACTCGGGCATCAGCTTGGCGACGACGGCCACCCCTGCCAGGCAGATCAGCCCGCCCGACACCGCTGAGACCTGGGGCCCGGCGGCCGCCGCCACCAGGCCCGACTCCAGGTCGCCGAGCCGGGGCCCGCCGGCCACCACCGAGATGTGGATGGCGTTGAGCCGGCCCCGCAGCGCCGGTGGCACCGTGAGCTGCAGGATCGTGTTGCGGAACACCGCCGACACCACGTCGCTGGCGCCCGCCACAGCCAGGCACACCAGGGCCAGCGGCAGGTACGACGTGGCGGCGAAGGCGGCGGTGGCCACACCCCAGCCGGCCACGGCCCACAGCACGGCCCGCCCGGCGTGGCGGACCCTGCCCGTCCAGCCCGAGGTCACGGCCCCGATCAGGCCGCCCACGGCCACCCCGGAATGGAGCAGGCCGACGGTGGCGGCCCCGCCCCCGAACACCCGGGCCGCCAGCTCGGGGAACAGGGCCCGGGGCATGCCGAACACCATGGCGTTGACGTCGATGACGAACGTGCCCTGGAGGGCACGGCGGCCCCGCAGGAACCGGATGCCCTCCATGACCGAGGACATGCCGGCGCGGGTGCCGCCGTCGTGCGGGGGCAGGCGGCGCATCCCCACCAGCAGCACCAGGGCCAGGGCGAACGCTCCAACCTCCAGCCAGTAGGCGGGGCCGATGCCCAGCTGGACGATCACGAGCCCGGCCAGGGCGGGCCCGGCCACCCCGCCCACGTGGAACAGGATCTGGTTGAGGGCGGCCGCCGCCGTGATCAGCTCCTCGCCCACCAGGTCGGGGGTGACCGCGGACCGGGTGGGGGAGTCGATGCCGGAGATCCCGGCCTGCAGGGCGGTGAGCACGAAGACGGGCCAGACCGCACCCTGGCCCGGGCGGGAGGCGTTCCATGCCATCCCGGCCGCGAACAGCAGGGGGAAGGCGTTGGCGATGAGCAGGAGCCGGCGCCGCTCGTGGGCGTCGGCCAGGGTGCCGCCCAGCATCGAGCCCACGATCAGGAACGGGAGCTGAGCCAGGCCGAGCAGGCCCACCATGGCCGAGGAGTCGGTCAGGTTGTAGACCTGCAGCGGCGCGGCCACCAGCGTGACCTGGCGGCCGAGGAAGGCCACGGCCTGCCCGCCGAAGAGGCGCCGGTAGTCGGGCGAGCGCCGCAGCGGCGTGATGTCGGCGAGCAGCGAGACGATCGCACGATGGTGCCGGGTCCGGTCCCGGCCGGCAACCCCGCAGGCGTCAGGCCGGCGGGGCGGTGGCGTCAGCGGTGAGGATGCCGGCGGCGGCGAGGGCGTCGATGCGGGTGTCGTCGTAGCCCAGCACCTCGCGGAGGACGTCCCGGTTGTCGGCACCCCGGGCCGCGACCCGGCCCGAGGTGCCGATGCCGGCTCCGGCCGCCGGCCGGGCCGGGATGCGGATCCCGTTCCCACCTGCGCCGTCGGCGCTGCTGGCGGTGGCGAACAACTGGCGGTGGGCGGCGAAGTCCGACGCCGCCAGATCGTGGATCGAGTGCAGCTCGGCCACGGTGAACGGGGTGCGGGCCTCCAGCTCCCGGCGGAAGTCGTCGAACCGCTCGAAGGTGGCGGCCCACGCTGTCAGCTCGGCCTCCAGCTCGGCCCGGTTGGCCTCCCGGGCCACGGGGTCGGCGAAGCGGGGGTCGGTGCGCAGCTCGGGCCGACCCATGGCGTCGGGCAGCGTGTCGAACCAGGCCACGGGATTGCCGCCCAGGCCCCACACCCGGCCGTCGGGCAGGCGCAGGATCGGGGTCTGGTCGCAGGCGCCGGCGTTGGTGCCCTGCCAGCCGCCGGCCAGCTCGGTGGACGCCCACTCCTGGAGGTACACCATCGACTCCACCATGCACACGTCGAGGTGCCCGCCCTGGCCGGTGCGGGCCGCCTGCACCAGCAGGGCGTTGATCGACCCGGCGGCCATGAGGGCGGTGGTGACGTCGCCCAGCACCAGTGCCGGTTGGCGGGCCGGGCGCCCGGTCTTGGCCTCGTCGTAGTGGAGCAGGCCCGACTCCAGGTGGCCGATGGGGGCGTAGGCCCTCCGATCGGCCCACGGCCCGTCCTGGCCGAAACCGGTGATCGAGCAGTAGACGAGGCGGGGGAAGCGCTCCAGCATCGCCGCCGGGCCGAGCCCGTAGCGGTCGAGCACACCGGGCCGGAAGTTCTCGACCAGCACGTCGCAGTGGGCCAGGAGCTCCCGGAGCAGGTCGGCGGCACCGGGGACGGTGAGGTCGACCGAGCAGAACCGCTTGCCGGCGTTCTGCTGGGCGAAGTAGGGGGTGACGCCGTCGGCGGCCAGGGGCGGGAAGGTGCGGCTCATGTCGCCGTCGGGCGGCTCCACCTTGATGACCTCGGCTCCCTGGTCGGCCAGCATCCGGGTGGCGAAGGGCCCCGCCACCACCCGGGTGAGGTCCAGCACTCTGATCCCGCTCAACGGTCCGCTCATGGCCGACAAGCTAGTTGGCCGACCCGAACGGGGTCAGGATGAGATGCTCAGGACGAGATGCTCCAGGCCGGGCGGCCGGGTACCGGGGCGGTGGCGTTGGTGTCACGCCCCGCGGCCTGCCATTGGCCGAGGTTGAGGTTCGCCCCGCCGTCCCACCAGAACTGCACCGCACCGGCGTTGGAGTACCGGTTGTTCTCGAACTTGATGCTGGACGGGTCGGGGATGAGGCCGTGCCCGGTGACCCCGGTGGAGATGCCCATCGACTGCACCCCGACCATGACGTTGTTGCGAACCACCACCCGCTGGGCCTGGAAGTTCACGTTGTTGAAGTCGTAGAGGAACGACTCCTGGGGCAGCGGCCGTCGGGTCTGGCGCACGACCACCCCCGACACCGCCCCTTCGATGTAATTGCCGTCGACGGTCACATCGCGGGACTCGCCGACGGTGATGGCGCCGGCGTTGAAGTCGCGGCGGAAGTCCGACCAGGTGTTCGCGTTCACCACCAGGTTGCCCTTGATCAAGCCGTTGCCCGAGATCTCCACCATCACGGCCTGGCTCCGCTGGTCGTGGATGTAGTTGTCGATCACCTGGAACCCGTTGCAGCCGACGTCGAACCAGATGGCGATCTCGTCGTTGCCGTAGAGCTCGTTGCGGCGCACCACCACCGGGTGGTCGGGGCTGCCCGACTGGGTGAGCTTGATGCCCGCGCCGTTGCCGTACTCCCCCTCGGCCTGGAGGAAGCCGTTGCCGGTGATGACGTTGCGCTCGATCAGCCCGCCGTGGACCTCGGTACCGCCGATCCCGGTCACCCCGTTGTTGGTGAAGAGGCTGTTGCGTACCGTGAAATAGTCGCCCAGGAACACGCCCGAGGCGTATCCCCCCGACACCTCGACGTCCTCGATGAGCCACTCCTTGGCCATCGTGCCCGGCACGGTGGCCCAGATCTTGCCCGTGCCTCGGATGGCGGCCTGTTCCTGGCGTTTCTCCCCGCCGCTGCCGGTGAAACCGGTGAACTTCATCCGCCCGATCGACACCCGGGAAGCCGTGCCGTGGAAGGCGTTCTCGGTGTTCGAGTTGCCGACGACGGACACCTGGTTCCGGCTGACGCCGATGAAGGTCATGTCGTCTTTGGGAACCACGTTGTGGAACCAGTACTGGCCGGCCTGGAGGACGAAGCACGTGCCGGCGGGGGCTTTCGCCACGACGCTGGCCAGATCCGATGCCGGAGGATGGATGATCGTCGGGTTGGCGCAGCCAGCATCGAGCGACCGCACCGCCGACGGGGCGTCGCGACGCCCGGGATCGGGAGCCGGGGTGACCGGGGTGCGCGACGCAGCAGCGGCGTCGACCACCGTCTCAGGGGGGGTCGTGGAGGTGGGGGGCGCGGTGGGGGTCGTGGTCGACTCGGGCAGCAGGGCCGTGGTCGGTACGGTGGGGGGATCCTGCGGGGTGGGCAGGAGGCCGATGGCGTCGAGCTGCTCGACGGGGAGCGAGGCGTCGGTCGGCGGCTTCGTGTCGTTGCGTTCGCTCTGGTCGACGGTGCTCGGGGCCAGTCCCATGACCAGGGCCAACCCGATGACGATACCGATCACTGCCGCGCGCTGCCGCACTTGACTCCCGATCACGCCTGGTGAACCTTGCCTTTGTCGGACCGCCCCGGCGGGTAGGGTAGCAGCGGGTTCAGCGGGCGAGCGCTCGCTTGATGACCTTCATGGAGGCACGGCCCCCGAGGCCGACGGTGGTCATCGCCACCCCCGCCGTGATCACCCACCATGCACGATGGACGGGGGTGTCGGCTGGAGCGGCCGCCGTGGCGGTGGTTGCGGCTGGAGCTGCGGCCTCGGCCTCGGCCTGCGCCGGGTCGACCGGGTCGGTCCCGGTGGGGGCGTCGGGCGGTCGGTCCTGGCTCGGCGGGACGTCGGGGTCGGGGCGGGAGCCGTCGCCCTCTGCCTGCCCTCGTCCACCGGCCCCGGCGGTCGCGGCGGGCGGGCCGAGCGACTGGGCGCCGATCGGCTCCCCGCCCGTGTCGGCGTCGGGACCGCTGGCGACCGATCCGGCGCCCGGTTCGGATGCGGCCCCCGGGATGGATTCGGCGGGTTGCGGGGCGCCGGGTTGTGGCGGGGCGTAGGTCGCCAGCCCCAGCGTCGTCGGGCTCCCGGCCGGTATCGGGGGCACCACGGTGGTGGAGGTCGACAACGGGACCGGGGTGGGCGGAGCGGCGGTCGTGGGAGGCGCGGTGGTGGGCGTGGTGGTGGTCGTCGCCCCGTCGGGCTGCACGCCCTGGCCGGTGCCCGGCCCTCGGGTCTGGTTCTCCGGGGCCGATGGCTGTGTACCGGCGCTCGTGGTGTCGCGCCCTTCCGCCTGCCACTGGGCGAAGCTCATGGTGCGGCCGTCGTTCCACCAGAACGACATCGCCTCCGGGCTCTGGTAGGTGTTGCCGGTGAAGGTGATCGAACCCGGATCGCCGATGAGGCCCACGCCGCTGGTGCCGGTGGAGATCCCGACGTTGCCGACCTGTCCTATGAGGTTGTTCCGGACCGTCACGCCGCCGGAGACATAGGTGAGGTTGATGTAGATCGAGAGGTTCTCGTTCGGGTAGGGGCGGGCCGTCTGGCGGATCGCCACCGCGGCCTGGGCCAGGTCGATGCGGTTGTTCTCGATCAGCGCGTCACGGGACTCGCCCACGGTCACGGCGGCAGCGTTGAAGTCGCCCAGGAAGTCGGTCCAGGTGTTGGAGCGGAGGATCGTGTTGCCCCGCACGACCAGATTGTTCGACAACTCGAACATCACACCCTGGCTGCGGTGATCGTGGATGTAGTTGTCGAGCACCTGGAAGCCACCGCAACCGAGGTCGCACCAGACCGCGATCTCCTCGTTGTCGTACAGCTCGTTGTTCCGGACCACCACCGGAGCCTCGGCCGTGCCGGCCTGGGTGATCTTGATCCCGCCCCCGTTGGTGGCGGCCCCGGTGGCCTGCTGGGCGCCGTTGCCGTGGATGATGTTGTTCTCGATGACGCCCCCCACGATCAGGTTGCCCCCGACGCCGGTGACGCCGTTGTTGCGGAACACGCTGTTGCGCACGGTCCAGTGCTCGCCCAGGAAGATCCCGCTGGCGTAGTTGTTCTCACTCACGATGTCGGAGACCAGCCAGTTCGCCGCCATCTCGCCCCGCACACCCTGCCACAGGCCAGGGGTGCCGCGTATCGGGGCCTGCTCCTGGCGGGAGGTACCGCCCGAGCTGTCGAATCCGTCGAACGTCATCTGGGCGATCACCACGTCGGCGGCGGTGCCGTGGAAGGCGTTCTCGTGGCCGGTGCCGTCGACAACCACCTGGTCGGTGGCGCTGCCGATGAACGCCATACCGTCCTTGGGCACGACGTTGTGGAACGAGTACGTGCCGGGGGCGAGCATGAAGCAGGTGCCGGCCGGAGCCTGGTTGACGGTGTCAGCCAGAGAGGCGGCCGGCGGCACCACGGCCACCGGGGTGGCGCAGGCCGGTATCGAGGCGGCGAGCCCGGCCGGACCGGCTGGCCCGGTCGGCCCGTGGTGGAGCACGAACGCCAGGCAGGACAGCGTGGTGAGGAGCGCCGCCACGGCTGCGGCGGCGCTCCGGAGCCACCGGGACGGCAGAACCGCTCGTGAAGCCTCCATCCCTCGAGGATCGGAGTGTGCGGCCGGTGCCTTGAGCGCGGAAGCTCGCGTACCGGCTCGTTCCCCGGCAACTGGCTAACCTTGGGGCCAACTGATCCACGTCAAGGGGGCGGCATGGCCTACGACACCCACACCGGCACCGACGGGCCCGAGCCGGTCACCGACTGGGCCAACGACTGGGACTGGCTGGATGACCAGTGGGGCGAGCGGGCCCCCGAGATCTGGGCCGACCTGCGGGCCCAGGGCTGCACGGTCGCCTTCACCGAGCGGTATGGCCGGGCCTTCATGCCCCTCACCCATGATGCGGTGAGCGCCATCGCCCACGACCCCGAGCACTTCTCGTCGTTCCGGGTGTCGGTGTCGCTGCCCGATTCGCCGGTGCGCAAGGCGCCGCCCATCACCACCGATCCGCCCGAGCACGCCGCCCAGCGCCGCCTGCTGCTGGCCGCCTTCAGCCCGAAGCAGATCGAGGCCAAGGAGAAGCCGACCCGGGAGTACTGCCGCAGCCTGATCGCCGCCCTCGACGGCCAGGACATCGCCGATGCCGCCGTCGACTACAGCCAGCACATCCCGGTGCACGTGATCGCCGAGATGATCGGCGTGCCCGAGAGCGACGCCGACCTGTTCCGGGACTGGGTGTTCCGCAACTTCCAGCTCGCCCCGCGAGACAACGACGTGAAGCGGGCGCTCCAGACCGAGATGTTCGAGTACTTCAACGCCCTGCTCGAGGCCCGGGCCGCCGACCCCCGCGACGACCTGGCCACGGTGATCGTCAACGCCGACATCGAGGGTGAGCCCGTGTCCCGGGAGCTCCAGTGCGGTTACCTGATGCTGCTGATCCTGGCCGGGGTCGACACCACGTGGTCGAGCATCGGCTCGGGCCTGTGGCACTTCGCCACCCACCCCGAAGACCGCGACCGGCTGGCGGGCCTCCCCCACGACGACCCGCTGTGGGTGATGGCCATGGAGGAGGTGCTGCGCTTCTACTCGCCGGTCACCATGGCCCGCCAGGTGGTGGCCGACACCGAGGTGTCGGGTTGCCCGGTGCGCCACGGCGAGCAGGTGCTGCTCACGTTCCCCGCCGCCAACCGCGACCCCGCCGTGTTCGAGCGGGCCGACGAGTTCGTGATCGACCGTCGGGTCAACCGCCACGCCGCCTTCGGGCTGGGGGTCCACCGCTGCCTCGGGTCGAACCTGGCCCGCATGGAGGTGCTGGTGGCCCTGCAGGAGTGGATCGACGCCTTCCCCGGCTACACCCTCGACAGCCGGGCCCCCGTAACCTGGGCCAACGGCCAGGTGCGGGGGCCCCGCTCGGTACCCGTCCGCTTGCGGTAGCGCTACCGGGCGGCGAGGAGCATCTGGGCGATTCGCTCGCCCACCACCACGGCCGGGATGTTGGTGTTGGCCCGGGGGATGGTGGGGATCGCCGCCGCGTCGGCCACCACCAGCCCGGGGCGGCCGTGCACCCGGCCGGCGTGGTCGCACACCGAGGTGGCGGGGTCGAGGCCCATGGCCGTCGTGCCCACCGGGTGGTAGTAGTGGGCCACGCGGCCGCGGATGGAGGCCTCCGACCGGTCGGCCGGCGGCTCGTCGGCCAGCACGGCCCGCAGCGCCGGCTGGGCCAGAAGCTCCTCGGCCTGCTCCAGCCCGTCGCGCAGCACCTGCCAGTCGTGGCCCTCGGGGTCGCTGAGGTAGCCGTGGTCGATCCGGGGGTGCGCCTCGGGGTCGGGGCCGGCGATCAGGAGCGAGCCCCGGGACCGGGGGTTGACGCACGCCACCTCCACCAGGGCCCGGCCCCGGGTGAGCTGGGTCTGGGTGGAGGCGCACACCGGGAACAGGTGGAGGTCGTAGATCCCGTCGGTGGCGAGGGACGATCGGGCCTTGCCCAGCGTCTGCTCCTCCGGCACGAAGCCGGCGGCGGCCGCCTCGGCCAGCCACCGGAGCAGGTCGGGCCCGAGCGCCCGGGAGGCGTTGACCATGGGGTGGTCGTGGAGGTTGGCCCCCACCGCCGGCAGATCGAGAACGGGTTCGATGCCGAGGCGGCGCAGGGCGTCGGCCGGGCCGATGCCGGAGCGCTGGAGGATGGCCGGGGTCCCGTAGACGCCGGCCGCCAGCACCACCCGGTCGGCCGTGATCGTGAGCCGTTGGCCCTGGCGGACGGCGTGGACGGTTACGGGCTGCGAACCGTCGCCCCCGGTGACCCGGTCGACCAGCGTGTGGTCGACGATCGTGAGGTGTCCACCGGTCCGCACCGGGTCGAGGTAGGCGAAGGCGGTGTTCCAGCGGATCCCCTCGAACACGTTGACCGGTTCCAGGCCGAAGTTGTCGCCGGCGTCGAGGTCGCACAGGTCGGAGGCGAAGGTGGCGGTGTCGACAGGCCACCCGGCCGACACGGCGGCGTCGAGGCAGCGGTCGTGGAACGGGCCGGCCTCGGGCCGGGTGTAGGTGCGGACCCGCATCCGCTCCAGGGCGGCGGCGAACAGGGGGCGCAGGGTGGCGGTGTCCCACCCGGGGAGGTGCCAGCCGTCGTAGTCGGTGTGGTGGCCGACGGCGGCGATGGCGCCGTTGTGGGCCGAGCAGCCGCCCAGGATGCGGGCCCGCTCCCACGTCCACGGTTCATCCCGACCCGCCACCGGGCCCGAGGCGTAACCCCAGTCGTGGGTGGTGGCGAGCATGCCGGCGTCGAGGATCTCGGCGGGCCAGCGGCCCTCGTCGATATGGCCGTAGTCGGGCCCCGCCTCCACCAGCACCACGTCGACCCCGGCCTCGGCCAGTCGCCCGGCCACCACGGCGCCCCCCGAGCCGCCCCCGATCACCACCACCTCGGCCCCGCCGTCGATCCGATCGTCGTCCTCTGTGCTCACCATCGGCCCGAGGGTAGGGGGGGCCGGGCGGCTCAGGCGCCCTCGAGAATCTCGGCGGTGCTGATCACCCGGATCATGCCCGGGTCGTCGACTTCGCCGGCGATCCGGGCCACCGTCGCCCGGTCGGCCACGGCCACCCCGACGCTGATCTCGTTGCTCGCCCCGATCTGGCCCGACCACAGCACGACGCCGTCCGCCCCCGACAGGCCGCTGTCGCTCAGCCGCTGCTGGACTGCCTGCAGCTCGACGGTGGAGTACCGCATGGGCACGATGCAGGGTTCGGTGCCTCCGGTGCTGAGCGCAGCCCGGGCCTCCTCGACGTGGGCTTCCACCACGCCGAGCACCACCACCGACCCCTGCCGGGTCACCCACAGGGCGCCCGTCTGGTCGGGGTGCGAGTTGGCGTAGGCCGACATGGCGTCGGGTGGCGTGAACTGTTCGATCGCCTCGCATGCCGCCGGCAGCTGCGCCATGGCCGTCACCGCCCCGTCGTCGAACGGCTGCAGGAGCAGGGTCGGCTCGTCGCCGAGGAGGGTGAGACGGCCCTCGGCCGTGGGAGGCCAGGCCACGGTGACGGTCCGGTCGCCCCACGTCACGCCGTTCTGGGTCTCGGTCCAGCCGGCGGGATCGAGTCCCTCCACTACCGGACCTCGGCACTGGGGCGGGAGGGACGCCTCGACGCCTCCCATGCACAGCTCCAGCCCGCCCCGGCCCGAATCGATCAGGGTGCCGGTGAAGCGGACCGTGGTGGCCCGCTGGGGGAGGGCGTCGAGCGGGGTCGACACCTCCACGGTCGCCCCGTCCACGTCGAACGTGCGCCAGGTCGACGGGCCGGCCGGGTTGGTCCCGCTGGTGGACGTTGGTGCCTCTGTAGCCGTCAACGCCGGCCCCGCAGCCCCGCCGCCACTCCCACAGCCGGCGAGGGTCGCCGCTGCCAGCACCAGAGCCGTGGTCGTGTGACGCATCGCTGCATTGTCGCACGCCGGCCGGGCCCAGGCCGGCGCATCTGGACGGCCGTGAGTAGGGTCGCCTCCATGCGCCATGTCAACCTGGGCCGGACCGGCCTGCCCGTCTCCCGCCTGTGCCTCGGCACGATGACCTTCGGCCTGCAGTGCGACGAGGCCGAGTCGTTCGCCATCCTCGATGCCGCCGCCGAGGCCGGCATCACGTTCCTCGACACCGCCGACGTGTACCCGCTGGGCGGCACCGGAGCCGAGGTGGGTCGGACCGAGGAGATCATCGGCCGCTGGCTGCGGGGCAAGCGGGACGACTTCATCGTGGCCACCAAATGCGTCGGCGTGATGAGCCGCCGCCGGTGGGACCGGGGCGCCTCCCGCAAGCACATCACCGAGGCGGTGGAGGCGTCGCTGCGGCGGCTCGGCACCGACCGGATCGACCTCTACCAACTCCACTCCTACGACCCCGACACCCCGATCGAGGAGTCGCTGTCGGCCCTCGACGACCTGGTCCACCAGGGCAAGGTGGGCTACGTCGGCTGCTCCAACTTCGCCGCCTGGCAGCTAGCCCTGTCGCTGGGCCGCAGCGAGGCCCGCAACCTGGTGCGGTTCGACTGCATCCAGCCCCGCTACAACCTGCTGTACCGGCGCAACGAGCTGGAGCTGTTCCCCCTGTGCGAGCAGGAGGGGATCGGCGTGATCCCGTACAACCCGATCGCCGGCGGGATGCTGTCGGGCAAGCACCGTCCGGGCGCCGCCACCGAGGGCACCCGCTTCACCCTGGGCTCGGCCGCCGACCGCTACCAGGACCGCTACTGGCACGACCCCGTGTTCGAGACGGTGGAGGAGCTCAAGCACCTGGCCGAGGAGGCCGGGATGCCGCTGGTGACGCTGGCCGTGGCCTGGTGTCTCGCCCAGCCGGCGATCACGGCCCCCATCATCGGCGCCAGCCGGCCCGACCAGCTCCAGGCGTCGGTCGCCGCCCTCGACGTCACCCTCGACGCCGACCTGTACCGCCGCATCGACGAGGCCACCCGCGGCTACCGGGCCTCGGCCGAGCTGCGCTGAGCGTTGCCCCCGCAACCTTTTCACCCCCGGCACCGCCGGCGACGGCCTCGGTGAAAAGTCCGAGGGGGGCCGAAGACTTTTCGGCCAGAACGTCGCCCGTGACGGCCTCGGTGAAAAAGTTGACAGCGGCGGGGAGCGCTCAGCCGAGGGCGGTGGCGACGACGGTGCAGACGGCGTCGATGTCGGGGGCCGACACGTCGAGGTGGGTGACCATGCGGCTGGTCCGGCCGTTTATGGCGACCAGCATGTCGTTGGCGGCCAGGGCCTCCCGCACCGGCTGGGGATCGACGGCCTCGTCGAACCGGGCGAACACCATGTTGGTGTTCTGCCCGGTCACGGTCACCCCGTCGATCTTGGCCAGGCCCTCGGCCAGCCGCTCGGCGTTGGCGTGATCCTCGGCCAGCCGATCGATGTTGTGCTCCAGCGCATACAGCCCGCCGGCGGCGATCACGCCGGCCTGGCGCATCCCGCCGCCCAGCATCTTGCGCCACCGCCGGGCCGACTCCACCAGGTCGGCCCGCCCCACCAGCACCGAGCCCACCGGCGCCCCCAACCCCTTGGACAGGCACACCGACACCGTGTCGAACACCTCGGCCACCGCCGCTGGCGCCACCCCCAGGGCCACCGACGCGTTCCACAGGCGGGCTCCGTCGAGGTGCAGGCCGAGGCCCCGGCTGCGGGCGAGCTCGGCCGCCTCGGCCAGGTGCTCCAGCGGCAGCACCTTGCCGTCGTGGGTGTTCTCCAGGCACAGCAGCCGGCTGCGGGCGAAATGGCTGTCGGCCGGTTTCACCACGGCCGCCACGTGCTCCAGGTCGAGCCGCCCGTCGTCCAGCATCCGGACCGGTTGGGGCTGGATCGAGCCGAGGACGGCGCCGCCGCCCGCCTCGTAACGGTAGGTGTGGGCGTTGTCGCCCACGATGTATTCGTCGCCCCGCTGGCAGTGCGCCATCAGGGCGCACAGGTTGCTCTGGGTGCCCGACGGCACGTAGACCGCCGCCTCCTTGCCCAGCAGGTCGGCCGCCGCCCGCTCCAGGGCGGCCACCGTCGGGTCGTCGCCCCACACGTCGTCGCCCACCTCGGCCGCCGCCATCGCCTCCCGCATGGCGGGTGACGGGCGGGTGACGGTGTCGGAGCGCAGATCGATCATGGCCCCATCCTGCCCGGTCCCGGCTGGTTCGCAGACGGTCCCGCCCCAGCTTGAGCTTTGTTAGCTTCTCTAACTATCTTGGGCCCCATGACAACCAAGGACAGCTCGGGCCCGGTCACCCACGAGGTGGGTGCCTCGCTGACCCACCGGCAGATCATGCTGTCGCTGTCGGGCCTGATGGTCGGCATGTTCATCGCCGCCATCGACCAGACGATCGTGGCCACCGCCCTGCCCGCCATCGTGACCGACCTGGGCGGCCTCGAGTACCTGTCCTGGGTGATCGTGGGCTACCTGCTCACCTCCACCGCCTCCACCCCGCTGTGGGGCAAGATCGGTGACCTCTACGGGCGGCGCCGCATGTTCCAGCTGGCGGTGGTGATCTTCCTCGTCGGCTCGCTGCTGTGCGGCCTGGCCCCGTCGATGATGCTGCTGATCATCGGCCGCCTGGTCCAGGGCATCGGGGGCGGCGGGCTCTACGCCCTGTGCTTCGGCATCGTGGGAGACCTGGTGCCGCCCCGCCAGCGGGGCCGGTACATCGGCTACTTCGCCGGCATGTTCGCCACCGCCGGCGTGATCGGCCCCTTGGTGGGCGGCCTCATCACCGACCACATCGGCTGGCGCTGGATCTTCACCATCAACCTGCCCATCGGCCTCGGCTCCCTGGCCGTCACCGCCTTCACCCTCCACCTGCCCTCGTCCCGCCGGGACGCCCGGCTCGACCTCCCCGGCGCCGCCCTCCTGGTGGCCGGCGTGATCTGCCTGATCCTGGCGAGCGTGTGGGGCGGTGACACCTACCCCTGGGGCTCGGGCCAGATCATCGGCCTCGGCGCGGCCGCGCTGGCCCTGCTCGTCGTGTTCCTGGTGTGGGAGAACCGGGCGGCCGAGCCGATCCTGCCCCTGCGCCTGTTCCGCAACCGGGTGGCGGCCACCCTGTTCGCCCTGAGCTTCCTCATGGGGCCCGTGTTCTACGCCGCCTCGGCCTTCATCCCCCTGTTCATGCAGGGCGTGAAGGGTTTCACGGCCACCGAGTCGGGCCTGATGCTGGCCCCCAACGCCGCCGGCATGAGCATCGCCGCCATCATCACCGGCCGCCTCACCACCCGCACCGGCCGCTACAAGCACTGGGTGGTGATCGGCACCGGGGTGCTCATCGCCGACGTGATCCTCCTGGCCCGCCTAGACGCCCTGTGGAGCACCTGGCACGTGGCCGTCCTGATGCTGGCCACCGGGGTGGCGCTGGGCATGGCCCTGCCGGTGATGTCCACTGCCTCCCAGAACGCAGTGGAGCTGAAGGATCTGGGGGTGGTGACGGCCGCCGTCACCTTCTTCCGCACGCTGGGAGGCACGTTCGGCATCGCCGTGTTCGGCGCCGTGCTCCGGGCCCGGTTCGACAGCGGCCTGAGCGAGGTGGCCCGCACCACCGCCCTGCCCGAGGGCACCACGGCCAAGACCCTGGCCGACCGGCCGGCCGAGATCCACAGCCTGCTGGAGCCCCTGCGGGGCCTGGTGCAGGAGGCCATGGCCCACGCCGTGGGCGCCGTGTTCCTGGCCGCCATCCCCGTCGCCGTGGTGGTGTTCATCCTGGCCCTGGTGCTGGAGGAGCTGCCGCTGCGCACCAGCACCACCCTCAACGCCGGCCAGAGCGACGAAGCCAGAGCCGAGTCACTTGCCTGACCAGAGCTCCACCACGATCGAGCTCGGCGTCAGAGGAGGGCTCTGACCGCGTCGAGGGTGTCGGCGTCGGCGGGGGACTTGTCGGGGCGGTAGCCCTTCACCCGGGCGAAGCGGAGGGCGACGCCGCCGGGATACCGGGGGGAGCGCTGGGCCCCGTCGAGGGCGATCTCCACCACCAGCTCGGGGGCCACGAACACGGTGTGGCCGCTCGCGTCCTCGCCCACCTTGCGGGCCAGGAACTGCTCGGTCTGCCAGGCGAGCAGCTCATCGGTGAGGCCCTTGAACGTCTTGCCCACCATCACCAGCTCCCCCGTGTCGGGATCCCGGGCCCCGAGATGCAGGTTCGACAGCCACCCCCGGCGCCGGCCGTGGCCCCACTCGGCGGCCAGCACCACCAGGTCGAGGGTGTGGACCGGCTTCACCTTGAGCCAGCTCTTGCCCCGCCGGCCCGCCTCGTAGCGGCCGTCGACCGACTTGACCATCACCCCCTCGTGCCCGCTGGCCAGGGCCGACGCCAGATGGGCGGCCGCCTCCTCCACCGAGGTGGCCACCACGGCCGGGATCCGCCGCTCGCCCACGAGCTCGGCCAGCGCCGCCGAGCGGAGGTGGAGGGGTTCGTCGATCAGGCTGCGCCCGTCGAGCGCCATCAGGTCGAAGAAGAAGGGGCGGACGAGGAAGCCGCCGCCGCTCCCGCCTCCGTCACCGCCGTCACCGTCGGGAGCGGGGGCGGCCTGGGTGGCGAAGGTGCTGATCGTGTCCTGGAAGGCCCGGGGGCCGAGGTCGCGGCCATCGTCATCGGTCAGGAATCCCAGCACCTCGCCGTCGAGGATGGCGCTGCGGCAATCCAGCGACCGGGCCCAGGAGACCACATGGGGCAGCCGGTCGGTCACCGGGTTCAGGTTGCGGGTGAAGATCGCCACCCGGCCCTCGTCGACGTGGATCTGCACCCGGGCCCCGTCGAGCTTCCACTCCACCTGGGCCGTGCCCCCGAAGGCGGCCACCGCGGCGCCCACGTCGGCCGCGGTGGAGGCCAGCATGGGGTGGATGGGCCGGCCCACCTCGAGCTGGACCGCGGCCAGCGCGTCGGCCCCCTCCACCAGGGCGACGCGGGCGGCCCGGCCCAGGTCGCCCTGGAGCATCACGGCCCGGCGCAGCGAGGCGGGCTTCACCTCGGCGGCCAGGGCCACGGCGTCGGTCAGCACCCCCTGGAGGGCGCCCTGGCGCAGGTCGCCGATGAGGATGCGGCGAACCAGATCGTGCTCGTCGGCCGTGGCCCGGGCCAGGAAGGCGGTGAGCAGTTGGTTCCGGGCCTTCACCGACCCCGGCCCCGCCGTGGCCACCAGCTCGCTCAGCAGGGTGTCGAGGGCCAGGACCGGCAGCGACGGCTCGGCCGCCGGTTCCACCTGCAGGCGGGACACGGTGGCCCATCCCACCCCGAGCGAGCCCTGGCGGGGGGCGCCCATCAACAGACCCACCGCCGGCTCGATCTCATCGGGGGCCAGGCTCCGCACGGTGGCCGCCAGGAGCTGCTGCTTCTCCCGCCGGCTGGCGGTGGCGGCCACGGCGGCCGAGGTGCGGGCGAGCTCGATCAGCAGCATGTGCCTGCCAGTATCCACGGCCCGGGCCACGGTTCCCCGCGCCCCCGCCGCCGCCGGTACGATCTGCGATCCGACCCGGCCGCCGCAATCCGGCCACGACCCAGGGGGACACGATGAGCGACGACGACGAAGCGAGGATCACGGCCCGGCCCAACGGGCCCCTGCTGGTGAACGGCTCCGTGCCGCTGGTACGCAAGACCGCGGTGCACTCCGAGCACGGTGAGCCCCTCACCTGGATCACCAGCGCCCCCGTCACCGACGCCGCCAACTACGCCCTGTGCCGCT
>Ga0268299_1002934_pt1 | contig 17652 bp, 7 predicted proteins | sample NOBtaG_FD_193484 | JGI IMG/M metagenome (GOLD analysis project Ga0268299, IMG submission 193484) | Activated sludge microbial communities from bioreactor in Nijmegen, Gelderland, Netherland - NOB reactor | ecosystem: Engineered > Bioreactor > Aerobic > Activated sludge | place: Netherlands...
ACCGCGTCCACCGAGAAGGTGCGCAGGATCGTCTCCAGGCCGAGGGTGATCACCGCCACCGAGAACAGGGGCTTGCCCACCATCGGGCGGATGATGACCCGCTCCAGGACGAGCCCCATGATGGCCGAGATGATCAGTGCCACCAGGAAGCTCAGCCCCCAGCCGAACCAGCTGGGCCCCAGCCCGATCAACGGGTTCTTCCAGGTGGTGAACGGGATGTGCTCGTCGACCGCCAGGTACGACAGGAACAGCGCTCCCACCATCGCCATCGCCCCCTGGGCGAAGTTGACGACCTGGGTGGCCTTGAACACGAGCACGAACCCGAGGGCGATGATGGCGTAGGTGGCGCCGAGCCCCAACGCCTTGGCCACCACCGACAGCAGGGTGACGGGCGAGGCGATCAGGCGGCTCAGGTAGAACACCACGGCGGCCACGCCGATGAGGCTGATGATCGCCGTCGACGGCGACGACAGCGGATTGAAGCCACGGAGCCGGTTCATCGGTACATCTCCTCCACGAGATCCCGGTAGCGGTCTTCGAGCGCGGCGCGCTTGAGCTTCTGGGTAGCGGTCAACTCGCCGTCCTCATGGTCGAGCTCCTTGGGGAGCAGGCGGAACGCCTTGATGCCTTCGGCCGAGGCGAGCTTGTCGTTGGTGGCGTCGACCGCCTCCTGGATGAGCCGCTCGACCTCCTCCTTGGTGACCAGGTCCCGGTAGCCGGTGTAGGGAATGTTGAAGCGGCGGCACCAGGCGCCCACGGCGTCGGGGTCGATCGAGATGAGGGCCGCGAGGTGCTTGCGCCGGTTGCCGATGACCATGGCCTCGCTCACGTAGGGCGAGGTCTTCAGCATGTTCTCGATCGACGAGGGCGAGATCGACATGCCACCGGCCGTGATGATGACGTCTTTGAGACGGTCGACGATCCTGACATGGCTGCCGTCGACCCGCTCCCCCACGTCGCCCGTGCGGAGCCAGCCGTCGGGGGTGAGGGCCTCCGCCGACTCCTCGGGCCGGCCCCAGTAGCCGGCGAACACGCCGTCGTGACGGAGCTGGATCTCGCCGCTGGCGCCGTCGATGCGGAACCCGTCGGCGGCGGCCGGCAGGGGCTCGCCCACGGTCCCGATCCGGTTGCGCCCGGCGAGGTTGGCGGTGCCCACCGCCGAGCTCTCGGTCAGGCCGTAGACCTCCTGCACGTCGAGCCCGAGGCCCAGGAAGAACTGGAGCACGTCGGGGGCGATCGGCGCCGCCCCGGATGCGGCGTAGCGGCAGTGGCGCAACCCGAGCCGGGTGAGCAGGGCACGGTGCACGAGCACCCACCCGATGGCGTGCACCACCCGGGCGCCCGGCGTCCAGCGGCCCTCGTTGGCCGCCCGCTGTTGGCCCACCCAGGCCGCGGCGGCGAGCCCCCGGGTGAGGAACAGCTTCTTGACCGGGGTGGCGTCGGCCACCCGCGTGACCACGGCGGCGTGCAGCTTCTCCCACACCCGGGGCACGGCGAAGAACAGGCTGGGCTGGATCTCCCGCAGGTTGGCGTAGACCGCCTCCGGGCTCTCGGCGAAGTTCAGCACGGTGCCGCAGGCGACCAGGTGCCAGGTGGAGAACACCCGCTCGGCCACGTGGCACAGGGGCAGGTAGGTCAGGATCTGATCCTTGGGACCCGGCACCTTGCCGCCCGGCATCCGCTCGGGTGCGGTCACCAGCGCATCGATGGCGAACGAGGCGTTGGCGTTGGTGAGCATGGCCGCCCGGGGCGGCCCGGCCGTGCCCGAGGTGTAGACCAGCGTCATCACGTCGTCGGGCTCGGCTGCCGCCATCCGCTCGGCCAGGGCTCCCGGGTGCTCGGCCCGATGGGTGCGGCCGAGGTCGAGGAACGCGTCCCAGGCGGTCAGCCGCTGGTCGGTGTAGCCCGACAGGCCCCGGTCCTCGAGGTAGATGATCCGCTCCAGGTCGCTGCCGGGCTCGCCGGCCTCGAGCGCCTTGTCCACCTGCTCCTGGTCCTCGGCCAGGAGGATGTGGGGGCTGCAGTCGCCCAGGGTGTAGGTCACCTCGGCCACCGGGCTCGTGGGGTACAGGCCGACGGTGATGCCCCGTACCGCCACCGTGGCCAGGTCCATCACCACCCATTCGGCCCGGTCGAGCGAGTGGATGGCCACCCGGTCGCCGACGCCGACGCCGACGGCCAGCAACCCGTGGGCTGCGGTCTGGACCTCGTCCCACAGCTCGGCCCAGGTCGTCTCCCGCCACACACCGTGGTGCTTCTGGCGTAGGGCGATCTGCTTGGGTTGCCGCTCGGCCTGATCCCGTGCCCGCGACGCCACCGTCGTGTGGCCCGCCTGCTGACGGGTACCCGACGACGCTGCTGCCACAGCCATCCGCTTCCCTCCCCCGTTCGGCTGTGGTCGTCCCCCCGGACCCCTCAGCCGACTAGGCAGCGACCGTAGTGGAGTCGGTCACACCGGTCCACTGCGGAATTGTGACGGTTTGCCGACGGAACCACGCGTGGCCGCTCCGGCGTCAGTTGCGGTCGATCGGGCCGAGGCTGGTGTCGGGCTCGTCGCTGACCAGCTTCCGGACCTGCACGTCGTCGATGTACCAGGTGAACGGGACCGGCATGGAGCCGACCCGGAAGCCCACCGATCCCGACGCCGGCCCCCCGGTGAGCGTCACCGGGCCGAGCAACGGGGTGCCCCCCACCGACACCCGTGTGGCCCCGTTCTCGTCGGTGCCGAGCACCACCTTCGTCCAGGTGTTGGCCGTCGGCCCGCTGCCGCTGGGGCCGGCGCCCACCGCACGGGCACCGCCCAGCAGTGAGGCCAGATCGAAGCCCGACGACGTGAGCCCCACCTCGTACCCGTCCGCCGCCACCAGACCGGTGCGGGTGTCGCCCGCCACCGTGACCGACGACGGGTTCGACAGCCGCCACCAGCTCTCGATCTCCACCCCCGGCTCGTCGAGTCCGGTGGCCGTGATCCATGCGCCGGTGGCGCTGCCGGTCACGTTCGGGGCGGCCAGGGCCTGGGTGCCGGTGCGGGCGGCGGCCGAGGAGGTCGTCCAGGCCGCCGGGGCCTCGGTCTGGGGGCCGCCCATCACCACGAATGTCCCCGGACTGGACACGTTGGCCTGGACGGTGGCCAGCCAGGCGGCCGATCGGGCGGTGTGGGCCACCTGGATCTGGTCGATCACGCCGTCGAGGCCCCGGTCGGCGCCCGCCCGGTTGCCGACGGCCAGCGGCACGGTGAGGTCGGTGTTGAGCGTGCCGGTGGCGGCGGTGGTGGCCACCTGGGTGCCGTCGACGTAGAGGCGGGCCGTGGTGCCGTCCCAGGTGGCGGCCAGGTGGTACCAGGTGCCGGTGGCCAGCGATCCGCCCCGTACCTCGGCCGTGCCGGCGCTGGTGCCGATGCGGGCCACCGCCTCGTGGGTGGTGCCGTCGACCAGGAGCTCGTACACCGGGCTGCCGGCGCTGGCGGCCTTGGCCACCAGGCGGGGGTCGGTGCCGTAGGTGTCGAGCTTCACCCAGCCGCTGAGCGTGAGGGCGGTGCCCGACAGGTCGGTGGCCGGGCCCACCAGGCGTTGGGTGCCGCCGCCGAGGTCGATCGCCTTGCCTGCCCTGCCGGGCGTGGTGCCGGGCAGGGTCAGGCCGCCGGTGGCCCGGAGGTCGCTGCGCCGGATGCTGGCGTCGGCCGCCGTGGCCCCGCCGCTCGACACGATCACCGAGGTGGCGCTGACCTCGGAGGTGGAACCGGTGGTGGTGCCGTCGTCCTCGGTGAGCGTGGCCACCAGCCTCCCGCCCGTCACGCCGGCCAGGGTGGTGGTGAGGGTCTGGGTGCCGGTGGCGGTGGTGGTGAAACGGTGGGAGCCCACCAGCTCGCTGAGGCTCCCGGTGTTCGACGGGTCGGTGTAGATCTCGATGCGGTAGCCGCCCACGGGCACGTCGACGCTGAACGTGAGGTCGACCAGGCCCAGCGACTCGGTGGCGGCGCTGAGAACGGGCGTGTTGAGCAGGTCGTTCGCCCCGCTGTCGCCGTCGCCGGCGTCGTTGGCGGTGGCGCCGTTGGCGCCCAGGTCGATGGCGTTGCCCCCGTTGGCGGTGATCACGTTTGCCGTGATCGTGTGGTCGGCGCCGGCCACCACCTCCACCCCGTCGCCGGTGTTGGCCGTGATCGTGCTGTTCGTCACCTTCGATCCGTTGCCGGCCCCGGCGGCGATCGACACCCCGGCCGCCCCGTTCGAGGCGAGGCGGCAGTAGGAGACCGTGGCCCGGGTGCCCGTGATCCGGATGCCGTTCTGGGCCGCGCCCGTCACCTGGAGGCCCGAGACGGTGGCGTCGGTGCCGCTGACCGTGAGGGGGTTGGTGTGGCCGGTGCCGTTGATCGCCACCAGCGGGCTGCCGTTCCAACCGGTCTGGGTGGTGGCGTCGAGGGAGGCCGTGCTGTTCAGGTCGAACGAGCTGGCCGGAGTGATCGTCCACAGGCCGCCGGAGTAGCCGGGGTCGGACGTCGGGATCTCGAAGTTGGCGGTCTGGGTACCGGTGGTGGCGGCGGCGTTGGAGATGAAGCGCCGGAGCGTGCCCTGGCCGGTCCGGCCGCTGTCGTAGCGCAGGACCTCGCCGTGGGCGGACACGGTGTTGACCGACGGCACGAAGTACACGTAGCGACCGTCGAAGGCAGCGCCCCGGAAGCCGTCAGGGTCGGCGCCTACGCCGTTGGCCCCGGGGTCGAAGGTCGTCCACGAGCTGGCCGACGTGAAGTTGGCGGTGGTGTCGTAACGGAGAATCTCGCCATGGGCCGCCGTGCCGTTGTTGAAAGGGGCGAAGTAGAGATACCTGCCGTCGAAGCTGGCCCGGTAGTAGCCGTCGGCGTCGGTGCCCACCCCGTTGGCCCCGGCGTCGAAGGTCGACCACGACCCGGGGGTGGTGAACGCACTCCAGGTGTCGTACCGGAGCACCTCGCCGTGGGGACCGCTGCCGTTGTCGTAGGGGGCGAAGTAGAGGTAGCGGCCGTCGAAGGACACGCCCCGGTAGCCGTCGGGGTCGGTTCCCACCCCGTTGGCCCCGGGGTCGTAGGTGGCCCACGAGCTGGAGCTGGTGAAGCTGGCGGTGGTGTCGTAGCGGAGCACCTCCCCGGAAGCTCCCCCGCCGGCGTTCTCGGGGCTGAAGTAGACGTAGCGACCGTCGAACGCCGCTCCGTAGTAGCCGTCGGGGTCGGTGCCCACCCCGTTGGCCCCGGCGTCGTAGGCCGTCCACGAGCTGGAGCTGGTGAAGCTGGCGGTGGTGTCGTAGCGCAGGACCTCGCCGTGGGCCTCCGTGCCGTTGTGGTACGGGGAGAAGTAGATGTAGCGGCCGTCGAAGGCTCCGCCGCGGTAGCCGTCGGGGTCGGTGCCCACCCCGTTGGCCCCGGGGTCGTAGGTGGTCCAGGCGCCGGTCGAGGCGAAGGTGGCCTGGGTGTCGTAGCGGAGGAACTCGCCGTCGGGCGCGGTGCCGTTGTCGAGCGGGACGAAGTAGAGATAGCGGCCGTCGAAGACGGCGCCGTAGAACCCGTCGGGGTCGGTTCCCACCCCGTTGGCTCCCGGGTCGAAGGCCGACCAGGACGAGGCCGAGGTGAGCCCGGTGGGCGGCACCGTGTCGTAGGTGCGGACCACGGGGACGAAGCTGAACCCCCAGTCGAGGCCCGACACGCTGGAGGTGGAGAGCACCACCCTCGTGATGTGATCGGCATCGCTCAGGGTGGGGAAGCCGTCGCTGGAGGCCGGGCGGGCCCCGCCGAAGACGGTGCCGGCAGCGGCGGCGTAGCTCCAGGTGGTCCCGTTGACGGTGGCCGAGCCGGCCGGGCCGTAGGTCTGCTCGGCCCAGGCCGACCCGGCGCTGAACCCAAAGGCGAAGCCGGCCGAGGGGGTGACGTCCTGGCTGTCGACCACCACGTAGACGGTGGCCCCGGCCGGCCCCACCAGGCTGTAGGCGCCGGCACCGCTGGTGACGGCGCTGTCAACCAGCACGTCGCCCATCGACGGTTTCGAGTTGCCGTCCTTCTCGGCGTAGAGCCACACGTCCACTCCGTTGCGGGCGGCGCCGTCGTCGGCGATGGCGCCGTTGCCGTTCACGTCCTCGTAGACCGTGCCGCTGAGCGTGACCCCGGCCGTGACCGCCAGCGACAGCTCGGAGGTGGCGCCCCAGGTGGTGGGCGTGGGGTTCTCGGTGAGCGTGGCGGTGACGATGGCGTTGGCCGCTCCGGCGAACGAGGCGGTGTAGGTCGCCCCGCCCCCCGGGTGGGTGACCGGGGCCGAGCCGGCGAACGTCTGAGCCTCGCCGTAGCCGGTGGGATCGGCCGAGGTGTTGGTGAAGAACTCGACCCGGTAGGTGCCGGCCGGGGCATCGATGCGGTAGGTGACGGTGAGCGTGCCGCCCGACAGCCCGATCTCGCGGATCACCGGTTGGTTCAGCAGGTCGTTGAGGCCGGTGTCGCCGTCGCCGGCGTCGTTGGCCGTCACCCCGTTGTCGCCCAGGTCGATGCCGAGCCCGGTGTTCCCGTAGATCGAGTTGCCGATCACGGCGATGTCGTTGGAGCTGCCGTTGACGTTGATCAGCATCACCCCGTCGGCGTTGTTGTTGGCGATGATGTTGCCTTCGCCTGCTCCGGTGCCGCCGATGAGCCAGCTGGTGTTCAGGCCCCGCAGCGAGATGCCGCCCTCGGCGAATGCTGTGGAGTTGGCCAGGGCGGTGGTGCCGTTGGCCCCGACCCCGATCTTGTTGCCCTGGACCTTCACCCCGGTGTTGGTGCCGGACCAGCCGTTGATGCCGGCGTAGGCGTTGCCCGAGATCACGTTGCCGTTGCCTGGGGTCCCGATCACGGTGTTGGTGGCGTCGTTGAGCTCTATGCCCTCCTGGCTGTTGCCCAGGGCGGCGTTGCCGGTGACCGTGGTGCCGATGTAGTTGTTGGTGAACACGGTGTTGCTGGCCGTCGACACCACCACGCCGTCGGCCCCGTTGCCGGAGATCAGGTTGTGGTCGAGGGTGACGTCGTTGGCCCCCACGGTGATCCCCTGGGCGCTGTTGGCCCGGGCCGCCGTGCCGGCGGCGTTGGTGCCCACGAAGCAGTGCGACACGGTGGCGCTGGCTCCGTTGATGGCGATGCCGACCCCGGTGGAGCGCTGCACGTTGAGCCCCTTCAGCACGACGCCGGTGCCGGTGATCGACACGGCCGGTGCAGAGCCCTGAGCGAACGCGTCGTAGGCCACCACCGGCGTGCTCGCATAGCCCGGCTGGGTGGTGGCGTCGATCGTCATCGTGGTGGAGATGGCGTCGAGGCCGGCGCCGCTGTTGGGGGTGATGGTCCACACGCCTGCCGAGTAGCCGCTCTCGCTCGTGGGCATGTTGAACCAGATCGTGTCGATGGCGGCCGAGGCGTTGGCCTCCTGGATGGCGGCCCGGAGGGTGCAGCCGACGGCACCGGCCGTGTTGGTTCCGCCGGTGGAGCACACGCCGTTGCCGGGGGTGAAGTCGATGCTGGAGCTGGTGGAGTTCACCGTCACCACCCGGTTCACGGCGGTGGCGGTCTGGGACAGCTCGGAGGTCTGGTACGGCGTGCCCGACGAGAGCTGGGTGGCCGTCATCGACACGACGTCGCCCACCGCCCCGGTGTAGGTCATGGTGAAGCTCTGGCTGCCGGAGCCGGTCTTGGTGACCGTGGTGGCGCCGGCCGTGATCTGGGCCTCCCCGTAGCCGGAGGAGTCGGCCCCCGACGGGTTGGTGAACGCCTCCACGTAGTAGCTGCCGGCCGGAACGTCGAGCGAGAACGAGATCGTGGCCGTCGTGCTCGCCACCTTGACGCTGGAGATCACCGGGAAGTTGAGCCGGTCGTTGGGGCCGTTGTCGGCGTCGTTGGCGTCGTTGGCTGTGACACCGTCGTTGAGGAGATCGATGGCGAGCTGCGTGTTGCCCCAGATCCGGTTGCCCACGATGGCGACGTGCGGAGCCGGTGAGACGTCGTCGACGGTGATCCCCCTGGTGAAGCCGGTGATCCGGTTCCCGGCGCCGGTGGCGGTGCCGCCGATCGTCATCGTGGTGCCTTCCCAGACGTCGATGGCGGCCCAGCCCGCCCCCGTGGCGGTGCCGTTCTTCATGATCCCGAGCTCGTTGCCCTGCACGGTGTTGTTGAGCGTGGTGGTCCCGGCGGCCCAGATGCAGGTCCACTCGTTGGCCGAGGCAGCGTTGACGGAGCACATGTTGCGGTCGGCCGCCGCCGTGCCCCCGATGCGGTTGCTGGACGCGCCGCCGCCGATGCCCACCCCGGCGTTGTTGCCGTCGTTGCCCACCGTGCCGGTGGCCCTGATCCCGATGTGGTTGCCGGCGATCACGTTGTTCGACGAGTTCCAGATGAGGATGCCGTCGCTGGCCGAGTTGTCGAATGCGTAGATCGACAGGCCCCGGATGGTGGACCCGTCGGAGCCGGTGTTGAGCACCAGGCCGTCCCAGTCGGCGGTGGTGGTGTCGTTGACGCCGGAGATCTGGATGGCCAGGTTGCCGTTCATGTTGGCCGGCGACACCGCGGTGTTGACCGACACCCCGGTCTGGGTGGTGCCGTCGATCGTCACCGGGGAGTAGATCGTCGGCAGCGGGTTGCCCGACGCCGGCGCGATCGTCCACACCCCCGAGGCGTGGTTGGCGTCGGTGGTGGGGATGGAGAAGTTGATCGTGTCCAGCCCGGCCACGGCGTTGGCCTCGTCGATGGCGGCCCGCAGGGTGCACTGGACGGCCCCGCCGGTGATGGTGCCGCCGGTGCTGCACACCCCGTTGCCGGGGTTGTTGTCGCCGGTGTCGGCCGTGGAGTTGACGGTGAACGTGAGGTTGGCGCCCACCCCCGGGCCGAACCAGTCGGTGAACCAGAACAGGGCGACGAAGGCGGCGACGACGCCGATGGCGCCGATCCGTCGCACCCGCCGACTCACTCGCACCGCTCGGCTCCCTGCCGGATCAGGGGTTGTTGGTCGTCTGCTCGGCCTGGAACGTGAACGTCGCCGTGGTCGAGGCACCGCTGCCCAGGGTGGCGTTGGCCGGCAGGGTCACGTTGAAGCACAGCACCTCGTTGGCGGCGGCGTTCAGCGTGCGGTCGCCGGTCTGGGCACCGGCGGTCACCGAGCCGAGCACGGCGGTGGTGGCCTGGCTCCCGAGGATCCCGGAGTACAGGGTGGTGCCGGTGGCGGCCCAGTTGGCGTTGGTGCACGAGTTCACGCCCGACTTCACCGTGAGCACCAGCTGGGCGGCCAGCGTGTCCTCGGTGGTGGTGGACGTCATCGCGTAGCGCAGCTGGAGGGTGCCGTTGTTCTGGACCGTCAGCGGTGCGGTCACCTGGTCGCCCGGCACCATGGCGCTCATCGTGACCAGGGCCGTCGTGGGCGAGGTGGCGATGTCGATGGTACCGGTGGAGAACGTGTTGGCTGGGACGTTGGCCGAATCGGTGAACAGGGCCAGGGAGGTGACGGCGATCAGGGCGACGCCGACCAGCACCACGGCCGCCGACAACAGGGCCTTGGTGGGGTTCGATCTCGTTGGCTTGGGGGCAGCGGACATCGGCGAACCTCCGGGTTCGCCTTTTTCATCGGCTACCGGGCGCGAAGAATTACCGGATTGAACGGAAATCTGGATCCTGTCCGTTCTTCTGCTAGCCGCCGGTCAGGACCAGGTCCGACTCGGCACCCCATACCCCCACCGGATCCTCCTGGTTCACCGCGCTGGCGTTGCCCGAGTACAGGAACAACCCGGTATCCGTGGTGGCGCTCAGGGTGGGTATCCGGACCCAGGCCGTGAGGGCACCGGTGGCGCCGTTCCACGACTCCAGGTCGTGGTCGAGGCGGGTGACGCCATCGGCGGCCACGAATACGAGATCGTCGCCGTCGGCCTGGGCGGCGGCCGCCAGCGCGGCGTCGGTCACCTGGACCAGCAGCGGGTAGTCGGTGAGGTTCGCCGCCACCAGGGTGTGGTCGACCGTGATCGGCCGCCGCACCGTCCAGGTGCCCTGGCCCAGCCAGGTGCCGCCGGTGGCGGCACCGGCCGTGACCGTGGTGCCCGGGTTGAGCAGGTTCTGGTAGGTGAAGCGCACCTCGGCCGCCGACCACGCCCGGTCCGAGACCCGGGCCTCACCCAGCTTGCCGTCGAGGGTCCGACTGCCGGCAGCGTCGCCCCCCAGGGTCATGGCGATGGCCGAGCCGTCCACCGTGGCCCCCGAGGCCCACGTGATGCCGGCCGATGCCCCGTCGACGTAGAGGGTGACCATCGACCCGTTCCAGGTGGCGGTCACCAGGTGCCAGGCCCCGGCCGACACCGTGCCCCCGCTGACCTCGGCCAGGGCGCCGCCGGCCCGCAGCCGGAACCGGGGGACGCCCGACACCACCGCCAACTCGAACGCCCCCGCCCCGCTGGGGTCGCCCTGGGCCAGCAGCACCGGGCTCCCGGTCACGGCGTCGGGATGGAACCAGGCCGAGACGGTGAACGGCCCGTCGGGGAGATCCCGGGGCGACGACTCCAGACGGTCGGTGGCGCCGTCGAGGTCGTTGGCCGGGCCCGAGCTCGTGTCGACCAGGGCGGTGTCGCCCAGGGCCCGGCCGTCGAGCCCGGTGGTCGAGGCGTCGTCGAGCGACGGGGCGGCCCCGGTGCGGCTCCGGTTCAGGTGCCACGCCGCCAGCTCGTTGGCCCACACGGCCCGGGGGCTGGCCTGGGCGGGGGCGTTCGGCGCCCCGTAGTACAACTGGATCGTGGTGTTGGTGGCGGCGTCGACCGAGGGCACCAGCACCCAGGCGGTGAGGGTGCCGGTGCCGGGGTCGTAGGCCTCCACCTCGTGCGGCAGGGCCGTCGTGCCGTCGGCGGCGGTGAAGCGGATGTCGGACCCGTCGGCCTGGGCGTGGGTGGCCAGGTCGGCGCTGGTGAGGCGCACCATCACCGGCTGGGCGGTGAGGGTGGCATCGACCGCCGACTCGGCGATGGTCAGCGTCTGGCGCCGGGTCCACGGCTGGGCCTGGTACCAGCCGGTGCCGGCGGTCCGGTCCGTGAAGGAGCCCAGGCCGCTCTCGAACCCCTCCCGCAGCAGCCACACGTTGTCGGGGTCGGCCGGGGGTGAACCGGCGGTGGGTTTGAAGAAGTAGAGCCAATAGGAGACGGTTTCGCCGCTCAGGATCGACTCCTGGGTCCGGAACCACAGGGTGGTGGTGGGGCTGTTCCAGGCCGAGGCGGCGTCGAGCACCCGGTCGAGCTCGGTCCAGGTGGTGCCGTCGTGGCGCCACAGGCGCAGGTCGTCGCCCGACGCCAGCGACAGCCCGCTGGCCACCAGCGAGGCATGATCGACCACCACCGAGGTGGTGTAGCCGGTGGGCGACTCGACCGAGCCGGCGGTCACGTCGACCCGCTGGCGCATGAGGTAGCTGGCGTCGGCCCACCCTGGGCCGCCCCAGGTGACCACCTGCCAGGCGAAGGCGGCGGTGGACAGCGAGGTGCTGCGACGGAGCGACACGGTGCTCGAGTTGGGCACGGTGACGGTGGCCGACGCCACGCCGGGCACGTCGTCGGCCGTGTAGTCGGTGGAGCCGCCGCTGGGCGAACCCGGCTCCATCACCGTCGTGAAGGCGGTGGAGCGGCTCGTGTCGACCGGGCTGAGGTTGGCCGACGCGATGCTGGAGCCGGGGCTCATCTGCAGCAGGCCGCGCTGCACGAGGGTGCCCTCGTTGAGGGTGACCACCTGGATCCGGGCCGCGATCGACTCGGTGGCGACGGCCCGGTAGACCTCCACCGTGGAGGCGTCGAGCAGCCGGGCCCGGATGGCCCGCTCCCCCATCTCGACGCCGCCGGGGTTGCCGTACGGGCTGGCCAGGATGAAGGTGGACGCCAGGTCCACCGGCGACGACAGGGCCACGGTGGTGCTACCGGTGCCGACCCCGAGCGTGGCCGTCACCGTCTGGACGTCGATGTCGGCCGGGTCGTCGAAGGTGATCACCTGCCACCCGAAGGCGGCGGCGCCGATGACCGCCTCGGTGTCGGTGCTGATCCGCAGGTTGGTGGACGAGGTGAGCTCGTAGGCCACCAGATCGTTGCCGCTGTAGGTGAGCGCAGTCGAGTCGGGTACCGAGGTGCCGAGCACGAAGCTGGCCGTGGTGTCGACGGGCGAGATCGGCACGTCGATGGTGGTGGTGCCGTTGGGGGCCGTCGTGCCCCGCTGGACGGTCACGCCGCAGGCGTAGGTGACCACCGACCACTCGATGGTGATGGTGGGGGGCGACGGGTTGTCGCCGTTGCGCTGGAAGGTGATGGAGGTGCTCGACGCCAGCGACCCGAGCACCCGGGAGTCCTCCGGCTCGTTGCCGGTGCTGCGCACGGTGAAGAGGAGGAACGACTTCGCGGTGTCGACGGCGCTGATGGTGACGGTCTTGGTGCCGATGGCGGTGCTGGTGGTGCTGCCCTTCTGGACCCCGGAGACCCGGGCGTCCCAGCAGGCCGACGAGCTGAACTGGTTGGCCGGCACCCCGGCCGAATCGACGTAGAGGGCCCAGGCCACCCCGGCCGTGGCCAGCAGCAGGCCGACCGCCGCCACCGCTCCGGCCCGCCGTCGGCGGCTGGCGCCGACCGCCACCGGGGTGGGACGCCCGCCGCTCTCCGCCGTACCGTCGTGCCCGGCCGAACCGTCCTCCGGGGGCGCGTCGGTTGGCGGGTCGGGCCGGTCGGAGCGCCAGATGCGGCGCAGGGCGGCACCGACCAGGATCACCACGACCAGGGCCACGATGGCCGTGCCCACCAGCGGGGTGGCGGCGCTGAGCACGAGACCGCCCAGCCGGGGAATCGTCCAGCGGGCCACCAGTTCCCGGCGACCCAGCGGGTAGGGGGCAGGGTCGACGAACTCGTTTGCGTCGCCCCGGGTGATGGCGAGCAGCGGGCCGCCGTCGGCCCCCGGTTCCAGCTCCACCACCCGGTGGGTGATCGTGGCCCGCCCGGTGCGGCGCATCACGAGCACGTCGCCCACGGCTACCTGGTCGACCGGTCGGGCCACCACCAGCGACCGGTAGGGCAGGGTGGCGCCCATGCTGCCTCCGGTGATCACCACCGGCCGGTAGCCGGCGGCCAGCCCGGCGCCCACCGCCAGCACGGCGGCGATCACGGTCACCGCCAGCACCAGGGCGGCGGCGTTCAGCAGCCTGCCGACGATCCGGCCCACCCGGCGGACCCGCCCGGTCATGCGCCGCTCCCGTCGGCGGCACTCGCTCCCACCAGGTGGTGCTCGGCAGCGGCCACGAACCGGGGTGTCACCGCCGCGCCCTGCACGGCGTCGGGGGCGTCGAGGGGCAGGGTCACGGCCAGGCACAGGAGCTCCCGCTGGCCGACGCCGAGCACCCGGTCGCCGGGGTCGAAGCCGGGGTCGGACCGGCCGATCAGGGCGATCTCGCCGGTGCCGTCGAGCACGGCACCAGCCCGGAACAGGCCGGGATCGGACGGTTCGGGGGTGGCGCCCCCGCAGCCCCGGGCCGGAGCCAACCACAGGTCCCACCGCAGCCAGCTCTCCACCGTCTCACCCTGGGGTGACACCAGCAGGGCGTAGTGCAGGGGCAGTTCGCCGGCGTTCACGATCTCGATCGACCCGGTGGCCCGGTCGCCGGGGGCCAAGGCCCCGACGGCGATCGGTGCCGTCCGCTGGCCCGCCTCCACATCCAGCGTGGCGGCCGACAGCCGGCCGTCGGCCCCCAGCCCGGCACCGAAGGGATCACCGGAGGACTGGGCCCGACCCCGGGCGGCGCCGGTGAGCACGAGCACCGGCCCGGCCAGGGCCAACAGCCCGGCCGTCACCACCAGGGCAGCCAGCAGCCGCCGCCGGTGGCGCTCGTCGAAACGGGTCCGCCCGGCGCTCACTGGGGCACCGCCTCCCACCGGAAGTCGACGCTGGTGGCCTGGCCGATTGCGGCCGCGTCGTCCTCCAGCTGGAAGGTGAACCGGAAGCTCGACCGGTCGCCGGTGTTGCGCCACATGCCCACGGGGAGTGGATCGCCGGCGGCCAGAGTGGCCAGGTCGCCGTGGTACAGCGCCTCCACGTCGGTGATCTCGTCGCACCGGCCGTAGCCGCCGCCGGTGCCCCGCTCGATGCCGACCACCACATGCTCGGCCAGGGGGCCGTCGGCCAGGGCCTGGAGGCTGACCTCGACCGGCAGGATCGTGCCCTCGTAGGTCACCTCGAGGCATTCCCGGGCCGGCCGGCTCGGGACCATGTTGTCCAGGTTGACCAGCGATCGGCCGTCGTCGTCGTCGTTGAGCGTGATCGTTCCCACCTGGAACCCGGTGCCCGCCACCGACCCCTTGGGCTGCAGAGCCCCCGACGACTGGTTCACCACCATCGTGGCCACCAGCAGGGAGGCGATGGCGGCACCGAAGGCCATGCCGGCGCTGCGGTCGACCTTGCGGTACGACTCGCGCCGCTCGGCCCCGAGGCCGTCGTCGATCCGGTAGCGGTCCAGCGGCCGGGCCATGTCAGCGACCCGCCCCCGGGGCCGGGCGGCCGGTGCCGCCGGGGCCCGCCGGCACCGCCGTGGCCAGCGACGCCTCCACGTGTTCCACCAGCTCGGGATAGCCGAGCGCCGCTCCCTGGCCGAGCTGGCACCCGAGGTCGGCCACGGCCGCCAACTGGTCCCCGTCGGCGATCCCCTGGGCCACGACCACCAGGCCCAGGCGGCGGCACAGCCCCGCGATCGAGTCGAGCACGATCCGGTCGGCGTCGGCCCCGACGCCGGTGGCCCCGCCCAACCCGGCCAGCAGGCTCGGATCGAGCTTCACGCCGGACAGGGGCAGCTGGGGGAGCTGCGACAGCGACGTGCGCCCCTGGCCGAAGTCGTCGAGCAGCACACCCACGCCGAGCTGGCGCAGGGCCTGGAGGGCAGAGACGATCGTGGTGGGCTCGGAGGCCACGACGGCCTCGCTCATCTCGACCCACAACCGGCCCGGGTCGAGACCGTGGAGGGCCAGAGCCCGCTCCAGGTTGTCGACCAGGCCCCGCCCGCCGTGGTCGCTCCAGCCGTCCAACGACACGAAGAACTCGGCGCCGGGATGCCGTTCGACCCAACCTGCGGCGTCACCGCAGACCCGGTTCACCACCCACCAGGCCAGGGCGTCCCGCAGGCCGGTGGACCGGGCCACCTCGGTGATCTCCTCGGCCCCGATGTCGCCCAGCTCGGGGTGGTGCCACCGCACCAGCGCTTCCAGCCCGGCCACCGGCGGCCGGACCCGGCGCCGCTCGATCCCGTCGGGTCCGCCGGCCGGGGCCAGGTGGTGGATCGTCTGGTAGTCGATCCGCAGGCCGTCGCCGGCCAGTGCCTCGGCGATGCCGGCGGCCAGCACGGCCCGGCGCTGCTCCTCCCGGTCGAAGTCGGGCCGGTACACCTGGTAGACCATCGTGCGGCCCCGCTCGGCGTCCTCGGCCGCCAGGGCCGGGTCCTTCGACCGGTGCTTGGCCTCGTACATGGCCACGTCGGCCCGCCGGATCAGCTCGGCGTGGGCCATCCCCGGCTCGCCGAAGGCCACCCCGATGCTGGTGGAGATGTGGACGATGTCGCCGTTGAGCTCGAACGGCTCCCGGATCCGGTCCCACACGGCCTCGGCGTCGGCTTCGGTGATCACCCCCGACAGCAGCAGGGTGAACTCGTCGCCGCCGAGCCGCGCTACCAGGCAGTTGTCGGGGGCCAGATGGGTCAGCCGCTCCCCCACCAGGCGCAACAGCACGTCGCCCATCTCGTGACCCAGCCGGTCGTTGACCGGCTTGAAGCCGTTGAGGTCGAGGAACAGCAGGGCCGGCCGGTCGCCGGGCTCGGCCATGGCCGCCGCCGCCCGCTTCAGCAGCAGGGCCCGGTTGGGCAGTCCGGTGAGGGCGTCGTGGTGGGCCTGGTGGTCGAGGTCGTCGCGGGTGGTGCGCAGCTGGCGGACCAGGTCGTCGTTCTGGAGCGCGATCGTGGCCTGCCCGGCCAGGAGCCGGAAAGCCTCGATCTGGTCGTTGGTGGCCCTCCTCCCGGCGGCCAGCCCGGCCCGCAGCACGAGGCGGCCATGGTCCTGCTGGCTGACGGTGTGGGTGAGCACCAGCGACAGGTCGTGGCTGGCCAGCGCCGCCGCCTCGTCCTGGTCGGGGTCGTGGCGGTCGATGGCCACCGCCTCGTGGCGGAGGTCGACCGACCGTAGGCCGCTGCCGGCGTCCCCGGCCGGTGGGAGCCGCCCGGGGCCGGCGGCCGCCACCGTCTGCCACACGCCCGTGGCGGCGCTGAGCGACACGTCCACCGCGTCGAACCCGAGGGCCACCGTGCCCTCCACGATGGCATGGACCGGCTCGTCGCCCAGCCGGGTGACCTTGAACCCCGCCTGGGCCACGCTCTCCAGCAGGGCGCCCCGGTCGACGGCTCGCGACGTCTCCCGTTGCTGGATGAGCACATCGGTCATGAGCTGCTCGGCCAGGTAGGCGCCCGGCACCACCACCAGGAACAGGAGGCTGAGCTGGTCGAGCAGGGCCTCCATCTCGTCGAGCAGGCCGCCCGTCCCCGTGTACTGCACGGCCCAGACCCGGGCCACGAGGGTGAGGCCGGTGAGCAGGATCCAGGTGCTGAGGGCGCCGAGCAGGCGGAACCGAACGGCGGCTTCGATGATGGGCAGGGCGAACAGCACCCAGCCGATGCCCGAGGTACCGGTGAGGGTGGCCAGCAGGATCACCAGCGACGAGTCGATGGCCAGCTCGGCCACGGTGGTCAGGCCGTGGTCGCGGCCCGGCCGGTGCCGGCTCGACAGCAGGTTGGTGCCGGCCAGCACCACCAGGGCGGTGGTCACCATCCAGACCCGCTTGGTATCGTCGCCCAGCACGTCGAAGCGGGCCGGGTCGAGCACGTAGTGGGCCCCGATCAGGAGGGCCACCAGCCACCGGACCCGCCGGATGCCCACCTGGGCCGCCGCCACCGGCGCAGCCCGGGCGCCGTCGCCGTCGCGGCGGCGGAGCACCTTCACGGCCACCGCGGCCATGTGGCCGGCCCCGGCCAGGGTCACCGCGGCCCACGCCCCCAGCGCCACCAGGTCGCCCTGCTCCTGCCACACCACGGGTAGACCGACCACCGGGACGAGGAGGCGGCCCACCCCGAACACGTCGGACGAGCTCACCACGCCCGCGTCGGGGGCCGGGTTGGCGTCGCCCTTGGTCACGTAGGTCCCGGCGGCGTCGTCGACGGAGAAGACCCGGTGGGCGATCCGCTGGCCGTCCCGGTCGAACACGATGATCGAGCGCTGGCCGATGGCGCCGACGTCCCGCTCCACCAGCAGCACGTCGCCGGGGTGGACGGTGGGCGACATCGAGCCCGACGTCACCACCACCGGCGTCCACCCGCCCACGCCGGCCCCGATCCCCACCCAGGCACACAGGACGAGCACGAGGTACAGGTAGAGCCACAGCACGAGCTGGGCTGCCGGCACCAGCCGCCCGCCCGCCTGGCGCAGCCGCCGGGTCACGCCAGCCCTGGTCACGGGCGGACCTCGAAGCGCAGGCGCACGGCCGTCGAGCGGCCCTGGGCGCCGTCGTCGGCGCGGAGCTCGAACCGGAAGCGGACGGTCACGGCCTGGCCGTCGGCCAGGCGGGCCAGGGCGAGACCCCGTTCGTAGCGCGGATGGTCCGAC
>Ga0268299_1002935_pt1 | contig 17621 bp, 13 predicted proteins | sample NOBtaG_FD_193484 | JGI IMG/M metagenome (GOLD analysis project Ga0268299, IMG submission 193484) | Activated sludge microbial communities from bioreactor in Nijmegen, Gelderland, Netherland - NOB reactor | ecosystem: Engineered > Bioreactor > Aerobic > Activated sludge | place: Netherlands...
TTTTAGCTAATCCTTTGCTGAAGATGCTCAAAGGGTCTTTCTCCGGTTTCAATAAGGGGATCAACCACTAAGTATATATGTCGTCAGAGTCCAATACAAGGCTGTTAAATTAATCGCTCATGTGAGCTATAATTCACCCTGTTTTCTTCGGCAAGAATGGTCAATCGTAGGGGCGTAGCGCGCTGCGTCCCTACAGATACGAAATTTGAGAGGCATCAATGAGCGATCAATTAACGCATTTGGACGAACACGGCGCGGCGCGCATGGTTGATGTCGGCGGGAAGCCGGATACCGAGCGAGTCGCGATTGCGGGCGGGGCGGTCTATATGCAGCCGGAAACGCTGCGTCTGATCCGCGATGGCGCGATTAAAAAAGGTGATGTCCTGACGATTGCGCGCATTGCGGGGGTGATGGCAGCCAAACGCACATCGGAATTGATCCCGCTGTGTCACCCGCTGCCGCTCACACATCTCGACGTGGAAACGATTCTGGATGAGGAAGCGAACGCAGTGCGAATCACGGCAACGGCGCGCACGGTTGGCAAAACGGGCGTCGAAATGGAAGCGCTCACGGCTGTCAGCGTGGCGGCACTGACGATTTACGACATGGCGAAAGCGGTTGATCGCGAGATGCGTCTGAGTGATATTCGACTGCTCGAAAAACGCGGCGGACAGCGCGGCGATTATGTGGCGGGTGATAAGACATGAACGTTAGAATTCTCCTGTTTGCAACTTTAAAAGACCTGGCTGGGAAGAGTAATCTGACATTGGAGCTGCCCGGAGACAGCGTAACGATTGATGAAGTACGCGCGGCGTTGATCGCGCAGTATCCGAGAATGGAAGCCAATGTCAAAGCCGCGATTGCTGCCGTGAATGAGGAATATGCCTTTGCGGGCGAACCCGTGCGCGATGGTGATTCGGTTGCATTTTTTCCACCTGTGAGTGGGGGACAATATCCCGAAATTTTTCGTTTAGCCGATGGGCCGATTGACCACGATGACATCATTGCTGCGATCACGATTCCGGCGACAGGTGCCGTTTGTGTTTTTAGCGGCATGGTGCGTGGCAAAACGGATAAAGATGGCGCGCTGATCGAAACTGAAAGCCTGGAATATGAGGCTTATGAACCGATGGCGCTGGCGAAAATGCGGCAAGTCGCCGAGGAAATTCGCCAGCAGTGGCCTCTGGTACAGGGCATTGCCATCATCCAGCGGGTGGGTAAATTAAGCGTTGGTCAGAACACGATTTTGATCGCCTGCTCATCGGGGCATCGCGATCAGGGGTGTTTCGAAGCGGCGCGATACGGCATTGACCGTTTGAAAGAGATCGTGCCGGTCTGGAAAAAAGAGATTCGCACGGATGGCAACGCCTGGGTCGAAGGACACTATATGCCGACGGCTGAAGATCGAAATGTCGAATAGGACGCACCGCTGTGCCTGTACAAAAGGTGTTTTGGACGAAGTTAACAAAAACGATCTGCAACTTTTACGTTCTTAAGCACTTATATATTTAGGGAATGCTGAAGGCGCGCAGCCGACAGCTTAAATGAGAGGAATTTTAACATGACCAGACGAGTAGTTATCACGGGTATGGGGATGATTACCCCGCTTGGACATAATGTCGGGGAAACATGGGAAGGCATCAAGGCCGGAAAAAGTGGGATCGGCCCGATAACGCGCTTTGATGCCAGCAAATACCTGGTGCAAATCGCCGCTGAAATCAAAAATTGGAACCCTGCCGATTATATGCCTGTTAAGGAAGTGCGTCGTCGTGACCGTTATCAACAGCTTATCCTGGTGGCGGCGCAGGAAGCGATCAAAAATGCCAATCTGGAATTGACCGATGAACAGCGCCGCCGCACGGGCGTCATTATTGGCTCGGCGGTTGGCGGTGTGGAAAGTTATTATGAGCAAGCTGCTATTATGTATGAAACCGACGATCCGCGCCGAATTACACCATTCGGCATTCCGATGTTGATGGTAAACGGTGGCAGTGATATGGTCAGCATCGAGATTGGCGCGACTGGCCCATCCTACACGCCGATTTCGGCCTGCGCGACGGGTGCAGACTGTATCGGTCATGCTTTTGATCTGATTCGCATTGGGCGGCTTGACCGCGCCTTAGCGGGCGGCGGCGATGCCCCGATTATCCCTATTGGTATTGCTGCTTTTGACCGTGTGGGAGCCTGTTCCCGTCTCAACGATGACCCCGAACATGCTTCACGTCCGTTCGATAAAAATCGTATGGGGCTTGTTTTTAGCGAAGGCGCGGCTGTCCTTATGCTGGAAGAACTGCAATCTGCGAAAGCGCGTGGCGCGAATATCATGGCGGAAATTGTCGGCTATGGCTCAACTTCGGATGCGTTCCATGTGACCGCACCGCATCCCGAAGCGATTGGCGCGAGTCTGGCGATTGAACACGCTCTGAACGACGCCAAACTGAATCCGACGGATATTCATTATATTAATGCACATGGCACGGCGACAGCGCTCAATGACACGATGGAGACAAAAGGTGTGAAGCGCGTTTTTGGCGATCATGCTTATCAGGTGCCGATGAGTTCGACTAAAAGTATGACGGGGCATGGGATGGGCGCGACAGCCGCGATGGAAGCCGTTTTTAGCGTAAAATCACTTTGTGACCAGATCGCTCCGCCGACGATGAATCTGACCGAGCCTGACCCGGAATGCGATCTGGATTATATTCCGAACGCTGCGCGTGAGATCAAAATGCGTAATGTCATGAGCAATTCATTCGGTTTTGGCGGTCATAACGTTTCGTTGATTTTTAGCGCATTTACATGATGAATTTACGTGAATTTCAAGAGCAGGCTGGGCTGCGTTTTAACGATACCCGCTTGCTCGAACAGGCATTGACGCACCGCTCCTATCTGAATGAACATGCCGACGAGATGCTCCAGCATAACGAGCGCCTGGAATTTTTGGGCGATGCGGTGCTCGATTTTTTGACGGCGGATACGCTTTATTTTCGCTACCCGGAGATGCCCGAAGGCGAACTGACACGGCTTAGAGCGGCACTGGTGCGGACTGAAATGCTGGCCCAGGTTGCGGCGGAATGTCGTATCGGTGAAGTGCTGCGCATGGCGAAGGGCGAAGAAGCCAGCGGCGGACGTTCCCGACAGCGCAATTTGTGTGATGCGTTTGAGGCGGTTGTCGGCGCATTGTATCTTGACCAGGGCGTGCAGGCGGTGGCGGAATTTGTGCTGCCACGCCTGACTCCCCGCCTTGAGCATATTCTGGCGGAAGGGCTGCATATCGACGCGCGGAGTATGTTTCAGGAGTGGAGTCAGGCAACGCTCAATATCACGCCGCTCTATCGCACCATCGAATCGACTGGCCCGGATCATCAAAAAGAATTTATGGTCGAGGTCGTGATCGGCGATCAGGTGGTCGCGCACGGCGGCGGACGCAGCAAGCAGTTAGCGGCCCAGGCGGCGGCGCGGGCGGCGATGAAGCATCTTGAACAGGGTGAAATGCAAATTCTGATCCCGTTTTCGGATTCAGGCGGCCTTGCGGAAGTTGGACAAAACAGCGAAGAAGCGCTGAATGCCTATTAAGCGCGGCTTGTAGGGACAGGTCTCAGACCTGCCCCTACGGATATGCGATGCATTAATGTTTTCCGTTTTGCATCTGAACTTCAAAGCCGGGGACTTGCTCGATTTCGTTGATGAACGCATGTACCAGCGAGTGGAAGTGATGCACACCATTCTCGTAGCGCCCGGAGAATCGTCCGCTGTCATAAGCGCGTGATTGCAGATTACGCTGCACATCATTGCAGATCGCAATATCCTCGTACTGCACCTGATCGGCAAATTCGATCATACTGTCAATCGATGCCTGATCCATCTCATCCTTAAACCACCAATCAAACTTGAGCAAAATCCGGTTATGGCTCAAGGGTTTGACGATATTGGTCGAGAGATTATCGGGGTAATCGTCGATCATGAAATTGGGGAACAGCACATGATAGCAAATCTGATCGCCGGGTTTTGGCTGACTGTAGCGTCGATTCGCCGGGTTGCCGATATAGGGCGGCTTGACCACTGCGCGCTGCGTGGAATGGAAACGAAAGGTATCGACGTAGAGGTCGTCCAGGCTCATTTCGCGGTGCAGGCCGGGGTGCGCTGTCGCGACATGATACCCCTCGGCGTAATTGTCCATGTAAACTTTCCAGTTGACATCGATATAGTATTCGCGCTCATCGACCAGATGCCATTCGTTCCAGTTAATGCCGCGTGATTTTTCAAATTCATCGCCCCACCAATCCTTGAGCGGTGCGGCGTTGTCGTCCAAATTGACGAACACATATGGCCCCCAGGTATCGGTGCGGATTTCGCGCAAGTTGAAATCGGCAGGGTTAAAATCTTCAACCTGGACAAAATAGGGCGTATTCAACAGGCAGCCATCCAGATCGAATGTCCACCCATGATAGGTGCATTGCAGGCTTTTGCGGTTGCCTTTACCGCGCGCTAATGTCCCCGCTCGATGCGGACAGACGTTGTAAAAAGCGCGAAGCTGGTTGGATTTGTCGCATAAAACGACAATGGGCTGCCCAGCAGCGTCGGTAGCGATAAAATCGCCAGGATTAGATACGTCACGCAGTTTGGTGACAGGCTGCCAGGTACGGGCGAAGAGGCGCTCCATCTCCAGGTCAAAAACTACTGGATCAAGATACCAGCCAGCGTCAAGCGTGCGGGCGCGGGCGGGGTCGGCCTCAAAAGGCTCGTTTTTCCAGGTCTTGGGCATGTCTGTTACTTCACCCCTTTATATAGTTTGTGAATGGCTGACGGGAAATTAAAGCTCTACCTCTCATTATGAGGCAGATTCTTCCTACCGTTGCTTAGGAATAGAACAGAATTATATATTGATTTTTGCCCCTGGGGTAAGGGCTATTTTTTTAGGGATTTGCTCGTGAGATTTGCAGCTCAATCACCACCATACGATGGTCAGATGCCTGACTATCGATGACCCCGGCGCGGGTTGCCAACAGCGGTGGGCGAATCCAGAGATAATCCAGCCGAGCGCGCAAGCCTGTGCGCCATAATGTCCCCGAAATTTCCAGGGGCAGCCCCGCTAATGGATCGACAAAGCCTATGTCGCGCATTTTCTGAATCAGCGGTGAAGTCGGCGTGTTATTAAATGTACCGCCGATGACGATGCGCCCCAGGTTGCCGCCGGGGTGATCGGTGCTGATAATCGAGAACGCCTCGTTTAGCTGCCGCTCCTGATCCTGCTCCTGTTCTTCGAGTGTTGGGCCGCTGGGGGTTTCTAAAAGTAATCCGAGCCATGTGTTATAGAGCGTCACCACACCTGCATCGGGGCGCACCTGAACGCGCTGCAAACCTGTTTGATTGCCCATGCTGGTCAGCAATCGGCCTTCATCAAAAACAATCTCGACATTCGATAGCACCGCCAGCCCTTGCAAGCCCTCGTTAGTTGGGAAAAATCGCGTATCCATGCCCAGCCGCCGCGCCAACCATAATTCCTGATCGACGCCGAAGCTGGTCACGCGACCATTTTCAACTTCTTGCAGCAGGACGACATTTGCCCCGCTGCGCTCAATCGTGCGGGCGATTTCTTCCAGGTCATATTCAAAAAATTCGTTGAATCCGGCGTGGATGTTGTATGTTCCGACGCGAATGTTATCGACATTGCGCACCCCGGCGATCAACGGTGGGCGTGCTGCGTAGGCTGCACCTACACTGGCAGCCGCAACGACGATAATGGCTGCTACTGTTTGTGGGAGCGTACCGCCTTTCCAGGGAATGCGCCGTTGAACCTGCGACATAGGCAGCGCCACCAGGAAAATCGCAAACAGCAGCAGCCCCAGACCCATCCCGCGAAAACCGCGAAACAGCGGCGGAATTATGCTGTTGAGCGATGAAAGTTCCGGCGCGAGGTTGCGCACGAAGGCATATTCATAAGTAAATGAATCGCCTAAAATTAGCACAGCCATAATCACAGCGCTGAGGATGAGCCATAGACCGCTGAAATTACGCTCTTTTTCAGCCTGGGGGCGTACCAGCCACCACCAGGTCATGCTGACGAAGAACTGTGCGCTGACCAATGCCGCACCGCCAATTGGCCCTTGAAAGCGCGTTCCAGCTACGATCAGCAGCGCCGCGATGAGAATCCACAACCAGCCGCGCAGCGCGCCATCGAAGGTGCTGATAAAGTTTCGTGCCAGCGCCCGAACTGGTGGGATCAATGGGAGGAGCGTTGCTGCCAGGATGAACGGTACAAATGTGGTGTAATCGACCCCTGCCCGTCCGGCTACCGCGTTGGGGAGTGCCAGCAAAGTAAGCTGTAAAAATAGTAGTCCGCCGAGGCCAATTCCGCCTAAAATCGTCAATAAACCAAAATCTTCGGAAAGCGCGCTTTCGTCGTCGCGCCGCAGCCCGCGACTGATGGTGATAAAACTCAAAATAATCGCAATGAGCGACAGAATAAGCTGAATGCCGAGATAATCAGGCAGCATCGAGGGGTCGAGCGTATTGCCGAAGGCTCGGAAAATCTGGTCAGCGCCAAAGCCGACGATAAAAAAATAGGGCAAAATTTGCGCGCGGCTGCGGATCAGCATGGCAAGGTAGAGCAAGCCACCGCCAAGCACCAGCGCCGCAGCCATTGTCTCGGAAATTGGGCTGTCCACCACCAGCAGCGCGCGCCCGATAGCAACCGTTACCACGCCCACCAGCATCAGCCAGCGTACCCGCCCCAAGAGAATCGATAGCAGCGGGAGCGCCAACATATAAACCAGGAAACTGACCTCACTGGTCAGCGTGGAAGGCTCGACAATGCCGGGAATCGTTCGGTCAATGCTGGCGGGGTCGAGTGCGCTGACCAGAGCGGCGCTGGCAAAGCGGCTGTACAGCAAGCCGATCAAGAGGCGCACCGCCTGAATGAAAAAAATGCCAATCAGTCCGGCTTCGAGAATTTGAAGTTGCTGTAAATTAAAGCGATTCCGCATGACTGCTCCTGAGTGCAGGGATTATTAAAGATGGTGCCTGCTGATTTAAAATTTGATCTTTTCCCAGCGTTTCATCCTAGACAAAGTGTACAACGGCGCTATAATCTCGCAAATTTTTCGCAGGGTAGGGGGTGAGAGATGCAAAAAGTCGATCTTATCCTGAGTGGCGGCACTGTCGTCACGATGAACAAGGCATTCGATATTATCCACGATGGCGCGGTTGCCATTCGCGGTACAGAGATCGTCGCGATTGGTGAAAGCACAAAAATTTTCGCGCAATATGAAGCGCTTGAAATCGTTTCATGCCAGGGGCAGTATATTCTTCCCGGCCTTGTTAATGCCCATACCCATGTGCCGATGACCCTGCTGCGCGGCCTCGCCGACGATTTGCGGCTCGATGTCTGGCTGATGGGCTATATGATGCCGACAGAACGCGAATTTGTCAGCCCGGAATTTTGCCGCCTGGGGACTCGGCTGGCCTGCGCGGAACTGATCCGCAGCGGCGTCACCGCTTTTGCCGATATGTATTATTATGAAGCGGACATCGCAGCGGCAACAGCGGAGGCAGGATTACGCGGCGTTTTGGGGCAAACTATCCTCAAATTTCCAGCGCCCGACGCCGAAACGTATGAGGATAGTCTGGCTTATGCGCGACGATTTATCGAAGAATGGCGCGGACACCCGCTCATTACCCCGGCGGTTGCGCCCCACGCGCCCTATTCCAGCACCGAAGAACTGCTGCAAAAATCGGCGGAGTTGGCGCGCGAATTTGACGTTCCGGTGCTGATTCACATCGCCGAAACCCGGCAAGAGGTTGAGGACAATGTGAAACTTTACGACATCACGGTTGTCCCCTGGGTTGAGTCAGTTGGGCTGCTGGAAGCAAAAGTGCTGGCGGCGCACTGTGTCCACATCAACGCTGCCGAGATGCACACGCTCCATCATCACGACACCACCGTTGCCCACTGCCCGACCAGCAATCTTAAACTTGCCAGCGGCATCGCGCCCGTACAGCAAATGCTGGAACACAATCTCGTCGTCGGACTCGGCACAGACGGCCCTGCCAGCAATAACGTGCTGGATATGTTTCAGGAAATCAAATTAGCCGCGATCCTGGCGAAAACGGCTGCCAATGACCCAACAGCGCTCCCAGCAAAGCAGGCGCTTTTGATGGCGACACGGCAGGGCGCGGAAGCACTCTACCTGGGCGACAAAACAGGCAGCCTGGAAGTTGGAAAATTGGCGGATATGATCGTCATGGATGGGCAGGGCGTTCATAACTCGCCCCAATTCCGGCGTGTTGACGAGGCGATTTATTCCGAAATTGTTTATGCCGGAAAAAGCACAGATGTTGCGCATGTGATGTGCAACGGCAAATGGCTGATGCGAGATCGCCAGGTGCTGACCGTTGATGAAGCAGCAGTCAAACGCGAGGCGGCGGATTATGCGCGTCGTGTCGATGCGTTCCTGGCGGCGCGCGAGGGCGATATTCTGAGCAAGCTGCTGGCGATTGGTGGCCTGGAACGTGCCGAAAGCTTTGAAGTCCAGACCAAAGCCATTGTGCATGACGAGACGCCGATTGATAAACTGCTCAAGCACCGCGACGTGCAAGAGTTGAAAATGAATCACTACCGCCAGTACGACACCTATTTTCTGTTTGATGACCCCGAAAAAGGTCGTGTGCGATACCGCGAAGATGACGCGATTGACGAAAAGGGCACGGTTTCTTCCGTCCGCAGCCGCTTGACCTTCACGATGCCGACCAAAGAGAAAGAATTTAACTCGATGGTGCTGCTGTCACACTCGCGCTTCATCGCCGATGCAGATCGACCTTTGCGCTTTTATCGCGAATATTTCCAGCCGACAACCGAGCGCGAACTGCATAAAGACCGCTATCGCTGGCATATTCATTATCAGGGTGTGCTGTTTTACATCAATGTGGATCGCATTATCCGCCCGGATTTGCCGAACACGTTCATCGAAATCAAGACGCGCACGTGGTCAGCCCAGGACGCGGATAATAAAGCGCAGCGGATTCAAGAGATGCTGTCGATTATTGGCGTGAAATCCGAGGACATCATTCATGCGGATTATCTGGAAATGGAAGGCCTGCCGGGGTAAACGCTGGCGATAGGTCTTGTAGGGGCGCAGCGCGCTGCGCCCCTACGATGGAACATCTCTATTCGTGTTCTTTTAAGGGTTGCCCCAGTGCGCCCGCGACTTCGATCACGGGTGTGCCTTCATGATCGACCCACACGCCGCATGAGCCGCCGCCCGCGCTGATTTCAAGCTCGACTTCGCTGCCATCCATACGCAGCACCGGATGATAAAACTGCGATACCTGCTGCGCCTCGCCGACGATGTAATGTCCGATGAGCGAACGGCGGAAACGATTTTCGGAGGTGTTGGGGAAGCTGCCATGCACCAGTGAGCCGTTGAAAAACAACACATCTCCGGCCTTCATAATAACAGGAGCAGATTTTGTGCCTTCTGGCAGCGGAACGGTCACGTCGGTGAAGCTGGTGGTGGTATCTGCGCCGGTGGGGCAGAGTAAAGGCCAGGTGTGGCTGCCGGGGATCACCTGTAAACAGCCGTTTTCTTCGTCACAGTCGTCCAGCGCCATCCACGACGCCATGCACGTCCCCGGCTGCACTTTTAAATAATACTGATCCTGATGCAGTGCCTGACCACGCGCGCCAGCAGGTTTGAAATAGAGCATGGTCTGGACGGCGTAGGGTTCGCTGCCGAGCAGCCCGGTCATGTATTGGTTGAGGCGCTTGTCAATCATCCATTGCAGGCTGGCGTCGTCCCAACGGTGCATATGGATCATGCGTGGGTACTGCTGCAACGGGTCGGCGACATCATTCAGATAATTATCGCCCGTTTGTGGCCCAGCCTTGACAGGAACGCCCGCAAAATCGCCAGGATAGGCTTGTTTGGCGCGTAGTTCCATAAAATGCCGTTTGTAAAACTCGACTTCTTCCGGCGAAAACACATTTTTTGCGACATAATAACCGTCGCGTTGATATTGTTCGATTTGTTCGGCGGTCAGCATCTAGCTCTCTCCTGACTAAGCGCTGGAGCGCATATTTTCAACGGATTATCAAAAATTATAAAGGTTGTGAACGGGCGATGTCAAAAATCTGGACTTATCGCACAAGATTTTATTTGCGGTAAACTTCAATCCAATTTCCGATTTTTCTGAAAAGGAAAAGCTATGTTTCGAATCGGTATCGTTGGAACAGGGGTGATGGGCAGTTTCCACGCTGCCAGTTGGGCGCGAACCCCGGCGCAAGTCGTCGGTGTCCAATCGCTGGATCGCGGACAGGCGCAGAGTATTGCAGAACGAATCAATACGCGCGTTTATGATGATCTGGACGCACTGATTAACGACGTGGATGTGATTGACGTATGTACGCCGACGGACACGCATCATGAGATCGTTCTGAAAGCGGCGGCAGCAGGTAAGCAGATTGTGTGTGAAAAGCCGCTGGCGCGCACCTATGCTGAAGGAAAAGCGATCATTGAAGCCTGTGAAAAAATGGGCGTGAAGCTGCTCGTCGGGCAGGTGGTGCGCTTCTTTCCCGAATATGCATTGGCAAAATCGGCTGTCGAAGCGGGCAAAATTGGAAATGTTGGCGTCATCCGGCTCAAGCGTGTCGGCTTCCAACCCGCGCGAAATCCCAACTGGTTCGCGGAGTTTGATCGCTCCGGCGGCGTGATTCTGGACTTGATGATCCACGATTTTGATTACGCGCGTTGGGTGGCTGGCGATGTGGAAAGCGTTTTTGCACGTAACGTTCGCAGCAACCAGACCGAAACGATGGACGATTACTGCCTCGCAATTTTGAAGCACAAAAATGGCGCAATCTCGCACGTCGAAGGTGCATGGGCTTATCCCGCGCCGCTGTTCCGCACGGCGCTTGAAATTGCTGGCGATGGCGGCCTGATCGAGCATCCAGCAGGCAGCTCTGTTCCACTGGAAATTAATCTCGACCAGCTACCGGATGGCAGCCGTCCCAATATCGGCGTTCCGACGAGTCCGCTGCTGGATGATCCCTATGTGCTGGAAATCAAGCATTTTTATGACATTTTGAGCGGCGCGAATGTCCCGCTGCGAATTACTGGAGGCGATGCGCTGGCAGCATTGCAGATCGCGCTGGCTGCGATTCAATCCGCGCAGACGGGTAAACGTGTCAAGATTGAGGAGGTAGCCTGATGCGTATCGGAATTATGAGTTTTGCTCACCTGCACGCTGCGTCTTATGTGCATCATCTGGGCGGTATGTCCGATATTGAACTGGTGGGTGTTGCCGACGATGAACCCGCGCGCGGTCAGCATTATGCGGGACAGTATGGCCTGCGCTATTTCGATTCCTATGAGGCACTGCTGGCGGAAAAGCTGGATGCGGTTTTGATTTGTTCCGAAAATGCTTATCACCATCGCCTGACCGTGATGGCTGCCGAAGCTGGGGCGCATGTCCTGTGCGAAAAGCCGTTGATGACCTCCATAGAAGATGGCAAGGCGATGCTGGCGGCCTGCGAAAAAGCAGGCGTTCAATTGATGACAGCTTTCCCGATGCGCTTCAACGCCCCGACGATTGAGGGTAAAAAAGTCGTTGATTCCGGCAGCCTGGGGAAAATTTACGGTTGCAGCACAACCAACCAGGGCAAAATGCCGCGCGAAATTCGCTGGTTTACCGACAAAAAATTGGCGGGCGGCGGCGCGCTGACCGACCACACCGTTCACGTTGCCGATCTGCTACGCTGGTATCTCGGCTGCGAAGTCGTCGAGGTATTTGCAGAATCAAACGCGATTCTCAACAGCGATTTCAAGCCGGAGGTCGAAACGGGCGGCATCGTCATGCTGAAATTTGAAAATGGCACGTTTGCGACGATTGATTGCAGTTGGAGCAAGCCGCCGTTTTACCCCACCTGGGGCGGGGTGACGATGGAACTGGTCGGCGAAACGGGCGTATTAAGCATCAATGCTTTCAAACAAACGATTGCTGTTTACAGCCAGGAGTCAGATCGCCCATTGTGGCCTTTCTGGGGATCGGATTCAGACGGCGGGATGGTTCAGGAATTTTTGTCGGCGGTACGTGAAAATCGCAAGCCTGCCGTGACGGGTTATGACGGCTTCAAAGCGGCGGAAATCGCGCTGGCGGCACATCGCTCGGTGGAGATCGGTCAGCCTGTCAGTTTACCGCTGAAAACATAACATAAATATTTGTAGGGGCGCACAGCGGTGTGCCTCTACGAAAATAATCATATCGATGAACAAAATCAAATTTGAGGCATAAAATGTTGCGCGCAGGTACAGCCGAAATGGTCATCACACCGCCGCTTGGGGTGGAGTTGCAGGGTTATGGGACGAATTTAGATCGCCGCTCTACCGATGTCCATGATGACCTGATGGCACAGGCGTTGGTACTGGATGATGGGCAGACGCAAACGGCGCTAATCACGGTTGACCTGATGGGCGTTTCGGTGGAATTTACACAGTTAGTGCGGCGACAAATTGAAAAACAAACCGCAATCCTGGCTGCAAATGTGATGCTGGCCTGTTCACATTCGCATACGGCTGCCGGGACGCTGCCTAATCGAGGTATTGGCAGGGTGGATGCACAATACACGCGCATCCTGGTTCGTTATCTAGCAGGTGTAGTGGCGGCTGCGGCTGCAAAACTTGAGCCTGTTCACCTGTCGGTTGGGCGCGGCGAACATGCGACTTTGGCCTGGAATCGAGTCGGCAGGGAGCTTGTCGATCCCTCTGTTGATGTGCTGCATGTCGAAAAAGAATCCGGCGGTACACTCGCGCTGGTGGTACATTATGCCTGCCATCCGGTCATGCTTGGCCCGAAAAGTGAAGTTTCCGCCGATTACCCCTGGGCGCTGCGGCAGTATTTAAAAACGAAATATCCTGGCAGCGTTGTGCTGTTCGCAAATGGGACGTGTGGCGATATTGATCCGGCATCCAATCGCACAGTATGGGGGAAGGCGACCTTTGATGACGTGATGCAGGCAGGCGCGGCGTTAGGCAAAGATGCTGAAAAAGCACTCTCAAGCGCAAAAGCGATCAAAAATCCGCAGATTCACGCGCGCCAAACAGTTTTAACTGTACATTACGACATCCCGCCGATTGAAAATATTCGCGCAAAAATCGCTGACTATGACGCAAAATCGCGCGGAAAAATAACCCCCAAAGAAGTGACACTCATGCGTCACTGGCGCAACTACTATCGCGATTTGGAAAAACGGCTGCTGGCGGGCAAGCTGCCGAAACAGGAGGATGCGGAACTTCAGGTCATCACGATTGGCGATTCGCTGGCGCTGCTGGCGATTCCCGCCGAAGTTTTCACGCGGCAAGGGATCGAACTGCGCAGCATATCGAGCTTTGCGAATACCTGGCCTGTGTGTTACGCCAATGGGCTGTACGGCTATTTTTCGCCGCGTGAGGATTTCGAGGTCAATGGCTATGGGGCAACGATTGCGCCGTCGGTTTTTGATCGCCCGTTTTTCCGCAGCGACATTGCCGATTTGCTGGTCGAGTCTGCCGCGCCGCTGCTGAAAATATGAACCGCTACCGATAATCGAACTCATCGTCCTCGAAATAATTATAGCGCTGGTTGTAGCAGCGGTTGCACAGATTAAAGCGATGATTGAGTGGCAGCGGCCTGCCACATTGGTTGCAGCGGCGTGCCGTATCCAGCTTTTGTACCAGCGCCTCATCAATTTGCAGCGACCACGCCCCGCGCATATCGCGCACTTCCGATTCATGCGGCGCGAAAATGCCAAATTCTTGTCGTCGTGATAGCCATAGGTAAATATCGGCGCATGAAATGCTGGTTTCGGTTTTTTCGAGCGCGTCGCTGGTCGTGATTTCCGGCGGCGCAGTTGGAGGAAGCGGCATGGATTTGTCGCTCAGAACCGCGTGGGCGCAGTTCAGCCAATAGGTGCGGCTGCTCTGGCGGGTTGGCGCGTTGACCAGCTTGAGTGCAGCAGCTAACCCTAACTGACCAACCTGTTGATCGGTCAGCATACTCGCTAATTCGACGCGCTCTTTCATATCGGCTGTTTCGATGGCATCGCGCAGTGAGTCCGGAATCGATTGGAGTGATGCCCACTGTGCCAGCCGTTCCGCCAGATTGCCGGGGAGCATTTCTAAGTCCTGTACCGTTGGGGCGACGCGCGCCCGTGTCAGATGCAGCGGCTCGGCATGAAAAAGTTTGCGGATCATGCTCAAATCCTGCTTGTTGGTCGCGCCGACTTCGCCGCCCTGCGACAGGCCGAAACGTCCGGCACGTCCACCGATTTGCTGGACTTCGCTCGATGTGAGGTAGCGAATGCGCTTGCCGTCGTATTTTTGCGTTTCGTAGAAGCATACGGCGTCGGCAGGCAAGTTTAATCCCATACCAACCGCATCGGTAGCGACACAAATTTCGGTCTCGCCATTGGCGAATCGGTCTGCCTGCCGTCGGCGGACTTCGGGTGGCAGGTTGCCATAGACGACAGAGACTCGACGTTTCGCCTGTTCGAGTTCAGTTTTAAGGTGCAGCACCATTTGCCGCGAAAATGCCACCAGAATCGTGCGGTCTGGAAGCTGGGATAAAGGCCAGGATTTTTCGGCGACGCGAATGGGGGAGAGGCGTTGATGTTCGACTAAGGTCATCGGGATTGCTGCCCCGTTCGCCATCTGTTCAATTAAACCACGGGCTGTCATTGGGCCGATGACATGAATTTCCGGCGCTTCGGCTTCCATCATCGCGCGCGTCCACGCCCAGCCGCGATCCGGGTCAGCCAGCATCTGTGCCTCGTCGATAATCACACATTCACCGCTGTCTACAGGATTAAACATCTCAATTGTGGCGGCGGTAATCATCGCGCCGGGAATCGGGATGTACTCCTCACCCGTCAGCAAATTGCATAAAACGCCGCGCTGATTGAGGCGATCAAAAATTTCGAACGCCAGCAAACGCAGCGGCGCGAGATACCAACCACTTCCGGCTTCAGCGAGGGCATTGAGCGCTTCGTGCGTTTTGCCGCTGTTAGGGGGGCCGATATGCAGCCAGATACGCTGCTCTGAACGGCGTTCGTGCTGCCACGTCGGGAAGGCCGCAACCAGTTTGGCGCGCAGCATGTCGCGCCGCGCTCGTTCTTCCTCGATTAATCGCTGCTCCTCAGCCCGCAGTGCCTCGCGTTCGGCTTGAATCTCGGCATATTTTGCCTTCAAAATGAGCCGGAATTCGCGCAGGGTCGTTGGCATTTTCCATTTACCGCGAACCTGTCCCCAGTATGGATCGGTACGGCTAAAACCCTCTTTTTGCAGCCTGCGGCGAATGGTTTCGTAGCTTAAGCCAGATACCAACGAAATTTCTTTGGCGGCGAGAAGCTCATATGAGGCAATTTGTTCAGTTTTTTCAGGGTCAGTGGCAACTGCTTCGACCACCTCGGCGGCGATTCGGATTTTGCCCTCCGGATCGATAAATGTGATGATCAGGCCTTCCTGAATAGCCTGTTCCAAGGTTTGGTGGCGCACGCCGAGTCGTTTGGCAGCCGGGGCAACGGCGTAGGAGCGCGCCAGAATTTGCATTCGTGGCGTCTTGCCGTCACGCATATCTGAACGCACCAAACTGCCGGAGGCTTGCAGCGCGGTTTCCCAGGCTTCCAGTTCGCGATTCTGGATGATCTCGGCAGCAGCTTTTTGTGCCGCCTTCAAATCGCCATCTTTTAAACGTACCCAGGTCGAGCTTTTATGCGGGGGCATTTTTGATGTGACCTGATAGAGCGAGAATCCCCCCGCAGTCATCAGATCATCGAGCGTTTTTCGCCCATATTTTTCAATCAGTTCAGGATGCGCAATGGTTTCGCCGGGAGCAGCGCGTAACAATGCAATCAATTCGTCTCGCAGGGGGATAATTTTGTCACGGCGATAAATTTCACGCACGGATTTGATGCTGAGGCGCAGCGGATCAAAGATCAGCCCGTCGGCCTGTTTGAGGACACCCGCTTGCAGTAGGTTTTGGAGCGCGGCTGCTTCTTCGGGGGATTGTGCCAGTTCGCTGTGCGCTGCGCAGTTTGCCGCCGCTGTCAACCGTTCCATAATGAGTTGATAAGCGCTACCGTCAAACTGTTGCAGGCGTCGTTCACGCGCTTCGATGCGTTCGGTGATCGGCGCATCGAGGAGATCACCCTGTTTGTTCATGTTGGGGAAGATCGGTTTTGCCCACACGCTAAACTCACGCATCTGGTCGAGAGTCAGGCGAGTCGTATCATAAAACAATTCACCTTCACGGGCGACAATGCCGATGCGAATGGCTTTGGTGAGGTTGACGACACTCTTATCGTCAACTTTGACTCGTTCACCTAATCGAGACTTGTGGATGAAGCCTTCGGGGATTCGCGATAAGATGCCTTCAATCAATTCAGGGGTTGGTATAAATCGTGCCATGTATGTGGAATCAATCTTCGTTTACAATATCGTTTTGTGTAGTCTAGCATTATAGCTGAAACAGCGCTTATCTCCATCGTGGGTTATAATCGCGCTTCTCCAAATTTTCAGGTTAAAAGAATGAAATCACGTCAAAATTTTTATGTTCAGGAAGTTTTTCCACGCATTCCGGCTGAATTAAAAAGGCGTATTCAGGAACATTATCCACATCTCAGTTTATCGTCACAGGTTGGTTTAACACCGCTTTCGGAAGTGCCGGTTTACCTGCTGGTGGCGCTGACGGCAACGGGCAAATCGACCACGCTGGAACAACTGGCAAAGCTGCGCGAGGCCGGACAAATCCAGTACCGTGACGACATCCCAACACGGCGCGAACTAGCCGATTATGTGATTATCCCGACGGCGCAGGTGATTAGTGGCGAGGACATTAAGCCTGTTACCGGACGCGAAGAACGGTTTGAGTACACGCGAAAATTTGCTCAGGAATTTGAGCCGGGGGGGTCGGCAGCGGCTTATGGCTGGTTTTATTATCGCTGGGACAAGCAGACGCCAATTTTATCCGATGGGATTCGCGGCCCTGGTGAGATCAGTTATTCGCTGGCGCGGCATCCGGCATGGCGGATTCTTGAATTGTGGGTTGACCCGTTGGTACGTTTGCAGCGCTTGACCAATCGCGCCGATGTTTTCGACCAGATCACGAATCTTGACCGGGAAATCGACCTCACATTTTTGCCTGCTGAGTCGATTGACGAAGCGCGGCGCTTGATGGAAGCGAGCGAAATTTCGCATAAGGCGATTTTGACCGTGCGCGCCGAAGCCCAGAATTATGGCAGCGAACCTTTCGATAACACCAACGCAATTGCTGGTTATCGTTGGCTGGCGATGAAAGATTTGCCGCCGGAAGCCGTCGCCCAGGAAGTCGTCAAATTTATGCAGGAAAAACCCGATGTCACTTAAAATCACAAAACTCACCACTAAACCCTATAACCTCGAACTCAAATCATCACTTCAGTGGGGCAAGGGGCATCAACTCGCGGCCTTGAATCACGTCTTGGTGACGGCTGAACTGTCGGATGGCAGCATTGGCGTGGCGGAAGCGACACCCAGGCCGACGATTTATGGCGAAACTGCCGCTTCGATCATGGCGATTATCCAGCATGATTGCGCCGAACTTTTAATCGATCA
>Ga0268299_1002936_pt1 | contig 17620 bp, 15 predicted proteins | sample NOBtaG_FD_193484 | JGI IMG/M metagenome (GOLD analysis project Ga0268299, IMG submission 193484) | Activated sludge microbial communities from bioreactor in Nijmegen, Gelderland, Netherland - NOB reactor | ecosystem: Engineered > Bioreactor > Aerobic > Activated sludge | place: Netherlands...
CGCCCCCGCCGCCGCTCCCGGGTCTGTGGGCGCCCGGCCCGCCCAGGCCCCCCGACCCGGACATGCCGCCGAGCGCTCCGGGTCCGGACACGGCCTGCAGCGCCTGGGGCAACGCGATGCCGAACAGCGAGCTCAGCATCTGCTCGGCTTGCGCCAGGTCGCGCGCCGACTGGTTGTAGCCCGAGGTCTGGTAGCCGCCGGCCTCGCGCAGCATCTCGCGCGGCAGTTCGTTGCCCGGACCCTGGACGGTCTTCAGCGCCAGGCCGACCGGCTGCACGCCGCGCTCGCGCAGGTCGGTCACGATGCTGGCGTAGCAGGCCTTCATGGCCGTCGCGAGGCCCCGTCCGAACTCCTGGGCCAGCACGTTGCGGTGCTCGGGGGCTTCGGTCACGCCGTGGATCGCCCGTCGCAGCGCACGGCCCACGACTTCGGGGCGCAGCGGGTTGCGCTCGGGCTCGGGCTGCGCGATGTGCAGCAGGCCGGCCATGTAGGCGTCGAGCTCCCGCAGCTCCCACTCGGATTCGTGCAGCACCTGCATGCTCAGGCGCTCGGCCGACACGCGCTCGTCGACCTCGTCATCGCCGACCAGGCTGAGCGACTCGAAGGTGGTCGTCGCGAGCGAGCGCGACGAGGTGCTGCGCGGTTCGGCCTGCTGGTAGATCTTCTCGCGCAGGGCCGAGCCGAACAGGTGGTTGAAGTCCGGCAGCTTGCGGCGCAGGTCGAACTGCGCGCCGCTGCGGGCCTGCCGCTCCCAGGCGCTGGTGAAGGCCGGCGTGTGCAGCGCGATGGTCTCGATCAGCCGCTCGGCGACGGCCGTCACCGTTCCCTGGATGCGCAGGCTGGCCGCCTGCAGTGCGGCCTGGATGTAGGGATCGTTCACGTGGCGGGCATCGGGGCCGCGAGCAGTCCGGCGGCCGCCGCTGCTCGCGTGGGGGTCACTTCCTCAGGGCGTCGCGGATCTCGCGCAGCAGCACCACGTCCTCGGGCGGCGCGGCGGGCGGAGCGGGCGGGGCGTCCTTCTTCAACCGGTTGATCTGCTTGATCATCAGGAAAATGATGAAGGCCAGGATGGCGAAGTTGAGGGCGACCGTGACAAAACTGCCGTAAGCGAACACGGCGCCGCCCTTCCTGGCGTCGGCCAGCGCCAGGCCGGCGGCCTGGCCCGACAGGGCGACGTAGTAGTTCGAGAAATCCAGGCCCCCGAACAGCTTGCTGACGACGGGCATGATCAGGTCTCCGACGATCGAGTCGACGATCTTGCCGAACGCGCCCCCGATGATCACGCCGACCGCCAGGTCGATGACGTTGCCCTTGACGGCGAACTCCTTGAACTCGGTCATGAATGACATGCATTCCCTCCACTTGATTGACAGCCCCCCGTCCATGCAGACCCTGGGGCCGGCGCGGCAAGGGAGTATTCCCCAGCTTGGCTCCAAGTCAACCCGCGGCCGCCCGGCCGACGCCACCCCTGTCAGCCGCCGACAAGGAGGCTGTCGTCTAGAATCCCGGGTTGATCAGGAATCCAAGCGTCCTTCCGAGGAAATCCATGAGCGAGCAGCAAGTCGACCAGGGCAAGCGGACCTGGTTGATCGCCTCCGGTTGCGCCGGGGCGATCGGCGGTGTGGCCACGGCCGTCCCCTTCGTCAGTAGCTTCCAGCCGTCCGACCGCGCTCGCGCCGCGGGCGCGGCCGTCGAGGCGGACATCAGCAACCTCAAGCCCGGCGAGAAGATGACCGTCGAGTGGCGCGGCAAGCCGGTCTGGATCGTGCGCCGCACGCCCGAGCAGCTCGAGTCGCTGAAGAAGACCGACGCACTGGTGGCCGACCCCAAGTCGCAGCGCAACCCGGCCGAGATCACGCCGATGGAGTCGACCCGCAACGAATGGCGCTCCATCAAGCCGGAGATCCTGGTGGTCATCGGCATCTGCTCGCACCTGGGCTGTTCGCCGAGCGACAAGTTCACCCCCGGCCCGCAGCCCTCGGTACCCGACGACTGGACCGGCGGCTTCCTGTGCCCCTGCCACGGCTCGCTGTTCGACATGGCCGGCCGCGTCTACAAGAACAAGCCCGCGCCCGACAACCTCGAGGTGCCGCTGTACACCTTCCTGTCGGACAGCAAGCTGCTGATCGGCGAAGCCAAGGCCTGAGAAGTACGAGGACACCATGGCTGAATTCAAGACCGTTCCGGCCGACGCCCCGATGGCCGACAAGCTGATGACCTGGGTGGACAACCGCTTCCCGGCGACCAAGCTCTACAAGGAGCACCTGTCCGAGTACTACGCGCCGAAGAACTTCAACTTCTGGTACTTCTTCGGCTCGCTGGCGATGCTGGTGCTGGTGATCCAGATCGTCACCGGCATCTTCCTGGTGATGCACTACAAGCCGGACGCGAACCTGGCCTTCGCCTCGGTCGAGTACATCATGCGCGACGTGCCGGGCGGCTGGATCATCCGCTACATGCACTCGACCGGTGCGAGCGCCTTCTTCATCGTGGTCTACATGCACATGTTCCGCGGGCTGATCTACGGCAGCTACCGCAAGCCGCGCGAACTGGTCTGGATCTTCGGCTGCGCGATCTTCCTGTGCCTGATGGCCGAGGCCTTCATGGGCTACCTGCTGCCCTGGGGCCAGATGTCGTACTGGGGCGCGCAGGTCATCGTGAACCTGTTCGCGGCGATTCCCTTCGTCGGCCCGGACCTGGCGCTGCTGATCCGCGGCGACTACGTGGTCGGCGACGCCACGCTGAACCGCTTCTTCAGCTTCCACGTGATCGCGGTGCCGCTGGTGCTGCTGGGCCTGGTGGTCGCGCACATCATCGCGCTGCACGAGGTGGGCTCCAACAACCCGGACGGCGTCGAGATCAAGGCCAAGAAGGACCCGAAGACCGGCGTGCCGCTCGACGGCATCCCCTTCCACCCGTACTACACGGTGCACGACATCCTGGGTGTCAGCGTGTTCCTGATGATCTTCACCGCGATCGTCTTCTTCGCGCCCGAGTTCGGCGGCTACTTCCTCGAGTACAACAACTTCATCCCCGCCGATCCGCTGAAGACGCCCGCGCACATCGCGCCGGTCTGGTACTTCACGCCGTACTACTCGATGCTGCGCGCGACCACCGACCCCATGGTCAACGTGCTGGCAGGGCTGATCGGCATCGGTGCGGTGCTGGCGGTCGTCAAGGGACGCTTCAGCACGGCCGTCAAGGCGGCCGTCGTCGTGGCTGCCGTGGCGGCCATCGCGCTGCTCAAGACCTTCGACGCCAAGTTCTGGGGCGTGGTCGTGATGGGCGGTGCCGTGATCATCCTGTTCTTCCTGCCCTGGCTGGACCACAGCCCGGTCAAGTCGATCCGCTACCGGCCCGGCTGGCACAAGCTCATGTACGGCCTGTTCGTGCTGTTCTTCTTCGTGCTCGGCTACCTGGGCATCCTGCCGCCGACCGACGGCCGGACGCTGGTCGCTCAAGTGGGCACCCTGTTCTACTTCGGCTTCTTCCTGCTGATGCCGTGGTGGAGCCAGCTCGGCAGCTTCAAGCCCGTGCCCGAGCGCGTGACCTTCGAAGCCCATTGAGCCGCAGGAGCCCGACCTCATGAAGAAACTGATCGCCCTGCTGCTCGTCCTGCTGACCTGGACCGGCGCGGCGCGTGCCGCCGAAGACGGCATCGCCTGGGACAAGTTCCCGCAGCAGAAGCTGACCGAGCTCGGCGCGCTGCAGAACGGCGCCAAGCTGTTCGTCAACTACTGCCAGAACTGCCACGCGGCGGCCTTCATGCAGTACAGCCGCCTCACCGACCTGGGCCTGACCGAGGACCAGATCAAGGCCAACCTGATGTTCCCGACCGACCGGATCGGCGACACGATGAAGGTGGCACTCGACCCCAAGAGCGCCAAGGCATGGTTCGGCGGGCTGCCGCCCGACCTGACGGTGATCGCCCGCTCGCGCTCGGTACAGGGCAAGGGCAGTGGTGCCGACTACCTCTACACCTACCTGCGCACGTACTACCGCGACGACACCAAGGCCACCGGCTGGAACAACCTCGCGTTCCCGGGCGTCGGCATGCCCCACGTGCTGTGGGAACTGCAGGGCCAGCGGGCGGCGAAGTTCGCGGAAGTGAAGGACCCCCACGACCCGAGCAAGTCGGTGCACCAGTTCGCCGGCTACGAACAGATCTCCCCCGGCAAGCTGAGTGCACTCGAGTACGACAACGCGGTCGGCGACCTGGTGGCCTACCTGCAGTGGATGGGCGAGCCGTCGCAGGTGAAGCGCACCCACATCGGCGTCGGCGTGCTGATCTTCCTGGCCTTCTTCACCTTCATCGCGTGGCGCCTGAACGCCAGCTACTGGAAGGACGTGAAATGAGTGCGGCAGGTCGCGGCGCCTGACGCGCCGCCGCCTGCGCCGAGCAGCGGAGCGGGATGCCCGGCATCCCCTCCGCTTGTGTCTTTATGGATTGCCCCGAGAACGATAGGAGCCCGCCGCCATGATGGTGCTTTACTCCGGAACCACCGACCCCTACTCGCACCGCTGCCGCTTCGTGCTGTTCGAGAAGGGCATGGACTTCGAGATCCGCGACGTCGACCTGTTCGCGAAGCCCGAGGACATCGCGCTGATGAACCCGTACAACGAGGTGCCCATCCTCGTCGAGCGCGACCTGATCCTCTACGAGTCGCACATCATCAACGAGTACATCGACGAGCGCTTCCCGCATCCGCAACTGATGCCGGGTGATCCGGTGGCGCGCGCCCGCGTGCGACTCTTCCTCTTCAACTTCGAGAAGGAGCTGTTCGCGCACGTCAACCTGCTCGAGGGCCGCGGCGGCGTCAAGGGCAACGACAAGCAGCTCGAGCGTGCGCGTTCGCAGATCCGCGACCGCCTCACGCAGCTGGCGCCGATCTTCCTGAAGAACAAGTACATGCTGGGCGACGACTTCTCGATGCTCGACGTGGCCATCGCGCCGCTGCTGTGGCGCCTGGACTACTACCAGATCGACCTGTCGAAGAATGCGCTGCCGCTGCTGAAGTACGCCGAGCGCATCTTCTCGCGCCCGGCCTACATCGAGGCGCTGACGCCGTCCGAGAAGGTGATGCGCAAGTAAGGGCAGGGCTGGGCGATGACGATCCCGGTTCCGCCGGACGGTCCTGCTTCGCAGGGCACGTCGACGCGGCCCTACCTGATCCGTGCGCTGCACGACTGGTGCACCGACAACGGCCTGACCCCGTACCTGGCGGTCTACGTCGACGCGTCGGTCCAGGTGCCGGCCGAGTACGTCAAGAACAACGAGATCGTCCTCAATGCCAGCTTCGAGGCCACGAGCGGCCTGCAGTTGGGCAATGAGTTCATCACGTTCAAGGCGCGCTTCAGCGGCTCGGCGCGCGAAATCTCGGTGCCCGTCGATCACGTGATCGCGATCTACGCCCGCGAGAACGGCCAGGGCATGGCCTTTCCGGCACCCCCGGTCGTCGGCGATGCCGCCGGCCCCGCGGCCGCCGACGCGCCCGAGGACGGTGTCCGCGGCGGCCTGCGACTGGCCAGCACGCCGGCCGCGCCCTCGGAGGCCGCCGACGACGGCCCGGCGGATGACGCGCCGCCCGAGCCGCCCGGCGGCGGTCGCCCGGCGCTCAAGCGCATCAAGTAGTCGGCCCGCCCCGGGGGCCGGCCCTGCCGAGACCGGCTCCTACAATCGGTGGCCGTTCGTGCCGGCTTAGCTCAGTTGGTAGAGCACCCGCCTTGTAAGCGGAAGGTCGTCCGTTCGATCCGGACAGCCGGCACCATTACCGGTTTGCCGCTGCGAATTGCACCCAAATGTTTCGCCCGGCTCAGTTCGATTGAACCCGGATGCGGATGGCGCTAGGCTGGCGGCCCTGCTCCAGCAAAGCGGCCTCGAAACGGGGCAGCAGTTGTCGCAACTTGGCCGCTACGGCCGCGTTGCCGGCCAGCAGTGCCCACCCTTGCTCACCCACCGGCCCAGGCCTGACCTGCAGCGCCAGTGCCGCGGGCAGCAGCGGGCGGATGATTTCGAATCTCGCGTTCGACTCCCGCAGCAGCGCCTGAAGGTGCGCCAGCGGTGCCGACTGCGCCAGCGCCTCGCCGATCGGCAGCGCGGCCGGCAGGGTGGAGTTGGGGTGCAGGGCCATGGTCCGGAGGGAACGACATGCAGATCATAGTGACGCACGGCAGCCTGGCGAAGACGCGGGTTCTCAATCTGCCCGGCTGGCAACTGCTGATGGCCGGCGTGACCATGGCGCTGCTGCTGCTGGCCTTGTCGGGCCTGGTCTATCACTTCGTGCTGCTGACGGCCGCCCGCGAGGGCTGGCCCGTGGTCGGGCAGATCGTCAAGCTGGTGGTGCGCGACGAGATCGCCCAGCGCGACCGCTTCATGCGCGAGAACCTCGACGCGATGGCCTCCAAGGTCGGCGAGATGCAGGCCAAGCTGATGAAGCTCGAGTCGATGGGCGAACGCGTCTCGGGCCTGGCCGGACTGAAGCAGGACGACTTCAAGGGCCTGGACAAACCGGCCGTGGCCCCTGCGGCAGCGCCGGGCGGCGGGCGCGGCGGACCCTATGTGCCGATCGCGTCGCCGTCGCTGACGCAGCTGACCGCCGCGCTGACCTCGCTCGACGAGCGCTCGGACCGGCACAGCGATGTGCTGACGCTGGTCGAGTCGCGCCTGTTCGAGACGCGCCTGCGTTCGCTGATGGTGCCGAGCTCGGCGCCGGTCGACGGCCCGGTCGGCTCCGGCTTCGGCTTCCGCACCGACCCCTTCACCGGCCGGGGCGCGCTGCACACCGGCCTGGACTTCCCGTCCGACAGCGGCACCGCCATCGTGGCGGCCGCCGGCGGCGTGGTCGTGACCGCCGACATGCACCCGGCCTATGGCCGCACCGTCGAGATCGACCACGGCAACGGGCTCGTGACGCGCTACGCGCACGCCTCCAAGATCCTGGTGGCGACCGGCGACCTGATCCGGCGAGGCCAGAAGATCGCCGAGGTCGGCAGTTCGGGCCGCTCGACCGGGCCGCACCTGCACTTCGAGGTGCTGGTCGAGGGCGTGCCCCAGGACCCCGCGAAGTTCCTGGCGCAGGGGAGCCGGACCCCGGTGGCCGGGCCGGCCGAGCGCCCGGCCCAGCGCGCCGTTGCCGAGGCCCGTCCGCGGGCCTCGGTGAAGGCCGCCTCGGCCGTGCCGCCCCCTGCCGCGACCGCGCCGGTGCCCCCGTCCGACAGCCCCGCCGCCGCGGAGTCGGGTGTTAAAGTGACGGACTGAAAGCGGCGCCCCCGGGCGCCGCTCTTGTATTGCGACGCGTTGTCCGCAGCTGCTCGCAGGCAGCCTGGGTGCGCGCCGGTCGGCGCCGCTAGCGCGGCCGTGCCCGGTCCCCGGCCCGCATCGCCTCACTTCGACTGGTTCCGTGCATGTTGCCCAAGCTTCTCACCTCGATCTTCGGCAGCCGCAACGAGCGGCTGCTCAAGCAGTACCGGCGCGTGGTCGAGCAGATCAATGCCCTGGAGACGCAGTTCGAACGCCTCTCCGACGATGAGCTTCGCGCCCGGACGGATGCGCTGCGCCAGCGCGTGACGGCCGGCGAGACGCTCGACGCGCTGCTGCCCGAGGCCTTTGCCACGGTGCGCGAGGGCAGCAAGCGCGTGCTGAAGATGCGCCACTTCGACGTGCAGCTGCTCGGCGGCATGACGCTGCACAACGGCAAGATCGGCGAGATGCGCACCGGCGAAGGCAAGACGCTGATGGCGACCCTGCCGGTCTACCTCAATGCGCTGGCCGGCAAGGGCGTGCACGTCGTCACCGTCAACGACTACCTGGCCCGGCGCGACGCCGAGTGGATGGGCCGGCTGTATAGCTTCCTCGGCCTGACGGTCGGCGTGAACGGCGCGCAGATGACGCGCGAGGCCAAGCAGGCCGCCTACGCCGCCGACGTGACCTACGGCACCAACAACGAGTTCGGCTTCGACTACCTGCGCGACAACATGGTCACCGAGGTGGCCGACCGCGTGCAGCGCCCGCTGCATTACGCGATCGTCGACGAGGTCGACTCGATCCTGATCGACGAGGCGCGCACGCCGCTCATCATCAGCGGCCAGGCCGAGGACCAGACCGAGCTCTACCTGCGCATCAATGCCGTCGCGCCGCTGCTGAAGAAGCAGATCGGCGAGGCCGATCCGCGCACCGGCGAGGGCGTGATCGAGCCGGGCGACTTCACCGCCGACGAGAAGAGCCACCAGGTGGTGCTGACCGAGGCCGGCCACGAGCGCGCCGAGTCGCTGCTGGCGCAGGCCGGGCTGCTGGTCGAGGGCGCGAGCCTCTACGACGCGGCCAACATCACGCTGATGCACCACCTGTACGCGGCGCTGCGCGCGCGGCACCTCTACCACCGCGACCAGCACTACGTGGTGCAGAACGGCGAGGTCGTCATCGTCGACGAGTTCACCGGCCGCCTGATGACCGGGCGCCGCTGGAGCGACGGCCTGCACCAGGCCGTCGAGGCCAAGGAAGGCGTGCAGATCCAGGCCGAGAACCAGACGCTGGCCTCGATCACCTTCCAGAACTACTTCCGCATGTACGGCAAGCTCGCCGGCATGACCGGCACGGCCGACACCGAGGCCTACGAGTTCCAGGAGATCTACGGCCTGGAGACGGTCGTGATCCCGCCCAACCGGCCGACGGTGCGCAAGGACGACCTCGACCTCGTCTACAAGACGAGCCGCGAGCGCTACGAGGCCGTGGTGCGCGACATCCAGGACTGCCACGAGCGCGGCCAGCCGGTGCTGGTGGGCACGACGTCGATCGAGAACTCGGAGCTCGTGTCGAAGATGCTGCAGGACATCGGCCTGCCGCACGAGGTGCTCAACGCCAAGCAGCACCAGCGCGAGGCCGAGATCATCGCCCAGGCCGGTCGGCCGAAGTCGGTGACCATCGCCACCAACATGGCCGGCCGCGGCACCGACATCGTCCTCGGCGGCAACGTCGAGAAGCAGGTGCAGTTCGTCGAGGCCGACGAGGCCATCCCGGCCGACGAGAAGGCCCGCCGCATCGAGCAGCTGCACGGCGAGTGGGCCGGCCTGCACGAGCAGGTCAAGGCTGCGGGCGGCCTGCGCATCGTCGCCACCGAGCGCCACGAGAGCCGGCGCATCGACAACCAGCTGCGCGGCCGCTCCGGCCGCCAGGGCGACCCCGGCAGCTCGCGCTTCTACCTGTCGCTCGAAGATCCGCTGATGCGCATCTTCGCCGGCGATCGCGTCAAGGCGATCATGGAGCGGCTGAAGATGCCCGATGGCGAGGCCATCGAGGCCGGTATCGTCACGCGCAGCATCGAGGGCGCGCAGCGCAAGGTCGAGGCGCGCAACTTCGACGTGCGCAAGCAGCTGCTCGAGTACGACGACGTCTCCAACGACCAGCGCAAGGTCATCTACCAGCAGCGCAACGACATCCTCGAGTCCAACGAGCTGTCCGCGCAGATCGCCCACCTGCGGCGCGGCGCGATGACCGACGTCGTGCGCACTTTCGTGCCGGTCGAGAGCGTCGAGGAGCAGTGGGACATCCCCGGCCTCGAGAAGGTGCTGCGCGAGGAGTGGCAGCTCGAGGTGCCGTTGGCCGTGCAGGTCGAGAAGAGCGACGTCATCACCGACGAGGACCTCGTCGAGATCGTCGTCAAGGCCGCGGACGTCGCCTACGCCGAGAAGGTCGAGATCGTCGGTGCCGAGCAGTTCGCCAGCTTCGAGCGCGCGGTGCTGCTGCAGTCGCTGGACACCCACTGGCGCGAGCACCTCGCCGCGCTCGACTACCTGCGCCAGGGCATCCACCTGCGCGGCTATGCCCAGAAGAACCCCAAGCAGGAGTACAAGCGCGAGGCCTTCGAGCTGTTCTCGCAGCTGCTCGACACCGTCAAGATGGACGTGACGCGCCTGCTGATGACGGTGCGCATCCGCTCCAGCGAGGAGGTCGTGCAGGCCGCCGAGGCGATGGAGGAGAAGGCCGAGGCCATCAGCAACGTCACCTACACCCACCCGACCGAGGACGGCAGCGTGGTCAGCGAGTCCGATGCCGCCACCGACGTGGCGACGCGGATGGCCGAGGTGCCGCGCGTCGGCCGCAACGAGCCCTGTCCCTGCGGCAGCGGCAAGAAGTACAAGCTCTGCCACGGCCGGCTCGCCTGAGCGGCGGCCGCGCCGACCGGAGACCGCCATGCCCGTCAACCTCGTCGCCCCGAACCCCGCCGACCTGCATCCGGTGCCCGGTGTCGAGATCGGCATCGCCATGGCCGGCGTGCGCAAGGCCAACCGGCGCGACCTGACGGTCTTCACGCTGGCCGAAGGCTCGGCCGTGGCCGGCGTCTTCACCCAGAACCGCTTCTGCGCCGCGCCGGTGCAGATCTGCCGTGAGCACCTGGCCGCGGGCGCCGCGATCCGCGCGATGGTGATCAACACCGGCAACGCCAACGCCGGCACCGGGGCCGACGGCCTGGCGCGGGCGCAGCGCAGCTGCGAGGCGCTGGCTGGCGCGCTCGGCATCAGCGCGACACAGGTGCTGCCGTTCTCCACCGGCGTGATCATGGAGACGCTGCCCGTCGACCGCATCGTCGCGGGCCTGCCGGCCGCGCTGGCCGACCGCCAGGCGGCCCACTGGCACGCCGCGGCCGAGGCGATCATGACGACCGACACGGTGGCCAAGGCCGCCTCGCGCCAGGTGTCGATCGGCGGCGCGACGGTCAGCGTGACCGGCATCGCCAAGGGTGCCGGGATGATCCGGCCCAACATGGCCACGATGCTCGGTTTCGTCGCCACCGACGCCAAGGTCTCGCAGCGCGTGCTGCAGCATCTGGCACGCGAGGCGGCCGACCGGTCCTTCAACCGCATCACGGTCGACGGCGACACCTCGACCAACGACAGCTTCGTGCTGATCGCCTCGCGCCAGGCTTCGCATGCCGAGATCACCGAGCTCGAGTCGCCCGAAGGCGCCGCGCTGCGCGAGGCCGTGATCGCCGTCGCCCAGCAGCTGGCCCAGGCCATCGTGCGCGACGGCGAGGGCGCCACCAAGTTCATCACCGTGCGCGTCGACGGCGGGCGGACCAAGGACGAGTGCCGGTTGGTCGCCTACGCGATCGCGCATTCGCCGCTGGTCAAGACCGCCTTCTTCGCGAGCGATCCCAACCTGGGCCGCATCCTGGCGGCGGTCGGCTATGCCGGCATCGCCGACCTGGACCCCTCGCTGATCGACCTCCACCTCGACGACGTGCATGTCGCGACGAAGGGCGGCCGCCACCCGGCCTACCAGGAGGCCGACGGCCAGCGCGTGATGAAGCAGGCCGAGATCACGGTCCGTGTCGACCTGCACCGCGCGAATGGTCCCAATGCGGCCCACGCCACGGTGTGGACCTGCGACTTCTCCCACGACTACGTGACGATCAACGCGGACTACCGGAGCTGAAGCCCGGTCCGCTGCGTCGGCGGCGCGCAACTCCCACGTCGTTGGGGTTGCCGTGGTCCGAGACGCGCTGCTAGCATTCGCTTCAGTTTCAAGGAGCGCACGATGACCACCCACCAACCGACCAGCCTGCCCACCGCGCGATGCGGCGGCGCGAGCGTCGGCGCGTGGACGCCGGCCTCGTCGTTCCGGCCGTCGCCCCGACGGCGAGGCGTCGGCATCGCGGGCAAGCGCCCGGTCGCCGCCGCACCGCACTAGTCCTCCCAGCGAACCCGCAGCCCGGCTGCCGTTCCGCTGAGACCTCGGCGGAACCAGGAGCCCCCTGCGTTTTGCCGCCAGACTTTCACCAGGCCCCGGCCCACCCGGCCGTCGGCCTCGCCAGACGCCCAACCGGCGGCTGGCCTCGGGAGACGAACATGATCTTCGAGCGCCTCGTCAAAGCGCTGACCCAGACCCCGAGCCGACGCTTCGCGCTGCCGGCCGACGACCTGCTGCGCGACGCCACCTACCGTCGCCTGTGGACCTCGATCCTCATCAGCTCCTTCGGCGGCCAGGTGACCATGCTGGCGCTGCCGCTGACGGCGGCCGTGCTGCTGCACGCCACGCCCACGCAGATGGGCTTGCTGACGGCCATGGAGATCGCGCCCTTCGTGCTGCTGTCGCTGCCGGCCGGCGTCTGGCTGGACCGGGTGCGCAAGCTGCCGGTCTACGTGGCCGGCGAGGCCAGCATCGCGCTGGTCGTCGTCAGCGTGCCCTTCGCCTGGTGGATGGGCTGGCTGGGCATGACCTGGATGTACGCGGCCGCCTTCGTGATGGGCTGCATCTACGTCACGGCCGGCTCGGCCGCACAGATCGTGCTGACCCAGGTCGTGGCGCGCGAACGGCTGGTCGAGGCGCACGCGAAGAACTCGCTCGCGACCTCGGGCGCCGAGGTGGCCGGGCCGGGCGTGGCCGGTGCGCTGATCAAGCTCGTCGGCGCGCCGCTGGCCTTGCTGGTCGATGCGGTGCTGCTGGTGGTGTCCGTCGCGATCCTGCGCGGCGTGCAGGTGCACGAGCGGCTGGACCATCGTGCCGAGCGCCGCTTCTGGCCCGACCTGCGCGCCGGCATCGCCTTCGTGCGCGGCACGCCGCTGCTGGTGGCGCTGGCCCTGGCGGTCGGCCTGTGGCAGATGTGCCACCACGCCGCCATCGTCGTGCAGATCCTGTTCGCGACGCGCACGCTGGGCCTGAACGAGTCGCAGGTCGGCCTGGCCTTCGTCGGCCTGGGCGTCGGCACGGTGCTGGCCAGCACGCTGGGCAACCGGCTCTCGCGGCGCATCGGCCCCGGGCCTTGCCTGGTGCTCGGCATCGCGATCTGCGGCCTGGGCTGGACAGCGCTGGCGCTGGCACCGGCCAACGCCTGGGGCGTGGCGGTGTTCGCGGGGATGCTGGTGTGCTTCGGCGTCGGCGCGGTGCTGATCTTCATCAACTTCCTGGCGCTGCGGCAGGCGGTCACGCCGGCCTCGCTGCTGGGCCGCATGACCAGCACGATGCGCTGGCTGATCCTGATCCCCGCCGGCCCTGGCGCGCTGATCGGCGGCTGGCTGGGCGAACACGTCGGCCTGCGCGCCGCGCTGGCCTTCGCCGGCGGCAGCGGCATGTTGCTGGCGGCGCTGGCCTGGCAGCACCCCGTCATCCGCGGGACCAAGGCACTGCCGCAGCCCGAGACCGACGAGGACCTGGTCGGCGCCGAAGGCATGGTGCGCCCGACCCAGGCCGAGGCCGTGTGAGGAGGTCACCGTGACGATGGCGCCCACCGACCCGCTGCTGATCGAGGTGCCGATGCGCCTGGACACGCCGCGCCTGGTGATCCGCTGCCCGCGCGCCGGTGACGGCGCGAGCTACTTCGAGGCCATCCACGCCTCGCTCGATGAGCTGAAGCCCTGGATGCCCTGGGCGCACGAACCGCAGAGCCCCGAGCGCAGCGAGGCGCTCGCTCGCCGCTTCCACGCCGACTTCATCGCGCGCCGCGATCTGGTGATGGCCCTCTTCCTGCGGCAGGCCGACGGCAGCGAAGGGCCGCTCGTCGGGGGTACCGGCCTGCATCGCTTCGACTGGACCCTGCGCCGCTTCGAGATCGGCTACTGGATCCGCAGCGGCCACGGTGGGCAGGGCCTCGTCACCGAGGTAGTGAATGCGGTGGCCGACATGGCATTGACGCAACTTGCGGCGCGCCGCGTCGAGATCCGCTGCGACGACCGCAACCGGCCCAGCTGGCGTGTGGCCGAGCGTTGCGGCTTCGTGCTCGAGGGCGTGCTGCGCAACGAGGCGCTGGACGTGCAGGGCCTCCCGCGCGACACGCGGGTCTATGCCCGCCTTGGCCCTAAGCCGGCGTCCACAGCCGCGGCAGGTCCGGCAGCGCCCTGAACACGCGCGACAGCGAGCCGTCGGTGACCAGCGCCGTCGCGCGTTCGATGTCGGGCGCGAGGTAGCGGTCCTCGTCGACCGACGGGCAGGCGGCGCGCAGCAGCGCGTGCGCGTCCTCCAGCGCCGGCGAGCTGGCCAGCGGCCGCAGGAAGTCGATGCCCTGGGCCGCGGCCAGCAGCTCGATGCCGAGGATGTGCGCGGTGTTGGCGATCATCGGCTGCAGGCGCCGCGCCGCGAAGGTCGCCATCGACACGTGGTCCTCCTGGTTGGCCGAGGTCGGCAGCGAGTCGACGCTGGCCGGGTGCGCGAGCGACTTGTTCTCGCTGGCCAGCGAGGCGGCCGTCACGTGCGCGATCATGAAGCCCGAGTTGAGCCCGGCGTCGCGCGTCAGGAAGGGCGGCAGCCGCGACACGCCCGCATCGATCAGCATCGCGATGCGCCGCTCGGCAATCGCGCCGACCTCGGCGATCGCCAGCGCCATGCCGTCGGCCGCCAGCGCGACCGGCTCGGCGTGGAAGTTGCCGCCCGAGACGATCTCATCCGATTGGGCTGAGCCTGTCGAAGCCCCGGCGAACACCAGCGGGTTGTCCGTCACCGCGTTCGCCTCGCGCAGCAGCACCAGCGCCGCATGGCGCAGCTGGTCCAGGCAGGCGCCGACCACCTGGGGCTGGCAGCGCAGCGAGTAGGGGTCCTGCACGCGGTCGTCGCCCTCGAGGTGAGAGCGGCGGATCTGGCTCTCGGCCAGCAGCGCGCGGTAGTACTGGGCCACGTCGATCTGACCCGGCTGGCCGCGCAGCGCGTGGATGCGCGGATCGAAGGGGCCGTCGCTGCCGCGCGCGGCGTCCACCGTCAGCGCGCCCACCACCAGCGCCGCCTCGAGCACCGGCTCGAAGGCCAGCAGGGCATGCAGCGCCAGCGCCGTCGAGGTCTGCGTGCCGTTGATCAGCGCGAGGCCCTCCTTCGCGGCCAGCTTCAGCGGCGCGATGCCCGCCGCGCGCAGCGCTTCGGCGGCAGGCCGGCGCTGGCCGTCGACCAGGAACTCGCCTTCGCCCAGCAAGGCCAGCGTCATGTGTGCCAGCGGTGCCAGGTCGCCGGAAGCGCCGACCGAGCCCTGCGAGGGCACGCAGGGCACGAGGCCGGCGTTGAAGACCGCCAGCAGCGTGTCGATGACCTCCTCGCGCACGCCCGAGGCGCCGCGCGCGAGGCTGGCGGCCTTGAGCGCCAGCATCAGCCGCACGACCGGCGGCTGCAGCGGCGCGCCGACGCCGACGCTGTGCGAGCGGATCAGGTTGAGCTGCAGCCGGTCGAGCGCCGCTTCGTCGATGCGGGTGCTGGCGAGCTTGCCGAAGCCGGTGTTGACGCCGTAGACGGCCGTGTGGCCGGCGGCGGCGCGTTGCACGACCTGGGCACTGGCGCGGATGCCCGCGCGCGCGACGGCGTCGATCGCCAGATGCACGCTACCGGCGTGGATGACTTGCAGATCGTCCAGGCTGAGGGAGCCTGGGGTTACGGTCAGCATTGACTGCGTCATGGGGTGGTGGTCATTGGGAGGGCGCGCGGGTCTCGCCCCGCGGGCGACCTACTTTCTTTGCTGGCTCAAAGAAAGTAGGCAAAGAAAGAGCCCGAACACACATCTGGACCGAACGACTCGGTCGCTGCGCTCCGAACAGCTGTTCGCCTGGGCTCGCCCGCGAGGGGCTCGAACAAGGCGGTCGATCACCGACCGCGCTGACTCGAAGCTGCGCGCGTCCAACCAGGCAGCGGTCTTGGACGAGCGAGCGTCGAGAGACACCTCGCCCTTCAACGACCGAAATGTTCGAGCCCCTCGCGGGCGAGCCCTGGCGGACTACGGCCCCGAGCGAGCGCAGCGATGCGTGCGCGCTCAGCGAGCCAGATGGCTGGCGTTCGAGGCCCTTTGCTTTGGTTACTTTCATTTGGGCCAGCAAATGAAAGTGACTCGCCTGCCGGGGCGAGACCCGGCGCGCCGCATCGCGTACAAGAAAGACACGGTCAAGCGCCCCCGAGCATCGGCAGCCTCAACCCCTGCTCCCGCGCACAGCGAATGGCATCCTCATAGCCAGCATCCGCATGCCGCATCACCCCGGTGGCCGGGTCGTTCCACAGCACGCGTTCGATACGCCGAGCCGCCGCGTCGCTGCCATCGCAGACGATCACCAAGCCTGCGTGCTGCGAGTAGCCCATGCCGACCCCGCCGCCATGGTGCAGCGACACCCAGGTCGCGCCGCCCGCGGTGTTGAGCAGCGCGTTCAACAGCGGCCAGTCGCTCACCGCATCGCTGCCGTCGCGCATCGACTCGGTCTCGCGGTTGGGGCTGGCGACCGAGCCGCTGTCGAGGTGGTCGCGGCCGATGACGATGGGCGCCTTGAGCTCGCCGGACTTCACCATCTCGTTGAAGGCCAGCCCGGCGCGCTGGCGCTCGCCCAGGCCGATCCAGCAGATGCGGGCCGGCAGGCCCTGGAAGGCGATGCGCTTGCCGGCCATGTCCAGCCAGCGGTGCAGGTGCGCATGGTCCGACACATGAGCGGGGAACAGCTCCTTCATCTTCGCGTCGGTCTTGCGGATGTCCTCGGGGTCGCCGCTCAGCGCGACCCAGCGGAACGGCCCCTTGCCGCGGCAGAACAGCGGGCGGATGTAGGCCGGCACGAAGCCGGGGAAGTCGAAGGCCTTCGTCACGCCCTCGTCGAAGGCGACCTGGCGGATGTTGTTGCCGTAGTCGACCGTCGGCACGCCCATCGCCTGGAAGTCCAGCATCGCCCGCACGTGGACGGCACAGCTCTTCGCGGCGGCGTCGCGCAGCGCCGCATGCTGGCCGGCATCGGCGCGCGCGGCCTGCCAGCGCGCCAGGCCCCATCCGGCCGGCAGGTAGCCGTTGAGCAGGTCGTGGGCGCTGGTCTGGTCGGTGACGAGGTCGGGGCGGATGCCGCCAGCCTGCGCGCGCCTCGCCAACTCCGGCAGCAGCTCGGCCGCGTTGCCGAGCAGCCCGACCGACACCGCCTTCTTCTCAGCGGCGTAGCGCGCCATGCGCGCCAGCGCGTCGTCGAGGTCGGTGGCCTGCTCGTCGAGGTAGCGCGTCGCGAGCCGCATGGCTATCCGGCTCTGCTGGCATTCGATGGTCAGCGACGACGCGCCGGCGAAGCTGGCCGCGAGCGGCTGCGCGCCGCCCATGCCGCCGAGGCCGGCGGTGAGGATCCACTTGCCGGCGAGGTCGCCGCCGTAGTGTTGGCGACCCGCCTCGACGAAGGTCTCGTAGGTGCCCTGCACGATGCCCTGGCTGCCGATGTAGATCCACGAGCCGGCGGTCATCTGGCCGTACATCATCAGGCCCTTGCGGTCGAGCTCGTGGAAGTGCTCCCAGGTCGCCCACTTGGGCACCAGGTTGGAATTGGCGATCAGCACCCGCGGCGCGTCGACGTGCGTGCGGAACACGCCCACCGGCTTGCCCGACTGGATCAGCAGCGACTCGTCCTCCTGCAGCTCGCGCAGCGCCTGCAGGATCGCGTCGAACGAGGCCCAGTCGCGCGCCGCCTTGCCGATCCCGCCGTAGACCACCAGCGCATCCGGGTTCTCGGCGACGGCCGGGTCGAGGTTGTTCTGGATCATGCGGTAGGCCGCCTCGATCAGCCAGTTGCGGCAGTGCAGGGTGCTGCCGGTCGGCGCCTTCACCGGGCGCGGCCCGGCCGGCAGGTGGATGGCACTCAGGTCGGTCATGGCGGGCTCCTGCAGGACGGGCGATGGACACCAATCTACTTGTCTAGACAAGTATGG
>Ga0268299_1002937_pt1 | contig 17620 bp, 19 predicted proteins | sample NOBtaG_FD_193484 | JGI IMG/M metagenome (GOLD analysis project Ga0268299, IMG submission 193484) | Activated sludge microbial communities from bioreactor in Nijmegen, Gelderland, Netherland - NOB reactor | ecosystem: Engineered > Bioreactor > Aerobic > Activated sludge | place: Netherlands...
CCGCTGATCCTGTTCGGCAGCTACAACGAGCGAATGTACATGGCGGAAGCGGGCGGGCGCGGGATGTACATCCCGGCGTCATTCCCGGGCGCGATCATCCGCCGGCACACGGGCACGCCGTTCATGGGCTACGCGGGTGCGACGTACCTGATCCAGGAAGTGTGCAACGCGCTGTTCGATGCGCTGTTCCACATCCTGCCGCTGGCCACGGAGATGGACAAGGTGGAGGCGACGCCGTCGCGGTTGCATGAGGAGATGGCGTGGAGTGCGGAGGCGAAGGAGCTGTTTGACGAGCTCGTGGAGCAGCAACCGATCCTGATCCGGATTTCCGCGGCGAAGCGGCTGCGGGATGCCTGCGAGAAGGATGCGCGCGGGCTAGGGGATACGGTGGTCGAACGGGACCACGTGTTGGCGGGGAGACGGGTGCTGACGGGGGCAGGCGTTTAACTGCAGTTACGAGTTGGGAGTTGGGAGTTGGAAGACTCACTACTCACTACTACCAACTGCAGTTGTTGGAATAGCAGGACGGCTGGTGCAGGACCTGTTGTTGGATGCGACTCGAATGAGCGCATCTACCCGGACCGCGCGGGTATACGCGGGACACACTATACCCACGTGGAGGTGGCGTATGAGTGACAAGGGCATGACGGAAGAAGAAGCCCGAGCCTTTCACGGCTATTTCGTGATGGGGTTCATCGGCTTCACGGCAGTGGCCATCGTGGCACACTTCCTCGCCTGGTCGTGGCGTCCGTGGCTTTGAGCCACACAACCTAGGGAGATAGATCATGCACAAGATCTGGCAGGGCTCTGACCCGCAGGTGCTGCTCGCGGGACTGGGCTTCTTCCTCGGTAGCCTGGCGATGGTGATCCACATCTTCGCGTTCAGCGTCCTCGGGTATCCGAAGACGACGAAGGCGAAGTACAACCCGCCGGCGGTCGCCTCAGCACTCCGCTGAGTCGCACCGAGAAGGACTGACCCGTCGGGGTCGGGTAAGGTGTCCCCACCGTATCCGCCCCACGGGCCCCAGTCCGGACCCAATTCCACAGAGGAATTCGTATGCACCGCATTTGGTTGTCGTTCGACCCGCGGCGCGTGATGGTGGCCCTGACGGGCTTCCTCGCGGTGCTGGCACTTCTGATCCACTTCATCCTGCTGAGCTCGAACCGGTTCTCCTGGATCGAGAATGGGACGCTTCCGGCCGCGCAAGCGCCGGTGGGTGCCTCGTCCCCGATGGCCGCCGCCGAGATGGCGCCGCTGCCGGCGGGCCGGTAAGCAGGCTTCGGGTTGGTGGCGCGGGGATGAGGACGAGCAGGACCTCATCCCCCCCACCGCCACCGAGGGACACAGTCGTTCGCAGGGCCCGGTCGCGTCTGCCGGCGGTAGCAACCACAGGCGCCCTTATCGGAGAACTTCGCGATGGCGATGCTCGACTTTGAAAAGAAGTACCGCGTGCGCGGCGGGACGCTGCTTGGAGGGGACCTGTTCGACTTCTGGTTCGGTCCCTTCTATGTCGGCTTCTTCGGCGTCACGACGATCTTCTTCACGGCGCTCGGTACGCTCCTGATCATCTACGGAGCGGCGATCGGGCCGACCTGGAACATCTGGCAGATCAACATCGCGCCACCGGATCTCTCGTACGGCCTCGGCATGGCGCCGTTGGCCGAGGGCGGTCTCTGGCAGATCATCACCTTCTGCGCCGTGGGAGCGTTCGTCTCCTGGGCGCTTCGGCAGGCGGAGATATCCCGCAAGCTCGGCATGGGCATGCACATTCCATGGGCATATTCCGTGGCCGTGCTCGCCTACGTCACGCTGGTCATCATCCGTCCGGTGCTGCTCGGGGCCTGGGGGCACGGCTTCCCCTACGGCATCTTCAGCCACCTCGATTGGGTGTCGAACGTCGGGTACCAATACCTGCACTTCCACTACAATCCGGCGCACATGATCGCCATCACGTTCTTCTTCACGACGTGTCTGGCGCTCGCGATGCACGGCTCGCTGATCCTCTCCGTGACGAACCCGAAGAAGGGTGAGCCGGTGAAGACGAGCGAACACGAGAACGTGTTCTTCCGCGACTTCCTCGGCTACTCGATCGGCGCGATCGGCATCCACCGCCTCGGATTGTTCCTCGCGCTCAGCGCAGGCATCTGGTCGGCGATCTGCATCGTGATCAGCGGGCCCTTCTGGACGAAGGGCTGGCCCGAGTGGTGGGGCTGGTGGCTCAATCTTCCCATTTGGCGCTAACGGAGATTCCCAATGCTTGAATACCAGAATCTCTTCACGCGCGTCCAGGTCCGACACGCGCCCGACATGGGCCTCCCGGTGGACACGACCTTCGGCCAGCGCTACGGCACGGGGTGGTTCTCCTACTGGATGGGCAAGCTCGGCGACGCGCAGATCGGTCCCATCTACCTCGGCCCCTGGGGCATCTGGTCGCTGTTCTTCGGCTTCGTGGCGATCGAGATCATCGGCCTGAACTTCTTCGTGCAGGTGGACTGGAGCCCGGTGGAGTTCATCCGCCAGCTGCCATGGCTCGCGCTGGAACCGCCGCCGCCGGAGTACGGGCTGCGCTTCCCGCCGCTGCGCCAGGGCGGATGGTACCTGATCGCCGGCTTCTTCCTCACGATCAGCATCTTCCTGTGGTGGGTGCGCACGTACCGTCGCGCCCGCGCGCTCGGCATGGGCACGCACCTCGCCTGGGCGTTCGGCTCGGCCATCTTCCTCTACCTGAGCTTCTTCTTCCAGCCGCTGTTCCTCGGCAGCTGGAGCGAGATGGTGCCGTTCGGGATCTTCGCGCACCTCGACTGGACGAGCGCGTTCTCGATCCGCTACGGCAACCTCTACTACAATCCGTTCCACGCGCTGTCGATCGCCTTCCTGTACGGGTCGGCGCTGCTCTTCGCGATGCACGGCGCGACGATCCTCGCGGTGAGCCGCCTGGGCGGCGAGCGCGAGATCGAGCAGATCACGGACCGCGGCACGGCGGCGGAGCGTTCGGCGATCTTCTGGCGCTGGACGATGGGCTGGAACGCGACGATGGAGTCGATCCATCGCTGGGCCTGGTGGTTCGCGGTGCTGACGACCTTCACGGGCGGCATCGGCATCCTGCTCACGGGCACGGTGGTCGACAACTGGTATCTCTGGGCCGTGAAGCACGGCGTGGCGCCGCAGTATCCGGCGCAGAACACGCTGACGCCTGAGCAGCTGGAGAAGCTGCGCGGCCAGTACATGGGCCGCATGCAGAACGGCTACCCGACGTACACGGTGCCGGCGCCGGCCCCGATGGCCGATCCTACGACCACCGCTCCGGCGGGAGGGACTCGATAATGCGTACCCTCCGCTATGCAGGACTCGCGGCGCTGGTGTTGACGGCGTCCAGCTGCCAGTTCTTCAAGTCGAAGGACCGCGCGGTGGTGCAGCAGGGGTATCGCGGCACGGCGATGGAGATCAACTACGTGAACCGCGATGTGCAGGTGGCGATGGCCGACCTGCAGAAGCAGATGCCGGCGATCCTGCCGGCGGCGCCCGAGGGCGGTCCGGCCCCGGCCTGGCAGAACGTGCAGGTGCTGGGCGACGTCTCGGTGAACGAGTTCAACCGCACGATGATCGCGATGGCCACGTGGGTGGCCGGTGGCGCGGGCAACTGCGGCTACTGCCACAACCTCGCGAACTTCGCGGCGGACACGTATCCCGACGGCGAAGCGATCTACACGAAGGCCGTGGCGCGCCGCATGATCGAGATGACGCGCAACATCAACGCGAACTGGGGCGACCACGTCGCCAACACGGGCGTGACCTGCTACACCTGCCACATGGGGAAGCCGCTGCCGAACGGGCTGTGGTTCTACACGGACGAGAACCAGGTGCTGCGGCACTATCTCGACAACGTGGCGGGGCGCGTGGTGTCGCACACGGTCGGGCCGACGGACGCGAATCGCTCGAGCGTGAAGCAGACCGAGTGGATCTGGGCGACGATGATCAATATGTCGCAGGGGCTCGGCGTGAACTGCACGTTCTGCCACAACTCGCGGCAGTTCGCGAGCTGGGAGCAATCGCCGCCGCAGCGCGTGACGGCGTACGCGGGCCTGCAGATGATCCGCCAACTGAACACCGAGTACCTGGCGCCGCTGGCGTCGGTGTATCACCCGTCGCGCCTCGGGCCGATGGGCGACGCGCCGAAGGCGCAGTGCTCGACCTGTCACAACGGGGTGTACAAGCCCCTGTATGGATTCCCGATGGCGCGGCACTATCCGGCGCTATGGGGAGGCAAGACGGATTGGGATACGCCGCTGGGGCCGAAGTTCACGACGCCCGTGGCCGCGATGCCCGATTCGGCGAGCACGTCCGGTAGCGGGATGCCGCAGCAATAGCACTGCCACCTCCGAGTACGGGCTACGGGCCTGGAGCGCTTCGCGCTCCGGGCCCGTTGGCTTTGCTGCGTGCGGCTCTTTGCCACAGAGGCACAGAGACACGGAGGTTGCACAGAGAACTGCACGAACACGGACTTGGGAACGACAACTTCAAGGGGCTCGCACCGATTGGTCGGTGCGAGCCCCCCAGTATTCAGTCGCTACTCTGTCCGCGAGGCACGCAAGGCTCTGTGCCTCCGTGCCTCTGTGGCAAAGCAGTTCAGCCCTCGTAGAGATCGCGCGAGAGGAGCAGCTGGATGTGCTCGGTGCTCTCGCTCTCGATGGCCTGCACGGAGAGCGGCAGCGTGCCGTCGGGGCGGACCATGCCCTTCACCTCGTCGTAGAGCGCGGCGACGAAGTCGAGCACGTCGTCGCGGTTGCCGGCGACGCGCATCTGGGTCTGGTAGGCGGTGCGGATGGGCGGATTCGACAGCGAGATGTGCAGGCGCGCCGAGGGACGCGGCGCGCGGGCGCGGATTTCCGCCTCGAGCTGGTCGAGCTTCTCGGCGCGGGTCATCGCCAGGGAACGCTGCTGGCGGTCGGCGGCACTCATCGAATCGGTCATCACGGCACTCATGGAAACCATCGCGGATGGGGTGGCGCGAAGCACGCTCACCCTCAGTGAGCGCCCAAGGGAAAGCTATGGTTCCCCGAGCGAAAATCCCCCACCCGTGTGGGTGGGGCTCAGCTATACACTTCGAAGATGCCGGCGGCCCCCATGCCGCCGCCGATGCACATCGTCACCATCCCGAGCCCCCCGCCGCGGCGACCCATTTCGTGCACGAGTTGCACGGTAAGCTTGGCTCCCGTCGCGCCGAGCGGATGCCCGAGGGCGATGGCGCCACCGTTCACGTTGATGCGCGTGGTGTCCATCTCGAGGTCCTTGATGACCGCCAGCGCCTGCGCGGCAAAGGCCTCGTTGAACTCGATGAGCTTGATGTCGCCGAGCGCGAGGCCGGCACGGGCCAGCGCCTTCGGCACGGCCTTCACGGGACCGATGCCCATGACGTCGGGATCGACGCCGGCCGTGGCGAAGGTGATGAACTTCGCCAGCGGCTTGAGCCCGAGCGCCTTGGCCTTCTCGGCGCTCATCATCAACACCGCCGCGGCGCCGTCGCTGAGCGGGGACGCGTTGCCCGCGGTGACGCTGCCCTTCGGCATGAACGCCGGCGGCAACTTGGCGAGGCCTTCGAGCGTGGTGCCGCCGCGCACGAGCTCGTCGGTGGCGAAGGCGACCGTGCTGCGCTCGGCCTTCGCGCCCTTCCACGCAACGCGTTCCACGTCGATCGGCACGATCTCGTTCGCGAAGACGCCGCGCTTACACGCGTCGGCGGCCTTCTGCTGCGACGAAAGCGCGAACTGATCCTGCATCTCGCGCGTGATGCCCCAGCGCTTGGCCACGCGCTCGGCGGTGAAGCCCATGCCGATGTTCTCTTCGGTCAGTTCCGGATGCAGGCGCGTGTGGAAGCCACTCATCGGCACGGCGCTCATCATCTCCACGCCGCCGGCGATGATGACGTCGTTCATGCCGCTCAGGATGGCCTGCGCGCCGAGCGCGATGCTCTGCAGGCCCGAGGAGCAGAAGCGGTTGATGGTCATCGCGCTCACGTCGACCGGGAACCCCGCGCGCAGCACGGCAAGGCGCGCGACGTTGAGGCCCTGGCCGGCCTCGGGCATGGCGCAGCCCCAGATCACGTCGTCGACGTGCTTGGGGTCGAGCTTCACCTTCTCAACGACCGCCTTGAGTACGGCGGAAGAGAGATCGATCGGATGCACGCTGGCGAGCGACCCGTCCTTCTTGCCACGAGCGACGGCCGTACGGACGGCGCTCACGATCACGACTTCGTTCTTCATATGATCTCCGTGTGAGCGCCGCTCAGTTGCGCAGCGGCTTGCCAGTGGTGAGGGTGTGCGCGATGCGGGCCTGCGTCTCCTTGGTGCCGAGGAGGCGGAGGAAGGCGTCGCGCTCGAGGTCGAGCAGGTCCTGCTCGGTGACCTCACGCGGCGGCCCGTCGCCACCGGCGAGGATCACCGCGACCTCGTGGCCGATGCGGAGATCGTGGTCGCTGGCTTGCCCCGCTTCCTTGAACGACCACAGCGCGTAGTCGAGGTTGGCGACCGCGGCGCGGCCCATCGACGTCATCTTGCGCATGGTCGGCGCCACATAGTCCGGCGCCAGGTCGAGCACGCGGGCCTTGGCATCGGCGATCAGCACGTCGCGGTTCATGGTGATGCGATCGGCGATTGGCCGCAGGAATCCCATGCTGCGCGCCTCGTGCGCGCTGGTGCTGGTCTGCGCGAGCGCAATCAACTTGAACGCGCGCTTGAGCCCTTCGAACGCGTCGGCCTCCTCGTAGGGGGCGAGGGCGTTCGTGAAGCGGAAGGCGAGCTCCTTCGTGCCGCCGCCACCGGGAATCAACCCGACGCCGACTTCGACCAAGCCCATATACAGCTCGGCGTGCGCCTGGATGCGATCGCAGTGCAGCGAGATCTCGCAGCCGCCGCCCAAGGTGAGGCCGAACGGTGCGGCGACGACGGGAATCGGCGCGAAACGGAAGGACATGACGGTGTCCTGGAAGCGCTTGGTCAGCATCTCCAGCGACTTCCAGTCACCCTTCTCGAGGAGCTGTCGCGGGCCGGCGAGGTTCGCGCCGGCGGTGAAGGTGCGCGGATCGTCGTTGCCGATGACGAGGCCGGCGAGGCCGTTCTTCACGCCGTAGTCCAGCGCCCACTCGGCGAGATCCATGACGCCGACGCCGAGCGTGTTCATCTTGCCGCAGAACTCGAGGCAGGCGACGTCGTGGCCGAGATCGATGACGCGCGCCTCGGCGTTCTCGCGGACGACCTTGCCGGCGCGCCGCAGGTGGCTGAGCGCGATCTGGCCGGGGATGGCCGGGACGGCGACGCGGTTGTTGTCGCGCAGCGAAGGGATGAGCGTGCTGCCGTTGGCATCGGCGTAGAAGGCGCTGCCCGCGCGCGCCAGGAGGTCTGGCACGGACTTGCCTTGCTGCTGGATGGCCGAGCGCAGCCAATCGAGACCGAAGGCGTCCATGGCCTTGAAGGGGCCGATCTCCCAGCCGTAGCCCCACTCCATCGCGCGATCGATCGCCGCGAGATCGAAGGCGAGCTCCGGGGCGAGCGTGCAGGCGTAGTGGCACTGCTCGACGAGCAGCTCGCGCAGGAAGTCGCCGTCCTTGCCGGGCAGGTCGCGCGCGGCGCGCAGGCGCTCGGCGAGCGGCTTCTTGATCACTGCCTCGATGGCGTCGCTGGTGTAGCGGCCGACGTTCTGGTACTCGAGCGTCTTCCAGTCGAGGGCGAGGATGTCCTTCGCGTCCTTCTTGTAGAAGCCCTGCTTGGTCTTGTCGCCGAGGCGTCCCTGCTTGACGAGTTCGTGCACGAAGGGCACGAGCGCGAGATCCTCGCCGGTGGTCTGCGAGAGTCCGGCGGTGACGTGCACGAGCACATCGAGGCCGGAGAGATCGCCGGTGCGGAAGGTGGCGGTCTTGGCGCGGCCGATGAGTGCGCCGGTGAGCGTGTCGACCGCGGGGATCGAGAGGTCGTGCTTCACCATCAAACGACCGGCGACGACCATGCCGTGCACGCCGAGTCGGTTGGCGACGAAACCGGGCACGTCCTTGGCGAGCACGATGCCCTTGCCGAGGATGCGCTCCTGGAAGTGGCGGATGCTGCTGAGCACCTCGTCATGCGTCTCGGGCGTGGGGATCAGCTCGAGGAGGTGCATGTACCGCGGCGGATTGAAGTAGTGCGTGCCGAGGAAGCGTTCGCGGAAGCGCTTGCTGCGACCCTCGAGCAAGATCGCCATCGGGATCCCCGAGGTATTCGAGGTCACGATGGCGTCGGGGGCGAGCGATTCCAACTGCGCGAAGAGTTCCTGCTTGGGTGCGGGCTTCTCGATGATCGCTTCGCAGATCCAGGAGCAGTCGGCGAGCAGCGCGAGGTGGTCGGCGGTGTTGCCGGTGGTGATGCGAGACGCGGCGCTGGCGTCCATGAAGGCCGCGGGCTTCGCCTTGCGGACACGCTCAAGGCCCTCGCGGGCGGGCTTGGAGCGGTCGGGGTGTGTGGGGTCGTCGTGGCCCGGGATGTCGAGCAGGACGACGGGGAGTCCGGCGGAGGCCGCGAGGGCGGCGATCCCGGCTCCCATGGCGCCGGCGCCGATGACGCCGACCTTGGTGATCCGCATTGCTGCTCCTACAGGAAAGGGTCTGCGGGGTGTGGCGCGGGGCGCCACGGCGACCGTCGCAGGGCTCGGGCCGCTCTCTGGAATGTAGCGGCCGTCACTGGCTGGTGTCTCGCCCGCGGCCTACTTTGGGCGGGTGATCAAGTACCTCGGATCCAAGCGGCGGCTCGTGCCGCGGATTGTGGCGCTGGCGCAGGCGATTCCCGGGGCGCGGACGGCGTTGGACCTCTTCACGGGGACGACGCGCGTCGCGCAGGGACTCAAGCGCGCCGGCTTCACCGTGACGGCCAACGACCTCGCGAGCTACAGCGAGGCGTTGGCGCAGGCGTACATCGCGGCGGATGCGCGGGCGGTGGACGTGGCGGCGGTGGAGGCGATGGTGGCCGAGCTGAACGCGCTGCCGGGCGTCCGCGGGTACTTCACGCGGACGTTCTGCGAGGACGCGCGCTATGTGCAGCCGGCGAACGGCATGCGCGTGGATGCGATCCGGGGGCGGATCGAGACGATCACGGCGGACGCGACGGAGCGCGCGATCCTGCTGGCGGCGCTGCTCGAGGCGACGGACCGGGTGGATTCGACGACGGGCCTGCAGATGGCATACCTGAAGCAGTGGTCGGCGCGGAGCCATCGGCCGCTGCGGCTGCGGATGCCGGTGCTCATCGAAGGCGAGGGGCGCGCCATGCGGCTCGACGCCCGCGAGGCGGTGGGCCTGCTCGGCCAGTATGACGTCGCGTACCTGGATCCGCCGTACAATCAGCATTCGTACTACCGCAACTATCACGTGTGGGAGACGTTGGTGCGCGGGGATGCGCCGCCCACCTACGGCGTGGCGCGCAAGCGCGAGGACTGCCGCACGACGCGCAGCGTGTTCAATGCACGGGCGGGTGCCGCGGAGCGCGCGCTCGGTGAGGTGCTCGCCGCGGTGCCGGCGCGGCACGTGATCCTCTCGTTCTCGGACGAAGGGTTTGTCGCGTTGGATGCGTTGCGCGCGATGCTGCAGGGACGCTTCGGCGACGTGGCGGCGGTGCCGGTGCCGTCGAAGCGCTATGTGGGCGCGAAGATCGGCATCTATTCGACTGACGGACGCCTGGTCGGCGCGCCCGGGCACCTGATGAACACGGAGTGGTTGTTCGTCGCGGGGCCGGATGCCGCGGGGATCGTAGCGCGCGCCGACGGTGTGGCGCTGGCGGAGGTCGCATGAGCGCGAACGGGCGTTCGGCGATCGCGGCGGAGCACTGGCTGCCGGTGCACACGGCGTTGATGCAGGGTTTGGTGCACGCCTGCAACAATCGCGTGGCCGCGCTGAGCGGCATCACGCAGCTCTACGAAGCGCAGCTCTCGACGAGCGACGAGGGCATGCAGCAGCTGGGCGGCGAGGTGGAGCGGCTGCGCCAGCTGATGACGATGTTCCGCCTGGTGTCGGCCACGGGCGGGACGCGGCGCGAACCGGCGCGGATGGGTGAGGCACTGCGGTCGGCGGCGGCGTTGCTGGCGTACCACCTCGAGGCGCGGCAGGCGCAGTTCACCGCGCCGGACGACTCGCCGGACGTGGAGCCGGTGCTGCTGTGGACGGGCGATCCGTTGCGCTTCGCGCTGCTGGCGTATTTGGCCGCAGCGGCCGGCGCGGGCAGGGGCGGTGGCGTGACGGCATCGGTGGCGCGGGTGCTCGACGAGACGCTGGTGACGATCACGGCGCCGGGTCGCGAAGCGGAGCTGCGCGCGCGCGAGGAGTTCGTGGCGCTTGCCCAGGCGGCGGAGCGCGAGGGGGGCAGCCTGCGGAGTGCGCCGGGACCCGAGGGCTCCGTGCTGCTGATGCTGGCGCTGCCCGGTCTGCAGAAGGCGACGGCGCGGGGTTAGCCGCGCCGTCGTGCACTGGCCCTGCGCGCTGCGCGGGGTGCTCGCGTCAGATCGCGCGCTCGGCGTCGATCCGCAGGTGTTGCTGCCAGTCGGCGGCGGCGGTGTCGGTGACGCGGACCCGGACCAGGATGGTGGCGCCGTTCGTGACGTCGCCGTAGCCGATGGTCGCCGGGACGGCGGTCCAGTTGCCGTGCTGATCGAGCACCGTGACGCCTTCCGGGAGCTCGAGGGCATCGAGCGTCCAGCGGACGTTGCCGCGCACCGTGTAGGTGGCGAGGTACTCGGTGAAGCCGTTGGCCTTGTGGGTCTGCGTGAGGGCGACGGTCTCGGTCGCGCGGAGGTAGGCGGGAACGGCCAGTGCAGCGGTGAAGCGGACGGTGGCGCGTGCCCCGTTCCCAATGGCCAGCGCAGTGTTCTGCGCGGCAAGCGGCGCGGTGGTGACCAGCGCGGCGGCGAGGATGAGGGTCAGGGTGCGCATATCGAGCTCCGTTAGGTTCTGACCCCTTCTATTTCACGTTCTATGCCGCGCCACTAATCCTTGTAAGTGATTGTTCTGTATTGTGTTACGTTATTTCACCAGCCGCGCATCGGCCCGGCAACATTCGCCGAGTGGCAAATATTGCCGAGTAAGGTTGGTCGGGTCAGGCGACGCGTGGGTTGGCGAGTCGGAGCTTCAGTTGGCGGAGTGCGCGGGCGCGGATGCGGCTGGCGCCCGATTCGGTGACGCCGAGGCGGGGGGCGATTTCGCGGAGCGGTCGGTCTTCGAAGAAAGAGAGGACGAGGACTTCGAGGGCGTCGCGGTCGAGGGAGTGCAGGGCTTCACGCAGGCGTTCGCGCTCGCGTTCACGGTCGAGTTCGAGATCGAGGTCGGGGTCGATGGCGGGAATGCGATCCTCGCGGTGCGGGGTGTCGACGTGTGGCGGCGCCTGGCTGGCGTCGAGGCTCACGGGTGTGGCGTCGAGCGCCTCGCGCTCCCAGGCGAACAGGCCGTGCAGGTCGGTCTCGAGGGCGTCGGCGAGTTCTTGGCTATCGGGATTGCGGTGCAGCGCCTGGGCGAGGGAATCGCGGGTGCGTTCGAGGCGGCGGGCGCGGGTTCGCGCGCCGCGCGTGAGCGGATCGACGCGCCGCAGCTCGTCGAGCATGGCGCCGCGGATGCGCGTGGCGGCGTAGGTCGAGAACGCGAGTCCGCGGGACGCGTCGAAGGCCTCGGCGGCGGCGAGGAGCCCTCCCAGGCCGGCGCTGACGAGCTCGTCGAGATCGGCGTCGTCGGCGAGTGTGGTGTGCAGCCGGCGGGCGAGATAGTGCACCAGTCCGATGTGGCGCTGCACGAGTTCGTCGCGATGGAATGACATCCTGAGACTCCGAGGCGTGATGGTCCGCCGATAGGGAGTTCAGGAATCGTGCCGCCGCGAGAATATGCTAAACTGCAGCAGTACAACGAGTTACACTCAGCACGCAACGCAAAAACACCCGGCGGATCTCGCCGAGCGGCAGGTTTCGCCGAGTTGTATCTGCTAGGCGTCCGGCGTGTTCAGGCGCGTGCGGAGCGTGCGGATCGAGATCCCGAGCAGGTCCGCGGCTTTGGTGCGATTGCCGTTGGTGCGCGCGAGCGCGATCTCGATCAAGCGTTGCTCGGCGTTCGCGATGTCGAGCGAGTCGAGCACGATGGCGCCGTCGGGAAGCGTCGCGGGGTTGGCCGCGGCGCTGGTGGCCGGGACGGCGACGGGCGTGGCGCGGCGGTCGGTCCCCGCGAAGGCCGCGAAGGTGAGCACCGGGTCCCGCGAGAGGACGACGGCGCGTTCCACCAAGTGCTGCAGCTCGCGCACGTTGCCGGGCCAGGGTTGGGCGCGCAGCCACTCCATGGCGTCGGGGGCGATGCCTTGGATGTCCTTCTTGTACTCCTGCGCCGCGCGCACCGCGAAGCGCATGGCGAGCAGCGGGATGTCGCTGCGGCGCTCGCGCAGCGGCGGGATGTGGATGGGGATGACGCTCAGGCGGAAATACAGATCCTGGCGGAACTTCCCCGCCGCGGCTTCCTCGGCGAGCGCACGGTTCGAGGTGGCGATGATGCGCACGTCGACCTTGATCGGCGTCTCGCCGCCGACGCGCTCGAACTCGCCTTCCTGCAGCACGCGGAGGAGCTTGGCCTGGAGGTCGAGCCGCATCTCGCTGATCTCGTCGAGCAGCAGCGTGCCGCGGTTGGCGCGCTCGAAGGCGCCTTCGACGCGCCGGATGGCGCCGGTGAAGGCGCCCTTCTCGTGGCCGAAGAGCGCGCTCTCGATGAGGCCTTCGGGAATGGCCGCGCAGTTGATCTTGATGAACGGCTGGTTGCGGCGCTCGCTCTGCTCGTGGATGGCGCGCGCGAAGAGTTCCTTGCCGGTGCCGCTCTCGCCGAGCAGGAGCACCGAGGCGCGCGTCGGCGCGGCCATGGCGACCTCGTTGAGCGCCTTATGGATCGCGGGCGAGTCGCCGAGGATCTGCTGATTCTGCCGGAGCTGCATGACTTCGTCGCGCAGCGCGGCGTTCTCGCGCTTAAGGCTCTCGAACTTGAGCGCCTGCTCGAGGGCGATCTCGAGCTGCTGGCCGTCGACCGGCTTCGTGATGTAGTCGACCGCGCCGGCCTTGATGGCGCTCACCGCATGCTCGATGCTCGCATAGCCGGTGAGGATGATGAGCGGGACGTCGTAGCCTTCGGTCTTCAGGAGCTCGAGCAGGTCGAGGCCCGTGAGGCCCGGCATCTGGTGATCGGAGACGATGAGGTCCACGCGTTCGCGCGCGAGGACCTTCAGGGCCTCGTGGACGGACGAGGCGCCGACCGCGTGGTGGCCGGCGCGCTCGATCATGTGGCCGAGCAGCTGGCCGACTGCCGGTTCGTCGTCGACGTAGAGGATGGTGGCCATCGCTCGGACGAAGGTAACTTCCGCGCATGCCTCCACGCCACGCGAAGGCCATCGCGCACCTGAGTGCCGCCGACCCCGTCCTCGGCCGCTGGATCGCGCAAGCCGGCCCCTGTTTCCTCACGCGCGAGCGCAGCGGGACCCATTTCGCCGCTGTCGCGCGTTCCATCATCTACCAGCAGTTGAGCGGCAAGGCGGCGGGGACGATCCACGCGCGCTTCGAGGCGCTGTTCGACGGCCGGTCGCCGGAGCCGCACGAGGTGCTGAAGGTGAAGCACACGGCGCTGCGCGGCATCGGGCTTTCGGAGCGGAAGGCCGAGTATGTGCGCGGCCTCGCGGAGGATGTGCATCGCGGACGCGTCCCGCTGCAGCGGGTGGACGAGATGCCGGACGCCGAGGTGATCGAGACGCTCACGCAGGTGCGCGGGGTGGGGGAGTGGACCGCGCAGATGTTCCTGATGTTCCGGCTGGGGCGGCCTGACGTGCTGCCGACGCTGGACCTCGGGATTCAGACCGCCATCAAGCGGCTTTATGGACTGCGCACGCATCCCAAACCGGAGCGCGTCGCGAAACTCGGCGCCAAGTGGGCGCCTTACCGGACGGTGGCTTCGTGGTATCTGTGGAGAGTGGTGGACGATCCGCCGCAGTAGCGGCGACGGGCGCGGCGTCGCCGCGCGGCACGGTGGTGCAGCGGCGCACGGAGATGCCGGTGAGCGCCGAGGCGCTGTTCGCCTGGCACGAGCGGCCGGGCGCGTTCGAGCGGCTGACGCCCGGCTTCATGCCGGCGCGCGTGCTCTCGCGCAGCGGGGGCATCACGGATGGTTCGCGCGTCACGCTGGGCATCCCCGTCGGGCCGGTGACGACCACGTGGGAAATGGAGCACGTCGGCTACGTGCAGGGCCGCGAATTCCGCGATGTACAGCGCAAGGGGCCGTTCGCGCACTGGGAACACATCCACCGCATGGAGCCGCTGGGCGATTCCCGCAGCGTGCTCGATGACCACATCACGTATGCATTGCCGTTGCCGCCGTTCGGTGATGTGGTCGCCGGCTGGTTCACGCGCGAGCGACTCGAGCGCTTGCTGCAGTGGCGGCACGCGTTGACCAAGCTCGACCTGGAGCGCCACGCGCAGTTCGCCGCGCAGCCGCGGCTGCGCATCGCGGTCACCGGCGCGAGCGGATTCCTCGGCACTTCGCTCTGCGCCTTCCTCACGACGGGCGGGCACAGCGTACTGCGCATCGGGCGCGGGCGCGGCAACGATGTGCCGTGGGATCCGGCGCGCGGGCAGCTCGATGCCACGGCGCTGGAGGGCGTGGACGCCGTGATCCACCTCGCGGGGTCGAGCGTGGCCGAGCGCTGGACGGCGGAACATAAGCGCAGCATCCGCGAGAGCCGCGTGCAGTCGACGCGGTTGATCGCGCAGGCAATCGCGAAGCTCACGCGCAAGCCGCGCGTGCTGCTGAGCGGCAGTGCGATCGGCATCTACGGGTCGCGCGCCGACGAGGTCCTGGACGAGTCGTCAACGCTCGGTGACGACTTCCTCGCGGATGTCGGGCGGGAGTGGGAAGCCGAGACGCGCGCGGCGGAGGACGCGGGCGTGCGCGTGGTGCATCTGCGCACGGGCATCGTGCTCAACCCGGCGGGCGGCGCGCTGGCGAAGATGGTGACGCCGTTCCAGGCAGGCGTGGGCGGCAAACTCGGCAGCGGCGCGCAGTGGATGAGCTGGATCAGTCGCGAGGATTGGATCGGCGCGGCGCATCACGCGCTGTTCACCGATGCCGTGCGCGGCGCGGTGAATCTCGTGGGGCCGGAACCGGTGACCGCTGCGACGTTCGCGGCGACGCTGGCCCGTGTGCTCGGGCGGCCGAACCTATTTCCGGTGCCGGCGTTCGCGCTGAAGACGCTGTTCGGAGAGATGGCGGAGGGGACGATCCTTGCGAGCCAGCGCGTGCTGCCCAAGGCGTTGCAATCGAGCGGATTCACGTTCGCGCACCCGTCGCTGGCGACGGCGCTGCGGTTCGAGCTCGGGCTGCTCTAGGCGGGCGCGCTCAGACGCCGCTGCGTCCGATGCGCTGCAGCCACTCCGTGTGTTCCTTCTCGCTCCAGTGCACGACGCCGATGAAGTAGCCATCGGGATCGCGCAGGTAGATCTCGCCGCTCGGGCCGTGGTCGGGGTACCGGATCTCCGTGGGCTCGAGTCCGGCGTACACCAGGCGCTGGCGGTACGGCGGTAGGTCGTCGGCGTACATGTAGAACATGACGCCCTGCTTGTCGATCTCGGGCGGGTGCTCGGCGCGCAGCAGCATCACGGCACCGCCCTGGCAGTGCAGCCGGGCCCAGCCCAGCGGCTCGCAGCGATCTGTATCGATGAGTTCGAAACCGAGGGCCTCGTAGAAGCGGATGGAGCGTGCGAGGTCCATGGCGTGCAGCATGGGCGTGAACCATCCGGCGGTGGCGGCCATCTCGGACTCCGGTACGGGGTTGCCGGATATTGTAACTTTCGCCGATGCCACTCGTGCCCTTCGACACCCTTCCCGACGACTCCCGCTGCTGGGTCTTCGGCGCGCGCGCGCCGATTGACGAGGTGGACGAACCGCGCCTCATGGCGGCGGTGGACCGTTACCTCAAGCAATGGAAGGCGCACGGGACGCCGCTGGTCTGCGGCCGCATCTTCCGCGACGAGCACTTCCTCGTGGTCGCGGTGGACGAGCGCGCGTCGGACGCATCAGGCTGCTCGATCGACGGCCTGTTCCGCACGCTGCAGGAGATCGAGGCGGGGATCGGCACGTCGATGGTGGGCGGCGGCAACGTCTACTTCCGCGCTGCCGGCGAGCTGGTGCATTGCCTGCCGCTGACGGAGTTCGAGCGCCTGGTCGCCGAGGGCGACGTCACCGGTGATACCGTGGTGTTCGATACCACCGTGACGACGCTGGGGGCGTATCGCGAGCGCTTCGAGGGCCCGGCCCGCGAGAGCTGGCACCGCCAGCTGCTGAAGGAGTCTTAGGCCCGGAGCCAGTCGGCCTGCCAGTCCTTGATGGCGGCCTTGATCTCCTTGCCCGACTTGAACTCCCCCTTGAGCGTGCGCTCGATGAGCGCGGGGAGCTCGGCGTCGGAGGCGAAGCGCAGCGCGATAAGCTGGCGCACGGTGAGGGCCTTGCTGCGCGCGAGGAGGTCGCCGCTGAGGATCTCCTTGAGGCGCAAGCGCATCTCGAGACGGATCACCCGGTTCTGGACCGTGAGTGCCATGATGCGCGAGGCGAACACGCCCACGGCGATCGCGGTTGCCCAGACCGCGTGGATGAGGCTCGCCGTGCTCGGGTCACGAAACGCCAGGCTGATGGCGTAGAGCATGTACAGCATCGTGATCGGCGAGGCAAAGAAGTGGAACATCGGCTGCCAGGCGGCGTGGCTCTGGAACGACTGCGGGCGGGAGGACATGGGGATTGGCGGAGGTTGGACTGCGTTCGGCACCGGATGAACGCGGGAACCCAGACAAGAGTTCTGCTCTACATTCTAGTATGCCCAATCCCAAGCTTCCGTCCAGTGAGCTCACGCCCGAGGCGTGGTATCTCGACCGTCGCAGGTTCCTCGCGGCCGCCGGCGTGGCCGGCGCCGGGCTGCTCGGCGCGTCGCGCGTCGCACAGGCCGCTGCGCAGGGCCAGCAAGGCGCTCCGCAGGCCCGCGGCACGCCGTACGGCCTGCAGCCCAACGACACGCCCACGCCGTGGGCGGACGTGACGGGCTACAACAACTTCTACGAGTTCGGGACGGGGAAGGAGGATCCGGCGCGCAACGCCGTGAACTTCGTGCCGCGGCCGTGGACCGTGAAGGTCGATGGGCTCTGCGACAACCCGGGCGACTTCCAGTTGGAAGATTTCCTCAAGCCGTCGCGCGTCGAGGACCGCATCTACCGGATGCGCTGCGTGGAAGCGTGGTCGATGGTAATCCCGTGGCGCGGCATCCCGTTGAAGGACGTGATCGACCGCGCGCGGCCGCGCGCGTCGGCGAAGTTCGTGGAGTTCACGACGCTGATGGACGCGCGGCGCATGCCGGGGCAGCGCTTCCCGATCCTCGACTGGCCGTACGTGGAGGGCCTGCGCCTCGACGAGGCGCGGCACCCGCTGACGCTGCTGGCGACGGGCGTCTATGGCCGCGACCTGCCGAACCAGAACGGCGCCCCGCTGCGCCTCGTGGTGCCGTGGAAGTACGGCTTCAAGGGCATCAAGAGCATCGTGCGCATCCGCTTCACGGAGCGGCAGCC
>Ga0268299_1002938_pt1 | contig 17611 bp, 26 predicted proteins | sample NOBtaG_FD_193484 | JGI IMG/M metagenome (GOLD analysis project Ga0268299, IMG submission 193484) | Activated sludge microbial communities from bioreactor in Nijmegen, Gelderland, Netherland - NOB reactor | ecosystem: Engineered > Bioreactor > Aerobic > Activated sludge | place: Netherlands...
TCGCCTCAGTCCGCAAGTAACAGGCGGGTTGCTTCGCATGCGCCAGGCAGCCTATCGCGATGGGGCGGTTCCCGCCAAACATAAGCTCCTCACCGCGATGGCGATCTCCATCGCGATCCGATGCGAACCCTGCATTCGCGCCTATGTCCGGATGGCGCACGAGAAAGGCAGCACACAAGAAGAACTGATCGAATTCCTTGAGGTGGCCATGACCATGCAAGGTTGTCCCGGCGAGGAATGGGCGCTGAAGGCCTATGCTGCCTATAAGGAATCTATCGGTCCTGAGACGACTTCGGATGCCGCAGGTTGCTGCGATCACCAAACGCCAAGCGATACCGATGAAGAGGAGGCACCATGAAACGACGATTCGCTCCCCTGCTCATGACCTTCACAGCCCTCGTCTTGAGCACGGGACTTTGGATTCCTGCAGCATCCGCGGCCAACATCTTGATCCATATGAAAACATCGCTTGCCGTGGACGATGCACAAATCTGCGCGGTACCAAACGTTGCCTGGGCAGCCGTGAAGGCTGGGCATAAGGTGACGATCCTGGTGGATGCGAGCGCCGTCACGTCGGTGACGAAAGGCTTCGGGTGGTTCAGGATGCTGATCGGGGCTGAATCCACCGCGCTGGATCGAGCTGGCTTGCCGGAGCGAGAACGACAGAGCCTCTCCGAACAGATGGACGTCCCGCTGGAGCAAGTCCCGCACAATTACGGCGAGTACTTCGATTTGCTCAAGAACAAGCTGGGCGTTGAAATCTACGGGAATCAGACCATGATGCTGCTCTACAAGATCGATCCGGCGCGGGTGGCTGCCTCAATCACGCCGATTCCGTTGCCCAGGATGGTCCAGTTGTTCGAGGCGGCGGAGCGGATTGTGGTCTATTGACCGGTAGCCTGGCATGTCGGGTGGGCAGTGGGCTGTACTCGGGTCAGCCGGGTGGATCATCAGTAGCGATTAGATGCGCGTCCGCTTGCTGAAGTAGGTCCACACGTCGATCGTATCGAGCACCAGGGAGAGGGCCATGGAGACCGACAAGACCTGCAAGTAGTGTTTAAACGACGCCTCAGCGGCTGGAATCTGAATCATCAGATATGCCAGCAACGGGACCCATGGAAGGTGGCCAAGCCCAAGGATCTTGGCGAATCCAAATCGCGCATAGAGTCCCATCATGAGCATCGCGCTCGCGAGAAAGTTCATGAGGATGAGCCTGGCGAGGGCTTCCTGCCAGAAGGCGAGACTCGCCATGTTGACGAGCATGAGAAACAGCACCCACAACGATACCCAGAGGGGCTGCTCCGTCAATTCGATGAAAAATCGTAAGGGGCTTCTCATGGACGGGATTTTTTCGACGTGAGCGATCAGCCCTGCGCTGAGGGTCAGTGAAAGGGACGGGCACCCGACCGTGGTGGTAGCGCCGGCCGGATGCCCAAAGGTTCACGGCGTTAGAATGTGATGACCTGATACCCCTGGGACACGAGCTTCTTGAAGCTCGGATGACCGTCGTATTCTCCTGTCAGCTTCACGCCGCAGGCCACGACCTGATCCTTCACCCCAAACGCGCCCGCGCAAAAGTCGCACGCCCCGCTGATTCGATCCTTCACCGCCACGTAGAGCCCGTGAGCCATGTGATCGGGCTTCTCCAGCTCCGGGATCCACTTGGGCCCGGCGCCGTCGAAAATGAGTTGGACGTCGTCATGGGCGTCTTTGAACTCTTTGACGGCTTCCATTGCGTTCACCACACGCCCCAACCCTTCATGCGTGTCTGTGTCGGCTAATACCACGATTGCAACCTTGGGCATACGGCACTCCTTTCATAACGAACAGGTGAAGAGTGAGAGATTTTCTCCGTCTCATCGGCGGACCGGTCGCGGCGCGCTGCCGAAACAGTCTACGCACTCTACTGCGCGGCACACGGAAGTTCTGTGGGCTGGATTACAAGTGCACGAAGAAAGTCGCGACGACAGAATGAAGCACGTGTGAACCGCCTTACAGATCCTCAGTGAGATACTCGATAGGATGCGCGCATGGTAGCGAACTATTTCCCATCCACAAGGAGGTGAACCGTGACCTGTGAACGATGCAACGGACTGATGGTACGGAAGCAGATTTGTGATCTTCAGGGACGGAGCAGCCTGTGCGTGGATGGCTACCGCTGTCTGCTCTGCGGCGACCTGGTCGATGCGCTGATTCTTGAGAACCGAAGGCGGTCCATAGCCTCAGTCGAACCCATTCTGTTCACCAGTCCCCGTATACCGCGACTGGTGCCGGCCTAAGCCGAGAGCGATCTAACCGAAGACCATACACCCTGTTCGAGAGGGAGGCAGCCATGACGCGCCCAGACGACCCAGTGATGGCTTTACGTGTTCAGCTTGGCCAATTCCCCTGTCCGGCTTGTGGAGCCCACGAACTGATGCCAAAACTGCAGTGCGATTACTATCCTGATGGCTGTCTCTGGTTTGTGTGCTGTGGAGGCTGCCAGACGCAGTACCACCTGGACCATCGGACTGTGCCAGACAGGGGACAGCATCGGCGCGGCGCGGTCATCGGGGACGGAGTCACGAGTGATATGAGCGAAACTAAGGGAGGTTCTCATGCGAATCCATGATGTGATGTCTACGGGAGTCGTCATAGGTACACCGATAGAAACAGTGCGGAATGTTGTCGTCAAAATGCTGGGCCGGCATTGCGGGGCCATTCCGATCGTCAGCGCCAATAGGGAACTACTCGGGATCGTGACGCTGCGCGACGTGATGCTGCCGATGTACCCCAACTATGGCGATTACATTCACGACGCCGTGCACAGCCGGGACTTTCTGAAAATGGAGCACAATTATCCCGAGGTGCTGGGGAAGAAGGCCGAGGAGATCATGGTGCGCAACCCGTTGACGGTCTCACCGCAGACGCCCATCCTCGAAGCCGCTTCCTATATGGGGCTCAAGAACTTTCGCCGCCTCCCCGTCGCTGATCATGGAAAGCTCGTCGGTATGGTCAGCATCGGGGACATTCACCGCGGGCTCTTCTTCGCACGCGGAGGATGTGAGGTAGAGTCATGAGCGGACGAATAAATCAAAGTCTCGCCCGATGAGCAGCCGTCGGCTGCTTGTGATGGTGTTCCTACTCAGTATCCCACTCAGGCGCATGCCTATAAAGAAAGGAGGTGACATTATCCGTGTGCCGGAAGAGATTCTGCCGCACTTTAGAATCAACGGTCGCTCGCAAACCGGAGCCGTAATGGCGTTCGTGCACGTTCCCGCGAACATCGGTCTGGGTGGATGTCCTAGTTCCGACCGGCCATGACACCGCCATCGACATCCCAAATAGCCCCGGTCACCCATTGCGCGTTGTCGCTGAGCAGGAAGTCGATGGTTCGAGCGACATCCGCTGCCGTGCCGATCCGGCCGATCGGGTGAAAGCTGTCGAAGGTGGCGAGCGTGGCGTCGATCTGGTGTGGGTCGATGAAGGCCCCATAAATCGGGGTTTTGACCACCGCCGGCGACACCGCGTTGACACGAATCTTGTGGGTGGCCAGTTCGATCGCCATATGCTGCGTAAGCGCGTGCAAGCCAGCCTTCGCCATCGAATAGGCCGACGAAGGGGTTGCCTTGATGGCCTGTTGTGCCCACATCGACCCGATATGCACGATGGAACCTCCGCCATTGGCCGCCATGTTCTTGGCCACGGCTTGCGAAATGAAGAAGAGCGCCCGGTTGAGGTCCAGATACGTATCGTACTCTTCACCTGTATGATCGAGAAACGGCGTCGGCTTGAAATAACCCGCCGCATTCACCAAATACTTAATGTGACGGGCGTGATGGCCAATGAATGCGATCAAGCGCTGCACATCATTCGGCTCATACAGGTTCGCTTGAAAGAATTCCACTGGACCGTACGAGGCCAGTTCGCTCCTCGCCTGGTCGAGTTTGTCCGATCGGTTGCCCACAATCACCGTTGGAATGGTTCGCTCGAGCAACAGCTTCGCCGTGGCAAGACCGATTCCGCTGGACCCTCCGACAATCAATGCTATGGGTTGGTCGACTGGTTGCATCGAATGACCTCCTTCTTGGGTTATGGTAAAAGGGCTCAATATCCCGACGCAGTCTACAAAGATGTGCGGCGTGACGACAGCAGGTACAATCCGGTGTGGTAGGTACGAATCGGTCTATCTTGAAGAGCTCACGCGCGAAAAAAATCTCTCGACAATCGGCTCCGGAGCGGAGCGCCAGAATGGTCGAAACGATCTACGGGTGCAAATGGTCGCTGACGGTCTATCGACTGTTGGCGAACGGGATCAATCGGCCGGGTGAGATGGTGCGCAGCGTCGAGGGGCTGACGGCCAAAGTGCTCAATGAGTGCCTGCGCCGAAACATGGCATTCGGGATCATCGCCCGGACTACCTACAACGAGAGCCCGCCGCGTGTGGAATATGCCGTCACCCCGTTCGGCAGGAAATTCATCCGCATTCTGGATGCGCTCGAGCAGCTGCAAGACGAGATCATCACAGAGGCATGAGCGGTGGGCCGGTGGGGAACGTGGTGCGGCGATTTCAGGATACGGGAAGACTGTTGTGCGGATCCGTATAAGCCCCCGTGCTCAATGCTTCCGTAGTCGCAATTCGTTGAAACGAGGGCAGCTATGGCGTATGGTTCGAAAACGGCAGCGGCGTGTTATACGGACAGGAAGCGGTTCATCCGGTTCTTATGCGGATCGGCCGAAACGTTGTTGGGCGGCGACGAAGAGATGAGCGATGAACGCGACAAGGCGTTCCGCGGATGGGCGAAGCTCCTCAATCCGGACGAGCTTCGCACGAACCTCGTCCGTGCCTCGATCTTCCTTACTGCCTATGAATTTCTGCGACAGGCGCTGATTGAGCATCTTGAAGGCTTCTTTTCTGACGGGTGGGACGTCAATGGGCCGATCCTCGGTGAGGACTACCGCTGCAAGGTGTTGTCACTTCATCAGATGCCGTTCTTTGCGTCGGCGATCTGGTTCCGAAACTCCGGTGCACTCAGCGACGACGACCTCGGCCGACTCCGCGAGATTCGAGAGCATCGGAACTTCGTCGCTCACCACATCCCGGAGATCCTTGGGAGCGTCGAAGCAGAGGTCCGTCCAGACCTGCTACGCGCCATCGCCGACATCGTTCGCAAGATCGACATCTGGTGGATTCGCGAAGTGGAGATTCCCACAAATCCAGACCTCGACTCGACCGCTCCGGACGAGACCGATCTCGATGCGACCTTCTCAATGCGGATGGCGGTGCTCGATTTGCTTCTTCAAGTGGCAGACGGAAACGAGGAGACCCTCAGGCAGTTGTACGAGCAGTTCACGAAACGAGGCGTGGTGCACTAGTACGGATGACGACGCGAGAATCCAAAAGAGGACCCATTGGCGAACGAACTCTCTGAAGTCACTCGCCGAGCAATCGTCGACTTCATCGTCGCGTCTGAAATCGACTGGGCGGGTCGGCTCGGCGAAGACGACTTCTTGGCCCGCCTGTACGACTTGACCTCGATGCCTTCGACCGACCACCGGTTCGAGAACGCGGCGGGTGACATCTGGAAGCATCGGATCATGAATTTCGACTGGACCGCGGATTGGGTTTTCTACGACCCGCGCTTCAACCTGCTTTGGGCATCGGACGACGAGTTCTTGCGCTTCCTCTGCGAGACAGTCCATCCAGTCGTTCGCCCGGATTCCGACGCAGCCCGAGAGCTCGTCGGTGCCTATAACAGGGAGTTGGCTGCAGACGGCTGGTCTCTGGTCGAGGCGAAGCAGATCTCGGGGAAGCCCGTCTACGCGTCGCAGAAGATTGGTCAGCGCACGCAGGTTTTTGAGGAGCCTACAGGCTGGCAGAAAGTTGATCGCCAGCTCCAAGAGGTCCGCCTTCGGATCGACACAGCTGCGTCCGAAGAGCAATACCAGGCCGTCGGCTTGCTCTGCCGCGAGGTCCTTATCTCCGTCGCTCAGGAGGTGTATGACCCCTCCCGCCACCCACATCAGGGCACGGTAGCTCCAAGTGAGACGGACGCGGCGCGAATGCTCGAGGCGTTCTTTTCTGCAGAGCTCGCCGGCAGCTCTAACGAGGAGTCTCGCGCTCACGCAAAGGCCGCTCTGCGCCTCGCGCTGGCATTGCAACACAAGCGAACCGCTGACTTTCGGATGGCAGCACTGTGCGCGGAGGCTACGTCCTCAGTTGTCAACATACTCGCCGTCCTTGCTGGTCGGCGCGGACGCCTACTGTGAATCGACACCGGCGCGTCGCCGCCCAACACGCCGCTGAAGCTGACGGCCGCGGGCTTCAGTCGCGCGGATACCCGCGCTCGACACGGCCATGGTAGGGTCACGCGCGGCCGCAGATTAGCGGCCATCCGTTTGGCCCACCCAAGGGAGAATAGGACATGAAATTAGGAACAGTCGCTCTCACTCTCGGCCTCGCCATGGTGACCTTTGTGACGCCGAGGCTTTTGCCGGCCGAGCTGTTGGCCCCGATCCCCAGCCTCAACATGTCCCCGGACCTTCAGCAACTGTTCCAGGCAGAGATGAGGGAGCTTCTGCTTGGCACGCAGCACATTGCGGGGGCTCTACCGATCGCGAATTGGGACGGCATCGCCGACTCCGCCATGGCCATGCGAAACAGCTACGTCCTTGAACAGAAACTCACGACGACCCAGAGGCACGACCTCGAACAGCTACCCGAACAATTCAAGGCCTTCGACGAAGCGTTTCATCTCAGAGCCGAGAAGCTAGTGCACGCGGCCAAGGCTAAGGATGCCGAGGCCGTCTCGTTTCACTTCTCCCGGCTGCTGGATACCTGCGTCGCCTGTCATTCGACCTATGCCAAGACGAAGTTTCCGAACTTTCGATCGGAGGGACGAGCTGAACACCGTCACTAGAGCTTCGGGCGGGCGCAAAGCTATCGGGCTCAAGTCTTGTCTAGTGCATGGCGCTGAGATCGATCCAGCGGCGCGTGGATCACGTCACTGCCGGACCTAGCCTCTTCCAGAATGACCATGCCAGCGGCGGTTTCTCGACGTTCTGGCGCCTGTCGTCTTCCGCGTTCACTTGCGGCGACACGCCCGATCGTTCGGCCGTGCGACTCCATTGCACACACACATCCGCCTACGGCCGTTTGATCCCCAGCGCCTTGATGCGTGACGCGAGCGTCGTCGGTTTCATGCCTAGCAATGCCGCCGCGCCATCTGCGCCGAAGATCTTCCCCTTGGTCAATCCGAGCGCATGGACGATACTCTCCCGTTCCTGGCGTCTCAACTCATCCCTGGTCGCCGGCCTTGGCGATTCCGGCGTTGGGTGAGAGACGGCGATCGGCATCGACCGCTGAGATGGTTGGAGCTGGATGTGCAATGGCCCGCCCTGGGCGAGAATCACCGCGCGTTCCACCACGTTCTGAAGTTCGCGGACGTTGCCCGGCCAATCGTGGCCGACCAAGAGGCTTGAGACGGCCGGCGTCAAGCGCGGCGTCCGCCGATTCAGCCGTTGGGCGCTCCTGGCGATGAAATGCCGCGCCAGCGCGGGAATGTCTTCGCGCCGCTCCCGTAGCGGGGGAATGTGGATCGGGAACACGCTGAGGCGGTAGAACAGATCTTCCCGGAAGCGGCCGGCCTCCACCTCGCGCTTCAAGTCCCGATTTGTCGCGGCGACGATCCGCACGTCCACCTTGCGTGTCCTGGTTTCCCCGACGCGCTCGAATTCGCCTTCTTGCAGCACGCGCAGTAATTTGGCTTGCATCGGCAGCGGCACTTCTCCGATTTCGTCGAGGAACAGCGTGCCGCGGTCCGCCAGCTCGAAGCGGCCGGGCCGGTCGGACAGGGCGCCGGTGAAGGCGCCTTTCGCGTGGCCGAAGAATTCGCTTTCGAACAGCGCGTCCGGTACGGCGCTGCAATTCACTTTGATCATAGCCCGGCTTTTGCGCGGACTCCGGTCATGGATGGCGCGGGCCACCAACTCCTTGCCTGTGCCGCTCTCTCCGGTGATCAGGACCGCCGCGTCGGTCGGGGCCACGAGCTGCACCTGTCGCAGCACGTGCTGGAGCGCCTGACTCTCTCCGACGAATTCTCCCATGCCGAGCGCCGCCGTGACTTCCTCGCGGAGATACAGATTTTCTTCCTCCAGGCGGGCGCGGAGGAGGTCGATCTCCTCGCGAGCGCGGGCGTTCGCAATGCTCACCGCGGCGTAGTCGGCAAACACCCGCAGCCATTCGAACGCCTCCGCATCCAACCGACCGCGATCGAAGAGGGCCAAGACTCCAAGCATCTCTCCATGAAAGATCAACGGCTGGGCCGCAAATGTCTGAATGCCCTCGCGCGCAAACCAGGCAGAGTCGGCGATCCATTCTTCATCGCCCCGGACGCCGGCGAGCCAGAGCGCTTCTCCGTTCAAGGCGACACGACCGATCTTACGCTCACCGATCGGGCAGCGGTGAAAGCTGCCGTCGATGCGGCTGTAATCGACGTGTGTGTCCTGCGGCACGCCGGCGCTGGCGACGAGGTGCAGAGCCTTCGCGCTGTCCGCAGGGTCTTCTTCTCCCCGGCACACAGGGCAGGATTGGTTGGGGATCGTCAGCCAGATACGGGTCAGGACGGTGTTCGGGCATTGCGCGATGCCCTCGGTGATCGTTCGCAGGACCTCTTGCAGCGTGCCTTGCCGAGCCGTGACCACCATGACCTGCGGGAGCTGATGTGGATTCATGCGGGGCATGCTACGAAATATCGTCCGCAATTTCAACGGGAAGTCGTAAGTCACGAATATTCGTAGTGTTTGGGATGAGATGAAGTCCTAAACAGTATTTATTTTTCAACTACTTGGAGATTCTTGGCTACATGGCACGGCATCTGCTCAGGCAGGTGCGCAATCGCGTATTCGGCGCGGGTCACCCTAACAACTCAAGGAGACAACATGAATCGCATTGCACAACTCGACCCCCAGGCCGCAACGGGTCAGACGAAAACCCTCTTCGATGGCGTGCAGGGAAAACTCGGCGTCGTCCCAAACCTGATTCGCGTACTGGGCAACGCCCCCGCTGCGCTTAAGGGGTATCTCACGTTCAGTGCCGCGCTCGCGGATGGACAGTTCAACCCGAAGGTTCGCGAGCAGATTGCTCTCACGGTCGCCCAGACCAACCAATGCGCCTACTGCCTCAGCGCGCACTCGTTCATTGGCGGCAAATTGGGGCTGACCCAGCAGGATCTCGCCGAAGCTCGCCAGGCCCATGCGACCGATCCGCGCACGGAGGCCATCCTCAAGCTGGCACAGAGCATTGTGACGCAGCGGGGTGAGTTGGGGGCGGCAGGCCTCGAGGATGCGCGCCGTGCGGGGCTGACCGACGGAGACATCGTCGAGACGGTGGCGCATGTCGCGCTGAACACCTTCAGTAACTACATCAATCACATCGCTGGGACGGTCATTGACTTTCCTGAGGTCACGCTTGCGCAAGAGTGCGGCACGTCTTCGTGCGGCTGCCGGTAGGCGGGGAGGGGCTGCGTCGGTTCACAAGACTCTCGTCATCAATTCAGGAGAAAGGGTGCCATCATGAAGATCATCATTCGATCAATCGTTGCCTCGCTGGCAATCGTGACCCTCAGCCACCCGATCATCTCATCGGCGGAGGCACAGGAGCAGAAACCGACGGTGTCGCATTATGCCGGACCGCGAGAGGATGCGCCGATTCCCCGGCCTGGGTTACGACCCAAGAAAGGCCGGGTAGCGGTGGTCGTGACGGATCCGCAGAACGACTTTCTGAGCTCGAAGGGCGTGGCTTGGGGTGTGGTCGGACAGAGCGTGCAGGAAAACCATACGGTCGAACATATCGAAGACCTGTTCAAGGCCGCCAATTCCGCTGGTGTGCCGGTCTTCGTCAGCCCGCACTATTACTATCCGCACGACCACCAGTGGAAATTCGGCGGTGCGCTCGAAGCCCTGATGCACAAGATCGGCATGTTCGACCGCAAGGGGGCGTTGACCCAGGAGGGGTTTGCCGGGTCGGGTGCCGATTGGCTCGACCGCTACAAACCCTATATCGAAGATGGCCGGACAGTCGTGACCAGCCCGCACAAGGTGTTCGGTCCCGAGTCGAACGATCTCATCTTGCAACTTCGCAAGGCCGACATCACCCAGGTCATCCTCGCCGGGATGTCCGCCAATCTCTGCACGGAATCGCACCTGCGCGAACTGCTCGAGCAGGGTTTCGAGGTGGTCGTGGTGACGGATGCGACGGCGGCCGCCAAGCTGCCGGGGTTCGATGGTTATGAGGCGGCGTTTGTGAACTTCCGTTTGATAGCGAGCGATGTGTGGAGCACGGCCCAGACGGTACAGACGCTTTCGACGATTCAGTAGCGAAAGTAGAGCGATGGAACGAACCGATCAGGACACAGGAGGAACTATGAAAACAGCGATTGTCATTTTGTCTGATCCCAAGGCCGGCGCGGAAGAAGCCTTGGGACGAGTGTTCAATGCCCTCGCCCTGGCTGCTGAATCCAAGCAACAGGGCGACGAGGTCGCCGTGGTGTTCAACGGCCCGGGGACGCGATGGCCGGCGGAGCTGACCAAATTGACGCATCCCGCCCACGCGCTCTATCAATCCGTGCGCGATGTGGTTCAGGGCGCATCCTGCGCCTGTGCCGAGGTCTTCGGGGCAACGGACGGCGTGCGGTCCTGTGGCGTCAAGACCGTGAACGATAACGCCGTATCTGGCACTGCCGGCCTCTTGAGCCTCCGGCGATACCTGGCCGACGGATGGCATGTGGTGGTGTTCTAAGAGAGATGGTGTGGACACCGGCGTGCAACGCTGTTGGGTTGCGCGCCGGTTGAACGGAGGACGACACGATGGCGACGAAATACTTAGATCTGGCGCTGACGGAGTCCGTGCGCCGAGCGCAGAAGCACTATTACGGCCATGCCGCGGAAATCGTCGATCCGCCTGACCGTGATCCGCTCGGTGAGGCGGAGGTCGAGTTCATCACGACTCGAGACAGCTTCTACCTGGGCACGGTCAGCGAAAGCGGATGGCCGTACGTTCAACATCGCGGCGGGTCTGCGGGCTTCCTGCGGGTGCTGAGCCCATCCAGGCTGGCGTTTGCGGATTTCAGGGGCAATCGCCAACTGCTGAGCACGGGCAACCTTCTGGTGAACGATCGCGTGGCGCTGTTTCTGATGGACTACGCGAACCGGACGCGACTGAAGTTGTTCGGCCATGCCCGGGTCGAAGATGCACGAACCCAACCGGAACTCGTGGCGCAGTGGTCTGCTCCCGACATACACGCGAAGGTGGAACGGATCGTGTTTATCGATGTGGTGTCATTCGATTGGAACTGCCCGAAGTACATCACGCCACGTTATGTCTTCGATGAGGTGGAGGAGGTTGTGGGACCGTTGAAATCCCGCATCGCCGAGTTGGAAGGGCAACTCCGGTCATTTCAGCATTCGACGGAGATGGGACGCCTGTCGGTGTGATCGTCATAGCCATTCGCGAAGGAGGAACGGAAATGGGAACTCGGCATCAACTACGAAATCCCCTGATGTTTTTTAGCGAGCTCCTGCGTCAACCGAGAGGCGTGGCCGTGTGGGTGTTCGCCTTGATGGTGGTCAATCTGGCCGGCATGGTGTTTTGGAGCGAGCCGTTGGCTCTGGCCATTGTGGCGGTCTTCCTGCTCTCAGCCATGTTGATGATGGGGCTGTACGCGGTATACGGGTTCGAGCGCATTCTCGGCTTGGGCCATGTCTTGTGGATTCCCTTGTTGGTCGTGCTGTTGATGCACCTGCCGCAGGCCGCCGGCGCATTCGCCGGCTATCTCATCGTGCTGGTTCTCTGTATCGGCATTTCGTTGCTGTTCGATGTTCGCGACGTGTGGAACTACGTGTCAACCAAACGGGCGCGGCACTGAGTCGATGGGTGCCGCGCCTACAGAAAGGAGCGTAACCGCCATGACGACATCTCAGCGTTCACTGTCGACGCCGCAGGCACCGATCTTGGGCCATCGTGTCTTCGGACAAGGCCGCGAAAAAGTTCTGCTGCTGCATCATTGGATGGGAGACGCTTCCAGTTACGATCCGCTGATGCCGTACCTCGATCCACGCACCTACACGTATGTGTTCGCAGACCTACGCGGTTATGGCATGTCCCGGCACCTCACGGGAGCGTACTCCGTGGAAGAGGTATCGGCCGATGCCTTGCGGTTAGCCGACAGCCTCGGGTGGGAACGATTCCATGTCGTCGGCCACTCGATGACAGGCATGGTCGCGCAGCGTCTGGCGGTCGATGACTGGGTCTCAGGTGCGAAGCGACTGAAAAGCGTGGTCGCCATCACGCCGGTGTCGGCCGACGGGTATCCCGCCGACGACGGGACGAAGCAATTCCTGTGGGACTTGATCCACCAGCAAGCCCTCTCGGAGCAGGGCTTCTCGATGTTGACGGGGCAGCGGCTCTCGGCTCTCTGGGCGCGCGAGCAAACGACCCGGCACTTCCAGACCTCTACGGCGGAGGCGCTCAAGGGGTACTACCGCATGTGGCTGGAAACCGATTTTTCTGAGGATGTCCGTCGGACCACGGTCGAGACGCCGATCCTCGTGATCGGTGGACGGCAGGATCTTCCCGGTTTCCAGGAAGACCATCTGAGACGGACTCTTGGGACCTGGTTCCAGAACGCGGCGTTCACCTTCATCACGGATAGCGGCCACTTTCCGATGGTTGAGACCCCGGTCTACTTGGCCAGCCCCATCGAGCGATTTCTCGATTCTCACCAGACTTCCAACGAGAACGCACCGGCATCCGAGGAGAGTCGCGCGGAACTCCTCGCCTGTCACGATCCGTCATGAACCGCTACGGTCGAGGGATTTCGTGGACACTCCCCTTCCGTGTTCCAGGCAAGGCAGGACGGACCTGATTGCCTGTCGGGAATCACCCGCGGCTGGGCCGGCTCGCCGTTCCCAGCCGCTCGTGACGGCATCGGCCACGCGCCATTCATTCTTCCAACTGTAAGCTGCCTCACAGCGACGTAAGCGCGAGCCCGGTACCATGTGAGTGTCTCATGATGAGACCCCGGGCACTTCGCGCCCTCTGTGAAACAGGGGATTACCGACGATCATGTCGTGAGATCCTGAGTCGTTCGTCTGTGCTCGGAAGGCTGTGTCCCAACTTACAACCGTTCCCTAAGGAGGTTCCAATGAACGCCAATACGAAGAAACATGCCGTCATCCATTCCGCCTTGTTGGTTGCGTTGAGTTTTGCCGGCGCCCAGGCGGCGAGCGCCGCACCGAAGATGGCTGAATTGCCGGCGGGATGGGAGGCCTGCGGAGGCGTGGCCAAGGCGGGGATGAACGATTGCGCGGTGAAGACCAGCCTCCATTCCTGCGTGGGTATGTCGAAGACCGACAATGAGGCCGATTCGTATGTGTTTCTGCCGAAAGGCTTGTGCGCCAAAGTCGCCAAAGGAACGGTTCTGCCTATCACGAAGGACGACCTGGCGAAGATGAAAGAAATGATGATGAAGAAAATGTAGGACGGCCAGCCATGTCTGTTCAACATTCCACCCCGATCCCGGCACTGGCCGGGATCGGATTGCGATCCCATCATTTTCGCGAAATCCTCGACGCGCCGCCTTCGGTCGCCTGGATGGAGACCCATCCGGAGAATTACTTCGGCGAGGGCGGCGCCACGCTCCGTATCCTAGAGCGGATCAGGGGCCGGTACCCCTTGAGTTTTCACGGGGTCGGATTGTCGCTCGGCTCTACCGATCCACTTGATCGCGTTCATCTCCGGAAACTGAAAACGCTGGTCGATCGTTTCGACCCGGCATTGGTGTCGGAACATCTTTCGTGGAGTTCCGTCGGCGGTCGTTTCCTCAATGAGCTGCTCCCGTTGCCCTCGACCGAGGAAAGCCTCAAACATGTCTGTTCACGGATCGACGAAATCCAGACGGTTTTGCAACGGCCCCTCCTTGTCGAAAATATCACCCGGTATCTGACGTGGCGCGAGTCCACGATCCCGGAAGGGGCGTTTATGGCCAAGGTCGCGCGAAGCACAGGGTGCGGAATTCTGCTCGATCTCAACAACGTCTATGTCAATGCCGTCAACTTTCACCTAGACCCGTTTGATTTTCTGGATGCGATTCCGGTTGAAGCAGTGCAGGAAATCCACCTGGCAGGCTTCCATCGTTTCGGGAGCATGCTGATCGATACCCATGGCGAGGCGATCTGTCCGGAAGTCTGGGGCCTGTACCAATGGGCAGTTCACCATATTGGGCCACGCCCGACGCTCATTGAATGGGATACTAATATGCCGCCGCTGTCGGTATTGGTGGAGCAGGCCGCGCAGGCTGATGCCATTCTTGGAGGCTGCCATGCCGAAGTTGTGTGACATCCAACAGGCCTTCGCCGAGGCCATTGTCGAAGGGACATGCCAGACGGCCACGGCAGCGATGGCAGCGGATGGATCGGCGCTGCGAAGCCTGGCGCTCTACCGCCGATTGATTCGCAACAACTTTGTGCAGGTGCTGCGGATTACCTATCCCGCGTTGCATCGGCTGGTCGACGACAACTACTTCGGTGTATTGGCGCGCGGGTACATCAAGAAATATCCCTCGACCAGCGGCGATCTGTTTCTGTATGGACGCCATCTCCCGGCCTGGCTGCAACGCATCGAGGCGTCCCCGCTCCTTGTTGAACTGGCCAGGCTCGAATGGGCCTGTCACGAGGTCTATCAGGCGGCGGATTCGGTGCCGTTTCCGCCGGACCGGTTTCAGGCCATGGCCTCGGCGGATCCCTCGCGCGTTACCATCCAATTCCATCAGACGGTGCGGTTTCTGGCCTGTTCTCTCCCAGTCCATCGCGTCTGGCAGGCGCTCCAGCCGGATGCCACGCCGGACGTGGCCATCAGCCTGCCACTCCCGGAGGAACAGACCGGCCTCATCGTGGTCCGAAGCTGCGGCGCGGTGCAGGTCATACCGCTGGCCTGGCTGGAGTACCGCTTGCTGGAGGCCCTCTCACAGGGAGCCAGCGTGGCGTCGATTGAGCAACAGGTGCGAGAAGCTGAAGCCGGTGTCGATTTCACCCGGTTGATGACGACCCTGCTGCAGGCGCAGGTCATAGCCGGAATCTCCCTGAAGGAGGGCGTATGACGCAGCCAGCTGGTTTGCTGACACGTGCCGTTAATCGCGCCGTTCCTGTGTATCTCTGGCTGATCCACGGGCTGGAAGCGCTGACTCCCTTGTTCGATCTCTCCGTGCGGCTGTACCTCGCGAACATCTTTTGGAAAGGCGGGATGGTGAAACTGTCCAACTGGATGTCCACGGTGATGCTGTTCACCATGGTCTACGATGTGCCGGTTCTGCCGCCGGAGATCGCGGCCTATCTGTCGACGGCCGTTGAACTCGGCGGCTCATTTCTGCTGGCGATCGGTCTGGCCGGTCGTTGGGCGGCCCTCTCGCTCTTCGGCCTCAATATCGTTGCCGTGCTCTCCTACGGACAACTGTCCGAAGCCGCGACCCAAGAGGCATTTTATTGGGGTATCCTTTTCCTGTATTTTGTGTTGCACGGACCGGGGTTGATCTCGATGGACGCCTTGTTGGATCGCGTCTATCGGCGAAGGCAGGCCATGAGTCGTGCCTGTGAGCCGGTCTACACACAGCCTGTCTCTCACAGTGCCTGACGAGGACATGCCGGCACTCATGACATTTCGGCTTGCAGACTTGTGCTTCAACGCAGCCAAAGAGGTCAGACTGATTGATGCGAGAACCGTGACCGAACCGGTGGACACATGAGCTCACCCGATCAAGAGAAGTCCGTTCATTCGAATCGAGAAACACCAGAAGAGGAACATGTTGGCCGGCGGACATGGCTGACTAGCGCAGTGTCGGCAATGGGCCTTACGGCCGCTGGCTTGATCGTCCCGTCACTTCTGCCGGCCGCAGAACAGCACCACAGCGATCCCACACGAGTCCCAGGCCGCATTCCCAGTCCTTATGGCACTCGCGCACCGGGAGAAACCGCCCAGCGCCTGACAACCGCGACCCATTCACTGACGCCTCATCAAGTCCTGCACGGCATCATCACGCCGTCGGCCTTGCACTTCGAATGCCATCATAATGGTGTGCCGACGATCGACCCCGACCAGCATCGGCTGCTGATTCATGGTCTGGTCGAACGGCCGCTGACATTCTCCATGAACGAGATGATGCGGTTCCCTTCCGTCACCCGGACGCTGTTCATCGAATGCTCCGGCAATTCGGGAAAAGAATGGAGCGGCCCGACGGGCAAGACGGTCCAGGAGACGCATGGGTTGATGAGCACGAGCGAATGGACCGGCGTGCCGCTCGCGATGGTCTTGGCGGAGGCAGGCATCAGAAGTGAGACTGCTTGGGTATTGGCCGAGGGCAGCGATGCCGCGGCCATGACACGTAGCCTGCCGCTTAAGGATGTCATCAAAGACGTGCTGCTGTGTTATGCCCAGAACGGCGAGAGGCTCAGACCCGAACAGGGCCATCCGCTCCGGCTGGTGATCCCCGGCTGGGAGGGCAACGCCTGCATCAAATGGCTGCGGCGGTTGAAGCTCGGCACCGTTCATGACACGCGAAGAAACGTCTCGCTATACCGACCTGATGCCGGACGGCACGGCCAGACAGTTTACCTTCGTCATGGAGGCCAAGTCGGTGATTACGAGTCCCTCCGGCGGCCAGCGGATCGAGCCGGGCTTCGTTGAGATTCGCGGCCTCGCGTGGAGTGGTCGCGGCAAGATTGCCACGGTCGAGGTCAGCACGGACGGGGGCGGGAGCTGGAAGCCGGCGCAACTTCAGGTGCCGATCCTGCCCATGTGCCACACTCGTTTTCGGTTCGGATGGTGGTGGAAGGGAGACGACGTGCTGCTCCAGAGCCGCTGCGCCGATGAGACCGGATACGTTCAACCGACCAGAGCCGCGCTGGTGGCCGCGCGCGGCGCCCACTCGTCCTACCACTACAACGCCATTCAGACGTGGAAGATTGCTCGTGACGGGCAGGTGACGAATGTACACATATAACGCAGCGCTGGCCGTCGTCAGCATGACGCTGTTCGGCGGCGGGGTGGGCTTCGCCGAGGAGTCGGCATCGTACGGTTTCGGAAGACCGGCGACAGTGGTCGAGGTTCAAGCCTGGGACATCGACATCGGTCCGACCGGTTCGGGGCTGCCGCCTGGTCGAGGGACCGTGCCACAGGGGGCGATCACCTATGCCGGCAAGTGTGCATCCTGCCACGGCGCCACCGGGATTGAAGGGCTACAGACGCAACTTATCGGTGGTCAGGGTTCGTTGGCCACCGATCATCCGGTCAAAACCATCGGCAGCTTCTGGCCCTACGCGACCACTCTGTACGACTACATTCGTCGCGCCATGCCGTGGAACGCTCCGCAATCGCTCACGCCGGACGAGGTCTATGCCGTCGTCGCCTGGCTGTTGCATCAGAACGGCATCATTCCCGCCGACATGATTATCGATGCGCAGACGCTTCCCGCTGTGAAGATCCCGAATCGAGGAGGGTTTGTCTCCGACCCGCGTCCGGATGTCCCGTCTCGTTGATGGCCCGAGGCTCCACCTGGTTGTTGCCCCTCGTTATTCCAACCTT
>Ga0268299_1002939_pt1 | contig 17611 bp, 4 predicted proteins | sample NOBtaG_FD_193484 | JGI IMG/M metagenome (GOLD analysis project Ga0268299, IMG submission 193484) | Activated sludge microbial communities from bioreactor in Nijmegen, Gelderland, Netherland - NOB reactor | ecosystem: Engineered > Bioreactor > Aerobic > Activated sludge | place: Netherlands...
GAGCATGAAAAAACCGGGCTGCTGTTTGAATTCGAGAGTGTTCCCGACCTGCGCCGCCAGATTGCCCGCCTGCTGCACGAACCCAACCTGCTCGATCAATTTCGCGCGCATCTGCCCACCGTGAAGTCGATTGACGAAGAAATGTTAGAGATTGTTGGACACTATGAGCAGTTGGTGAAGCAGAATTAGGCGTTAGCTTTAAAAAAATAATGAGTAGAAAGTGATGAGTAAAAACACGAAAAATTTCTCATCGCTCATGACTTTCAACTCATCGCTTGCTTTTTGCTGACTGTTAAACAGCTATGTCGCTTTCACACCAGCAACATCCCCACTCCACTCCTCCAGCACGTTAAACAGTGCGTCCTGGGTGTGCAGCAGCGTAAACGTGTGATCCGACCCCTTGATAATTTCCATCTGAAGTTTGCCAGAATCCCGCATGGCGCGCAGGTCTTGCCCGACGAGAAGCTGCATACGTTCCATGCCTGTGCTGCTTTCGGCATAGATCAATAATACACGGGCGTTGCGCGCCGCCAGTGATTCCAGCCCTTTGATGAACACATCGCGTAAGGCATCAACGACCTGTTGGCTTTTGACGACCTTGTTTTTGTAGCGGAAAAAGATATTTGTAACCTTGTTCCAGATAATATTGCGGAACACGTTGCGCGCGATACTGACGTAATCGGCTTTACCCGTGAGCAATTTTTTCCAGCGGGACATATCCGACAGCGCCGTCTTGCCATAATAATTCTCATAGTAGCGGCTGACCTTGCGTTTATAGTCGTAGACATCCCACTGCTGATCGCCGCTTTCCAGATTGAGCAAGCCGATGCCGATCACGCGCGTATCTTCGAGCGATGTCCAGAAGGAGTTGACCGCCCCCGCGCAGTGACCGATCAGCAAAAAGCGATCAATGCCGTGTGTTTGCTGAAGATAATCCATCGCCTGCCGGGTGTCATCGACGTTGCTTTTTTCGAATGGCAAATTATCGGGACGCACTTTGCTGTCGCCGATGCCGGAAAGGTCGAAGCGCATCACCGTAAAGCCCATTTTTGCCATCTGCCGCGCCAGCTTAACGTAAATGCGATTCGGGCCGATGCGGTGAATCAAGCCCGCGTTGAGCAGAAGCACTGCCGTTTGGTTAGATGCTTCAGGTTCGGTGACGATACCGATGAGGGACTCATATTTACCAAATAACAGCGCTTCTTCTTTCATGATGTGGTTATCCAGTTCATAATGGCTTGCAAGACTTGCTGTGGAACGAGGGCTTTGTCCGGGTCTTCCGTCCAAATTCGCGGGCCTTCGACGAGTTGATATTGCGATTTCGCCCCCAGGCTTTCCAAATGGGATTGAAATTTGGCTGTCTGTGGCAGTGCTTCGCTTTCAATCACCAATATATTTTGCGATGGTTTTTGGCGCAAAGCAAGCAGATCAATCTGCCGAAGCTCATTAAACAATAGTTCGGTTACGGCGAAGCCCAGCAGTTCGGTGCGCTTTTGGTGTTCGGCTTCTGCGGCGGGCTTGGTGAGGAAATAACGCAGCCGTTCCTCGTGCCGCTCGATCAGTTCTTTGACGAATTCGTTTCCATTAACCAGCGGCTCCCAGGCGACCAAACGCGGAGTATCGCCGCGCTGTGCGCCGACCAGCGCTGCCAGAGTCGCACCCAGCCGCATACCGATCAGCGAAACTTTGCTGACCCCGCTGCGCCGCTTGAGTTCGGCAATCGCTGTCGAAATATCCGCCTGCCAGCGTGTGATGCTGACTTCGCTGTCCTCACCTGCCGAGTCGCCGGATGCGTAGTAATCAAAACGCATCACTGGAAACCCTGCCCTGGCAAGTCGAACCGCCAATTGACGATTGGCCCGGTGCGCGCGGATGTAATCTTGCCCCATCGACGCGCATAACAGGACTGCTGTATCGCGATCCTGACCGGGCTGAGGGGCATGATACAAGCCAAATAATGACTGATCTTCCCCAAAATAAAACGGTTTCATGTCCTCGGTGGACATACGTTTCCCCCTGTTGCGAGCTTTTGGCTGTTAGCGATTAGCTCTTAGCCATTAGCGTTTAGCTGTAGCTCTGGTCAAATGATGAGATGTTTCTGTAGGGAGCAGCGCCCCACAGGGGTTTCCTTCGGTCACACTGCGCCCCTACACATTATCGAAAGTATCGACGTTGTAGAATAGATGCAATCTGTCCCTGAAATTAGGCGACTCAGCGAGTCACTCCCCACACATCCTGCTTTGCAAAAAAGCTAAAAGCTAATCGCTGCGTCATTAATCAAAAAGCATTGGCTTTGTAAGGGTATGATATATCATGTCCCTATTTCTGATCCGATGATACCGCACGTTTGAGTGCCTGGAACAATTTTCGCCCAAAACCGCCAACTGCATCTTGCTTCGGCGCTTCCGCTGCGGTTTTCTCAGCGTCCGCCGGGATGTCCTGCTCGTCATACTGCGCGGCAAGCTGACCGAGCGTGGCGAAACGCAGCATCGCCGGGTGTCCACGCACGCCCGTTTCTTTTTCCAGCCGCGTAATCACCTGCACCGCTTGCAGCGAGTGACCGCCCAGGTCAAAGAAATTGTCGTAGACGCTGATCTGATCCATGCCCAGAATTTCCTGCCAGACGCGGTTGATGATTTCCTCAGTCGGTGTCATCGCCTGCGTCATTTGCGGCAGTTCGCGCTTTACGGGTTCTGGCGCGGGCAGCCCTCGGCGGTTGATTTTGCCGTTGGGCGTCAGCGGCAGCGCGTCGAGCATGACAATCGCGGGCGGGATCATGTACGGCGGCAGGCGATCCCGCAGATAATCGCGCAGTTCGTTGGGCGTCGGCACAGGCTGGCCTTCCGACACGTAATAGGCCGCCAACATTTTGTCGCCGGGTTTATCCTCGCGCGCCACCACTACCGACTGGCGAACATTCGGATGCTGGTCGAGCGCAGCTTCAATTTCGCCAAGTTCGATGCGGAAGCCGCGAATTTTGACCTGAAAATCCATGCGTCCCTGATATTCAATATTGCCATCCGGCCAATAACGCCCCAGGTCGCCCGTTTTATACATGCGTCCGCCGGGGGTGAAGGGATCGGATACGAAAGCGTCGGCGGTGCGCTTCGGGTCGAGCAGATAACCGCGTCCCACGCCGATGCCGCCTACGCACAACTGCCCCGCTACGCCAATCGGTACAGGCTGCATGTGCCGATCCAACACGTACATGCGCATATTGGCGACGGGACGGCCTACGGGCATATTGATGACATGCTCCCCTGGCGGTTCGTAAACCGGATAATGCGTGATGTCGTCCGAGCATTCCGTCGGGCCATAGGCGTTCAGCAGCGGAATATTTGGATAATAAGCGAACCACTGGCGGCAGAGTTCCGGCGGCAGCGCTTCGCCTGTCGGGATCAGCCACGTCAGTGACGACAGATCATACTGTTCCGCGCCGCGCATCTCGACTTCGAGCATCATGGCGCGGATCATTGACGGCACAAGTTCGAGAATCGTGATCTGGTCACGGGCGACGACGTTCATGATCTGCGAGGGGTCGTGGGTCACGTCGTCATTGTAGATATGCACTTCCGCACCGATCACCATCGCGATAAAAAACTGCCAGACGGAAATATCGAAACATTGCGAGGCCGTCTGCGCGATTTTATCGGTATCGACCAGATTCAGATCGGCGATTTTGGCATACATATGGTTAATCATGCCCTTCTGCTCGACCATCGCGCCTTTGGGCAGCCCGGTTGAGCCGGAGGTGTAGATCACGTAAGCCAGATCATCCGGCCCGCAGCGCAGCGGCAGATTGTCGTCGGGGCGCTGCTCTTGCAAAGCCTTTTCGAGATTCAGCACGGTTGGGCGTTTGTCGGCGGGCAGCAGTTCCAGCGCTTCATTGATGGCGGCCTCAAATTTTGTCGCCACCAGCACCAGCGGCGTTTCGCTCTGACCGAGGACTTGGGCGAGGCGCTGCGGCGGGTGTTCCGGGTCGAGCGGCAGATAGGCACCGCCCGCTTTGAACGTGCCGATCATCGACATGAGCAGGTTGCTGCCGCGATTATCCAGCAGCGCGACCACCACATCTTTGCCGACCTTCTGCTCCACCAGCACCCGCGCCAGCCTATTCGTGCGCTTGTTCAGTTGGTCATAGGTGAAGCGCTCATTTTCGAAAATAACGGCGGTGCGTTCCGGTGTTTTGGCGACCTGTGCCTCAAAAAGTTCCTGATAGCAGCGATCTACCGGGAAATCGGCGTTGGTGTTGTTCCACGCGATGAGAAGCTGCTGGCGTTCCGGCGTGGTTAACATGGGCAGCGCGGAGACAGCTTCGTCGGGATTGGCGGCGATGCTTTCCAGCAGCGTGAAGAAATGCCCCAACATGCGCGAGATCGTTTCTTCTTTGAACAAATCGGTGCGATATTCCAGAATGCCGGACAGCGTATGCCCCGCATCCCACATTTGCAGCGTCACGTCATAGCCGAGCGTCGTGCTGTTGTAGAGTTCCATGCGCTCGACGGTCAGATCGCCCAGTTTGAGCGCCTGAATCGGGTCTTCCTGATAGATGAACATCGTCTGGAAAACCGGCATATGGCTGGGGTCACGCTCAAGCTGGATCACGCGCATGACGTTATCAAATGGCAAATCCTGATTTTCATATGCGCCCAGCGCCGAGTCTCGCACCTGTTTGAGCAGCTTGCGGAACGATGGGCTGCCGGAAAAATCGGAGCGGAAGGCAATCGGGTTGATGAACACGCCGAGCATATTTTCGACTTCGGCGCGGTTGCGGTTGGCAATGACTGAGCCGACGATGATGTCGTCCTCGTCGGTATAGCGGTAGAGAAGCGTCTGAAAAGCCGACAGCAGCAGCATGAACATCGTCGCTTTTTCCTGCCGCGCCAGCGCTTTGATCGACATTGCCAGTTCGGGAGGCAGCGAGAACGGGATATAACTCCCTGTAAACGCGGGCATCGACGTGCGCGGATAATCGGCTGGCAGCTTCAGAATCGGCAATTTGCCCGCCAATTTTTCTTTCCAGTAATTTAACTGCGGCTCAAGTGCTTCTTCGCTGAAATACTGGCGCTGCCACACCGCGAAATCGGCATATTGCAGCGTCGGCGCGGGCGCAATCGAGTCGCTGCCGCCCGAAAATGCCGTGTAGAACGCCGAAAGCTCGCGGCTGAACAGCCCCAATGACCAGCCATCGCTAATCAGATGGTGCATACTCAGCAGGAAAATGAAATCGTCGTCAGCCAGTTGCAGCAGCGAACCCCGGAACAGCGGCGGCTGATCGAGATAAAACGGCTTGCGCGCCATCTCGAAAAACAGCCGTTTCATTTCGGCTTCCTGGTCGGGTACGCTGCGCAGATCAACCTGTGGCAGCATGAAATCGACCTCTGGCTGGATCACCTGGATCGTCTCGTCGCTGCGTTCGGTGAATCCGGTGCGGAAGGCTTCGTAGCGCCGGAAAATTTCGCGCAGACTTTTGACCAGCGCCACCGGATCGAGTGCGCCTTTCATGCGGATCGCGCCGCTGATATTGTAGGCCGCGCGGTCTGTCGCCATCTGGTGCAGCACCCACATGCGCTCCTGGGCGAATGAAAGCGCCGTGTGACCATTGTGGCTGCCCGTCTGAATCGGCGGAAGCTGCAATTTTGCGCCCTTACGCCGCATCGATTCGATCAACTCGGCTAACCCTGCGACGGTTGGCGCTTCGAAAATCGCGCGTAAAGGCAAATCGACCTGTGCCGCCTCACGAATTTGCGAAATGACCTGTGTCGCCAGCAGCGAGTGACCACCAAGCTCGAAGAAATTGTCGTTGATGCCGACCTGCTCGACGCGCAGCACACTTGACCACGAACCCGCGACCAGTTCTTCGAGCGGTGTGCGTGGGGCGACGTAACGCGCCGTCGAAATCATCTGCGATTGATCGGGCAGCGGCAGCGCGCGGCGTTCCAGCTTGCCATTGGGCGAAAGTGGCAGCGCCTCCAACGTCACGAACGCCGATGGAATCATGTATTCCGGCAGCGATTCCTGGAGGAACTGGCGAAGATTGGCAGCATTTGGGTTTTGCCCCTCACCCCCTGCCCCCCTCTCCCACTGCTGGGGCGAGGGGGAAGTGGTTGCTGCTACGTTGGTGGGGTCTGGCCCTGCTAACTGTTGATTTTCAAGTCCCTCGCCCCTTGTGGGAGAGGGATTTAGGGTGAGGGGAACAACATACGCCACGATACGTTTGTCGCCGGGGATGTCCTCGCGGACAATGACGGCGGATTCGCGCACCGATGGGTGCTGGTTGAGCGTCGCTTCGATCTCGCCGAGTTCGATACGGAAGCCACGAATCTTGACCTGATGGTCGATGCGGCCTAAATATTCGATGTTACCGTCCGGCAGGAAGCGCGCCAGATCGCCCGTTTTATACAGCTTCATCCCCGTTTCGAACGGATTCGCGATAAATTTTTCGGCAGTCAATTCAGGGCGGTTATGATAGCCGCGCGCCAGATTCACGCCGCCGATGTGCAGTTCGCCAGGGATGCCAATGGGTACGGGTTGAAGCTGGGGATCGAGCAGATAAATTTGCGTGTTGGCGATGGCGCGACCAATCGGCACGGTGCGCAGCGTCGTTTTGGGGTCGCAAGCCCAATAAGTTACGTCGATTGCCGCTTCGGTTGGGCCGTAGAGATTGTGCAGTTCAGATTTGAGCCGCGCAAAAAATCGCGTTTGCAGGTCGAGCGGGAGCGCTTCACCGCTGCAAATCACGCGGCGCAAGCTGATGCACGATTCGACATCGCGCTCGTTGACAAACTGCGCCAGCATCGACGGGACAAAATGCAGAGTCGTGATTTTCTGCTCGTTAATCAGCCGGATCAGGTAAGCCGGGTCGCGGTGGCCTCCCGGCTGTGCTACGACGAGCCGCGCGCCGAACATCAAAGGCCAGAAAAATTCCCACACCGACACGTCGAAGCTGAACGGCGTTTTTTGCATCGCTGCGTCGTCGGCTGTCAGTTGATAGGCGTCCTGCATCCACATCAGGCGGTTGTAAATGCCCTTGTGGGTATTCATCGCGCCTTTGGGTTTGCCTGTCGAGCCGGAGGTGTAAATCATGTAGGCCAGATTATCGCCTGTCAGCGCGACATTCGGATTTTCGGCGCTTTGCTGGGCAATCGTCGCCCATTCGGAATCGACACGAATGATCTGCGCGCTGTGTTCCGGCAGGTTGTCGGCGATTTTTTCCTGTGTCAGCAGCACGGCGACGCCGGAATCGCTCAACATATGCGACAGGCGATCTGCTGGATAATCGGGATCCATCGGCACATAAGCGCCGCCCGCTTTCAGCACCGCATACAGGCTGATGACCATTTCCAGCGAACGTTCCATGCACACGCCGACCAGCGTATCCGGCACAACCCCCCTGCCCTGCAAATAATGGGCAAGCTGATTGGCGCGCTGGTTCAGTTCGGCATAGGTCAGTGTTTGGCCTTCAAAAATGACGGCGGGCGCGTCCGGTGTTTTGGCGGCCTGTCCCTCGAAAAGCTGGTGAATCCAGACATTTTGTGGGTAATCGACGCGCGTGTCGTTCCACTCGACCACGATCTGGCTGCGTTCGGCAGGTGTCAAAATCGTCAGATCAACCACGCAGGTACTCGGATCGGCGACAATGCTTTCCAGCAGCGTCCGGTAGTGACCTTCCATGCGCTGGATGGTCGCTGCTTCAAACAGATCGTTGTTATATTTGATGACGGCGGGCAGCGTGTCCTCGACCTCCGCCATTTGCAGCGCCAGGTCAAATTGGCCTTCCTGCTGCGGCGTGGCGTAAGGCTCAAGAATCAATTTGCCAAATTCGACGCGACTGTGATTTTCGCCGGGGAGAAAGAGCGCGCCGAGTTCGCCAAAGGCCTGGATGCGCTGCAAATCGAAGGTCGCCTGGAACAGCGGCGAACGGCTGGGGTCACGCTGACCGCCAAGCTGCTCGATCAAACGCGCAAACGGATAATCCTGGTGATCGAGCGCGCCCAATACCGTCTGGCGAACCTGGGAGAGAAACTCATTAAATTTCGGATTGCTCGAAAAATCCGCCCGCAGCGTCGTCATATTGACGAAATCGCCGACGATTTTGGAAAATTCCGGGCGGCTGCGTCCAAATGTGGGCGACCCGACGAGAATTTCTTCCTGCGCGCTGTAACGGTGCAGCAAAACCTCGAATGCCGACAGCAAAATCATGTAGAGCGTGACGCCCTCGGCTTTGGCGACATTTTTAAGCTGGGTGGTCAATTTTTCGTCGATCAAAAAATTATGCGATGCGCCGCGATAGGCCTGGGTGTGCGGGCGTGGGAAGTCGGCGGGCAGATTGAGGACAGGCAGTTCGCCGGAAAGCTGATTTTTCCAATACGTCCACAGGCGTTCGCCTTCTGCATTTTTCAGTAAATCCGTCTGCCAGCGCAGATAATCCGAATATTCGGCTTCCGGGCGCGGCAGCGAGGCGGCAGTGCCTTCAACCTGAGCCGTATACATCAGGCGCAGATCATCCAGCAGCAGCCACAGCGACCAGCCATCGACGGCGATGTGATGCACAGTGATGAGCAAAACGTGGTCTTCCGGCGCACGGGTGTAGAGCGATACGCGCAGAATCGGCCCATTTTGCAAATCAAAAGGGCGCAGATAATCGCGGCGGACGCGCTCGTAAAGCGTTTCTTCGCTCCAGCCTGCCGCCTCGATCTGCTCGAAATTTACGGGCAGATAGCCGTAAATTTGCTGAACTGGCTGACCATCGCGGGCGGTATAGGTCGTGCGCAGAATCGCGTGACGATCCAACAGCGCTTGAAAGGAGGCTTGCAGCGCCTCGATATTGACCTCAGAACGGATGCGCGCCGAAAATGACACGTTGTAGGCGGCGGTATCCGGCGCGACCTGATGCAAAAACCAGAGTGACTGCTGACCGTAAGCCATCGGCAGTTCGGTGATCGATTGGCTGGCCTGTTCGCGCAGGAGCGTGACGAGCGCCTCTTTATTTTCGGTCAGCGTGGCGCGCAGGGCGGGCGTCAATGCGCCTTTAGGGGCACGGAAGCGCAGGCGTCCACCTTCTACCCATAATTCGATGCCCTGCGCCGAAAGCGTCTCTAATAATTCGCGTTGACTCAAAGTTCGCCTTCCTCCCAATCTTGTGTGATTTCGGCTTCAGCGGTTTGCAATTCGCCCCCCACATGGTCGAGCAAAAATGCTGATAATTCAACCACGCTCGGCCCCTGTAAAATTTGTACCATCGGCGTCACAACGCCCAAATCCGTCTCAATGCGATTCTTTAATTCTACAGCCATCAGCGAGTCCAGGCCTAAATTCAGGATCGATTGGCGTGGGTCAATGCTGGCGGCTGAAAATCCCAGGATGCGCCCAAGCTGTTCAATGATGTAAGCCTGGAGCAGCCCATCGCGCGCGTCAAAATCAGCAGTCAGCACCGTTTCGCGCACTTTCTTAGCCGTGCTGCCGCTGCCGCTCTCCTGGTGAACGAGATGCTGGAGCAGCGGCGCTTTGGTAAATGCCGGATACAGCTTTTGCCACTGTTCCCAATCAATCGGCATCACGCCGACCTGCGCCGAATCCTGTTTTAGCAGACGTTCCAGCGCTTCCAAACCTTTCGCGTTCGAAATTGTGCCTGTAACAGTCACCGAGCGCTCATCGGCGTCAAAGCGGGTTGCCATGCCCGCCTCACCCCACGTCCCCCAGTTAACACTGAGTGCGGGTAAGCCTTGTGATTTGCGATAATGCGCCAGCGCGTCGAGGAACGTATTGGCGGCGGCATAACTGCTCATCAGCGGCGAACTGAGCAGCGCCGAGGTGGACGAGAACAGCACAAACAGATCGAGATCAGGCAGCAGTTTGTGGAGCAGCCATGCTCCTTGCACTTTGGGCGCAAAAATTTTCTGCATCGATTCGGCGCTGTGGTCGCGCATCGATTCGTACTGCATCACGCCCGCCGCGTGGAACACACCACGCACCGCCGGATAATCGCGCTGGTAAGCATTCAAAAATTCGCTCAACTGGGCTTCGTCCGCCACATCAACAGCGGCAACATGCACGTTCGCGCCCAACGCTTCAATTTCGCGTATGGCGTTGACCTGATAGGCCGCGCGGCTGTCCGGGTCGAGGTCGCCCCACTGTTCGCGTGGGGACAGCGGCGTTCGCCCCATCAGAATAATATGTTTTGCGCCTTTTTCCGCCAGCCACTTCGCCAGTACCAGCCCGATCCCGCCCAGGCCGCCCGTAATGAGGTAGGAGGCGTCGTGTTTCACGGGCGCATCGCCCCACAGGGGTTTCCTTCGATCACCATGCGCCCCTACAATATTTGAACGAGTCAACCGCGCGACGTAGCGCTGACCGCCCCGGAACGCGATCTGGTCTTCAGCGCTGGGATTGGCAATTTCCGCCCACAATGAATCGGCGTCGGCGCTCGACTCCAGATCGATCAGGCCGCCCCAGAATTCGGAATGCTCGACGGCGATGGTCTTGCCGAAGCCCCACAGCGGCGCTTGCATGACCGAAATTTCGTCGCCCTCTCGGACAGGCTGTGCGCCCTGCGTCACCAGCCACACACGCGGCGGGTCACGCCATTTCCCGGCTGCCAATGCCTGGATGAGGTGGAGGGTGCTTTCCACCCCGAATGTGATGGTTTGTAGGGGCGCAATATATTGCGCCCCTACGGTGTTCAACCCATTTGCGGAGGGTGTACCGCGATGCGCCTCTACATTATTGGCATCCAGACTCCACAAATGCACGATGCCGCGCAGGTCGCCGTCCAGCAAATCGGCGATATTTTCCGTCTCGTCAGCATAGACGATGACGCTTTCGCCGCCATTTTCGTGGATTCGCGCCGCCAAATTTTCGCCAACGCCGCCACGATCCGCCAGAATCAGCCATTTCCCAGGCGCAGCAGTCGAGGCGGCAGATTTTTCCTGCGCTTCCCAGGCGATCTGGTAGAACCAATCGTCCACATTGTCGAGTAGGTCGCGCTGCTGCTTGTGGTCGAGATACCACAGGCGCGCGCCAATCGTCTCGGAAACGAGCGTACCGTTTTCGTCAAACACCACCACGTCGCCGATGAGGATGCTGTCGTCGCCTTCGCTGGGGCGCAAACGGGCATAATTCCACAGGGTCAGCGTTTCGGGGTGCTTGTACATATAGGTTGCGTCAATGCCGCCGCCGACGAACGCCCCGCCCTTTTCATCGTCCGATTTTTCCATCGAAATCGTCGCTGTCAGCACATGACCGCACGAATCCGATACCGCCGGGTGAAATTGATAGCGATGAAAATCGTTTTCGATGCCCGCCGGGACACGCACGAGGCTGAGTGCTTCACCATTTCCGCGCCACAGCCGTTCGATTCCCTGGAAATTCGACCCCCACTGGTTGCCCTTCTCGCTCATCTGGCGATAAAAATCTTCGCCGGACATTTCTTCGCCACAGCGCGCCATCACCGCCTGCAAATCGATTTCACCAAGAACCTGCGAAATATCGCGGTCTTCGGTGCGTTGCAGCTTGCCCGTCGCGTTGAGCGTCCAGGCATCGTGGTCTTCGCGGCGGCTGTAAACGGTAAAGGTCAGGCTGTCGTCGGCATTTTTCGCAAGGACGACCTGCACCGTTGGCGAAACGCCCGCAGGCAGGAGCATCATTTTTTTATTTTCGATCTCGGTCAGCACCAGAGGCCATGCGTCAAAGGCATCAATCGCCGCTTTCATTGCCATTTCGACGTAAGCCGTCGCAGGCAGCACCGGAACGCCCTGGACGCGATGATCGTCCAGATAGGCCAGCCGCGTCATGTCAAATTGGCTCTGCCAGACGTAAGTATTCGGCAGATGTGCCAGATCGAGCCGCGCGCCGAGCAGCGGGTGGGTTTGTTTACCCCACGAAATTTGACGTTTCGGCGTTTCGACCCAATAGCGCGCTCGCTGGAACGGATAAGTTGGCACATCCACTTTGCGGCGCGGGGTGTCATGGTCAAAGCCTGCCCAGTCGATGTTCGCGCCATGAACAAAAAGTTCGCCCAGGCTGGACAACATCTCGCCCCATTCGTCGCGGCCTTTGCGCAGCGAGGGCAGCCACAGGCCATTTTCTTCGCTGATGCAGCGCTGTCCCATGCCGATCAGCGTCGGGCTGGGGCCGATCTCGACGAAAATGTTGAAATTTTGCGCCGCGAGAGTCGCCATGCCATCAGCAAAACGGACGCCTTCGCGCACGTGCCGCCGCCAGTAGGCCGGGGTCATGACTTCTTTGCCCGCTGCCTGCCCGGTGACATTCGAAATCAGCTTGATTTTCGGCGGATTGAACGTTACCGATGCCGCCACCCGCTCAAATTCGTTGAGCATTGATTCCATCAGTGGCGAGTGGAAAGCGTGTGAGACGTTGAGTGCGCGCGATTTGATACTTTGTGCCTTCAGATTGGCGATGACCTGCTGCACCGCTTCCCCTGCGCCGGAAATGACGATGTTGTCTGGCCCATTGATCGCGCCGATGGAGACTTGTTTGGCGAAGGGCGCAATCGCATTTTTCACCGTCTGCTCGTCGGCAAAAACGGCTGCCATCTGACCGCCCGCAGGGAGCGCACCCATTAGCCGAGCGCGTTCGGCGATCAATTTGATGCCATCTTCGAGCGAAAATAATCCAGCGACCACAGCGGCGACATACTCACCGACGCTGTGACCCATGACGATGCTCGGCTCGACGCCCCACGAGCGCCACAACTGCGCCAGGGCATATTCGAGGGCAAACAGCGCGGGTTGGGTGTAGGTCGTATCATCCAGCAAACTATCTTGTAGGGGCGCACGGCTGTGCGCCCCTACGGTGTCCATGTCAGGATAGAGTACGGACAACAACGGCTGTTTCAAAAATGGGCGTAATAATTCATCGCATTGATCCAACGCGGCGCGGAAGATCGGCTGCGTGTCATACAATTGGCGACCCATGCCGACGTACTGTGCGCCCTGCCCCGTAAACAAAAACGCTATTTTCGGGCGTTCGCTCACGTCCCCCGCGACGAGTCCCGGTGCATGTTCGCCATTCGCGAAGGCCGTCAATTTTTCGCGGGCGTCAGCGCTGTCAGTGGCGATTACGCCCAGGCGGTATTGAAAATTCGCGCGTCCGGTGTTGGCGGTGAAGGCCGTGTCCGCCAAATCCAGCGATCCGACAAAATGATCGGCATATTTTTGCGCCATCTCCCGCAGCGCGTTTTCGCTCCGCGCGGAGAGGGTGAGGATATGGGTAGGCCTCTGTAGGGGCGCAATATATTGCGCCCCTACGGTGTTATCCACGACTGGTGCTTCCTCCAACACCACATGCGCGTTGACGCCGCTGAAGCCGAACGAACTGACTCCGGCGATGCGCTTGTGTTCGCCCGCAGGCCAGGGCGTGAGTTCAGTGGGGATATTGACCGGAAACGCAGGCCAGGGAATGCGAGGACTGCGCTCTTGAAAATGAAGGTGTGGCGGAATTTGCTCATGCTGCATCGCCAGCACCGTTTTAATCAGCCCCGCGATGCCAGAAGCGGATTCGCAATGGCCGATGTTGGTTTTCACCGAGCCGATAGTCAGCGGTTGGTCGGCGCTACGTCCCTTGCCCAACACTTCGCCCAGTGCTTCGACCTCAATCGGATCGCCCAACGATGTGCCTGTGCCATGCGCCTCGACATAGCTCACGTCGGCGGGGTTGACGTGTGCATTTTCAAGCGCTTTGCGGACAACGGCCTGCTGGGCGCGCCCATTGGGGACGGTGAGGCCGCTGCTGTGACCATCCTGGTTGACCGCCGAGCCACGAATCACGGCGAAAATTTTGTCGCCATCAGCCAGCGCGTCATCCAGCCGCTTGAGGACGATCATGCCGCAGCCTTCGGAGCGCACAAAACCATCGGCGCGGGCATCAAATGTTTTGCAATGCCCGTCGGGAGCCATCATGCCCCACTTGGCGAAAACGATAAAGGCTTCGGGGATGAGCAGCGCATTGACGCCGCCCGCGATGGCTAAATTGCTCTCGCCCGTGCGCAGGCTGTTGCAAGCCTGATGAATCGCCACCAGCGACGACGAGCAGGCGGTATCAATCGCCATGCACGGCCCTTGCAGACCGAGTGTGTATGAGAGTCGTCCGGCGGCGGCATTGAGCGCGCTGCCCGTCGCGGTGTACACGTCCATCTGCTCGGCCCCGCCCTGTTTCAACAGTTGCAGATAATCGTTGGTGGTGATGCCCAGGAAAACTCCGGTTGCGCTCCCGTTCAGGCTGTCAGGCGCGATTCCGGCGCGTTCCAATGCCTCCCAGCCAACTTCCAACACGAGGCGCTGCTGCGGATCCATCGTCGAGGCTTCACGTGCGGAAATGCCAAAAAATTGCGGGTCAAATTGATCGACCTGATCGAGAAAACCACCGTACCAGATGGCTGTCCCTGCATACTCGCTCACATCCCAGCGGTTCGCCGGGACTTCGGTCACAGCATCCACGCCGTCGCGCAGCAAATTCCAATAGGCTTCTGGGTCGTTCGCGCCGCCGGGGAAGCGGCAGCTCAGGCCAACAATCGCGATGGGCGCATTTTTCGCCTGCTCCACTGCGTCCAGCTTGGCCTGCATTTCTTCCAGGGCGACCAGCGCGTTTTTAAGCAGCGCGCGGCGATCTACTGGGTCTGAGGTCATCGAAAATATTCCTTAACTTTAGAAAAAAATTGCAGAAGGCAGGATTTGAGCCTACTGATTAAACAATAAAACACCCTTCTTCATGGCGGACTGTCATGAAAATAGGTTTCACTTCTATTAGAACTTGCTTTGCCTAACAAGTTCCCAAAATCATCTTAATAGCTGTTGTTAGGTTTGTCTATGAGTTGTACCGAAGCGTGGCCTTGCGCAGCCGGGATTTCCGCCGATTTTGGGGTCATCCCGGCGCTGGTGATGACTATTTCAGACCTTTCAATTTCCTCATCAGCAGTTCTTCAAGTTCATCTTCCGAAAGATCATCGCTCAATTCGGCTTCGGCGGGCGTTTCGACCTTCGGCACTTCGACAGCGGCTTCTTTGGCGGGTTCGGGGGCTGCCAGAATCTTGGTATCAAAATATTCGGTCAGGTCGGCAATGGTCGGATAATTAAACGTCAGCGTGGAGGGCAGGGCTTGACCGACGACTTTTTCCAGGCGGCCTTTGAGTTCAACCGACATCAGCGAGTCCATGCCCATCTCAAACAGGCCGCGACTCGCATCAATCGCCTGCGGGTCAGCCATGCCCAAGACGCGCGCCACTTGTTCGCGGACGTGCGTTTCGATCAATTCGCGCCGTTCTTCGACCTGGGAATTCGCCAGTTCATCCAATAACCCCGGCTTGCCCTCGTCAATTTCCGGTGCTGCAACAGGCTGAACGCCGACCTGCGCTAAAAATGGTCGTTCGCGCTTGGCTTCATAAACAGGCTTGAGCGCCGACCAATCGACAGACGCGACGGTGATCTGCGCCGTATCCGCGCTGAGCAAATCGCCGAGGATCGCCAACGCCTGGTCGGAGGCCATTTTTTTGAGGCCAAACTGGGCAATCGATTCCTGATCTTCTACCGAGGCGACGCGCATTTCTTCCCACGTCCCCCAGTTGATGCTGAGGGCAGGCAGGTCGAGCGCGCGGCGGTAATGGGCGAAGCTGTCCATGAACGTATTGGCGGCGGCGTAGTGGGCCATATTGGTCACGCCCCACAGCGCTGTGGTGGACGAGAACAGCACGAAAAAGTCGAGCGGCAGATTTTGCGTCAATTCGTGCAGCACCCACGTGCCCATGACTTTAGGCGCGAACATGGCTTTCACACCATCCAGCGGCATGTCTTTCAGCGACCAGAAATCGAGCGCGGCGGCTGCATGTATCACGCCGCGCAATGGAGGCAGGCCGTGATTGAAGTGCGCGAAAATTTTTCTCATGCGGTTCATGTCGCTCACGTCGGCGGCTTCAACCGTCACCTGCGCGCCCAGATTTTCGATCTCGTGGATGGCGCGGATTTGCGGCTGAATCGTTTCGTCTGCGAAATCCCAATTTTCGCGTGGGGGCAGCCCGCGTCGCCCGGTGAGGACGATGTGACCCGCGCCATTTTCCGCCAGCCAGCGCGCGATTTTTAAGCCCAACCCGCCCAGCCCGCCGGTGATGAGGTAAGCAGCGTCGCGTTGTAGGGGCATGGCGCGTCCCACAGGGACTTCCGTAGGTCGCCGTGTCCCTACGGAGGACATATGTGCCAACCGCGCCACATAACGCATCCCTTCGCGCCACACGATCTGATCTTCGCCGTCCGGCTGTGTGATTTCGGTAAAAATTTCGGCGGCGCTGACATAAGGCGCGTCGCGCATATCCAGGTCGATCAGGCCGCCCCAGATTTCGGGATGTTCCAGCGCGATCACCCTGCCCCAGCCCCACATCGTCGCCAGTGAGAAGCCATGCGGTGCGTCGCCGAGTGCCTGCGCGCTTTCCGTCACCAGCCACAGCGTCGGCTTATGCTCAGAGGCCGCAATCGCCTGCGCCAGATGCAGCACCTCCGCCGAATAGCGATTCATCTCACCCTTCAGTGAGTCGAGTGTCGTCTCGTCGCTCCACTGGCAGGTGATGACGACGACCCCGCGCTGTGGATCGGCTTCCTGAATCAGTTTATGAAAATCATCGAGATTTGCAGGGTTAACCGTCCAGCTATGATGCAACGACTGATAGCGATCTGCGGGCAAAACCACCGCGCCGATTTCACCCCGTGCGCTCAGACGGTTAATCAGCGCCTCGGCATAGCCTTTATTGTCGGCAAAAATCAGCCAATCGGTGCGGTCAGCGCTCAGTGCGGCGCGCACCTCGGCAGTTTCCATCGAGGCGTCCATGTGCGAGGTATGCGCCAGCAGGATGCCCATCCCGGCAACGCCATCCCAGTTGGTGATGGCTGTCGCGTCGTTCAGGCCGGACGAACGCAGCAAATCCAGCCAGCCCCAGCGGGAGAGCAGCGGATAATCCGTGCGCAGTTTGGTATCGGTGAATTTCCACCAGCCTTCGGTCATGCCAAAGGTGAGGTCAACCCAGCGCGCCGATTTTAAGCCTTCCAAAATCATCACCAGCCCGCCGGGAGCCATCAGGCTTTTGACATGCTCGACGGTATTGCGCAAATCCGCCGTCGCATGGAGGACGTTGGCGGCGATTACAATGTCGAACGACTGCGGCGCGAATCCCTGTGTGGTCGGCTCACGCTCGATGTCCAACAGACGGTACTGCACAAATGGAAAATCGCGGAATTTTGACCGGGCATGTTCCAGAAACAGCGGCGACAGGTCGGTATAGACATATTCGACGCGGTTCGATGGCAAAACTGGCATGACATAAGATGTGGTCGCGCCTGTGCCTGCCCCAATTTCGAGGATGCGCAAGTGGCGTTCTTCCGGCAGTTTGTCCAGCGCCATCTGGATTGTGGCCTGAATCAGCTTGTTATAGACCTGTGCATAGGGCGTATCCTGATAGACGCCTTCCAAATCGTCCATTGAGCCGCCGGGGAACAGGAGATGCAGCGGATCCAGGTTGCCGCTCAAAACATCAGCCAATTGCGAGGCGCAGCGCTCCATTAACACCAACTGCGAACGATATTCCGGGTACTGCTCCATCAATGTGTTCATC
>Ga0268299_1002940_pt1 | contig 17588 bp, 16 predicted proteins | sample NOBtaG_FD_193484 | JGI IMG/M metagenome (GOLD analysis project Ga0268299, IMG submission 193484) | Activated sludge microbial communities from bioreactor in Nijmegen, Gelderland, Netherland - NOB reactor | ecosystem: Engineered > Bioreactor > Aerobic > Activated sludge | place: Netherlands...
GATCAGCCGCTCGATCGTCGCCGCCCACGGGGGGGCGATCGAGGGACGGCCGAACGACGGCGGCGGCGCCGTCTTCTGTTTCACGCTGCCGGTCGCGCGCCGCGGCGCCTGACGCGGGTCAGACCTCGAGCTGCGCCCCGAGCTCGACCACCTCGTTGGGGGGGATGGAGAAATACTCGGTGGGCGAGCGCGCGTTGCGCGCCAGAAAGAGGAACAGGATGCGGCGCCAGGCGGGCAGCTCCGAGCGGCCGGTCGAGACGAACGTCTCGCGGCCGAGGAAGTAACTGGTGCGCCCGCGCTGCGTCTGCAGGCCGAGCTCGGCGGCGCGCTGCATCACCTCCGGGACCTGCGGCGTCTCCATGAAACCGTAGCTCGCGATGATGCGCCAGAAGCCGTGTCCGAGCTGGATCACCTCGACGCGCTCGGCCGGCGGCACCGCCGGCGTGCCGGTGGCGCGGATGGTGAGGATGATCGTCTGCTCGTGCAGCACCTGGTTGTGCTTCAACTGGTGCAGCATCGCGGGCGGCGTCCCCTCCGGATCCTGGGTCATGAAGACGGCGGTGCCGCGCACGCGCGCCGGCGGGTCGAGCTTGAGGCTCTCGAGCAGATCCTCGAAGCGGATGCGGGTCTTCGCCAGCTCGCGCGCGCGCCAGGCCGCGCCATACTTCCACGTCGACATCACCGCGAACACCCCCGCCGCCGCGATCAGCGGGAACCAGCCGCCGTGGAACACCTTGGCGAGGTTGGCGCCGAAGAAAGCCAGATCCACCAACAGGAACAGTGCCACCAGGCCGCCGGCGCTCAGTCGCGTCCAGCCCCAGCAGCGCCGCGCGACCGCGTAGAACAGCAGCGAGGTGATGCTCATCGTGCCGGTGACCGCGATGCCGTACGCTGCCGCCAGGTTCGACGAACTGCCGGCGATCGCGACCAGGGCGATGCAGGCGACCATCAGCATGCCGTTGACCACCGGCACGTAGATCTGCCCCTGGGTGGTGGTCGAGGTGTGGACGATCTTGACGCGCGGCACCAGCCCGAGCTGCACCGCCTGCTGCGTCAACGAGAAGGCGCCGGAGATCAGCGCCTGCGATGCCACCACGGTGGCGACCGTGGCGATGCCGATCATCGGCACCAGGAACCACTCGGGCACCAGCGCGTAGAAGGGGCTGGCGGCGACCGTCTGGCACGTCCCCGTCTCGGCTCCCGCTCCGCAGGTCTGCAACAGCAGTGCGCCCTGGCCGAAGTAGTTGAGCAGTAGCGCCGGCATGACGACGCCGTACCAGGCCAGGCGGATCGGCCCGGGGCCGAAGTGCCCCATGTCGGCGTAGAGCGCTTCGCCGCCGGTGATGCAGAGCACCACCGAACCCAGCAGCAGGAAGCCGATCGTCCCGTGGGTCGCCAGGAACGTCAGGGCATGGGCCGGATTGGCGGCCGCCAGCACCTCGGGGCGGCCGGCGATCGCGGGCAGACCGACGGCCGCCAGGCTGACGAACCAGATCAGCGTCGCCGGCCCGAAGACCGCACCCACACCCTCGGTGCCGTGGCGCTGCACCAGGAAGAGCGCGGCCAGGATCGCGACGGTCGCGGGCACGACGTAGTGCGCCAGCGTCGGTGCCGCCACCTCGAGGCCCTCGACGGCGCTCAGCACCGAGATCGCCGGCGTGATCACGCCGTCGCCGTAGAGCAGCGCCGCGCCGAAGAGCCCGAGGGAGATCAGGAGCGGCGTCTTGCCGGCGCCCGGACCGATCAGGGCGATCAGGGCGAGAATGCCGCCCTCGCCGCGATTGTTCGCCTGCATGATGAAGGTCAGGTACTTCACGACGATCACCAGCAGCAGCGACCAGAGCACGAGCGACAGGATGCCGAGGACGTTGTCGGGCGTCGGCGGCAGGCCGTGGTGGGCGGAGAAACACTCCTTCAAGGCGTAGAGCGGCGAGGTGCCGATGTCGCCGTAGACGACGCCGAGCGCTGCCAGGGCGAGCGCGGCGCGGCGATCGGGGTGGGACGGGTGCGAAGGGGGCGCGACGGCCGCCGGAGCCGGGCCCGCGCCTGGTGAAGAAGGGGCGTTCATCGACGTGATCGCTCAGAGCGCCGGCGAGAGGGCGTCCATTCGCGGCCGTGTGTACCAATTGGCGCGCCTCAGGGAAAGGCTACCGGGGACCTTCGTCGGACGGCCACGCGGCGCGCCGGCGCAGGAACGCCTCGACGGCTTCGGCCACCCGTCGATTGCCCTCTTCGTTGAAATGCTGGCCGTTGGCGACGAACAGGTCGACCCCGGGCGGTGCGGCCAGAAGCGGTTCGCCGACGTCGAGGACGTCGATGCGGCGCCGCCGCAGCTCTGCCAGCAGCGGAGCGTAGGGCCACGGCTGGCCGGCACGGCGGCGCAGGAGGTCGGCGCGGGTGGGGAAGACGAGGACGAGGCCGCGCCGCCCCTGCCGCGCGGCCGTGTCGACGAAGCGCTCGAGGATGGCGGCGGTCAGCGCCAGGGCCCGGGACGGATCGTCGGGGCGATAGAGATCGTTCCAGTAAGCGCCGCCGCGCAGGTAGGCGGCGACGCGATCGCTGGCGAGCGCCCGGAAGAGGGTGAGCGTGTGCGGAAGGCCGCCCCAGACCGGACCGTAGCGGGTTCCGGGCAGGAGCCCTTCGTGCGCGAGGACGGCCTCGGGGTGGTGCAGCATGCGCTCGTACTCGGCCCGACTCAGGTCGGGCAGGGGGATCAACTCGAGATCGCCGTCGTTGCCCAGAACGAAGCGCGGCTTCAGGCGCACCGTCGACTCCGCGAAGAGGAAGCCGCGGAACTGGTTGACGTTGCGCGCGACGTTCTCCGCCATGTGGCCGAGCAGGATCAGGGGGGCGCGGTCGGCGCGGTTGACCTCGAAGCGCAGCAGAGCCTGGTCCGAGCCGTACGCGCCGACGCCGAAGTTCGCGACCCGACATCCCAGGCGTTGCGCCAGCAGGTTGCCCCAGGCCGCCTCCGGCGCGACGTCTTCGCCGAAGGTGAAGGAGTCACCGTAGAGCGAGAGGCAGGCGGGCGCGCTCGGGTCGGGCGCCGCCGGCACGATGCGGCTGCCGCTGGCGTCGCGCCGTGCGTCGGGGGCGCGCAGCGGCCAGCCCAGGAGCGGGTCGCGCTGGCGCAGGTACGCGTCGTAGTCGCCGACCGTGGGCGGGCGGTAGACCACGCCGCGCGCCACCAACGTCCGCTCGACCAACCAGGCCGCGCCTTCGACCAGGGCGCCGAGGAGGAGGGCGGAGAGCAGGGCGAGGTGGAGCGTCCGCCGGTCGAAGCGCCCGCGCATCCGCGCCCTACGGCGTGCGGCGGAAGACCGCCCGGAAGCGGCGGACGGGCGGGTCCTCGTCGTCGCGGAAGTCCTCGAAGGAGACCGCCTCGAGACCCGCGCCCACCGCTTCGACCTCGGCGCGCGTCAGCGGCCACGGCATCTCGCCCTCGGGCTCGTGCGGTTCGCGCCCGCGCGCGACCACCAGCAGCGTGCCGCCGGGCGCGAGCGCGCGCCGGACCGCGGCCGCCGCCTCGGCGCGCAGCGCGGGCGGCAGGACCTGCAGGGTGTAGCACTCGACCACCAGGTCGAAGGCGCCGGCGAGGTCCGCCGGCAGCCGGAGCAGGTCGGCGGCGCGGTAGTCCACCGACGTCTGCGGAAAGCGCTCGCGCGCCGCGCGCACCGCGCTCGGCGAGACGTCGAAGGCGACGACCGCGAAGCCGCGCCGGGCGAGCTCCTCGGCGGTGTCGCCCAGGCCGGTGCCGACGTCGAGGGCGCGCCCTGGCCGCGGTGCCTCGCGCTCGAGCCAGGCGAGCACGTGGGGGTTGGGGGCGAGGTCGGCCCATGGCACGATCGCCTCGCCGCGTGCCGCCTCGGCGTAGAGCGCCTCGAACCAGCCCACCGCATCGCCGCGCCCGAGGGACTCCTGCGCCAGCGCGCGCGCCCGTCTGCGATCGGTCATGGCGGCACGCCCTAGCACCGGCGGGCCGCGGCGGCCAGCCCGCCGGCCGGGCCCCAGGGGCGGCGGCGCCGGGCCGATTTTGGGGTTACACAAGCGCCGCGCTTTGGGCTAAGCTCCTGCGCCGGAAGCAAGGAGCGGTCGAGATGGACAGAGGCATGGTACGAGGGCTCGGGGTCGGGCTTTGGATTCTGGCGTGCGCGGCAGGTGCGGCGCGCGCCGACGTCTCGGTCGACGAGGGCGGGACGATCCTGATGTACCCGAAGGTCATCAGCGCCAACGGTCGCGACACGATCATCCAGATGACCAACACCGGCAACACCCTGATGCACGTGCACTGCTACTACACCGACGCGCGCCCGCGCGATCCTCGCTTCCCGCCGGGGCCGACCAATCCTCCGCTCTGGCAGGAGGTCGACTTCTATCTCTGGCTGACGCGCCAGCAGCCGACCTCGTGGCGGGTGTCGCAGGGCCGCTCGCTCAACCCGCTCGACGGTGGCGGCCTCGACCCGGGTTCGATCCCGGGGGTCAGCTCGGGCTTCACCGGCGAGCTGGTGTGCGTCGAGGTCGACAGCAGCGGCAACCCGATCAGCGCCAATCGCCTCGAGGGCACGGCCACCCTGATCAGCACCGGCACCGGCGACGCCAGCCGCTACTCGGCGATCGGCATCCAGGCCGGGCCGATGGCGGGCGAGAACGGCCGCACCCTGCAACTCGACAACGAGCACTACAACTCCTGCCCGAACACCCTCATCCTCAACCACTTCGCGGCGAACGCGCCCAGCCCGGTGGTGGGCCCGCCGGACGATTTCGGCGCCTGTGCCAATGGCTGCCCGATTCGCACCGAGGTGACGCTGATTCCGTGCGGGCGAGACTACGAGAACCAGGATGCCGGCCGCTCCACCGTCAGCCTGCTGATCTACAACGAGTTCGAGGAGCGCTTCTCGGGCAGCATCGCCGTCGACTGCTGGGCCAACGTCACCATCGGCGGCTCGATGAGCTACACCGTGCTCGGCTCGCTGACGGCGCACACCCGTCTGACGCCGGTGTCGACGACCGGCGGCGTCGTCGGTATCGCCGAGGAGACCCACACCAACGACGCCAGCGTCGTCTCGCGCACCGCCTGGAACCTGCAGACCGAGGGCAGCTTCTACGATCCCGGCGCCGGGCGCGAGGTGGTCGACGAGATCGTGCTGGTAGGAGAGTGACGTGAGCGGCCTGGGCATGCGAGGGATGATGAGAAGCGGGTGGATCGCGGTGCTGGCGCTGGCCGGCATGGTCGCGCCGGCGGCGGCGCAGACGAACTCGTGCTTCGACGTCGACACGTGCAAGGTGGCCAGCGATCGGCCGGCCTCGGTGCTGGTGTTCCCGACGATCCGCGTCGACCCCGCCACCGGCACCGACACCGTCGTGCAACTGGTCAACGTCGGCGGCGGACCGAGCTCCGTGCGCTGCAGTTATCTGAACGCCAACGGCCACTGCTCCAACGACAACTCGGTCTGTCGCACCAGCGCCGACTGCGGCGGCGCGACCTGCGTCCCCGGCTGGAGCGAGACCGACTTCCGCGTCACCCTGACCGCCAACCAGCCGATCTCCTGGAACGTCAGCCAGGGCCTCTCCTCGCTGCCCTGCGACCTGTTCTCGTCCCACCCCTGCCAGCAGCGCGCCGACGGCCGTATCCCGCCGGTGCCCGAGGAGCCGTTCCTGGGCGAGCTCAAGTGCGTGCAGGTGGACGACGCCGACGCCCCGGTCGACTTCAACGAGCTGATCGGCGAGGCCACCACCATCCGCGCCCAGGGCACCGCCCTCGACGCCTCGAAGTACAACGCCATCGGAATCCAGGCGATCCCGGGCGCGAACGACGGCAACAACAACCTCTGCCTGGGCGGCGACCTGCCGAACGACGACTGTCCCTCGGGGCCGGAGTACGCCGGCTGTCCGCAGACGCTGATCATGGACCACTTCTTCGACGGCGCCGAGCTCGGCGGGCTGCCGCCGCTCACCAGCCGGCTCTCGCTGGTGCCGTGCAGCGAGGACCTGCTCAACGGTACGGTCTCGTCGATCACCGTGCAGTTCCTGCTCTTCAACGAGTACGAGCAGCGCACCTCCACCTCGATGCGCTTCCGCTGCCTGGCCGACGTGCGCCTCTCCGACATCAACTCGATCTTCGGCGTCGGCACCCAGGCGACCCTCGCCGGCCAGACGCGCATCACCGCGGTGGCGGCGGGTGTGGCCGCCAACGGCGTCGTCGGCCTGCTGCACGAGGATCGCGAGTGCAGCAACGGCCCGGACGGCCTCTGCACCACGGCCGTCAACCTGCACCAGCAGGGTCGCCGCCAGCGCACCGACATCATCCGCCTGCCCTGAGCGGAGGGCGGATCGGCCCGTTCCCGCCGACGTGACCCAGACAGCCGCCCTGCCCGACGGACTGGTCGCCTTCGTCAAGCGCGACTGTCCGACCTGCGTGCTGGTGCAGCCGGTGCTGCAGGAGCTCGCCGGTCGCGCCCGGCTGACGGTGCTGAGCCAGGACGATCCGACCTTCCCGGCCGGCGTGCGACCGCTCGACGACCGCGAGCTCGAGCTGTCGTGGAAGCACCGCATCGAGACCGTGCCGACGCTGATCCTGGTGGAGGCGGGCAGGGAGAAGGCGCGCACCGAGGGCTGGGTGCGCGCTGAGTGGGAGGCGCTCAGCGGCGTCGCCGGCCTGGGTGCCGGGCTGCCCGACTACCGCCCCGGCTGCGGCTCGCTCAGCGTCGATCCCGGCCGGCGCATCGATCTGGCGGTGCGCTTCGACGGCGACCGGATGCGCTCGCGCCGCATCGAGTTGGCGCCGCTCGAGGACGAGATCGAGGCGGCCTACGAGCGCGGCTGGAGCGACGGCCTGCCGGTGGTGCCGCCGACCGAGCGGCGGGTGATGGCGATGCTCGAGGGCACGACGCGCGCGCCGCAGGAGGTGGTCGCGCTGGTGCCGCCCGACATGGTCGAGTGCACGGTCGAGAAGGTCGCCGTCAACGCCGTGCTCGCCGGCTGCAAGCCCGAGTACCTGCCGGTGGTGCTGGCCGCGGTCGAGGCCGCCTGCACCGACGAGTTCAACGCCCACGGCCTGCTGGCGACGACGATGCCGAGCGGGCCGGTGCTGATCGTCAACGGGCCGATCCGACGGGCGCTCGGCATGAACGCCGGCATGAACGTCTTCGGCCAGGGCAATCGCGCCAACAGCACCATCGGCCGCGCCCTGCAACTGGTCATCCGCAACGTCGGCGGCGGCCGGCCGGGCGAGGTCGACCGCGCCACCTTCGGCAACCCCGGCAAGGTCGGCTTCTGCTTCGCCGAGGACGAGGAGGGGTCGCCGTGGACGCCGCTCAACGTCGACCTCGGCGCCCAGCCGGGCACCAGCACCGTCACCCTCTTCCCGGGCGAGGGACCGCGCAGCATCGTCGACCAGTTGGCGCGCGATCCCGAGTCGCTGGCGCGGACGTTCGCCGCCTGCCTGCGGACGCTGCACCACCCCAAGCTGGTGTACGCCTTCGACTGCATCCTCGCCGTCGGCCCCGAGCACGCGCGCGTCTTCCGCGAGGCCGGCTGGGACAAGGCTCGCCTGATCGCGCGCCTGACGGAGCTGCTGTCGGCGCCGGGCGAGGAGTTGGTGCGCGGTGCGGGCGGCATGGCCGAGGGCATCCCCGAGCACCTGCGGGGCGCCACCCTCTCCAAGTTCCGCCCCGGCGGATTGCTGGTGGTCCACTGCGGTGGTAGAGCCGGGCTCTTCTCGGCGATGATCGGCGGCTGGGCCAACGGCGCACTGGGCAGCCAGCCGGTGATGCGGGAGATTCGACCATGAGCACGGCAGAACGACCGGCAGCAGGCCGCGTGCTACTCGATCCCACCGGCGAGCGTACCCCGACGCGGCGCGAGCGCCTGCCGCGCCTCGCCTCGCTGGCGGGCAGGAAGGTCGCGCTGCTCGACATCTCCAAGCCCCGCGGCGACGTCTTCCTCAATCGCATCGAGCGACATCTGGTCGAACACGGCGTCGAGGTCGTGCGCTTCAGCAAGCCGACCTTCACCAAGCCGGCGCCGCTCGACCTGCGGCAGCAGATCGCCGCCACCTGCGACGCCGTCATCGAAGCGCTCGCCGATTGAGGGTCGTGCACGTCGTGCAGTGTGCACGACATCGTAGACCTGGAGTCCCGCGGCCTGCCCGGCGTCTTCGTCGCCACCGTCGAGTTCGAGTCCGGCGCCGTCGCCCAGGCGCGCGCCCTCGGCGCCGACCCGGCGGCGGTCTACGTGCCGCACCCGATCCAGGATCGCTCCGACGCCGAGATGGAGGAGATCGCGGCGGCGGCGGTGGAGCGGGTGCTGGCGGGCATCGTCGCGACGAAACAGAGCCGCGGCTGAGCGCGGACCGCATTGACCCCCGCTCCCGCGGCGGGCATACCGGGCGGCATGGCGAACTCGGTCGGGTACCATGAATCCGAAGAGAACCTGCGCGAGGAGACCAAGGACAACCACCGCGCCCTGACCTCGATGATGGAGGAGCTGGAGGCGGCGGACTGGTACGACCAGCGGGTCGATGCCGCCAGGGACGCGGAGCTGCGCGAGATCCTGGCGCACAACCGCGACGAGGAAAAGGAGCACTTCGTCATGCTGCTCGAATGGCTGCGCCGGCGCGATCCGAAGTTCGCCGCCGAGCTGCAGGAGCGCCTCTTCCGCGAGGGCTCGATCGTCGCGCACGAGCAGGCGGGCACGCAGAGCGGAGAAGGCGCGGACGACGGCTCGCTCGGCATCGGCAGTCTGAAGGGAGGCGAGGGACGATGAATCATCTGCATCGTGAGCTGGCACCGATCTCGGACGCCGCCTGGGCGGAGATCGACGCGGAGGCGAAGCGCGTGCTCCAGGTCAATCTGGCGGCGCGCAAGCTGGTCGACTTCGACGGGCCCCACGGCATGAAGAAGGCCGCCGTGACGCAGGGGCGAGTGGAAGCGCTCAAGGGCGGTCCGGTCGCCGGTGTCTCCGCGGCGCGCCGCGAGGTGCTGCCGCTGGTCGAGCTGCGCACCGACTTCGAGCTGGCGCGCGAGGAGATCGATGCGATCGATCGCGGCGCCGAGGACCCCGATCTGGGTCCGCTGCAGGACGCCGCCAAGCGCATCGCCCATGCCGAGGACACGGCGGTGTTCCACGGTTTCGCCGCCGGCGGCATCCAGGGCATCGAGGTGCGCTCGGACCACGAGGCCCTGGTGCTGTCGGAGGACTTCGAACAGTACCCGCGCACGGTCGCCGAGGCGACGCGCCTGCTGCGCGGCGCGGGCGTCGACGGGCCGTACGCCATCGCCCTCGGACCGCGCTGTTACGCCGGCCTGCTGCAGGCGACCGCGCACGGCGGCTACCCCATCCTCGAGATCGTGCGACGCGCGATCGACGGCCCGGTGGTGTGGGCGCCCGCGATCAACGGCGCGATGGTCCTCAGCACCCGCGGCGGCGACTTCGAGCTCACCGTCGGCCAGGATCTCTCGATCGGCTACCAGAGCCACAACGAGGAGTCGGTGCGCCTCTACCTGATGGAGAGCCTGGCGTTCCGCGTGCGCACGCCCGAAGCCGCCGTGGCGCTGGTCTACCGCAACGCGGAGAAGCGGAAGAAATAAGCCGCACCCGTTCGAGACGAAAGAAGGCGAACAGAGATGAACGGGGATGGCTGAAGATGCGATGAGATCCTGCGCTCGGACCCCGCAACGGCGGATCGCGTTGGTTCGTTCTGGCTGAGGGCATCTCGGAGATCTTCCCTCGATCGCCGTTCATCTCTGTTTCATTTCTGTTTCATTCGTTTGCGAGCGGCAGGGTGAAGTAGAACGTCGATCCCTCGCCGAGCGCGCTCTCCGACCAGACCGCGCCGCCGTGGCGCTGGACGATGCGGCGGACGAGGTTGAGGCCGATCCCCGTTCCCTCGAACTCGTTCGCCGCGTGCAGGCGCTGGAAGGCGTCGAAGATCTTGGCGCCGTAGCGCGGGTCGTAGCCGACGCCGTTGTCGCGCAAGAAGAACGCAGGCGGGTCGGCGCCGGCGTCGAAGCCGAGCTCGATGCGAGCGCTCGCGCGCGGCCGCGTGAACTTGATGGCGTTGCCGAGGAGGTTGTCGAGCACCTGGCGCAGCAGGGCCGGGTCGCCGTCGACCCGCGGCAGGTCGCCGATGCTCAGCTCGACGTCGCGCTCCGGCGGCCGCAGCTCTTCGAAGGCGGCGCGGGCGAGGGCGGCGAGGTCGACTGGGCGGCGCGACAGGGCGGCCTGGCCGGCGCGCGACAGCTTCAGCAGGGCGTCGATCAGTTCCGCCATGCGGCGTGCGCCGGCGCCGATCTGCTCGAGGTAGTGCCGCTGGCGCTCGGGGGGCAACTCGCGGTCCTCGAGCAGGATCTCGGAGAAGCCGGCGATGTGGCGCAGGGGAGCGCGCAGGTCGTGCGACACCGAGTAGTTGAACGACGTCAGCTCCTCGTTGAGCCGCTCCAGCTCGGCGGTGCGTTGGGCGACGCGCTGCTCGAGCTCCGCGCTGATCTCGCGGTAGCGCGCCTCGCTCGCCCGCAGCTCGCTGGTGACGCGCTCGTTCTCGGCCTGGAGCTCGAAGGCCTGCAGCGCATAGCCGATGTCGTCGGCCAGCTCCTCCAGCAGTCCGATCTCCTCCTCGTCGAAGATGTCGGGGTCGGCGGTGTAGACGCTCAGCGCCCCGAAGACGCGCTCGCCGTGGGTGATCGGCACCGCCGCCGAGGAGGTGAAGCCACGGGCTCGGATGGCGTGCTGCCACGGCTGCATGGCGTCGTCGCCGGCGACGTCGCGCACCACGCGCGTCGCGCGCAAGCGGATCGCGCTGCCGGTCGGGCCCTGCCCGCTCGGCGCGTCGTCCCAGGTGACGTGGAGTCCGTCGAGGTAGTCCCGGCCGGCGCCGGCTGCCGCGCGCGGCACGACCCGCCGCCCCTCCTGCAGCGGCTCGCCGATCCAGGCGAGCTGGTAGGCGCGCGCCTGCGCCAGCAGATCGCAGGTGCGCTGCAGCAGGCGCTGGCGGTCGGTCTCGCGCACCAGCATGTGGTTCACCCGCCGAGCGGCGGCGATCACGCCGAGCAGGTGGTCGACGCGCGCCTGGTAGCGCGCCTGCTCGCGCCCGGCGGCGCGCTCGTACTCGAGCTCGGTCTCCACCTGCCGCAGGCGCTGGCGCCGCCACGACTCGATCAACAGGCCGGCGAAGAGGGCGTTGGCCAGCACGCCGATGAGGGCGATGCGCCAGGCGGTGCCGCGGAACTCGGCCATCGCCTCGTCCCGGTCGATCTTTCGCACCAGGCCCCAGCGCGTGCCGCGGATCGGCTGGGTTGCGGCGATGACCTCGCGGCGGCGGTAGTCGAGGAAGCTGCCGACGCGGGGCTCGCCGCTCAGGGCGGCGCGCGCGGCGATGTTCGGCGCGGCGTCGGCGAAGAGCTGCGGCTCGCCGGGCTGCTCGCGGTGCAGGGGGACGAGGAGGATGGCCTTGCCGCGCTCCTCGATCGCGAAGACCGTTTCGATGGTGCGCGCGGGGTCGCCGGCGCGCCGCAGCTTCGGCCAGAGCACCTGCTCGGGGTCGATCACGAGCACCACCGCACCCAATCGCCCCTCGGGCCTCGCGGGAGCGACGATCGGGGCGCTCAGGAGGAGGAGAAGACGGCCGCCGGCGGTGAAGAAGGCTGCCTCCTGGCTGGCCTCGGCCAGCAGCTTCGCGTCGACCAGCGCCGCCGCCGCGCCGGCCGAGGCGATCACCCGGCCGCCGGCGTCGACCACCAGCGCTGCTTCCTGGCGCTCGCTGGCGTTGAAGCGCGCGAGGATGTCGCCGAGGTGTTCGCGGTGATGGTCGTCGTGGTCGGGGTCGGGCGCGAAGGTGCCGACGAAGGAGGGATACGAGGCCAGCACGCGCGCGTCGGTGCGGCGCTCGTCGAGCCACTCCTCGACCACGGCGCGGCTGTCGGCGGCCTGCGACTCGAGGCGGCTCTCCCAGAAGGCGATGGCCGCGTTGCGCTGCTGCAGGACGAGCGCGGCGGTGAGGACGGCGGAGGCGGCGGTGAAGAGCGCGATGGCGGCGAGAACACCCCCGGGGGGGCGGCGCGGTGCCGCGCCGCGCCTCTCTGCGCCGGCGCCCGCTGCGCTCATGCCGGTGGGGCGGCCGAATGGCGCGGCAGCGTGACGGCGAAGGAGCTGCCGCGTCCGGGCGTGCTGTCGACGGTGATGTCGCCGCCGAGCAGCTCGAGCAGGCGGCGCACCAGCGCCAGGCCGAGGCCGCAACCGCCGTGCTGCCGGCTGGCGCTGCCGTCGATCTGGCGGAAATCGTCGAAGATGTAGGGGATCTGGTCGGCGGCGATGCCGATGCCGGTGTCGCGCACGTCGATCTCGATCTGCGCGGCGTTGCCGGCGACGCACACCTTGACCGTGCCCTCGACGGTGAACTTGAGGGCGTTGTGCACCAGGTTGGTGACGATCTGGCGCAGCCGCACCGGGTCGGTATCCAGGTGCAGGTCGCCGGGTCCGATGTCGGCCGAGAGCGCCAGCGACTGGCGCTGCGCCATGTGCTGCAGGCCGTCGACCACGTCGCGCACGAGCTGGGCGACGTCGACCCGGGTGGTGATCATCTGCAGCGCGCCGATGCGCAGGCGGGCGAGGTCGAGGGTCTCGTTGATCAGCGCCGTGAGGTCGAGGGCGCTGCCGTGGATGCGCTCGAGGAAGTGGCGCGACTCGGGGTCGAGTTGCTGCGCCACCAGCTCCTGCAGCAGCTCGGAGTAGCCGATGATGATGTTGAGCGGCGTGCGCAACTCGTGCGAGAAGGCGGCGAGGAATTCGTCCTTGAGGCGGTCGGTCTCCGCCAGCTTGGCGTTGAGGTCGCGCAGGTGGCGCTCGGCGGCGACGCGCGCGGTGACGTCGCGCTGGATGGCGCAGTAGTTGGTGATTGCGCCGGTCTCGTCGAAGACCGGCGCGATGGTGAGCTCGGCGTCGTAGAAGGTGCCGTCGCGGCGGCGGTTGACGAGCTGGCCGCGCCAGACGTCGCCGGCGGCGATCGTCTCCCACAGGTCCTGGTAGAAGCCGTCGGTCTGCAGGCCCGAGCGCAGCAGGCGCGGGTTCTGGCCGATGGCCTCCTCGGCGCGCCAGCCGGTGACGCGGCAGAAGGCGGGGTTGACGTAGACGATGCGGCCGTCGCGCTCGGTGATCACCACCGCCTCGTCCGCCTGGTCGACGGCGGTGGCGACGCGGGCGCGCTCGGCGGCCAGGCGCCGCATCTCGCGGCTGCCCTCGAACTCGCGCAGGGCGCGGTCGACCGCCATCGGCAGGCGCACCAGGTTGCCCTTGAGCACGTAATCGGTCGCCCCCGCCTTGAGGCACTCGACCGCCAGCTCCTCGCTCAGTCGGCCGGTGACGAAGATGAACGGCACCGGGCGGCCCTGGCTGCGCCACTGCTCCAGCGCCGCCATGCCGGAGAAGCCGGGCATCTCGTAATCGCACAGGATGATGTCGAACTGCCCGCCCGCGAGCGCCTCGCCGAAACCCTGGGCGCTGTCGACCCTGGCGCTCTCGACGTCGAAATCCCTACGCAGGGCGAGGACTTGCAGCTCGGCGTCGGAGGGATCGTCGTCGACTACCAAAACCTTCAGGGGGCGAGTCGCCGCGCTGTCGCCATCGACGGGACGGCGGATGCTGACGACCTTTGATCTCGGATCCCTGGCTGTCATGCCGAGTTTGCTGGGCGGGAAATTAGCAGACTCGATGCCAGCGGTGATAGGGGCGAATCCATACCCGCCCGGGGTAGCGACGATGCGAATACCGACCCTTTCACGGTGCCAAAGTTTGGAACCGGCTCCCGGCGGTGCCGCTCGCACCCTTGGGAGAGGGTCAGGAGCGGCCGGGGACGGCCGAACGGCCGGCGAAGCGCTCTTCCGGGCGTACCGCGGCGTAGGCCGCGAGGAGGGCGGTCATTTCGCGCGGCGTGCTGGCGTGCAGGACGATGCCGGCGGCGCCGGCGGCGAACTGGTCGAGGAGACGGCGGGCGCAGTGCGCTGGCGAGCCGACGGCGTTGCTCGAGGTGAGCCAGCTCTCGGGGTAGACGTCGCGGATCTGGCGCAGCTCGTCGTCGCTGAACTCGGTGGCGTCGGCGAAGCGACCCTGGAGCAGCGGGTGGCCGCGGAGCCTGTCGAGTACGCCGCGGTCCCAGCCGTTGGCGTCGACGATCAGCTCGCCGTAGCCGGGGATCTGCATGTAGGTCGTCATGCGGCGCACGACGTGGCGCAGCTCGACCGATTCGGGCAGGTCGCAGGCGGTGACCAGGCAAGACCACACCTGCACCCGGTCGGGGTCGCGCCCGGCCTGCTCGGCGCCCTTGCGCGCGCGGGCGACGCAGGCCGCGACCGCTTCGTCGGTCCAGTGCGAGTGCAGCAGTACGCCGTCGAAGGCGCGCCCGGCGAGCTCCTGGGTGCGCGGCCCGAGCGCGGCCAGCAGGATCGGCGGCGGCGCCTCGACGGTGCAGTCCAGGCTGAGGTAGCCGAAGCGGCCGGCCGGGCCGTCGTGGCCGAGGATCTTCTCGCCCGCCCACAGGCGGCGAAGCAGTTGCGCGGTATCCTCGAGCATCGCGCCGGTGACCCGCGGGATGCTCCACACGTCCGAGCGCATGTCGAAGCCGCGCCCGAGGCCGAGGGCGAAGCGACCGCCGGTGAGCGCGCTCATGGTCGAGCCGATGGCGGCGGTCATCATGACGTGGCGGGTGTTGGGGTTGGTGACGCCGACCGCGACCGCGAGCTGGTTGGTCACCGCGCCGGCGGCGCCGCTGAGGGCGGCGGCCTCCTTGACGTCGTGGCGCTCGGAGATCCAGGCGGAGCCGAGGCCGACGTCTTCGGCGTCGCGCACCTCCTGCAGCAGCGGGCGCGGATCGGCGACGCGCCCGGGCAGGGTGTAGAACCCCAGTTCGGGAAAGCGGACGGACATGGGCGGCTGCTTCACAGATTCGGACGGCGGGATCAAGCGCGGCGATTCGGCTCGCCAGCCGGCAGCCGGTCCGCTAGAAGCATCGGCATGAACAGAACGTCGCTTGCCCTCGCCGTGGCCTCCCTGCTCGCCCTCGCCGCCGCCGGCAGCGCGGCCGCCGCGCCGCAATTGAGCATCGGCAGCGCCCAGGGCGCCGCCGGTGCGGAGGTCTCCGTCGCGCTCACCCTCGAGCGCAGCGGCGGCGCTGCGATCAGCGTGATCGCGCCGCTGCAGTTCGACTTCGACGACTCCCGCCTGGCGTTCGTCGGCTGTACCTCGGCGGTCGCCGGCAAGGCCGCCACCGTGCAGCGGACCGGCCGTCGCGTCGGCCTCGTGCTCGCCGGCGGCGATGCGGTCTTTCCCGACGGCCCCGTGGCGCGCTGCACCTTCAACGTCCTCGCCGGGGCGAGCGGCTCGGCGCCGCTGACCTTCGTGCGCGCCGGCATGGCGGACACGCAGTTCAACGACATCGAGGCGCAGGGCCGCGACGGTGCCGTCGTCATCGCGCCCTGAGCCGGTGAGCACGACGAGCGCGCCTCGGCGTTCCGGCGAGCGGCGGCGTCGCCGCATTCGAGGTCTGGCGCTGCTACTGCTGCTGGCGCTCGCGGCGGCATGCGAACGCCGTCCCGAAGCCGTCATCCTGCACCAGAAGACCATCGTCGCCGGCGGCGAGGGGGAGCCGCGCGTCGACGAGTCGATGCAGTACTGGACCGACCGGATGCTGGTCCTGGTACAGCCGGCGGGGCATTTCATCGTGGATTTCCAGGCGGAGGCCACGACCTCCGTCAACCAGCGCAACCGCACCGTGGTGCGGCGGACGTTCGCCGAGAACCAGGCGAAGATGGACGTCGAGAACGCGCAGCGGCAGCAGCAGGCGGCGGACTATCCCGAGGACGCGCGCGCCGAGCTCGAGCGCATGGGGCAGATCCCGGGACCGAACCTGACCAAGGTCGAGCTGCGGCCGACGGGCAGGAGCGAGACGATCGCCGGCTACCAGGCGCGCGAGATCGAGTTCACCGGCAGCGCCGCCAAGGGCGCGCTCTGGATCAGCGACGCCCTGCCGCTGCCGCTGGGCGAGAAGGAGATCCAGGCCTACCGCCGCTCGACCGCGGGCATGAACGCCGCCTCGATGCAGTTCGCGCTGGCGATGGCGGAGGCCGGCGGCATCCCGCTGCGCACGGTGCTGACGGCGTCGCTGAACCCGCACGGGCAGACGGTCACCAACGAGGTGATCGACGTGCGCCGCGGCCCGCTGCCCGCCGAGCTCTCCGGCGCGCCCGACGACTTCGCGCGCCTCACCCCCGGCGCCACCCCCTGAGGCTCAGCGCCCCTTCCACACCGGCGCGCGCTTCTCCTTGAAAGCCGCCAGGCCTTCCTTCGCGTCCTCGCTCATGAACACGCCGGCGGAGTAGCTCATCTCGTTCTCGAGCGCGGCGCGCAGGTCGAGGAAGGTGCTCTTCTTCGCCGATTCCTTGCAGGCGCGCACGGCGAGCGGGCCGTTGAGGCAGATGGTCGCGGCCCACTCGCGCGCCTTCGCCATCACCTGGTCGCGCGGCACGACCGCGTTGACCAGTCCCATCTCGTAGGCGCGCGCCGGCGTGATGCGATCGGCGAGCAGCAGCACCTCCATCGCGTTGCACCAGGAGAGCTGGCGGGCGCTGTGCACGGTCGAGCCGCCGCCCGGGAAGAGGCCGCGGCGCGGCTCGGCGAGCTGGAACCAGGCGTCGTCGGCGACCACGCGCAGGTCGGTGTTCCACATCATCTCCATGCCGCCGGCGGCGCAGATGCCGTTGATCGCGGCGATCACCGGCTTGTAGAGCGCCAGCTCCTCGCCGGTCTCGGGCACCAGCGCGCCGTCGCGCAGCACCGCCACCAGGCTGTGGGCCATGGTGTATTCGGAACCCTCGACCTTGAGGCTCGCCTCGCCCGCGGCCAGCTTGTCGGCGCGCTCGGTGACGACCGAGACGAAGCGCTTCAGGTCGGCGCCGACGCAGTACACGTCGCCGACGCCGGTGAGGATGGCGACGTAGGCGTCAGGGTCGTCGCGGAAGCGCACCCAGCAGTCCGCCAGCTTGCCGAAGTGGTCGATGTCGAGGGAGTTGCGCGCCTCCGGCCGATCGATGGTGATGGTGACGACGTGCCCGTCCTTGTCGTAGTGAATGGCCACGGGTGCTCCCTCGCCACGAGTGCGGTAAGGATGTCAAGGGAAGGGAGGCGAGCATGATCACCAAGGCGGACGGGAAGCAGGCGCGCGCAACGCAGTTGCTGGCCGAGATGCGCGCTTCGGTCGACGGGCTGCTGGCCGACGGCGCGAGCGTCGGCGACCTGAAGGTGGCGAGCGCGGCGTTGCGCGAGATGCGCGCGGCGTTCGCGCTCTTCGCCCCCTATCGGGGGACGCGCAAGGTGGCGTGCTTCGGCTCGGCGCGCACCGAGATCGGCGACCCGACGTTCCGACTGGCGGAGGCGTTTGCGCGGCGGGTCGCCGACGAGGGCTTCCTGGTGATCACCGGCGCCGGTCCCGGCATCATGGAGGCCTGCCAGCGCGGCGCCGGGCGCGAGCGCAGCTTCGGGATGAACATCCTGCTGCCCTTCGAGCAGGCCGCCAACGTCGTCATTCGCGGCGACGCGAAGCTGCT
>Ga0268299_1002941_pt1 | contig 17579 bp, 11 predicted proteins | sample NOBtaG_FD_193484 | JGI IMG/M metagenome (GOLD analysis project Ga0268299, IMG submission 193484) | Activated sludge microbial communities from bioreactor in Nijmegen, Gelderland, Netherland - NOB reactor | ecosystem: Engineered > Bioreactor > Aerobic > Activated sludge | place: Netherlands...
CCCAATGCATGTCGGCCAGCGTCCACGGCAGCGCGCGGATGGCTTTCCGCATCCCGTACTCGAGCGGGTTGCGGAACGAGCGCAGCTTCTGGATATACTGTTCGGTGCCGTAGGCGGCGCGGAGCACGTTGGCGCGAATGCCGCGGAACGGCCTCGAGCGCTCGGGGTTGAGGAGCAGGGCATCGAGCGCGAGGTCCTGCACGGCGCGCCGGACCGCGCTCGCCGAGCGCCCGTGCCAATCGTGCAGCTGCGTGCTCGCGGGCGCTTGCGCCGGGGCGCCCTGTCGGAGCACGGTCATGAAGTGCACCTCGTGCCCGCGCTGCGCGAGCCACACGCCGAGCCGCCAGAGATAGCGCTGCTGCCCCGGACCCTGCGGGGGCACGACGCGCATGTCGATCCCGATGCGCACGGCCGCTACCGGAAGCGGTAGTGGCGCATCGAGCCGGCTTGGGCGACGAAGCGCGCGGGGCCGAGGAAGTGGTCGGCGGTCTCGCGCTCCACGGCGCGATGGCAATCGTGGACGAAGACGTCGGCCCCGCTCTTCGCGGCCAGCACCGAGGCGGTGTAGACGCTCTTCATGCGTCCCGGCGCCTTCCAGTTCGTGCCGCGCGGCGCGTCCACGAGGATCACGTCCCACGGCGTGTCGAGCACGTCCCGGGGGAGTTCGCGCATGAACAGGCGCGCGGGCGACATCCGCTTGAGCAGCGGCCACATGAAGCGCCGCGTCCATCCGTAGGACACGTCGTGGACGATGGCCGTCGGCGAGGCGCTGCGCGAGAAGTCCGCCCACTGCTTGACGTTCTCGAGGAACACGGTGGTGCCACCCCGGTTCACGTCCAGCCACAGCGGCGTATCGCGGCCGACCCCGAAGACCAGCATGCGGCAGGGCACCCGCTCGGCGAGGACGCGGTAGACGATCGTGTACTCCTCGACCGTGGCCTGGCCCGGGTTGCTGGCGACGAGTGCGGCGATGGCGGCTTCCGACATGGCGCGAAAGCTACCGGCACCCCATCGAGGCGACAATGTGACGCGCGTCCGTGGCGACCGACGCCGTGACGATTCATATTCGAGCTGCTCGACTCACACTCCTTCGGAGGTCCGATGTCCCGCGTGCGTGGCTCGCTGGTTTCCTTGATGACCCTTGCCGCGCTGGGTGTCGCGCAGGCCCCGCTCGCCGCGCAGGCGAGCCGCGCGGCCAATGCGCCCGCGCAGGGCCTGCGGCCGATCCGATTCGGTCAGGACGTTGCCGGGACGCTGGCGGCTAGCGATCCGGCGCTCAGCGGCCGCGGACCCTTCCACGCGTATCGCTTCACGGCGCGCGCCGACAAGCGCTACGTCATCACGATGACCGCGCCGGACTTCGATGCCTTGGTCTCCGTGATGCGGGAGGTCGGCGGCCTCACCGACCAGATCGCCAGCGATGACGACGGCGCCGGCGGCACCGACGCGCGCCTGCGCTTCCGCCCGCCGGCAGCCGGCTCGTACATCGTCGTCGCGCAGGCCCTCTCCGAGGACAGCCGGGGTTCGTACACCCTGCGCATCGACGAGACCGATCCGCCGGTCGCGCCGAAGGCCCGCGAGATCAGTGTCGGCCAGTCGTTGCAGGGCAGCATCAGCAACGAATCGTCCGTCGACGACGAAGAAGGCTTCCCCTTCGACCTCTACGCACTGAGCGGCAGCGGCCAGCGCGTGCGCATCGTCATGCGCTCCGGCGAGTTCGACACCTTCCTCAAGCTCACGAAGGTGACGGACGCCGGCGAAGAGGAGGTCGCCACCGACGACGACGGCGCCGGCGGCACCGACTCGCGCATCACCGTGTTGCTCGACGGCCGCTATCGCCTCTACGCGCGCCCGCTCTCCAACAGCGACCGCGGCGGCTACACGCTGTCGGTCGAGGAGGCGGTGCCGGTGGCCGTGGTGCAGCGCCCGATCCGCGCCGGCCAGACCGTCGAGGGCGAGCTCAGCTCCGGCGATCCGGAACTCGACGAGGGCGGCTACTTCCATGAGTACGTGATCGACGCGTCCGCCGGCGACGAGCTGCGCATCACGCTGCGCTCCGGCGAGTTCGATTCGTTCCTGCGCTGGGGCACCAAGGCCGGCGACGCGTTCACCGAGATCAGCTCGGACGACGACGGCGGCGGCGAGCTCGACTCGCAGCTCACCGCGCGCGTGACGACCAGCGGCCGCTATGTGATCCGGGTGTCGTCGCTGGGCTCGGGCTCGGTGGGGCCGTACACGCTCAGCGTCGAGAACATCGCGCGCTGACCCTGCGGGGCCAACGGACGACGGGGCGCTCGGCTCAAGCCGGGCGCCCCGTCGTCCGTTCCGTCACTCGACCTGCAGCACCGCGAGGAAGGCTTCCTGCGGGATCTCCACCGATCCCACCTGCTTCATGCGCTTCTTGCCTTCCTTCTGCTTCTCGAGGAGCTTGCGCTTGCGGCTGATGTCGCCGCCGTAGCACTTGGCGAGCACGTCCTTGCGCAGGGCCTTCACCGTCGAGCGCGCGATCACCTTCTGGCCGATCGCCGCTTGGATCGCCACCTCGAACAGCTGCCGCGGGATCAGGTCCTTGAGCTTGTCGGCGACCTTGCGGCCCCACTCGTAGGCCTTCGACTCGTGCACGATCACGCTGAACGCGTCGATCGGGTCGCCGTTGATCAGCATGTCGAGGCGCTGCAGGTCGCTGCGGCGGTACCCGAGCATCTCGTAGTCCAGCGAGGCGTAGCCGCGCGAGATCGACTTCAGCTTGTCGAAGAAGTCGAGGATGATTTCGCCCAGCGGGAACTCCCAGTCGATCTCCACGCGGGTGGTATCGAGGTAGTTCATGCCCTTGTACTCGCCGCGGCGCTCGGTGCCCAGCGTCATGATCGGTCCGATGTAATCCGTCGGGACCATGATGCGGGCCTTCACGTATGGCTCTTCGATGTAGTCGATCACGCTGGCCGGCGGCATCAGCGCCGGGTTCTCGACGAGGATCTCCTCGCCGTCGGTCTTCTTCACGTGGTATTCCACGCTGGGGACCGTCGTGACGAGGTCGAGGTCGAACTCACGCTCGAGCCGTTCCTTCACGATCTCCATGTGGAGCAGCCCGAGGAAGCCGCAGCGGAAGCCGAAGCCGAGGGCCGTGGACGTCTCGGGCGTGTAGTTCAGCGAGGCGTCGTTGAGCTGCAGCTTCTCCAGCGCGTCGCGCAGGTCTTCGTACTGCTGCGTGTCGGTGGGGAAGATGCCGGCGAACACGAACGAGCGCACCGCCTGGTAGCCCGGCAGCGGCTGCGTCGCCTTGTGCTCGGCGTCGAAGATCGTGTCGCCGGCGCGCGTCTCCTTCACCGACTTCACGCTGGCCACGACGTAGCCGACCTCACCGGCGGTCAGCGCCTTCGTCGGCACCTGCCGCATCTGGTTGTAGCCCACGTCGAGCACTTCGTACACCGACTCGGAGGCGCCGAAGGTGATCTTCATGCCCTTCTTGAGCGTGCCGTCCACGACGCGCACGCTGGGGATCGCCCCGCGGTACTTGTCGTAGTAGGAGTCGTAGATAAGCGCGCGCAGCGGGCCGTCGGGATTGCCGCGCGGCGGCGGGACCTTCTTGACGACCTCTTCCAGCAGCTCCGGGATGCCGAGGCCTTCCTTGGCGCTCACGAGGAGGATGTCCTCGGGCTTGCAGCCCAGCAGGTCCACCACCTCTTGGCGGCGCTTCTCCGGCTCGGCGCCCGGCAGGTCGATCTTGTTGAGGATCGGGATGATCTCGAGCCCGGCGTCCATCGCGAGGAACAGGTTCGACAGCGTCTGCGCCTGGATGCCCTGCGACGCATCGACGACCAGGATGGCGCCCTCGCAGGCGGCCAGCGAGCGCGAGACTTCGTAGGTGAAGTCCACGTGCCCGGGGGTGTCGATGAGGTTCAGCTCATACGTGGTGCCGTCCTTGGCGTCGTATGACATGCGGACGGCATTGAGCTTGATCGTGATGCCGCGCTCGCGCTCCAAGTCCAGCGTGTCGAGCACCTGGGCCTTCATTTCACGCTTCTGCAGCATGCCCGTGGCCTCGATGAGGCGGTCGGCCAGGGTGGACTTCCCGTGGTCGATGTGGGCGACGATGCAGAAGTTGCGGATCAGGTGCGGCGCGGTCACGGAGGCCGGAGCGAGAGGTTGATTGCAGGTAGCCTTGAAAGCTAGCGGCAGGGCGCGGCGGTTCCAACGCCAGCGGGTTGGAGCGCGTTGGTGTGCCGTCTAGCTTTCCCATCCAGATGTCAGCACCGGCCACGGGCCCGCTCCGGCCCGACTTGATGGACCCCCGAACCCTCGCGGCGCTAGGTCGCCTCGAGGTCATTTCGCGTTGGTTGGTGGACGGCGTCCTCAACGGCCTCCACCGCTCGCCGAAGAAGGGATTCTCCGTCGAGTTCGCCGAGCATCGCTCGTATCAGCCCGGCGACGACCTGCGCTTCATGGATTGGAAAGTCGCCGCCCGCGCCGACAAGTGGCTCATCAAGCAGTACGAGGAGGAGACGAATCTCCGGGCGACCATCGTCCTCGATGTCTCCAAGTCCATGGACTGGGCCTCGACGCCGACGCTGCTCACCAAGCGGCAGTACGCGGAGCAGGTGGTCGCGGCCTTGTCGCTGCTGCTGCTACGCCAGCGCGATGCGGTGGGGCTCATTCGCTTCGACGACCAGATCCGCAGCGCCATCAAGCCGGCCTCGCGACAACTCCAGTTCACGCGCCTCGTCGCCGCGCTCGGGGAGTCCGCGGGCGGGCCCGCCTCCGATGCCGGCAGCGCGCTGCGCCAAGCCGCGCAGGCGGTGAAGCGCCGCGGCATGGTCGTGCTCGTGTCGGACCTGCTGCTCGATCCCCAGGACGTCGACGACGCCGTGCGCGTGCTGCGCGCGCAGGGGCATGACGTCACGGTGCTGCACATCCTCGATCCCGCGGAACGCAGCTTCGAGCTGGGCGTGGGCGAGTCGCTGTTCGTGGACACCGAGGGGGGCGAGTCGCTCGCGGCGACCCCCGCCGAGGTGCGCGACGCCTACGTCGAGACGGTGAACGAAGCCATGGCCGAGTGGCGGGCGCGGCTCTCCGCCTCCGGGGCGGTCTACGAGCCGATTCTCACCACCGAGCCGTTCGGCGTGCCGCTGCGCCGCGCCTTCGCCCGTCGCCAGCGCCTGCCGTGAACTTCCTCGCGCCCTGGGCGCTGCTGCTGGCCGTCGTCGCTGCCGTTCCGCTGCTGCTGCACCTGCTGCGGCGGCGGACCGGCGATCGCGTGGACTTTCCGGCACTCCGCTATCTGCTGCGGGCCGAACGCGAGCACGCGCGCGAGGTGCGCCTCCGCAACCTGCTGTTGCTGCTCGTGCGCATCGCGATGGTGCTCGCCATCGCCGGCGCGCTGGCGCGTCCGGTAGGACCGTTTCCCGGCATCGGCCATCCGCCCACGGCGCTGGCCATCGTGCTCGACAACTCCGCGTCGTCGGCGGCTGTCGTCGGCGGGAGCACGATCCTCGAGGCGCAGAAGCGCGCCGCGCGCGCGGTGCTCGCCGCCGCGTCCGATGCCGACCGCCTGGCACTGGTGACGATGGACGGCGAGGTGCGCAGCGGATCGCCCGAGGCGCTGGAGGCGGCGCTCGATGCCCTGCGGCCGATAGACGGCGCGGGCGACCTCGCCGCGGCGCTGCGGCGCGCCGAGGCGGCCGTCGCCGCGGCCGCGCTGCCGGAGTCCCGCGTGGTGATGCTCACGGACGGGCAACGCAGCGCCATCGCCGTGCTCGCCGCGGACTCGGGCGCCGTCGAGCGTTCGCTCTACGTCGCGCCGGGTGAGCGGCCGATGAACCGTGGCATCGCCAGCGTGCGGCTCGAGCCGCCGTACTGGAACCCGCGCGGCGCGGTGCGCGCGCAGCTGATCGGCGACTCGGTCGCCTGGCGCGTCGCGATCGCCGGACGCAGCGTCGCGCGCGGCCGCAGCACGGACGGCGTCGTTCTCGCCCGGGTGCAGGACCTGCCGCGCGGCTGGCACGCGGGCAGCGTGGAACTCGACGCCGACGATTACCGCGGCGACGACCAGCGGCACTTTGCCGTGCACGTCGGTGACGCGCCCGGGCTCACCGCTGACGCCGCGAGTCCGTTCCTGCGCGAGGCCGTCGCCACGCTGGTGACCTCCGGCCGCGCGCGGACGGGCGGACAGGTGTTCATCGGCAGCGCGCTGCGCGCCCGTCGCCCGGCGGTGCTCTTCGCACCCTCCGACCCGCTCGAGGTCGCCGCGGCGAACCGCGCCCTCTCGCGCGCCGGGGTGCCCTGGCAGTTCGGCCTCCGGCGGGAAGGGCCGGCCCCGCTGCGCGGCGCGTCCCTCGACGGCGCCACAGCCACGCGATGGTTCGCCCTCACGCCGCTCAACGGTGCGCGCGCCGACACCATTGCACGCGTCGGCAGCGACGCCTGGGCGGTGGCCGGCGATGACTATGTACTCGTCGCCTCGGCCGCCGATGCCGAGGCGACCGACCTCACCGTGCGCGCCGCATTCGTGCCCTGGATCGACCTGCTGGTGAGCGAACGGCTCGGCGCCGCCGAAGGCCGGGCGCTCGAGGTGGCGGCGGCAGTCCGCGTGACCGTGCCGACGGGCGTCGACGCCCTCGAATACCCCGACGGGGAGCGCCGACCGGTCACTGCCGCATCGCAGATCACCGCGCCGACCGCGGCAGGCGTCTACTTCTGGCGCCGGGGCGCCGCACGCGTCGGCGCCCTCGTCGTGAACGCCGAGGCGCGTGAATCCGAGCTCGCCGCCATGCCGGCGGATTCCGTCGCGGCCGCACTCGGCGCCCCGCGCGCGGAGTCCACCCCGGAATCACTCGCGCGCGCCGCCTTCGCCGCCGGTGGCCGTCGCGCCCTCGACACCCCATTGCTCCTGCTGGCCCTTGTTCTCGTCGTCGCCGAGTCCTGGCTCGCGCGCCGCGGACACGCCGCACGTTCCGCTGACTGATGGCGCTTCCCATTCTCATTGAGCGCCTGCGCGCGCTCCCGGCGTTCACGCGCCTCGCGGCCACCCTCCCGACGAAGAGCGGGCATCAAGAGGTCGGCGGACTCGCCGGCTCGGCCGATGCGGTGCTCGTGGCGGCTCTCGCGGAACGCGAGCCCAACCGATTGTTCGTCGTCGTCGCCGACCAACTCCCCGACGCCGAGCGCTGGCACGCCGACCTGCAATCGGTGTTCGGCGCCGACGGCGTGGCGCTGTATCCGCCGCGCGAGGGCTTCGGGGAAGTCGAGCCGCATGCCGAAGTCGCCGGCGAGCGCGTCGAGACGCTCGAAGCGCTGGCGAAGGGCGCCGTGCGCGTGCTGCTCACCACGGCGCGCGCCCTGCAGGAGCGCACCCGCCTGCCACGCGCCCTCGCCGACGCACGGCTCGAGCTCAAGCGCGGCGACACCTGGCGCCTCGAGGAGCTGATGTTCCACCTCGAGAGCGTGGGCTTCGAGCGCGTGCCGCTCGTCGAGGATGTGGCGCAATACTCGGTGCGCGGCGGCATCCTCGACGTCTACGGCTTCGGCATGCGCGAACCCGTGCGCCTCGAGTTCTGGGGTGACGAGCTCGAGGAGCTGCGCGGCTTCGACGTGGCCACCCAGCGCGCCACCGGGCCGGTGGACCGCGTGGTCATCCTCCCCGTGGACGTGCGCGGTGACGAGGCGGAAGCCAAGTACCAGCGCGCCGCGCTTCCCGACCTGTTCCCGCCGGGCACGCTGCTGGTGTTGCCGCAGGGGTCGAAGCCGCGCGAGGAGTTCGACCGCACCTGGCACGAGGCGCAGCATCACTTGGAGCTGGCCCGCCGCCGCGGCGAGGATGCCGCGCCGCGCGACGAGCTCTTCCAGTCGCCGCCGACCGCCGAGGGCGTGCTGCGCGGCTTCCCGCGTCTCGAGATCATCGCCACCAGCGAGGATGACCCGCGCGCCGTCGTCTTCCCGCTGCGTGCGCCCGAGCCCGTCGAGCGCGACATGGCCAAGCTCGGCGCCATGGTGCGGGACGGCACGCCGACGTTGATCCTCTGTGACAACAGCGGCCAGGCCGAGCGGCGAGACGCGCGAGCGGTTGACGCTGGCCATCGGCGTGCTGGCGGGCGGCTTCATCCTGCCGCCGCGCGGTCCCGACGGCCTGCGTGTCCTCACCGACCACGAGATCTTCCGGCGCGAACGCCGCATCCGACGCGCCCGGCGCTACGCGTCGGGCGCCGCCCTCGAGCACGTCACGGCGCTCAAGCCCGGCGATTTCGTCGTGCATCTCGAGCACGGCGTCGGCATCTACCGCGGCATGAACACGATCTTCCACGGCGAAGCCACGATGGAAGTCGCGGTCATCGAGTACGAAGGCGGCGACCGGCTCAACGTGCCGCTGTACCGGCTCGACCAAGTCGAGAAGTACCGCGCCGCCGGCGACGTGGACGACGACGCGCCGCCGCCCAAGCTCCACAAGCTCGGCGGCAAGAAGTGGGCGGCCCAGCGCGACCGCACGCGCTCGGCCCTGCGTGAGATGACGGCCGAGCTGCTCGACCTCTACGCGCGGCGTCGCATCGCCGCGCGGCCGCCGCATCATCCCGATGGCGCCTGGCAGAAGCAGCTGGAAAGCTCGTTCCTCTTCGAGGACACGCCCGACCAGCGCACCGCCACCGACGCCGTGAAGCAAGACATGGAGGCGCCGCGGCCCATGGACCGCGTGTTGGTCGGTGACGTCGGCTACGGTAAAACGGAAATCGCCGTGCGCGCGGCCTTCAAGGCGGTGCAGAGCGGCCGCCAAGTCGCCGTGCTGGTGCCGACCACCGTGCTCGCCGAGCAGCACGCCCGCACCTTCGGGGACCGCTTCGCGGATTTTCCCGTGCGCCTCGCCGTGATGAGCCGTTTCCAGACCGCGAAGCAGCAGGCCGAGGCGCTCAAGGAGATCGCCGAGGGCAAGGTGGACGTGGTCATCGGCACGCATCGCCTGCTCAGCCCGGACGTCACGTTCCACGGGCTCGGGCTCATCATCGTCGACGAAGAGCACCGCTTCGGCGTGAAGCACAAGGAGCGGCTCAAGCAGCTGCGCCTCGAGACCGACGTACTCACGCTCACCGCCACGCCGATCCCGCGCACGCTGCACCAGTCGCTGGCCGGTTTGCGCGACCTCACCCTGATGCAGACGCCGCCGCGCGACCGCTCGCCGGTGCTCACGTTCCTTGAACCCTGGGACGACGCGCTCATCGACGAGGGCATCAACCGCGAGCTCGACCGCGGCGGCCAGGTCTTCTTCGTGCACAACCGCATCGAGACGATCCTCGCCGTGGCGGACCACGTGCAGCGCATCGTGCCGCGGGCCCGCGTGGCCGTCGGGCACGGGCAGATGAAGGAGCGCGAGCTCGAAGACGTCATGCGCCGCTTCGTCGCCGGCGAGATTGACGTCCTCGTCTCCACGCTCATCGTCGAGAGCGGCATCGACGTGCCCAACGCGAACACCATGTTCGTGGACCGCGCCGACCGCCTCGGGCTTGCCCAGCTCTACCAGTTGCGCGGGCGCGTGGGCCGTTCGCACCGCCGCGCCTACTGCTACCTGATGGTGCCGGATCGCATCGACGAGGACGCCGAGCGCCGCCTGCGCGTGCTCGAACACCACACCGAACTCGGCGCCGGCTACCGCGTGGCCCTCAAGGACATGGAGCTGCGCGGGGCCGGGAATCTGCTGGGCCCCGAGCAGTCGGGCTTTGTCCAGGCCGTGGGCTTCGACCTCTACCTGCGCATGCTCGACGAGACGGTCGAACGCATGAAGCGGGGCGACTCGGCCCCGCCGCCGCCGCCCGCCGATGTCACGCTCGACCAGCCGCACTACCTGCCCGACGACTACATCGAATCGGCCGCCGTGAAGCTCGATCTCTACCGCCGCATCGGGGCCGCCAAGGTGGCCGACGACATCGACGCCCTCCGGGCCGAGATCCGCGACCGCTTCGGCAAGCTCCCGCCGGAAGCCGAGGCGTACCTGATGGTGGCCAAGCTCCGCCTCGTCGGCGCGCCGCTCGGCGTCGAGGCGATGCTGGTGCGTGGGGACGAGGCCCGCATTAACTTCCGAGCCGACGCCGTCCCGCGTCTGAAGCCGCTCGCGGCCGCCTTCCGGGACGTGCAGTTCCAAGTGGACGTGCGCCGGGTCCAACCGCTGTCGCTGGCACTCCGGCGACTCGGCGGCTCCGCCCTGCTGGACGGTATCGTCCGGGCGTTGCGGACCATCGAGCCTGATCCACGGTAGTACATCCTTATCTACTCCCCCTCTTCGGTCCCATGACCCGTCTTCGCCTTGCCCTCGTTGCCGTCATCCTGACCGCCGTCACGGCCTGCGGCGCCCTCAAGGACGCGATGACCGCCCACGTGGATGTCGTCGCCCGCGCCGGCAGCCAGGAGCTCACGGTCGAGCAGCTCAGCACCATGCTCGCGAACTCGCAGGTTCCGCTGCGCCCCGACGTCGCGCGCAACGTCGCGCAGCTCTGGGTGAACTACCAGCTGCTCGGGCAGGCCGCAGCCGCCAACGACACGCTGCACACGAACGAGCTCGCCGAGCAGGGCATGTGGTCGGCCATCGACCAGATGCGCCTCGCGGCGATGTTCGAGCAGTACGTGGCGACGGTCGGGCGCCCGGACTCGACGAAGTTCCAGGCCGCCTACGAGGCCGGCGAGCTGCTCGGCGCCGCCCACATCCTGCTCACCAAGCAGCCGGACGGGCTCGGCACGGCGGTCAACGATTCCATCAAGCGCGAAGCCGAGCGCATCGCCCAGACGGTGACGTCGGCGACCTTTGCCCGCGTCGCGCGGGCGCGCTCGCAGGACCCGGGCTCCAAGGACCGCGGTGGCGACTACGGCGTCTTCCCGCCGGGCACCATGGTGCCGGAGTTCGAGGCCGGCATCCGCAGCGTGCCGCCGGGCGGCATCACGGGCGTCGTCGAGACGCAGTTCGGCTACCACATCATCCGCCGCTCGACCTGGGACGAGATCAAGGACCAGTTCTCCCAGACCTACGGCCAGATCGTGCAGCAGCGGGCCGAGAGCACCTTCTTCGCGGAAGCGGAGAAGGACGCGAACATCCAGGTGAAGAGCAGCGCGGCGCGCGTCGTGAAGGCGATTGCCGAGGATGTCGATTCCTACCGCACCGACCGCACCGTCATCGCGACGTCGCGCCGCGTGGACCTCACGGCCGGCCGGATGGCGATGTGGATCGCCGCGTTCCCGCCGCAGGCGCAGATCCGTCCGCAGATCATGGAAGCGGCGGACTCCGTGATTCCCTCGTTCGTGATGAACATCATGCGCAACGAGCTGCTGCTCAAGCGCGCCGATGAGCAGGGCGTCACCGCCGACACGGCCCGCGTGCGCGAGGCCCGCGAGGCGTTCTTCGGGGCCGTCACGGGCTCCATGACCGCACTCGGCATCGCGCCCGCGCAGCTGGCCGACACCACGGACGACCGCAAGGCGCGCGAGGCCTTCGCGGGCAACCGCGTGACGGCCTTCGTGCAGTCGCTGCTGCGCAGCCAAGTCGAGTACGTCGACGTGCCGGAGCAGGTGGTGCTGGTGCTGCGCGACCGCTACGAGGCCCGCGTGGTGCCGGCGGGACTCGATCGCGCCCTGGCCGAGGCGACGAAGCTGCGCACCGCAGCCGACTCGACGGCCGCGGCGAACGAAACGCCGAGCGCGGTGCCGATGCCGTCGCCGACGCCGAACCCGTAAGGCGCGGTGTCCATGCACCTGCGCCGCCTCGTCCTCGCGCTGCTTGCCGGCGCCGTCGCACCCGCGGCGGCGCTGCACGCGCAGGACGGCGTGCGGCTCATTCCGGTGGACCGCGTGGTGGCGGTGGTCGCGACCAAGCCGATTCTCTGGAGCGAAGTGCTCGAACGGATCAGCTTGGCGCGCGCGCAGGGTCTGCAGGTGCCCAGCGACTCGGCCGCCCAGATGGCCATCGCCAAGGACATCCTCGAGCAGTTGGTGGATGAGGAAGTGCTCCTCGCCGTCGCGACGGACTTCAAGCTTGAGGTGCCGGAGACGGAAGTCTCGGCGAACGTCGATCGGCAGTTCGACCAGATCCGCGGGCAGTTCGAGACCGAAGCGGAGTTCCGCGAAGCGCTGCGGCGTGAAGGCTTCGGCACGCCGGAGGAGTATCGCCGCCGGACGATGGAGCAGGCGCAGCGCGACGAACGCCAGCGCAAGGCGCTCGACACCCTGCGCGCGCTGGGGCGACTGGCGCCGGTCAACGTGACGGAACGTGAAGTGGCCGAGGCCTTCGAGCGGTTGAAGGCGCGCCTCGGGCCGCGTCCGGCGCTCGTCGCGTTCCGGCAGGTGGTGGTGCCGCCGCGACCGCGCCAGGCCGCGAAGGACCGCGCCCGCGCGCGCATCGACTCGCTGCGTGCGCTGCTCGAGGCCGGGGCGGACTTCGACTCGCTGGCCCGCGCCGTCTCGATGGACCAAGGCAGTGCGCAGCAGGGCGGCGACCTCGGCTGGAACCGCCGTGGCCGCATGGTGCAGGCCTTCGACAACATGATGTTCGCACTCGCGCCCGGGCGCATCAGCCCCGTCGTCGAGACGGAGTTCGGGTTCCACGTGATGCGGGTGGATCGCGTGCGCGCCGGCGAGGTGCGGGCGCGGCACATCCTGATCCAGCCGGACGTGGATTCGGCGGATGCCGCGACCGCGCGGTTGCGTGCCGATTCCGTCCGCACGCTGTGGCAGGGCGGCATGCCCTTCGATACGCTGATCGCCCGCTACCACGATCCGGCCGAGGAGCGCTCGATCCCCGAGGGCTACCCGATCGACTCGCTGCCGCCCGAGTATCGTGTGGCGTTGCGCAGCGTGCCGGAGGGCGGCTTCTCGCAGGTGTTCGCGATGCCGATGCCCGGCACGCAGCTCAGCAAGTACATCGTCGCCTTCGTGACGCAGGCGAAGCCGGCCGGCGAGTGGTCGTTGGCCGATTACCAAGAGCGCATCCGGCGGCAGTTGCAGGAGGAGCGCTCGACGCGCCGCACCTTGGATAACCTGCGGCGCGAGTACTACGTCTCCGTCCGATTGTGACGCTGCCGACGCTCGCGGTCACGCTGGGCGACCCGCGGGGCATCGGGCCGGAGATCGTGCGCGCGGCGCTCGCGACCCCCGAGGTCATGGGCGCCGCGCGCTGCGTTGTGGTGGGGCCGAGCGGGGCGGGGATCGCGGTGGAGGAGTCCATCGGCGACTGGCATGGCCGTCCCGGGCCGTCGACGCCGGACCTCGCCGCCGTGGCCGGATCGCTCGCTGGCAAGGCGATCGAGCGCGCGGTCGAGCTCGTGCGCGGCGGAGCGGTCCAGGGCATCGTCACCGCTCCGATCGACAAGGCGGCACTCGCGGCGGCCGGATACGCGGACCCCGGCCACACGGAGATGCTCGAGCGGCTCACGGGGCATCCCACGGCGATGATGCTCGCCTCCTCCAAGCTGCGCGTGGTGCTCGCCACCACGCATATCGCCCTGCGCGACGTGCCGCAGGCGGTCACGCAGGCGGCGCTCGTCCGTGCCGCCAAGCTCACGCGCGACGGGCTGCGCGACTGGTTCGGCATCGCCGAGCCCCGCCTCGCGCTCTGTGCGCTGAATCCGCATGGCGGCGACGGCGGTCGTTTCGGGGATGAGGACATGCGCGTGCTGGCGCCCGCCGCGCGCGAGGCGGAGATGGCGGGGCCGTTTCCGGCGGACACCGTGTTCGTCCGGGCCATGCGCGGCGAGTTCGATGCCGTCATCGCGCCATATCACGACGTGGGCATGACGGCCATCAAGGTCGCGAGCTTCGGCGAGGGCGTGAACGTGACGCTGGGGCTGCCGTTCCCGCGGACGTCGCCCGACCACGGGACGGCACTGGACATCGCCGGCAGCGGCCGGGCCGATGCGGGGGCGATGGTCCATGCCATCGTCGTCGCGGCCGAGATCGCCCAGCGCCTCGCGCGCTGACGCGTCGGCCGACTGGCCCCCCGGCCGTCCGGGGGAGAGATTATCGAAGAGCGATGTCTACGCCGCGCGACCCCTCCGTGCCCTCGTTCGAGGACTGCCAAGCGCACCGCCCCTCGGCGGCGCGCGAGCATGTGCACGGGCACGCGCATGCGCACGAGCATGCGCACGAGCATGCGCACGAACACGACGCGCACGGGGCGGGGCACCGGCACCACCATGCCGACACCTCCACGCGCCGACTGGCCCTGGCCCTCGGCGTCACGGGACTGCTGCTGGTCGCCGAGGTGGTGGGCGGCATCCTCGCCAACTCCGTCGCGCTGCTTGCCGACGCCGGCCACATGCTGACCGACGCGGGGGCGCTCGCGCTCTCGCTGTTCGTCGCGTGGTTCGCGCGGCGGCCGGCGACGCCGCAGCGCACGTATGGCTACCTGCGCTGGGAGATCCTGGCGGCGTTCATCAATGGCGCGACGCTGCTGCTGCTCTCGGCGTGGATCCTCGTCGAAGCGGTGCAGCGCATCGGCAGCCCCGAACCGGTGGGGGGCGCCCTCATGCTCGGCGTCGCCGTCGCGGGCTTGCTGGCCAACGGCCTCAGCGCCTGGCTGCTGCATGGGCATCACGAGGGCAGCCTCAACATGCGCGGGGCGTACCTGCACGTCCTCTCCGACTTGCTCGGCAGCGTGGCCGTGATCCTCGCGGCCATCGCCGTGCAGTGGTTCGGCTGGACGCTCGCCGACCCGCTGGCGTCGATCGCCGTGACGCTGCTGATCGTCCGCGGCGCGTGGCGCCTTGTGCGCGAGGCCGTCGAGGTGCTCCTCGAGCACACGCCGGCGCACATCGACGCGGAGGCGCTGCGCGGGGCGATGCTCGCCGTGCGCGGCGTCGGCGCGGTGCACGACCTGCACGTCTGGACGCTCACGTCCGGCGTCGTCGCAATGAGCGCCCACGCTATCGCGCCCACGGTGCAGGAGCACCCGCGCGTGCTGGCGGATCTGCACGCCGCGGCTGCACGATTCGGGATCCTGCACACCACGATCCAGCTCGAGGGCGAACCCCTCGCCGCCTGTTGCGGCGACTTCGCCGATTCCCCCCTCACGCCGGCGACCCGCTGATGGCCCAACTCGACAAGCTGCTCTCGGTCATGATCTCCAACCGGGCCGACGAGCTCGTGCTCACGGAGGGCGCGGCCGCCGCGCTGCTGACGGAGGGCAACGAACGGCCGGTGACCAAGCCGCTGACGGCCGCGCAGATCGTCGCGCTGCTCAAGGAGATCGCCCCGGCGCCGGCGCAGGCGGCGCTGGATGCCAAGCAGCCCACGAAGTTCCAGTACATGAGCGAGGACTCCGTGTTCGCCGCCCGCGCCATGGTGCTCGGCGACGGCAAGCTGTCCGTGCGCATCCAGGTGGACGCCGACGGGGAGTTCAAGCGCTCGACCGGCATGTTCACGCGCGTGGTGCTGCCGGAGGAATCCTCGGCGCCGTCGGCGGCCGCGATGCCGAACGTGAAGGAAGCGGCGGTCGATCCGGCCGGCGCCCGCGAGGCCATGGAGAAGCTGCTGCGCATGCTCGTCGAGCAAGGCGGCTCCGACCTCCACATGCGCGTCGGCGAGCCGCCCATCCTGCGCAAGAGCGGCGAGATGCACCGCGTGGAGGGCCAGCCCAAGCTCGATCCCGCGACGACGGAAGCGCTGCTCGCCTCCATCATGCCCGAGCGCAACCTGAAGGAGTTCCGCGAGAGCAACGACACCGACTTCGCGTACGAGATCGCCGGCGTGGCGCGCTTCCGCGCCAACGTGCTGCGCGACCGCAAGGGCTGGGCGGCGGTGTTCCGCGTCATCCCCAACACGATCATCACGGCCGACCAGCTGGGCCTCTCCCAGGAAGTGCAGAACCTCTGCTACCTGACGAAGGGACTCGTCCTCGTGACGGGGCCGACCGGCTCGGGCAAGTCGACGACGCTCTCGGGCATGATCGACCTCGTGAACCGCTCGCGCAACGACCACGTGATCACGATCGAGGACCCGATCGAGTTCGTGCACGAGAACAAGAACTGCATCATGACGCAGCGGCAGGTGGGCGTGCACACGGGCTCGTTCAAGAGCGCCCTGCGCGCCGCGCTGCGCGAGGACCCGGACATCATCCTCGTCGGCGAGCTCCGCGACCTGGAGACGGTGAGCATCGCCATCGAGACGGCCGAGACGGGGCACTTGGTGTTCGGCACGCTGCACACGACCACGGCGGCCAGCACCATCGACCGCCTGATCGACCAGTTCCCGGCCGACCGCCAGGAGCAGGTCCGCACCATGCTCTCCGAGTCGCTCAAGGGCGTGATCTCGCAGGTGCTCTGCAAGAAGATCGGGGGCGGCCGCGTGGCCGCGCGCGAGATCCTCCTGGTCACGCCGGCGATCTCGAACCTGATCCGCGAGGGCAAGACCTTCCAGGTCCCGTCCATCATGCAGACCAGCAAGCGGCTGGGCATGATCACGATGAACGACACCTTGCTGGACCTGGTCGAGAAGAAGCTGGTCGAGCCCAAGGAGGCCTACATGAAGTCGGTGGACAAGGGCTCCTTCGTGAACTCGCTCAAGGCGAAGGGCTTCGACGTGAGCTTCGTGGAAGCGGACGAGCCGGGCGGGGCGAAGCCGGCGATGGGCGGACCGGCGAAGCCAGGCGCCAAGAAGTAGCGGGGCGCGCCACTGGCGCGCTTCTCGCTCCTCGCCCTCGCTATATTTCAGGGCTATGGAAATCCGCAACATCGCCATCATCGCGCACGTGGACCACGGGAAGACGACCCTCGTGGACCAGATGCTCCGGCAAGCCGGGGCCTTCCGCGCCAATCAGGTCGTCTCCGAACGCGTGATGGACTCGAACCCGCTCGAAAAGGAGCGCGGCATCACCATCCTCGCGAAGAACACCTCGGTGCACTGGGGTGACACCAAGCTCAACATCGTCGACACGCCCGGGCACGCCGACTTCGGCGGCGAGGTGGAGCGCATCCTGCGCATGGTCGACGGCGTGCTCCTCGTCGTGGACGCCTTCGACGGGCCGATGCCGCAGACGCGCTTCGTGCTGCGCAAGGCGCTGGCCCTCGGCCGCACGGTCATCATCTGCATCAACAAGATCGACCGCCCGGGCGCCGACCCGATGCGCGTGCACGAGGAAGTGCTCGACCTGCTGATCGAGCTGGAGGCCAACGAGGACCAGCTGGACGCGCCCGTGGTCTACGCCTCGGGCCGCGATGGCACCTCGACGATGTCGATGGACGTGAAGGCCGAGAACCTCACGCCGCTCTTCGAGACCATCGTCAAGCACGTGCCGCCGCCGCCGGCGGAGGTCAACGCGCCGTTCCAGATGCTGGTCTCCACGATCGACTACTCCAACTACCTCGGCCGCCTCGCCATCGGGCGCATCGACCGCGGGACGGTGAAGGTCGGCGACAGCGTCGCGCTGTTGCCGGTGGACCACGCCGCCAAGGGCGCGATCGGCCGTGTCACGAAGCTGTATGGCTTCGAGGGCCTCGAGCGCGTCGAGGTGCAGGAAGCGCGCGCCGGCGAGATCGTCGCGCTGGCGGGCTTCGAGCACGTCGAGATCGGGCTCACGCTGACGGACCCGGAGCACCAGGAGCGCCTCGAGGGCATCGCGGTCG
>Ga0268299_1002943_pt1 | contig 17570 bp, 13 predicted proteins | sample NOBtaG_FD_193484 | JGI IMG/M metagenome (GOLD analysis project Ga0268299, IMG submission 193484) | Activated sludge microbial communities from bioreactor in Nijmegen, Gelderland, Netherland - NOB reactor | ecosystem: Engineered > Bioreactor > Aerobic > Activated sludge | place: Netherlands...
CTGCCGCCCGGGTCGGTCCGAAGATGGCGAGTCCCTCGGCGCGGAAGCGGTCCACGATCCCCGCCTCCAGCGGTGCCTCCGGTCCCACCAGCGTGAACGTCACCGCTTCCGCGCGGGCCAGCGTCACGAGCGCATCGAGGTTGGTGGCGCTGATGTTGACACAGCGCCCGAGTCGCGCGATGCCCGGATTGCCCGGGGCGGCGAGGAGGTCACACTGCGGATCGTCGCGGCGGAGTTTCCATGCCAAGGCGTGCTCCCGTCCTCCGCCGCCGACGATCAGGACCTTCATCGCGCGCCGCCCTTGAACGCGTCCGAGAAGGCGCTCTTGGCACGGGACACGGTGTCGCCCACCTTGCCCATCGCGGCCTTCGCCTGGTCGGCGTAGTAGGTGGAGGCTTCCTTCACGTCCTCCTGGAAGCCCTGGCCGGGCTTCACGTCTGCGCGGCGCACGTAGTCGCCGGCGAGGATCTTGGCGTAGGCGCCGGACTCGACCCAGCGCTGCAGTTCGCCGGCCCGCACCGTCGCGAACGGATGCTCGCGGAAGGCGGTGTTCAGCGCCTTGAGCACCGTGTCCCAGGCGCTGCCGTCGGTCTCGTACTCGCGCGCCTGGTCCTTGAACGCGTTGAGGTCGAGACGGTCCCCGAACTCGCGCCCGCCGGCGAGCTTCATGAAGGTGGTGAGGACGAGCTCCGGATCCTGGGCGTCGAGCAGCGACGCCCGGTCGCAGGAGAGTTCGCTCTTGCGGTACCACTCGAGCAATGCGATCTGGAACGGCAGCAGCGCGATGCCGGCGAGGAAGGGTAGGCTCGAGAGGCCGACCATCATGATGATCTTGGCGATGGTGCGGTACGTGACGTGCCCGCTCATGATGTGGCCGAGCTCGTGCGCGAGGATCACGCGGAGCTCGTCGCGGGTGAGGTGCTCGAGCGCCGCCGAGTTGATGACCACGAAGGGGTCGCCGAAGCCGACCGCACCGGCGTTCACGAGCGGTGTCTGCGTGACGTAGAGCTGCGGCCGCGTGGGCCAGTCCATCGTCTGGAGGACTTCCGTCCAGAGCGCATCGAGGTCCGGGCGCTGCGTGGGGCCGACGCGGACGGCATTGGCCGTGAACAGGTGGCGCACCCCGCGCTCGCCGAAGACGCTGGCGACCTTGTTGACGACCTGCTGGAATCCCGGGATGGCGCGCAGCGTGTTGAGCGCGGCGCGGTCGGCAGGGTGTTCCCAGGCGAGGGACGAGATGTCGGTCAGGGTGACGCGGGCCATCGTGGCGCTCCGGTGGATGTGTGCCGTGGACTACGGACGGGGCGGGCAGGAGGTTCCGAAGGCGCGGGGCGGGGTGCCCATGGTTCCCGATGGTGCCCCGCCTGCCGGCTCACAGGCCGGCGAAGGCCTGCTCCAGGTCCTCGATGAGATCCTCGACGTCCTCGACGCCGCAGGAGAACCGGATGAGGCCGTCGGTGATGCCGATCTCGAGGCGACGCGCCGGTTCGACGGAGGCATGCGTCATGCCGGCGGGCTGGCAGACGAGGCTCTCCACCCCGCCCAGCGATTCGGCGAGCGTGAAGACCTTCACGCGGCTCACGACCGCGTTGGCGTTCGCCTTGGAACCGGTCTCGACGGAGACCATGCCGCCGAAGCCGCGCATCTGGCGCTTGGCGAGTTCGTGCTGGGGGTGCGAAGCGAGCCCCGGGTAGAACACCTGGCGCTCCCCCACCTTGTTCGCGAGCCACTCGGCCACGCGGCGGCCGTTGGCGTCGTGCTGGCGCATGCGCAGCGCCAGCGTCTTGGTGCCGCGCAGCGTGAGCCAGGAGTCCATCGGTCCCGGGACCGCGCCGGCGGAGTTGAGGTTGAACTGCAGGCGCTTGGCGAGCTCGTCGTCGTTGAGCACGGCGATGCCGCCGATGATGTCGGAATGCCCGTTGAGGTACTTCGTGCTGGAGTGCCAGACGATGTCGGCGCCGAGCTGCAGCGGGTTCTGGAAGTACGGCGTGGCGAAGGTGTTGTCGACGATCGTGAGCGCCCCGCCCCGCTTGGCGATCGCTGCCGCCGCCGCGATGTCGGTGAGCTGCATGAGCGGGTTGGTCGGCGTCTCGAGCATCACGGCGACGGTGTTCCGCTGCATGGCGTCGGCAATCCGCTGCGGGTCGCGCGTGTCGACCCAGGAGAACTCGAGGCCGAAGTTCTTGAGGATCTTGTCGAAGAGTCGGAACGTGCCGCCGTACACGTTGGCGCCCACGATCACATGATCTCCGGACTTGAAGAGCTTCATGATGGAATCCACGCAGCCCATGCCCGACGAGAACGCGAACCCATGCTGCGCGCCCTCGAGCGCGGCGACGTTGCGTTCCAGGCATTCGCGCGTTGGGTTCTTGCCGCGGGCGTACTCGTAGCCCTTGTTGACGCCCAGCGATTCCTGCGCGTAGGTGGACGTCTGGTAGATCGGCGGCATGATCGCGCCGGTCGTGGGGTCGGGGCGCTGGCCGGCGTGGATGGCACGCGTCGAGAACCGCGCGTCGAGGTCGTGCGGGAGGATCTTCGTCATGCGCCAAATCTACCGACGCAACGGCCCGGGCGCCCAGTGTGCGGGCACCCGGGCCGTCGTCGCCATGGCGGCGACGCTAGAAGTCGAATCGCAGCGCCGCCGAGAGGCTGCGCGGCGGCTCCGGACGGAAGAAGCCGGTGTTGGACGCCTCGGCGTAGAGCGTGTTGGTGAGGTTGGTGACCGCCAGGTCCAGCGTCGGCTGCACGGTGCGCAGCGACGGCAGGCGCAGCGTGCTGCGGAGCGCGTGCACCGTGAACGCCGGCAGCCGGTCGCCGACCGGGCTGCCGCTCAGCACGACGTCCTTGCGTTCGCCCTGGTGCCGCACGTCGTAGCGCAGGCCCCAGGCACCACCCGGCGTGCGCCAACCCAGCTCGCCGCCGAGCTTGCTGCCGTAGCTGTCCCCCACCGAGGTCTCGGTGTCCACGTTCTTGGAGTCCAGCGTCGACACGTAGCCGAGCACCGAGAAGCCGCGTCCGAGCTGCACTTCCGCGAGGGCCTCGATGCCGGTGTCGCGCAGGCGGTCGACGTTCGCGTTGCGATAGCCATCGAAGCCGTTCACGGTCGTGTCGGCGTCCACGATGCGGATCGCGTCGTCGATGGTGTTCATGAACACCGTGACCTCACCGTACACGCGGGACCGACGGAACTTGATGCCGAGGTCCACGTTGAGGCTGGTCTCGGGATCGAGGTCGGGGGTGGCCAGCTGGTAGCCGCTGCCGTCGGTGGTCGCGCCCTCGAAGTAGCGCTCGATCAGGTTCGGCGCCCGGAACGCGCGTCCGAGGGAGGCGACGAGGTGCATGTCCTCCTGCAGGCGGTACCGCGCGCTCAGCTGCCCCACCACGGCTTCCGCGCTCGCTGCGACGCCGGCGCGATCCGCCGGCAGTCCCGCGGTCGCCCGGGTCTCCGACTGGATGGACTGCCCACGCAGTCCCGCACCCAGCTCCACGTGGTCGCCCGCCTGGAAGCGGCCCTGTGCGAAGATGCCACCGGTCCAGAACCAGGCGTTGGGCAGGTTCGGCGTGGTGCTGGTGGTGGTGGACGGCGGGCCGAACCCGTACATGCGCGTGACGCTCGAGTCCGAGTTCACGGAGCGGTCGCGGTACCAATCGGCGCCGTAGGTGAACACGTGGCCGCGTGCGCTGACCTTGGTGGCCTCCACGCGCAGGCCGTCCGAGCGCATCTCCGTGACGTTGCGGTCGCGGATCGTCATGCCGGCGGTCGGCGTGAAGGGGATGTCGAGGGCCTGCCGGAAGACGCGGTCGTTGCGGCTGTTGGAGGCGGTGACGCTCACGCGGTCGGCGAATCGGGAGCCGAGGGCGGTCGCCTGCCAGGAGAGCACGACACGGTCCACGGTCTGCTCCGGATACAGTAGCCGGATGACGGCGCCGCTGGAGTCGCCCAGCGCGCGCGGATCGACGTAGCCGTACCCGGCATTGCGGGCATCGTAGCGCGTGACCTTGAGCGCGAGCTGCTGCCGCGCACCGAGGTCCAGCGAGACCTGCGCGGCGTGCGCGCGGTCCTGCACCCCGGCGTCGCGCACGGTGGTCGCCCGCGCGAGCGTGAGGTCGCCGAAGCGCCCGGACGGCGCACGATACGCTTGCGCCGTGCGATGCGAGGTGGAGAGCGCGAAGCCGAACGCGCCCTCGCGGCCCGCGACGCGCAGGTGACCGGCGTCCTGCGCGTCCGCGGCATTGTACCGGTAGAACGACGTGCCCGAGATCGCGTCGCGCCCGCGCGCGGGGGTGCCGAGGCTGAGCTGGTTCACCACGCCGCCGATCGCGTCGGTGCCGTAGAGCACCGACGACGGGCCGCGCAGCACCTCGACGCGCTCCACGGTGTTGACGTCGGTGATGGCCGAGAGCTCGCCGAAATCCTGCTGCCGACGCGCGTTGTTGAGGCGCATGCCGTCCTCGGCGAGCAGGATGCGCTGGCCGCGCTGGCCGCGGATCATGAGCCGCACCTGGTTGGGGCCGACGCCGGTGACATCGACACCGGGCATGTTGCGGAACACGTCACCGATGCCGTTGGGGTAGTCGCGGCGCAGCGTCGAGGAGTCGATGACGAGGAGCGGCGCGGCGGTGCGCAGCACGGCGGACTCGGTCCGCGTCGCCGTGATGCCGACGGGCGCGAGCTTCACGAGCTTGCCGCTGGTGTCTGCCTGTTGTGCCGCGAGTGGCGCGTGGAGACCGGCGAGGCCGAGCAGGGCCGCACCGAGGAGCAACGAGGGGCGCATGGGAGTGGTCGGAGTGAGACGTGCACACGGGATGGAGCGATGTGTGAAGCCTCTCCCGCGGCCACCGGCCGGGGCACCGCAGGGGTACGGGCGCCGACCCCCGTAGTTCTACGGGGCGCGTCCCAGCAGGCGGGACTCCATCGCGAAGCGCGTGAGCCCGGCCGTGGTCTTGATCGCGAGCTTGTTCATGAGGGACTCGCGATAGCCCTCCACGGTGCGCACGCTCAGGGCGAGGTCCGCCGCGATCTCCTTGTTGGCCTTGCCGCTCGCGATGCCGACGAGCACGTCGCGTTCGCGGCGCGTGAGCAGTTCGAGGCGTTCCGCAGCGGCGGCGAGGATCGGCGCCTGCGTCTCGGTCGCGCCGGCGCGCGCCGCGGGGAAGACGGTGTTGCCGCGCTGCACGGTGCGGACGGCGGCCCGCAACTCCTCGGGCAGGGAGTCCTTGCGCAGGTAGCCATGGGCGCCGGCACGCACGCTCTCGAGTACGTACTCGGGATGGTCGTGCACCGAGAGCATGAGCACGCGCAGGGCGGGGTGCTCGCGCCGCAGCACCTCCACGGCCTCGATGCCGTTCAGCCCGGGAAGCGTGATGTCCATGACGACCACGTCCGGTGGGTCGCGCCGCGCCGCCGCGATGGCGTCCTCGGCGTTGCCGACATCCGCCAACACCGTGAACCCCGCGGTCGAGAGCGCCCCGCGGATGCCCTCGCGCACGAGCGGATGGTCATCGACGATGAGGAGGCGGATCGCGGGTTCGGTCATGGCTGACGACGCGGAAGGTCGAGTCGCACGAGGAGGCCGGTGGGCAACGCGCCGTCGAGGACGAGCGTCCCGCCGGCGGCGGCGATGCGCTCCCGCATCCCGATGAGGCCGGAGCGCCCCGGGCCGGTGGCGAGCTGCGCGCGACGCTCGGCGCCGAGTCCGACGCCGTCGTCCTGCACCGTAAGGCGCGCGCGGTCGTCGAGCAACTCGAGGGTGACGTGGATGTGCTGGGCCTGCGCGTGGCGCACGGCGTTGCTGAGGGCCTCCTGCAGCCCGCGGAAGAGCGCCACCTCGGCGTCCTGCCCCAGCAATCCCCGCGCGGTCGAGGTCCAGCGCGCGGTGTCGAACCCGACCGTGAGGCCGCTCCATTCGCGGACGTCGGCGACCAGTGCCCGCAGTGCCGGCAGCAGGCCCAGGTCGTCCAGCACCGCCGGGCGCAGGCCATCGGTCACGTGTCGGATGCTGTCGCTCCCGCGATCCACCCAACCCAGCAACCGGTCGAATCGTTCCCGCAGCGCGGGTGGTGCGTCCTCGCGGAGCAGTCCGAGCTGGAGCTTGAGCGCCGCGTACACCTGGGCCGTCTCGTCGTGCAGCTCGCGCCCCAGCCGCCGCCGCTGCGCCTCGTGTTCCTGCAGCATGCGCACGGAGAGCCGCTCGAGCTCCTCGCTGCGCTGGGCGAGGCCGCGGCTGAGCCGGTCGCGCTCGAGGGCCGCGCCCACCTGTTCGCCGACCACCGAGAGGATGCGGTCGTCGAGCGCCGCGAAGGGGGCGGCGACATCGCCGACCACGACGAGCACGAGTGCGGCGCTGCCATGCGGGCCGAGCGGGAGCGCCGCCACGAACGGCGGCGTGTCGCCGCTCGGGGTGGGGCGACCCTGGAGCCGCGGCCGCGACTGGCGCGCGGCGTCGCGTGCGAGTTGCTCCACCCGCTCCGGGATGCTCGCCGCGCGCCAGGTCGCACAGGCCCCGACGCCGCGCACCACTTCGAGTGAGGCATCCGGGTCGATCCGCAGCAGCATCGCGCCGCGCACCCCGCGCAGTTCGAGCGGACGGGCGAGCAGTGCGGCGTGCGGATCATCCGCGGTGTCGGCGGCGGCCGCCGCCGCGTCACCGCGCGATTCGCTACGCAACTCGCTGCGCAACTCGCTACGCAACTCGGTGCGTACGTCGGGACGCAGCTCGGCGCGCAGGTCCCCGGAGAGTGCCGTGAGGGTGCGCAGGCCCTCACGCTGCTCCTCGATGACGAGCAGCAGGACACCCGCACCCATGGCGAGCGTGAACGCGATGTCGAGGTAGTAGCCCCAGGGATCCCAGGCCCCGCGGGCGCGCAGGAAGGGATAGTCGAGATGGTGCGCCGCCCAGAGGAACATCACCCAGGAGAGGAACCCCGCCGCAGCGGAGGCAGTGCGATGGCGGTAGCGCCGGAACACGATGCCGGCCCGCAGGGTCGCCAGGGCGAGGAAGAGCACGGCCGGCCCAGCCGCGAGCGCGAAGTTGTCGAGCACGAAGATCGCGACGTACGACCAGGCCAGCGGCAGTGCGAGCCACCACAGGTAGCGTCGGTCCCAGGCCAGTTGCTGCGAGAACACCTCGGCGGCGTACAGCAGTCCGAGCGCGGTCCACGCGAGCAGCACCTGGTGCGCGTAGAGCAGCCACTCGGCCCGCGTGAACATGAACGCGGCGATGGCCCCCACCGAGAGCACCCGCAGGCCGAGTGCGATGGCCCACCAGAGGAAGTGTGCCTTGTGCTGCCGGCGATAGAGCTGCCACAGCACCAGCGCCAACCCGAGGGTGAGCAGGGCCTGGAGGAGCGGGGCGCCGGCCGCGAGGGCGCTGCTGGTAGGCACGGCTACTCGACGAACGTGATCACGGACGGGCGCTTGTACGCCGCGAGGTGCTGCTCCGCGAACGCCTTCACGTCGCGCAGCTGCAGGCTCGTACCGGCACGCCGCGTGATCTCCACCGCGACCTCGTGTTCACTCGCGGCGTCCGGATGCCCGACGCAGCGCACGGCCTCCACCCCGTCGAGGCCGAGGAGTACCTGCTCCACCTCGCGGGGATACACGTTGAAGCCGTTGCGCGTGAACATGGGCTTGAGCACCCCGAGGAACTCGACCTGTCCGCCCGCGCGTTCGACGCCGCGGTCGCCGGTGTGCAGCCAGCCGTCGACGACCCGCAATCCCTGCGCACCGTGCTTGAGGTAGCCGCGGAAGACGGTCTCGCCGGCGACGCAGATCTCGCCCGCGGCACCCGGTGACAGCGCTACGCTCGACTCCGGGTCGCGGATGCTCACCGCGACGCCCGGCATCGGCACGCCGAGGGCGCCGCGCACGTTCGCGCGGTCGACGCGGTTGAACAGCGCGACCGGTGACGCCTCGGTGAGGCCGTACCCCTGCCGCAACTCGACACCCGTGACGGCGGCCCAGCGCTCCTGCAGCGTCAGGGACAGCGGCGCGCCGCCGCAGATGCACAGGCGCAGCGCCGGTGCCGCGAATGGCCGGCCACGGCGTTCGATGGCGGCCAGGAGCCCGGTGAACACGGCGGGCACCCCCACCACCTCGGTGATGCCCTCGCGTTCGATGATGTCCACGGCGGCGACGGGGTTGAACCGCGCCATGGTGGTCACCTGTGCGCCGGCCAGCAGCGGTGCCATCGCGGAGACGGTCAGGCCGAACAGGTGCGCGAAGGGCAACAGGGCCAGCACGTGGTCGTCGCGCGAGTTCTGCGCCGCCTCCACCGTCTGCAGGGCGTTCGCGAGCAGGTTGCGGTGCGTCAGCACCGCGCCCAGCGCCGAGCCGGCCATCGCGGACGTGAAGACGATCGCGCACTCCTCGTCGCGACCGGGCGCCGAGGCGTCGCCCTCGAGCGAGAGGCCGAAATGCGAGCCGAGGTCGATGCGGCCCTGGCGGCCGTCGGCGGCGACGAGGGTCGCCTCCGTCGGCGCGGCGTCGAGCAGGACGTGCACGGTGCCGTGCGGCAGTCGTGCGGCGAGCGCACCGACGGTGAACACCGCGCCGACGTTCGCCTCGCGGAGCTGCATCGCGATCTCGGTCGGTGCGGCGAGCGGGTTGATGAGCACCGCCCCGCGGCCGTCGCTGGCCGCGAGTGCGACGAGGAACTGCGGGGAGGTCGGGACGAGGATCGCGGCGCGGCGGCCGGCGAGGGCGCGGACCAGGGCCGGCGCGCGCTGCAGCATGGTGAAGCCGGCGGAGACGAGTGCCGCGGCGGCGTGATCGTCGAGTGTGCCGCCGCCGGCGGCGGCGCGGAGCGTGAGCAGGTCCACGGAAGCGACGAGAAGGGGTGGATCGACCCCGTGAAAGGTGACGTGGCTCACCGCGTGCACCAAGGGTGTCGCGTGCGGCGGTCGCGCGCCTTGAACCCCTGTGGCGAGTCTCTAGCTTCCACGCATCGCGACCGGCGCCGGGCAGCCGCACGCCGGTGTCGCGCCCCCACTCCATCCGAGACCTGCACGTGACCGATCCCCGATTGATGATCAGCGTCTCCGGCATCCGCGGCCGCGTCGGCTTCGGACTCACGCCGGAAGTCGTCGCCCGCTACGCGGCGGCGTTCGGCGCCTGGGCCATCGCTCGCGGCCCGTCCAAGGCGGTGGTGCTCGGACGTGACTCGCGGGTCACGGGCCCGCTGTTCCACTCGGTCACGCGGGCCGCGCTCGAGAGCGTCGGGGCGCAGGTGATCGACATCGGCCTCATGACCACGCCCTCGCTGCAGCTCGCGGTGGAACACCATCACGCGGCCGGCGGGTTGGGCATCACGGCCAGCCACAACCCGATCGAATGGAACGCCCTCAAGTTCATCGGGCCGGACGGCCTCTTCCTCAGCGCCGCGCAGGGCGCCGAGATGCGGGCGCTGGTGGAGCAGGGGACCCCGTATGCCACCTGGGACCGGCTGGGCGAGACCCGGTTCGACGGCGATGCCCTCGCGCGCCATCTCGACCAGGTGCTCGCGCTGCCGTTCATCGACGTGGAGGGCATCCGCTCGCGGCATTTCCGCGTGGCGTATGACGCCTGCCGAGGGGCGGGTGGCGCCATCATCCCCCGCCTCCTCGAGCTGCTCGGCTGCCAGGTCACGGCCATCGAACTCGAGGCGGACGGCCGGTTCCCGCGACCGCCGGAGCCGGTGCCTGAGAACCTCGGGGCGCTCGAACGGCTGGTGAAGGAGTCCCACGCGCAGGTGGGCTTTGCGACCGACCCGGACGTGGATCGGCTGGCCCTGGTGTCGGACGAGGGACGGGCCATCGGGGAGGACTACACGCTCGCGCTTGCGACACGTGTCGTATTGCGCCATCGCTCTGGCCCCGTCGTCACGAACCTTTCGACCAGCCGGATCGTCGATGACATGGCGGCTGCCGGGGGCTCCCGGGTGATCCGGGCGCCCGTGGGGGAGGTCAACGTGGCGCTCCGCATGCGGTCCGAGGGGGCCGTGATCGGCGGGGAGGGCAACGGGGGCGTGATCCTGCCGGAACTCCATCTGGGGCGCGACGCGCCACTGGGCGTGGCACTCGTCTTGCAAATGATGCATGAGGATGGGGAGCCGTTGTCCACGGTGGTCGGCCGCTTCCCGCGTTATGCGATCCTGAAGGACAAGCTGGATCGTCCGGCGAAGCCGCTGGACGCGGTGTACGCAGCGCTCACGGCGGCCTTCCCCGACGCGGAGCCCGACACCCAGGACGGGCTGCGGCTGGGCTGGTCGGACCGCTGGGTGCACATCCGCCCGTCCGGCACCGAACCGATCGTGCGGGTGATCGCGGAGGCCCCGACGATGGACGGGGCCAAGGCACTGGTGGATCGCGGCAGGCAGTTGTTGGCGACGTTGGCGTGACGCAGTCGTCTTGACGGCGTGTGGCCGGAGGGGGGCGCGGCCCCCGCTGCACCCCTCCGCACAGGCTTCCACTCACAGCACCCCTCCCTATGTGCGGTATCGTCGGCTACATCGGCCCCAAGCAGGCCACCCCGCTGCTCATCGAGGGCCTCAAGCGCCTCGAGTATCGGGGCTATGACAGCGCGGGCGTCGCCATCTTCGACGGCGAGTCGCTGGAGACGCGTCGCGCGGCGGGGAAGATCGTGAAGCTCGAGGGTGCGCTCGCCGCGGACCCGGTCACGGGCAAGGTCGGCATCGCGCACACGCGCTGGGCCACCCACGGGCCGCCGACCGAGCGCAACGCCCATCCGCACCTGAGCACCGACGAGTCGGTCGCGGTCGTGCACAACGGCATCATCGAGAACGCCGACGTGCTCCGGAAGCAGCTCACCGCGCTGGGGCACACGTTCCGCTCGGACACCGATACGGAGACCATCTCGCACCTCGTGCAGGAGCTGTACGACGGCTCGCTGGAGGAGGCCGTGATCGGGGCGCTGCGGAAGGTGGAGGGGACGTTCGGCATCGCGGTGGTCTCGAGCCGCGACCCGCACAAGATCGTCGCGGCGCGCAAGGGCAGCCCGCTGCTCATCGGCATCGGCGACGGCGAGTACTTCCTGGCCTCCGACGCGTCGGCGATCCTCGCCCACACCCGCCAGGTCGTGTACCTCGATGACGGCGACCTCGCGGTGCTCACGCCGGACGGCTACCGCGTGATGGACATCAACGCGTCGCCGATCCGCCGCTCCGTCGAGCGCATCGAGTGGGACCTCGAGGCGATCGAACGCGGCGGGTTCGACCACTTCATGCTCAAGGAGATCTTCGAGCAGCCGACCACCGTGGGCAACACCATGCGCGGCCGGTTGATCCTCGAGGACGGCACCTCGAAGCTCGGCGGCATCAACATGTCGCACGAGCAGCTGATGAACGTGGACAACGTCATCATCACGGCCTGCGGCACGAGCTGGCACTCGGCGCTCATCGGCGAGATGATGATCGAGGACTTCGCGCGGATCCCGGTGGAGGTGGAGTACGCCTCGGAGTTCCGCTACCGCAACCCGATCATCACACCGCGCACCCTCTGCATCGTGATCTCGCAGTCGGGCGAGACGGCGGACACGCTGGCCGCGATGCGCGAGGCCAAGCGTCGCGGGGCGCACACGCTCGGGTTCGTGAACGTGGTGGGCTCCACCATCGCCCGCGAGGACGACGGCGGCATCTACCTCCACGCCGGGCCCGAGATCGGCGTGGCCTCCACCAAGGCCTTCACCAGCCAGGTGATCGCGCTGGCGCTGTTCGCGCTCAAGCTCGGGCGCAAGCGCACGCTGTCGGTGATGCGGGGCCGCGAGATCGCCCAGGCGCTCGACGCGCTGCCGAAGCAGATCCAGGCGATCCTCGACCAGGCGGCGGCGATCGAGCAGATCGCCGACGCGTACAAGGACGCCCACAACTTCCTGTACCTGGGCCGCGGCTACAACTTCCCCGCCGCCCTCGAGGGCGCGCTGAAGCTCAAGGAGATCAGCTACATCCATGCCGAGGGGTACCCGGCGGCGGAGATGAAGCACGGCCCGATCGCGCTGATCGACGAGTCCATGCCGGTGGTGTTCATCGCGCCGCACGATGCGGTGTTCGACAAGATCGTGTCGAACATCCAGGAGGTGAAGGCGCGCCACGGCAAGACCATCGTCATCACCAGCCGCGAGGAACCCGCGCTCGCGGGCCTCATCGACCACGAGATCCGCATCCCCGAGACGGTGGACATGCTCACGCCGGTGCTGGCGTCGGTGCCGCTGCAGCTGCTGGCGTACTACATCGCCGTCAAGCGCGGCGCCAACGTGGACCAGCCGCGCAACCTCGCCAAGTCGGTCACGGTCGAGTAGGCACGGCGCTGCAGTCGGCGAGTATCTTGAGGGGCGGGTCCGCGACGCGGACCCGCCCCTCGCCCCATCCGCCGTTCCCGTGGTCACCCTTCACCGTCCCCGCCGATGCGTCCCGACCGCGTCCTCCTCGTCTCCACCTGCTGCGTCGCGCTGGGCCTCCCGGTCGCGCTCGCCGCGCAGGGCACGGGCACGACCAAGCCGACCGCGACCGAACTGCCCGCGACCGCGCCGATCCTGCGCGAAGGACCACTCAGCTCCGCGGAGCGCTGGGACCGCGCGTACTTCGCCTGGGAGAACGGACGCTACCTCGACGCCCTCGAGGACCTGAGCCGGATCCTCGCGGCCGCCGACGCGGCGCAATACAGCGACCGCATCGCGGAACTCACCGGTGAGGTCTGGCAGACGCGCGAAGTCGCCCCCGACGCGCGCACACCGCGCTGGTCCCCCGACGGCCGCCACCTGAGTGTGGAACTCGGCGCCGGTGCCGCCCGACGGATCCGCGTGCTGCGCGCGGGTGACGGCTACGCGACGGCGTTCGAGGCCCCGGGATTCTCGCCGAGCTTCGCGCCCGACGGTCGCAGCATCGCCTGGCTGCGCCAGAACGCCGCAGGCCGGCCGACCATCCAGTGGGCCCGGCTCGACGGCGGAGCGCCCGAGGAGATCGCGGTGGACGCCGCCGCGGCGACCGCACTCACATTGATCGGTCGTGCCCCGCTGCGCGCGCTGGTGATCACCGGCGCGGTCGGGGACTCGGCGGCGACGCTGCGCATGCGTGACCTCACCGGCGACGAAGGGCTGTGGCGTACGCTCACCGTGCCCGGCGGCCAGCCGGTGGATGTCGTGCGGGCCGCGAACGCACGCAGCGCCATCGTGCTGAGCGGACGGCGCGGCGCCTTCGCGCGCCAGCTTCCGGGATTCGCCGCCACGAGCCGTGCGGACGGATTCTCGCTCGTGACGGAGACGGACCTCAACGCCGGCATCGTCGGCGCACGGGTCGCCGGCAGCAGTGCCGTGCTGGCCGCGGAGGGCAGCGCGGTCGCGTACCTCGTGGAGAACGGCGGGCGGACCAGCATCGCGGTGCAGCATGCGGATGCCGGCACGGCGCTCGTGCACAGCAGCGCGACGCCGGTGCAGGGCCTGGCGCTCGCGCCGGACGGCTCGCGGGTGGCGTGGCAGACCATGCTGCGCGAGGACTGGGAGATCTTCACGGCCGAGGCCACGGCGGGGGCGACGGCCGAACGCGTGACGCGGGAGATCCAGCACGACCTCCTGCCGCAGTTCCTCTCGCCCAGCCGCCTCCTCGCCGTCATGGGGGAGGCGCGGCATCGCCGTTCGCAGCTCTACGATCTCGGCACGGGTGTGCGCACGCGGCTCTTCCACAACAACTCGGTGCGGACGGTCGCGCCCGAGTACGAGTGGGTGCCATCGGCCGACGGCAGCCGTGTGGCGATCGTCGCCGAGCGCGACGGCGATACGGTCACACCGCACCGGCACGTGTTCGTGACCGACCTGCTGAGCAAGGTGCCGCCGGCCGCGCTGGTGGCCCGCGTCGACTCCAACCTCAAGGCCGAGCGGGCGCTGCGCACCAACGCCGCGCGTATGTACGCCCCCATCCTCGCGGCGGTGCGCGACGCGACGAGCGCCGTGGATGTGGCGCGCATCTATTCCTATGAGAAGGACCTGTTCGGCTTCGACTCCAAGCACATCACCCGGCCGGGCAACACGCGCGCGCACCAGTACCTGCTCAAGAAGTACCAGAGCTTCGGGCTCGAGGCGCGGCTTCAGCCGTTCAAGACCGTCGACGGTGCGGAGCTCGACGTCGCGAACGTCATCGCCGTGGTGAAGGGCACGGTCAACCCGGAACTGGTCTATGTGGTGGGTGCGCACTTCGACTCCCGCGCCGAGGGACCGGGCGCGGACGACAACACGTCGGGCACGGCGATGATCCTCGAGGCGGCGCGCGTGCTGGCCACTCGGCCGCAGCCGGCGACGGTCATGTTCGTGTCGTTCACGGGCGAGGAATCCGGGTTGCGCGGCGCGCGGGAGTTCGCCCGCCGCATGAAGGACTCCATCACCGTGGTGGGGGCGCTCAACAACGACATGATGGGCTGGGCCAACGACCATCGGATGGACAACACCATCCGCTACTCGAATCCCGGCATCAAGGACGTGCAGCACGCTGCCGCCACGCAGTTCTCGCGGCTGATCACCTACGACGCGTTCTACTACAAGAACACGGACGCCAACGCGCTGTTCGACGCCTGGGGCGACATCGTCGGGGGCATCGGCTCGTATCCGATCCTCGGCAATCCCCACTATCACCAGCCGCACGACGTGCTGGAGACGATCAACCATCAACAGCTGGCGGAGACGTCGCGGACCACCGTGGCGACGATCATGCTGCTCGCCTCGAGCCCGTCGCGGCTCACGGGCCTCGCCGTGACGGGCACGCAGGCGCGCTGGACGCCGGCCCTGGAGCGCAACACCTCACGCTACCTCGTGCGCTGGGGGCCAGCCGAGGATCCGATGCGCTACGCCGCGACCGTCGCGGCCCCGCGGGCCACGCTCACGGGCGCCAAGCCAGGCTGGAAGGTCGCCGTGAAGGCCGTCAATGCGCGCGGACTCGAGGGCTGGGACTGGGCACGCGCCGAGGTGAAGTGACGCATGCGGGTGCTCCTGCAGCGGGTCTCGCGTGCGTCCGTGCGCGTGTCCGGCGAGACCGTGGGCGCGATCGAGCGGGGCTTCTGCCTGCTCGTCGGATTCACCGGCACGGACACGGATGCGGCCTGCGTGTGGATGGCCGACAAGGTCGTGGGGCTCCGCCTCTTCGGTGACGCGGAGGGGAAGATGAACCTGGCGCTCGACGAGGTGGGGGGCGCGCTCCTGGTGGTCTCGCAGTTCACGCTCTACGGGGATGCCGAGAAGGGGCGGCGGCCGAGTTTCGTCGCGGCGGCGCGCCCGGAGCAGGCGGTGCCGCTGTACGAGCGATTCGTGCAGCTCCTGCGCGAGCGCGGCGTCCGCGTCGAGACGGGATCGTTCGGGGCGATGATGGAGGTCGAACTCGTGAACGACGGTCCCGTCACCCTCTGGCTCGAACGCTGATGACCACGCCGCGCATCATCCTCGCCTCGCAGTCGCCGCGCCGCCGCGAGCTGCTCACGCTCGTCGGCATCCCGCACGTCGTGCGTCCGGCCGACATCGACGAGCAGGTGTGGCCCGGCGAGCAGCCGGTGCCGCACTGCGAGCGGCTCGCGCGCGGCAAGGCGGCCGTACTCGCCGCCGCCGACCCCGAGGCCGTGGTGATCGGCGCGGACACCATCGTCGTGCTCGACGGCGACATCCTCGGCAAGCCGCGCGACGTGGCCGACGCGGAGGCGATGCTGGCCCGCCTCGCGGGCCGGACGCACACCGTGTTCACGGCGATGGCCGTGGCGCGTGGCCCCCACGTGGTGAGTGCGGTCGAGGAGGTCGCGGTCACCTTCCGTGCCCTCTCCGCGGAGGAGATCCGCGGCTACGTCGCCACCGGCGAACCGATGGACAAGGCCGGCGCCTACGGGATCCAGGGGTTCGGGGCGACCATCGTCGAGCGCATCGAGGGTGACTTCTTCAGCGTCATGGGCCTCGGGCTGCGTCGCGTGGTCGCGCTGCTCGCCGCGCAGGGCGTGCACTACGAGTTCAGTGGGCGTCTGACTGCGGCAGCACCGGGACCGGTCGCCCCGTCGCATTGACGCGTTGCATCGGCGACGCGTCCATCGTGCGCCAGAGGTTGACGACGAAACACCCGGCGGCGGTCGCGGAGGCCGCGGCACCGACCGCGAGCAGTGCCGGCGAGGCGCCCGCGCCATGCACACGCGCGATGAATCCCGCCACCAGCGCGGCCACGCCGAGCTCCGCCGCCCAGAACTGCACCTCCGCCGCGCGGCGATGCACCAGCGGCTGGCCGAAGAAGCGCGGGACCACGTGCAAGGCGACCCCGTAGATCATCTGCGTGACGAAGCCGAGCAGCGCGAGATGGAGGTGCGCGGTGCGGTAGACCGTGAGCGCGGGCACCAGCGCCATCGCGACGGCGAGGGCCACGGCAGCGGAGAGCCAGACGAGGCTCGCCTTGAGGAATGCGCGAACGAACCAATCCACGATGCGACTCCGGTCAACGAGTGGATGATGGACGCTTCAAGCGATGAGGAGTCGACTGAGCGCGCGGGGTCTGGCGACGAGATCGGCCAGCGTGTAACGATCGAGCACGCCGAGGAAGGCCTGCAGGGCTTCGTCCAGCGCCGGAGCGAGGGCGCAGGCCGGCGCAATCGGGCATTGGTTGGTGCTGGGGTCGAAGCATTCGACGAGCGCGAGGTTGTCCTCGGTGGCGCGCACGACGGCCCCCACGGTGATGCGGTCCGCGGGGCGCGCGAGGCGCACGCCGCCGACGCGCCCGCGGAGGGTGTCGACGAGTCCGAGGGTGGCGAGCCGGGCGATGACCTTGGAGAGATGCTCCTCGCTCATCCCCATGCGGCGTGCGATGTCGGTGATGCGCGCGGGGCTCTCGTCCTCGCGATGGATGGCGAGGTAGATGAGGGCGCGGAGGGCGTTGTCCGTATGGCGGGTGAGTCGCACACAGGCTCCGGTCACTGGGGGTTTCCCTCACATCGAATCCGGAGTTCTCGGACTGGATGAAAGGTGCAAGTAATATGCACCTTATGGACACCCGGCACAAGGGCCGGCGCCGCCGGACGTTCCGGCCTGATTCCCCCCTCTTCGCCTGGCGCGAGGTTCCCATGTCCCCATCCACTCGATCGCGGATCCTGCTCGCCGCGGGTGCCGTCCTCCTCGGCGGCCTCACCTACGCCTGTGCGGGGTCCCGCAGCTCCTCCCTCGCGGGCTCCGGCGACAATGCCCGCCGCGTCTACGTCGCGCCCGGTGAGCACGACGAACTCTATGCCTTCCTCTCCGGCGGCTTCGGCGGCCAGGTCGGCGTGTACGGGCTGCCCTCCGGCCGCCTCCTGAAGACGGTCCCCGTGTTCTCGCAGCACGCCGAGAACGGCTGGGGCTACTCCGAGGAGACGCGCCCCATGCTGGAGACCTCGTTCGGCTTCATCCCTTGGGACGACCTGCACCACACCGCGCTCTCGCAGACCAAGGGCGAGGATGACGGCCGCTGGCTCTTCGTGAACGGCAACAACACCCCGCGCGTGGCGCGCATCGACCTCACGCACTTCGAGACCACCGAGATCCTCGAGATCCCCAACGCCGGCGGCAACCACGCCTCGCCGTTCGTCACCGAGAA
>Ga0268299_1002944_pt1 | contig 17556 bp, 8 predicted proteins | sample NOBtaG_FD_193484 | JGI IMG/M metagenome (GOLD analysis project Ga0268299, IMG submission 193484) | Activated sludge microbial communities from bioreactor in Nijmegen, Gelderland, Netherland - NOB reactor | ecosystem: Engineered > Bioreactor > Aerobic > Activated sludge | place: Netherlands...
TAACATCACCGGGATCGGATCAAGTAGCACGGTACAATTTACCGGAGCAGGTTTGCTTCAGGTAGGAGGATCAATGTTCAGTTCCGCGAATGGTACACTGACTTCCGTTGCTGGTAGTACAGTCGAGTATAACGGATCGGCACAAACGGTTCAGGCATTAGGGTATAATAACCTGACCTTGTCGGGTAGTGGGGCGAAGACTTTGACAGCCAACACGACAGTAGGAGGTAACTTAACAGTTGGTGATGGCGTAACCTTTACCATCGGTGGGTTCACATTTGCCGTTACAGGTACCACCACAATAGGTGCGGGGACAAGTGGAACATTATCAATTACCTCCACTGGAGGTTCCAAGACTTTTACGGGTTTGGTAACGGTTGCCAGTGGCGCCACATGGAGCAACACCAATGAAGCTGTCACTTTCAGAGGCGGTATCACCAACAATGGAACTTTCACAGCAGGTACAGGTGTACACACCTTTAACACCAACTCCCAAACCCTAACAGGTACCTTTACAATACCAAGTGTTACTGTAACAGGCGGAGCTGTTGTTCTCACGAATACCAATACCCTAACGGTTGGTACTGCACTGATTGGTACAGGTCGTATTACACAAGGAGCAGGCGCGACCTTAAATATTGGTGGCACCTCAACCATCACCAACATGACAGCTACTGCCAGTGGTAACACAGTAAACTACACAGGCTCAGCACAAACGGTTCATAGTAATGCCTATGATAATCTGGGATTATCCGGCAGCGGAGTAAAGACACTACAGGCAGGAACAACCGCCATCACAGGAGATTTAATACTAACTGGAACAGTTTCCACAACAGGAGTGGTAGGTATAACAATAGGCGGTGATGTGAACATCGGTTCAGGCACTTCATTTACATCAGGAGCATTCACGCACAATGTAGCGGGTGACTGGATCAACAATGGAACCTTTACCGGTACAGCAAGTGGTGTCATAAATTTGAATGGAACAGGACAGAATATAACAGGGGGCTCCACTACGTTTAACGATCTGGTATTATCTGGATCAGGTACCAAGGTTTTTGGAGTCTCTACAACCATGGTTGGTGGACTCTCGATCAACACAGGTGTTGTGGCCGATTTAGGAACGTTCACCACACACACAGCGAACACACTTACGTTAGGTGGCGTATTACAATCTGCTACCGGCACATGGGGAAGTACAGGCTCAGCAGCAGTTAATCAAAATAATACCTTCTTCTTAAGCACAAGTACTGGTTTGATTACGATTGCCGTGGGTGGTAATACGTTCTATTCCAGAGCAAGCACTGCCTGGAATGTAAACACAACCTGGTCCAACGTAGGATTTGGTGGCCCTGCCGCTGCGGGTACCCCGGGAGCAGGAGATTTTGTGTACATCGGAGGAAACCAAACAGTAAGCATCACCGGAGCAGAAACGTGTAGCGCATTGTTTTTTGATGCAGGTACAAGTGTCACGAACACCTTAACGATTAGTTCCGGTAGTCTGACAGTTTCGGGTACGGTAACCATTCCTCGGACTGTAACTTCAGGTTCAAATATATTAAACGTTGGTACGGGCACGCTGACGGCTGGTGATATTGATTTTACAGCTACTGGAAATGCCGGTCATCGGATGACTATCTCTACGGGTACGGCCACAATAAGTGGTAACATCACAGGGATTGGATCAAGCAGCACCATACAATTTACAGGAACAGGTTTGCTCCAGATAGGCGGATCAATTTTCACCTCAGCGAATGGTACACTAACTTCTGTTGCAGGAAGTACGGTAGAGTATACCGGGGTGACCCAAACGGTTCAGGCACTAGGGTATAACAACCTTACCTTGTCAGGTAGTGGAACGAAAACCTTGGCAGCCAACACTACAGTAGGAGGTAATCTGGTGATTGGCGATGGTGTCACATTTACAATTGCAGGATTCAATTTTACGGTTACCGGCACCACAACTGTGGGGGGGGGTACAAGCGGAAGTTTATCCTTTGCTACTTCTGCCACAGGCACCAAGACTTTTACAGGGCTGGTCACGATCAACAATGGAGCAACATGGAGCAATACGATCAATGAAGGATTTACATTCCAGGGAGGAATTACCAACAACGGAACATTCACAGCCGGTACTGGCATACACACGTTTAACACCAACTCACAAGTTTTAACCGGTATCTTTGCAATACCGAACGTGACAGTAAATGGTGGAACAGTTGTTCTCACGAATACCAATACATTGACGGTTGGTTCCGCACTGAGTGGTACAGGTCGTATTACACAAGGAGCAGGCGCTACCTTAAATATTGGTGGCACTTCTGGAATTACCAACATGACCGCGACAGCGAGTGGCAACACAGTAAATTATACAGGAACAGCCCAAATGATTCATAACAACGTGTATGATAATTTGGGGTTATCCGGCAGCGGAACAAAGACCTTGCAGGCTGGAACAACCGCCATCACAGGCGATTTGATATTGAGTGGAACAGCCTCCACTACAGGGGTAATAGGGATGACAATAGGTGGCGATGTGACCATCGGTTCAGGCACAACGTTTACATCGGGGGCAGTTGATCATACCATTGGTGGAAACTGGATTAATAATGGAACATTTAATCATAGCAACAGAATGATTACCTTCTCGGGTACCTCAACGCAAAGCATTCAAGGTACCGCTCCAACCACATTTTACAATCTTAGAATTGAAGACGGCCCGGCAAACCCCGATGTGCAACTCGATCAGACTGCCGGTGTGAACCTGGTGGGCGAAATGACATTTGAGAATAACGCCATCTTTGATGCAGACGGTTCAGGAAGCGAGATTTTTACAGTGATCTCCACAGCAGGTGGCGATGGTAGAATAGGGCCCTTAGGTGGCACCGCGGATGTAACGGGGAATGTTACTGTTCAACGTTATATGGATGCCGAAGGGAAGATTTACCGATACATATCTACACCGGTAGCTAACCCTACGGCTGAAGACCTTCAGGGTGAGATTCCAATCACAGGCCCGTTCACTGGAAGCAGTTTCCCACCACAAACCGGTTGCACAAATTGTGCGCCCTGCACGGGTTGTGTACTCAATAACACATCCATGTATCAGTATGACGAAACAATTGTTGATGCATCGGTAAATAATCGATACATACCATTCCCTAGTTCAGGAGGATCGAATACCGAAACCATGATACCCGGTAGAGGATATGCTGTGTATGTACGCAATGATGTTTCTTCTACTATCTGGAACCTGAGAGCTCCTTTAAATAAAGGTGAGATTGACTTGAATCCTTCCATCACAGGTTCCAATGATGGGTTTAATTTAGTGGGTAATCCGTACGCGTCTCCGATAGACTGGGAGTCGGGAGCATGGACCAGAAACGGAGGTATTGGTTCCACAATTTATATATGGGATAACTCTATTAGTAACTATGCATCTTATACTTTGGGTGGTGCAAGTACGAATGGAGGCTCTCGCTACATCGCAACTGGTCAGGCTTTTTGGGTAATGGCATCCGGTTCTCCTGACTTAAGAGCACAGGAAGGCGTCAAGGCTGATCAGGCCAGTGTGTTACAGGCAACATTTTTCCGGAAATCGAAGAAGGTTGATCAATTACGAATGAAATTGATCGCCAATAATTCTTCCGATGAAGTTCTGATTATGCTGAATCAAAATGGAGCATCTGCTGATTTTGATGCGCAATTGGATGCGTATGAGTTTCCATCGGACACCTTGTTAAGCCTTCATTCATGGACTGCAGACAAAGAACGGTTGGCAGTAAATGCATTGGGGCCACAAGCTAAGAGCAAGACAGAAATAAAATTAGGTTTAGCCGGTGTTAAGCTGGGAACATACACTATTGATTTCCTGGAGTTTGAAAATTTCAGCGTACAAACCAAGGTGTATCTGATGGATCGCTTTACCGATGATTTAGTTGAAATCCAGTCATCAAACAGCAAGTATTCATTTAGTGTAACTTCTGATCCTGCTTCTGCAGGAGACGACAGGTTTGTTGTTTACTTAACGCGAAATGGGGAGAAACCAACCCTGACTCTTGATTCCAACATCTCGGTATATCCTAATCCAACAACAGATTTTGTAACTGTGAGAGTTAAGTCACAGGAAGAAGTTTCAGTGGGATTATTTAATTCCCTTGGAATACAAGTAACAGCCAAGGTTGAGTTAGAGAAGTCGGGCAACGAAAGGATCGGACAATTAGACTTAAGATCATTGGCGCCCGGTGTTTATATAATTCAGATTCAGAGTGGAATGAATATGTTCAATCAAAGAATTTTAAAAAGATGAGCCAGAACGTAAGACGCCTTATTGTATTTTTTCTGCTCGTCCTTACAGTTGCGATCCTGGTGGTTTCAACGCAACCCGTTTACGCTCAACCGGGGGGAGGAGGAAATCCATGCCCTTTCCCACCCTGTAACCCGGATGTACCTATTTCAGGCATTGAGATTTTGCTTGCTGCCGGTGGTGTACTTGGCATAAAGAGAATTCTTGGGGCGATGAAACGGTCCAAAAAAGATATCCGGTGATTACGAAGATTATTCGTAGGATTAAAATACTGCCTCGTTGGGTCATCATCATGATTGACCTATTTTTTATATCATTATCGGCTTTACTTGGCTATTTGCTAAGGTTTAACTTTTCTATTCGAGATCTTGAAAGTAATAATGCAGATCAAGGTGTTTTGTTGTACTCAGCCTGTGGTCTTGTTTCAATTTTGGTTACCGGAAGTTATCGGGGCATAATCCGATATACAGGTATTCAGGATAGTGCCAGGATTTTTTTTATGGTTGGTCTGAACCTGATATTAATTGCCTCTGTCAATCTTCTCAATTTCTATTATACACAACATAATTTAGTTCCGTATTCAGTTATTTTTATTGCTTTCTTTTCTTCCTTTCTGTTGCTTTTTAATTACCGTTTACTGGTTAAGTATTTTTTTGCCTACTATCGAAATCAGATAGTCGAGAAATCAAATATCGTTATTTATGGGGCGGGGCAATCAGGGATGATCACCAAGCAGGTGATTGATGCATCTTCTAATATGCGAGTGGTAGGTTTCTTAGAAGATGATGTTAACAAAATAGGAAAGTTTTTAGGTGGAGCGAAAATTTATTCCAATGGAGATCAGTCTATTGACAATCTTTTTAAGGAGTTGAATGTTGACGAACTGGTTATTACAGTTAAAGACTTGCCTTATGAAAAGAAGACCGATATTGTTGAGGTCTGCCTGAGAAATCAGGTTAAAGTCAGGGCCATTCCTCCAATTGAAAAATGGGTGAAAGGCGAATTAAGTTTAAATCAGATCAAAGATATCCGTATTGAAGATTTATTGGGGAGGGAAGCTATTCACCTATCCGTTGAGAATGTAAGTCGGGAGTTGTCTGGAAAAATTGTTTGTGTAACAGGAGCAGCTGGTTCCATTGGTAGCGAGATTGTTATTCAGGTGTTAAGCTTCAGGCCAAAAAAGGTGATACTGATTGACCAGGATGAGTCGGCTCTTTATGAGTTGGAAAGAGAGTTGAGTAAGATGCAAACATCCATAGCATTCTTTCCTTACCTGGCCAACATTACAAACAAGGCAAGAATGAAAGCTATTTTTGAAGTGCATAAACCTCAAATAGTTTTTCATGCGGCAGCATACAAACATGTTCCCATGATGGAAGGTAATCCGCATGAGGCGGTGCTCTGTAATATTTTAGGAACAAAGGCACTGGCCGATCTTTCTGTAGAATTTCATGTAGAAAAATTTGTGATGGTCTCTACCGATAAGGCGGTTAACCCGACTAATGTCATGGGTTGTTCCAAGCGGGTGGCGGAGATTTACGTGCAGTCGTTGAATAGCAAGTTGGAGGCGGTTAGCTCGACTCATACGCTTTTTGTAACGACCCGTTTTGGTAACGTATTGGGGTCTAATGGATCTGTAATTCCACTTTTTAAGAAGCAAATTCAGGAAGGAGGGCCGGTAACCGTAACACACCCGCAAATCACCCGATACTTCATGACAATCCATGAAGCTTGCCAACTTGTATTGGAGGCAGGCGCGATGGGAAAAGGGGGAGAGATTTTTATTTTTGATATGGGCAGGTCGGTGCTGATCCTTGACTTGGCAAAAAAGATGATACGGTTGTCAGGACTGGAACCGGATAAGGATATTGAGATTGTATTTACAGGACTGCGGGAAGGTGAAAAACTCTATGAGGAATTGCTGAATGACAAAGAGAATACCCTCCCCACACACCACAATAAGATCATGAAAGCGAGAATCCGGGAAACTCCTTATGAAGAAATCAATAAATATATTGAGCTATTTTGGGATTTACTGGAAGATAGAAATGAACTCAAGATGGTTGCCTTAATGAAGGAGCTCGTACCGGAGTTTAAGAGTAATTATTCCCGTTACGAGATACTGGATAATAATTAACGCTTGCGCTTTTTGTAATACGCTTTCCGCTTGTTCTTGTAAAGTTTTCTGGATGAGTTGCCGAATATATCTCCGGGTAGATAGTATTCTATTTTTGCTGTGAGTAACATGTATCCATCATCCTTGCCGGAGTTGCCCCGTTGAGTTCCCGCTGGAACTGTTGGCAGCCCAATCTCAGGACGCCTGTCCGCTAATGCGGCAGCTACAGGGTCAGAGAAGGATAAAGGGTCTTTATGAACGGTACTGACGTCATCCAGATAATCTGTAAATACTTTCCTATACCCGGCCTCAAGAGAAACATTCAAAAAAGGATTAAGCATAATGCGCGCACCAAGACCATAGGGAATTACCGGTGCAACCCTGCTATATTTAACACCTTCTGTCTGAAGCGGCTGCAGGGTCACGTTTTCTCCCTGATATTCTGTTTTGGGATTAAAATAGAGCAATCCGATACCTGCAAATCCATAAAAGTTGAGCTTTGAACGCTGGTAAAAACGCTGGCCGTGAGGGGACAATTGTATAGTGCCTACTGCATTGAATTCAAGGTTATTTGAGAAAAAAGACAGGTTTCTTTTTTGCCTACTTGATTCATCGGCTTTTGCATCGTCCCCTCTCAATTGAAACCAGGTTAACTCAGATCGAATACTAATTCGATTGGTTAAATAGTATTGCAAACCCACATTAATTGTAGGTTTGGAATCCCAATAATCGCCCGGATTGGCTAACTCTCCAAAATAAGTTGATGTTCCAATCCCCCCCACCAGAATCAAGGAACGTTCTTTCCTTACCGCATAAAAACTCTGACCAAAACCCAACTCGGGGAGGAATCCAACCAGGATGATAATAACAAACAGGTTTTTCATAAGCCTATATCCCACGAAAATAACGAATATAACCCAATGTTCGAAAAGTCTACTTTAAAACCTCTTTAACCTTTTGGGCGGCATCCTTTAAAACAATAGCGGAATACACCTTCAGGCCGGATTGTTCAATGATTTTGGCACCTTCTTCGGCATTAGTGCCCTGTAAACGCACGATGATTGGAACCCTGATATTTCCAATCTTTTTATAAGCCTCCACAACCCCATTAGCTACCCTGTCGCAGCGAACGATACCGCCAAAAATGTTGATCAGAATGGCTTTTACATTGGGGTCTTTCAGGATAATTCTGAACCCCGCTTCAACCGTTTCAGCGTTGGCTCCACCACCCACATCCAGGAAGTTAGCAGGCTCTCCACCTGATAATTTGATGATATCCATGGTAGCCATGGCCAGGCCGGCACCGTTCACCATGCAGCCAACATTGCCATCTAACTTCACATAATTCAAGCCTGCTTTGCCGGCCTCTACTTCCAGGGGATCTTCTTCTGTGATATCACGGAGTTCCGCCAAATCTTTGTGCCGGTAAAGGGCGTTATCATCCAGGTTCACTTTGGAGTCAACGGCCAGGATTTTATTGTCGGACGTTTTAAGTAAAGGATTGATTTCAAACATCGAGGCGTCCAATCCAATGTAGGCGTTGTATAACGAGTGGATAAACTTTGTTCCTTCCTTAAAGGCATTTCCTTCCCATCCCATCGCAAAAGCTATTTTGCGAGCCTGGAAGGGCTGTAAACCAATGGTTGGATCGATCCATTCCTTAACAATTTTTTCAGGATGAGTTTCTGCTACCTCCTCTATGTTCATTCCTCCTTCGGTAGAGGCCATAATCACCGGACATCCTTTTGATCGATCCAGCAGCATGCTCATGTAATATTCCTTAGGTTCAGCTTCCCCGGGGTAATAAACATCCTCGGCAATCAAAACCTTGTTTACTTTTTTGCCATCCGGCCCCGTTTGTAATGTTACCAGGGTACCGCCTAAAATTCCCTTCACTTTTTCAGGAACTTCTGCCAGGCTTTTGGCCAACACAACACCTTTTGAGCCTGTCTCTTTAATTACGCCTTTTCCCCGACCACCGGCATGAATTTGAGATTTCACTACAAACCACTTTGTTCCGGTCTCGGCCTGTAGCTCCTTCGCTGCGTTGACCGCGTTGTCAAGGGTGTCGGCTACTATTCCGCGTTGAACGGCAACGCCATACTTTTTTAGAATTTCTTTGCCCTGGTATTCGTGTATGTTCATGATGTTGTATTTTGGTGTGAAACTACCTTATTTAAACCTTTATTTCAAGGGAATCGATAATGAATGACTACATGGTAAAGACAACAGGAATCCATAAATCGTATGGATCCCTTCCTGTTTTGAAAGGTATTGATATGCAGGTGAAAAGAGGTGAGGTGGTGTCGATCGTAGGGGCATCGGGTGCAGGCAAGAGTACACTGCTTCATATAATAGGTACACTGGACTCCCCTGATCGCGGATCAGTAATGATCAATCAGGAAGATATTTTTACTAAATCATCATCTTCGTTGGCTGCCTTCCGCAACAAAGCAATAGGATTTGTGTTTCAGTTTCATAACCTGCTGCCTGAATTTTCAGCACTTGAAAATGTAATGGTACCCGGCTTAATTGGCAAGCGAAATCCGGATGAAGTTAAACAGCGAGCCAAACAACTGATGACCATGTTGAAGATTGATCATCGCATCGATCATAAACCTTCCGAATTATCGGGCGGTGAACAACAACGGGCTGCAGTGGCACGCGCGCTTATTAGCAGTCCGGCATTGATCCTGGCAGATGAACCGAGCGGTAATCTGGACTCAAAAAATGCACGCGAACTCCATCAATTATTTTTTGATCTTCGTAAAGAACTCAACCAAACCTTCATCATTGTTACGCACAACCAGGAATTCGCTGCCATGGCTGACCGTAAAGTAGAGATTGTTGATGGCCTCATAGCAGGATGAATTGAACTGAGGGGAGCCGGTTTAACGGGCTGATTGCCCATCAGAGGAAATTGACTGTTTTTTAGACTTTCAGTGTCAACTTTTATCCTTAAATTACCAGAAATTAAACTTCATTTTTTCGTTATAGGATGGCTGTAGCAACGTTTCCAAACTCAAAAATTTGATTGATTCAATGGGTTAAGGTTACATTTTTTGGCTTCGGGGTTTAAAATTATCATGCGATTTGTAAGGTCATTTCTTGTTATCATTATTGGTGTATCCACAACCTGCGTCTCTGCCCAGGATTTAACAAACTTTACCCAATTTTTTATTAACCCGTATGCTATTAACCCTTCTTACGCTGGAATTGAAGGAAGGAGTGCATTTTTCCTAACTTACCGAAAGCAATGGGCCACCATTGAAGGAGGACCAACAATTACAAATCTGAGTTATCATACACCGCTATCGGTTGGCTTAAATATTGGGTTCAATCTTGCTAACGATACCAGGGGAATTATCAATAGCAATTCGTTTCAAACTTCAGTTGCCTATTCACTGGCTTTTGAAAATCAGGTTTTTCTTCGGTTTGGGATATCAGCAGGTGTAGCGTACAATGGTGTTGATCTTGACCAGTGGGAAGAGTTTAGTTCCGATCCGGCAATTGCCTCTTTACTTGATAATAACTTTTCGATTACGGGTAATGCCGGTATTTCATTCCATGCTAAATCATTTCACCTTGGTGCCTCTTTGCCAACAATTTTTGCACCATCGTATGTAAGTACAGATGCTTTTACGATTACTGAAGTAAAACCATTTCAGGCAATTGTAGTGAATGCCAGTAACCGCATTTACTTTGGTGGTGATAAACACGTGTTTGAGCCTTATGTTTTATACAGAATAAATACCGACTTACCTTCGCAATATGAAGTAGCAGGTGTCTTGCACCTGAATCACCTGGCCTGGGTTGGTGGTTCATTTAAACAAGACTTTGGCATTTCAGCATTTGGCGGATTGAAAGTTGGATTCCTGTCGATTGGCGCATCATATTCCTTAAAGAATTCAGGTGTTAATGAATTGAATAGCCCAACATTTGAAATTCAGTTAGGTTACCTGGGAGGAAAGAGAAAGAAAAACACACCCATGTATTCGTTTGTTAATACCGAAAAAGAAAAAGTTCGAAAGTCACAGTATAAATCGGCAAGCGAAAAGATTGCCGAAAAGAGAATGCAAGATCAACAGGCTCAAAAGAAGCAGCAAGAAGATTTAGCTAAAAGGAAAGCCGAGGAGGCCAGACAAAAAGAACTAGCTCAAAAGGAGGCTCTTGCTAAAAAACAACCAGAACCAATAAAGCCTCAGTCTGAGCCCGTAAAACCTCAAACCGAAACAACAAAACCCCAGCCTGCGGCTATCAAACCTCAGCCTGAACCTGTAAAACCTCAACCAGAACCTGTTAAACCTCAACCTGAACCAGTAAAACTCCAGCCTGCTATAGTTGCTCCTGTAGTAACACCTCAGCAACAAGCACCCAAACCTGTTGCCCGGCATGATGGTGGACCTCGCTTAAAGTCTGAGTCATTTAATCTGGCTATGCCTAATTACGATACGGCCCGCCATGAAGAACAAGCGCGAATATCACGCCTTGAGGAACACGCAGAAAACCCAACCGAACACCATGAAGACCCGATTGATTTTCACCCTAATGCCGAGCGTCATGAGTTTGTGAAAATGGGTGACCATAAAGATGAATTGGATCTGGGAGATTATGTAATTGTAGGGGTATTTAAAACAGATGCCAACAGTAAACACTTTACTGATGGTCTTAAAAAAATGGGCTTTAAGGCCGATTATGGCCACCTGAGCGAAAAGAACCTGTGGTATGTTTACATTGCTCAAACCAAGGATATTAATAAAGCCCGGGCAGAACGGGACAAATACCGTAAAATGAAGATTTTCAAAGATGCCTGGTTATTAACCGTTCATGAATAGAAACTGCATGAGAAGATTTTTTTTGTTTTTGCTGATCACCCTTTCTTTCCAATCCTTTGCGCAGCAACCTGTTATTGATGCAGTGCAACCTGTTTCGAGTTACCCGAATCTGCGTCTGCTTATTCAGGGCAGGGGATTTAGCGCCACCAGTACTCAACTTCAGGTTTGGTTTGGCTCAGTGAAAGGTGCGATAACAATGTCTACCGAATTTTCAATTGAAGTAACTGTACCGCCACAGGCCCGATTAGAAAATGTTGAAGTCATTCACCTGATAAGCAGGCTATCAGCAAAGTCAAACATCAAGTTTACTCCTGTTTATAGTGGTGAAGGATTTGATCCGTCTAAATTGGAAACTTTGGTAGAGGGTGTTTCGCGATTTACAGGCGATCGTGTTTTTGACATTTGTTCGTGTGATTTGGATTTAGACGGAAAGCCTGATTTAACCGGTAGTAAAGATGATAATATGGCTACCGATTTACTTATTTTGAAAAATAACAGCACCCTGGGATCTCTTGCCTTTAACAAGTTTGATAAATCGAATTTAGATTCATTGAATCTAATGGCGCCTTCGGGCAATATTACTTGTGGTGATTTGAATGGTGATGGAAAACCGGAGATAATTGCCGCCCGTTCAGGAACGACCACCAACAGTATTTTTGTATTGCTGAATAAAAGTACTCCGGGTACATTAAGTTTTGGAAAGTTTAAAACTTTTAACCTTGATAACGCAGCGGATATAGCCCGACAGGTGGTTATTCATGATTTGAACAACGATGGCAAGCCTGAAATTATAGTTGCAAATTCTACCAGTAATACCATTTACGTTTTTCAAAATCAAAGCGCTGGAGGTGTATTAAATATTAATCCGGTTCCGGTAAAAATTACGGTATTAGGGTCTGCCGGTGTTATGGGTATAGAAGTCCAGGATTTTACCGGAGATGGCAAACCCGACATTGCTGCCAACTCCAGTCAGGGTGCAGATGTCTTTTTTATTAAAAATCAAAGTTCATCCACCATTAGTTTTGGAGTAGCCTCTAAGCTTACCTTCTCCGGTTTCTCTTTCAGGAACATTAATTCAGCGGATTTTAATCGCGATGGCAAATTGGATATAGCACTTACTAGTATTTTGAATGCGCGGGTGTTGGTACTTTTGAATCAAAGCACTAGTTCAAACTTTATTTTTACTACAGCGGCCACCTTAACTACAGATGGTGAACCCTTTGGGGTTGAGGTTAATGATATCAATGGTGATCATCTTCCCGATATCATTGTGCCTGCCAGGGCCACAAGTGCAACCGCCATTAATGTATTTCTTCACAATGGAAATGTTACACCGGGGTTTACGCGTGTGAATGTTCTAACGGCAAAGAAGAATTGGTTTGCAAAGGTTGGTGACATGGATGGGGATGCTAAACCTGACATTGCTTTTACTTCCTTTAATGCTGCTGGTACTCTCTTCTCGGTAGATATTTTAAGAAATAAGAATTGCCATGTTCCAAAAATTTTGAATGAAGGACCGTTGAAAATTTGTCCCGGACAAAATATCCGACTTTACACCATCCCAATACCTGGCGTTACATTTAACTGGAATGACGGATCAACAAACACCTCAACAGGAAGTACCCCATATCTGGATATTACAGCAGCCGGAAATTATACTGTTACAGCTACCGGTGAAGCTGGTGCTTGCACAGTGGCATCGTCTCCGACATTCGCTGTAACATCGGGTGTTGGAACAATCCCACCGGATCCAACCATTAGCTCTAACGCTCCATTGTGTACAGGCTCTACTTTGAATCTATCAACCGGTACCGTGTCAGGTGCGACTTATATTTGGGAAGGCCCGGATAGTTTTACCTCCGGAGTCGAAGATCCATCAATACCGGGTGTTACACCTGTCCAATCTGGAATGTACTCCTTGCAGTTAAAGAATGGTGATTGCCTGAGTAACATTGCAACCCACCGTGTTGATATTGTTGACCTTGCCAGTTTTACAGTGGGCAGTAATGCACCGTCAGGAATTATTTGCCAGGGGCAAACGGCTATTCTTTCTGTTAATTCCGAACCTGGATATTCGTATCAATGGATTAAAGATGGAACTGACATGGGCGGACAAACAGGAACCAATCTCAATGTTACTGCAGAAGGTGCGTATACCGTTCGGGTAACACGCACTTCAGCGCCAACCTGTTCGGTGGTAACATCACCCGCCATCGATGTAGATGTGTACACCATGCCGGTTGCATCATTTACTGCAGATTTATCGGCTTGTGTTAATGAACAGGTTTCTTTCGTTGGATCGGCAACAGCCGACAACCGAGCTACCGTTGCGTACAGTTGGGACTTTGGTGACTCAGGATCGAGTACTTCTCAAAGTCCTACCCATGCGTATGGAACAGCACAAACTTTTAATCCGATATTAACAGTTAGTTATACTGGCATAGCAGGTTGTTCAGACACAGATACTAAAAGCATTGTTGTGGTTAATGGAAATCAGCCCACCATTACCTCCGATGTTTCTGAGATTTGCCCGGGTGAGACCGCTGTACTTTCTGTTGTGGGCACATTTGCTTCTTTCGATTGGAGTACAAATGAATCAACGGCATCTATTAGTGTAACCTCACCAAGTACCTATTCTGTTAATACCGTAGATGCGGATGGTTGTCCTGGCACGGATGAAATTGAAATTCAAATGAAATCGGGGTGTGGTGAAATTGATCTTAATATTCCACCTGTTTTTTCTCCCAATCAGGATGGCGTAAATGATACCTGGGACATCGAGAATGTGGAAGGATTTCCGGATTGTACGATGAGTGTATTTGACGGCAGAGGAAGGAGAGTTTACCAGCAAAAAGGTTATCCTGCTACGGGCTGGACAGGAGATGATGTTCCTGCCGGAACCTATTATTATGTATTCAGTTGCTCTACGGGCAAACCGTTAACCGGTGCCGTTCAAATCATCAGGTAAGGTTGTTTATCGGTAATGATAATACGTAGGACAATTCAGTTCTTTATGGGCTGTTGTAATCTTTGCCCTGTAGTTCAACATGAATTCATGCGATCCATTTGAGAATTTATTAAGGTCAGAGGTTGTCCAGTCGTATGAATAAGCAAAATGGAACTTTTCACTAAGTTTTAAATCGATGAATTGCATGATAGCATCTCCGCTTCTCCATGAAACACCAGTGCTTAAAACGTCATAAAAGATCACTCCAAGGTTTAAATCAACACTTAGTGGTTGGCCTTCTTGCGCTCGTGCCAGAATGGAAGGATTTAGTTTAACAGTTTCTTTTGCATTGATGGGAACGATTGTTCCTCCCCTTAAAAAGTAATAACGTGCTTCCTGAATATTGGCAATACTGTTCTCCAGGTCAGATGAAATATCGTTGTTAAGAATAAAGGGTACTGAAAATCCTAAAAAGAAATTCTTGCGGTTATAATAAATTCCGGTACCAAAGTTGGGTTTAAATTCATTAATGGGCACAAAAGAGATGTCATCAGGATTTAATAAATCCAGTTGACTGAAATCCGCTCCGACAAAATTAAAACCAGCCTGCAAACCCATTGAGAGGGTGGCATCTCCGAAATTTATTTTATAGGAATAGTATCCATAAACATTTTGATTTGCATAGCTCCCAATCTCATCGTGATTCACCATTAAACCCAGTCCCATTTTTCCATTATACAACGATGAATGGCCACTAAAAGAAAGTGTTCTGGGCGCTCCTGGAAAGTTAACCCACTGATTACGATACGTTGAGGTTAAGCTTAGCTGCACGTGAGCTCCTGCATAGGCAGGGTTAATCACCAACTCGTTAAAGTAGTACTGGGTAAAAACAGGGTACTGTTGCGCGAACAGTCCGGAAGAACCCATGCAGGCCAGCAGCAGGAAGAGAATAGTGTATAGCTTTCTGGTTATATTCATTATTCTACAATTTCAAGATAACCGGCTATCGGTTTTGATCCATCCTTTTTATCTACTACGTAAAAGTAAGTACCATCTGGTAAGTTTTCTCCCATAGGGCTATATCCTCTATTGGATTTTCCGTCAAAGTACTCTGCAACGTTATCATATCCATGGCCTTCATACACCAAAGTTCCGGCCCTGTTGTAAATTTTCACCACGTTTTGAGGGAAGTTATCAATACAATCGATATGGAAGTAATCGTTTTGTCCTGGTGTGCTGTTTCGTGAAATACCGTTGTATGGATGGATTTCGGTATCGATGGTCACATCTTTACTCATCTGGCAACCCAGGATGGTTGTAACCAGCACAGAATAGTCTCCTGCTAAAACCTCACTCAATTTTGGTCCTTCGGCACCAGCAATCTCATTTCCGGGTATTGTACCAAAGAACTCAAACCACTGCACAGTATCAATCGCCACATCGCTGGTAATGATAAGGGCAATCGAACCATTACTTTCTCCGCATACTGCTTTTTGAATTCTAAAATCAATATCCGGGAAGTCAGGATCAGAAATAATATCTTCACTGGTTGGAGGTGAAACACATCCGGTGATTCTGCTGGTGGCGGTTACCGAATACGTACCTACACCCAAACTGTCGTAAAGTTCACCAAAATAGCTTGGTGGCGGATCAAACCAGTCAAAGATATAATCTATTGTATTGCCATCAACCGATACCGACAACGCCCCGTTATTAACGATGCAACTGGTAACATTTGATATGACCTCGATGTCGGGGCTTGGTATTGGCAAAATGCCACTGGATATACTTGTTACGGTACTGTCGTTACAGCCTGTTACCAGATTAGTCGCCCGTACAACATATTGCGTAGGAGTAACTTTAAGTTGATTGAATTCAGATCCTACATAAAGCGGAGCCCCTGAAGGGATGGTTCCTTCAAACCACTCAAAACTATAACCAACAAAGGTTCCGTTTACCAAGGCCCGTGCTACACCGTTTGCTCTGAGCGGATCGCAATTGGTAACCGGTGCTATTTGTGTAATCACCGGAACCGGTATAACCTGTAGGTTATCTACGGATACCGTATCGATGGTCACACAACCGGTGTTGTTATCAGTTAAGCGTACTGTATATAAGCCATCAGGTAAATTCGCCTGAAGGAAATTTTCATTAAACCCAGGCGCGTTAGGATCATTAGGCACATTCGGAAATTCCGGGTTGTTAATGTCAGCCGGTGGCGACCCAACGTAAAGATCGGCTGTATAACTATAAGCAGGGAACGGATAATTCTCAGCAGGATTTGCAGTTACTGTAAAGGGCAATCCACGGGCAGAAATGGAACCATCAATACTATCACATTCTGTTAGCGGATTACTCGATAATGCCAGTAACGGGAAGAAATTGGTTGAATCATTCGGCAGAATAAATAGTGCCGAACTGCTGCAATTCGTTATTGCGTTGAAAGCCCGAACTGAGTAGTCGCCAGAGAATAAACCGTTAATGGTACTGGTGTTGCTGATGCTTCCTCCGCTTAAGTCGAGACTTGGAAACCAGGTAAAGCTATAGTTCGGATTGGTATCATTTTGTCCATCGGCAGTGGCAGATAAAATACCGGTTCCAAAGGCCACGTTGCAGCTAACCTGAGGAGCAGTCTGCTGAATGGCCACCACCGGATACACAATACTTGCCGTATCAATGACCACTTCAACCAGGGAAGAAACGCACAAGGTGCTTAAACTGGTAACACGGGTAAAATAGCTATCAGGCAATTGATTGCTTAATATGCTGGTGGTCTGACCAGCAATAAGCCCTGAAGGAACCGTACCCTTGTACCATTCATAATTAAAATTCGGTATATCCAGATTGTCACCGGGTTTTGCCAGTGTGGTAGTTCCTCCAATAGTAATCGATCGTACTTCTGCACTTCCGGTAGGGAAACAGTTAACAGGGTTTGTTGGAATGACACTTACAATATTAGGCAAGCTTCTTAATGTGTCCAGTGTTAACGTTACACCCTGCGTGAAATCACAGCCGGTAAGAGTATTGGTAACTACCGTTACATAATTACCAGCGGCTGCGCTGGTAAGCGTGCTGGTTGGGCTTGCGTCCGTCTGAACAGTGGCCGGGTGGAAGGCACCTCCATTGTATGTCCATGCAAATGTGTAAGTGTCAACAGTTGCGTCACGTTCTACTGCTGAGGCAACAATAAGTCCCATTGGATTTAGCACATTACAACTGGAATCTGATCGGACGGTTGTAAAATTCAAATCAGGGTCAACACTTGCATCGAGGATATCAATTCTTACCGGAGCTGATTCACAACCGGATCCAACAGTAGGTGGAGGAACGGTAAGCGGTCTTCTGGTTGCTT
>Ga0268299_1002945_pt1 | contig 17546 bp, 14 predicted proteins | sample NOBtaG_FD_193484 | JGI IMG/M metagenome (GOLD analysis project Ga0268299, IMG submission 193484) | Activated sludge microbial communities from bioreactor in Nijmegen, Gelderland, Netherland - NOB reactor | ecosystem: Engineered > Bioreactor > Aerobic > Activated sludge | place: Netherlands...
GACCAGCACTCGTGCGTCGACGTCGTTCTCGCGCAGCAGCCGCAATGCGCCGCCACGCCTGGTGCCGTCGCGACCGACCAGGTTCCGCTTCTTCCCGGCACACGAATCTCGTTCTGCCCGCCTTCCGCCGCGCTCTCATGCGGCACTACCGTTCCAGATCTCGCCAGCGAGTCACGTCTCTCCGCACACCGTACGATCGTCCTGATCGTCTGATTTCATCGTCCCCCGACCGGCCGCCCTACGCGGCTCCCGCGCCGGACGTATCTGCGTCCGGCGCCCTCTCTTCTTTCGTTCCACGGGGTGACCACGATGAGATCGCGCTTTCAACGCAAGCTCGTCCTGCTGCTATTTTTCGATGTCCTTTTTGCCATTCCTGCGACCGCTGCCGACCTTCCGTCGCCAGTGGGCTCGCTCACGCTCCGCGAGGCGCTTGCTGCAGCGCTGCTAGGAAGTCCCGACCTCGCGGTGTTCTCGTGGGAGCTCCGCGCAAAGGAGGCCCAGGTCCTGCAGGCAGGGCTGCTTCCCAACCCGGAGCTGAGCACCCAAATCGAAGACTTCGGGGGGAGCGGCGACCGCCTCGCTTTCGAGCAGACTCAAATCACGGTCAGCCTCGCCCAGCTCATCGAACTCGGCGGCAAGCGAGCCAAACGATTGCGGCTCGCAGCCCTCGACCGTGATCTGGCCACGTGGGACTACGAGGTCGCACGCCTCAATGTCGTTGCCGGCGTCAGCAAGGCGTTCACCGCGACGCTCGCCGCGCAACAGCGCCTACAGCTGTTCGGTGAGCTGGTGGGGCTTGCCCGTCGATCCGTCGCCGCGGTCGCCACACAGGTCAAGGCGGGTGCCACGTCTCCGGTCGAACTCATGCGAGCGGAGGCCGCGCTCGGGCGAACCGAAACTCAACTCCGGCAAGCCGAGCGGGATCTTGCCAATGCTCGCACCGCACTTGCGGTCACCTGGGGAAGCGCCACTCCTGGTTTCACCACGGCCGCCGGCGACCTGGTCGCAGTTGTCACCCCCCGGTCCGTGGGGAATCTCTTGGACGCCGTTCAGAGCAATCCCGACGTGGCGCGCTGGGTTACGGAGATCGAGCAGCGCACGGCAGCCCTCGCCGTCGAGAAGGCGCGCGGCATCCCTAGTCTCACAGTGGGCGTCGGCGGACGCCAGTTTACGGACAACGGCGACCAGGCGCTCGTAGCAGGCTTCTCGCTTCCGCTGCCGCTCTTCGACCGCAATCAGGGCAACATCCTCGCAGCTGATCGGCGGTTGGCCCAAGCCGCGGCAGCACGCGACCGTGCGACAGTCGCCGTTCAGCGAGCACTCGCTGCCGCTCACGAAGACCTACGTGCGGCGTACGCGCAAGTCGTCACACTGCGCGATGAGGTGCTCCCGAAGGCCGAGGGCGCCTTCGCTGGCGCGCGCGACGCTTACCAGCGCGGGTTGTTGCGCTTTCTCGACGTGCTCGACGCGCAGCGCACACTCTTCGAAACCAGAGATCAATACGTACAGACGCTGGCTGCCTACCACATCGCGGCCGCCGACATCGAGCGCTTGAGTGGAATCCCACTCAATGGCGCCGACCTGGGGGAAGGAAAATGACCGCAGCTCTCTTTCTCGCGCGAGCTCTACTCGTCGCCGCACTCGTTAGCCGCTGGGCCTTCGCTGAAGAAGAGCGCAGCCACCAAGACCACAGCGACAGCGAAGGCGGCGAGGACCATGACGACGACCACGCGGTTCGCCTGACCGCTGCGCAACTCGCCGCCTTCGGCGTCACAGTTGCTACGGCCGGCCCGGCCAAGATCGACCATGGTGTCGAATTGCTCGGCGAAGTCCGGCCGAACGGCGATACCCTTGCGCACATCGTTCCGCGATTTCCCGGGATCGTCCGTCAGGTGCGTGCCACCGTGGGCGACGACGTGCGCGCTGGCGACGTCCTCGCCACCGTCGAGAGCAACGAGAGCCTGGCCCCGTACGAGCTCAAGACGCAGCTCGACGGGACGGTCATCGAGCGGAACATCACCCGTGGGGAATCCGTCGACCGCGAGAAGCAGGCCTTCGTCATCGCTGATCTGTCCTCGGTCTGGGTCGATCTCGCCGTCTATCAGAAAGATCTCGATCACGTCCGTGTCAGCCAAAGTGTGCTCGTCTCCTCTGGATCGGCGGAGGCGGAGGGGAGGATCTCCTACATCGCCCCCGTCGTCGACGAGCCGACGCGCACGGCAATCGCGCGAGTCGTTCTACCCAACGCCGAGCACACTTGGCGTCCAGGCCTGTTCGTCACCGCTAGGGTTCTTGATCCGATTCCGGCCGGAGTGGCGATCGAACGTAGCGCCATCCAAACCATCGAGGGACGAGCCACCGTGTTCGTCGAATCCGGCGAAGGCTTCGAGCCTCGTCCGGTGACGCTCGGGCGCACCGGCGAGACGCTCGTCGAAGTCCTCGACGGCCTCGGTTCTGGCGCCCGCTATGTCGCCACCAATTCATTCCTACTCAAAGCTGAGCTCGGCAAGGGCGAGGCCGAACACGAACACTGAACGGAGGCCTGTGATGCTCGAACGTGTGCTCAAGTTTTCCGTCGAGCACCGCGCCTTCGTGGTGCTCGTGACCCTCGTGGCAGCAGCTCTTGGTGTTGTCTCGTTGCTTCGCCTCCCCATCGACGCCGTCCCTGACATCACCAACAATCAGGTCCAGATCAACGCAGTTGTCCCGTCGCTGTCGCCGATCGAGATCGAAAAGCAGGTCACCTTCCCGATCGAGACCGCCCTGGCCGGTATCCCCGGCCTCGAGTACACACGGTCGCTCTCGCGGAACGGTTTCTCTCAGGTCACGGCCGTCTTTGGCGATGACGTCAATATCTACTTCGCCCGACAACAAGTGACGGAACGGCTCGCCGAAGCCCGGGAGAAGCTCCCGCCCGGCGCCGAGCCGCGCCTTGGCCCGATCTCCACTGGCCTCGGCGAAGTCTACATGTGGACAGTCGAGTACGTGCACCCGGACGGGCGCGGCGTGGCGGCGGTGGATGGACAGGCTGGCTGGCAGAGCGATGGCAGCTATCTCACGCCCGAAGGCGAGCTACTCCGCACCGATGTGGAGCGCGCCTCGTATCTCCGTACGGTTCAGGATTGGATCATCCGGCCGCAGATGAAAAGCGTGCTCGGGGTCGCAGGCGTCGACGCCATCGGCGGCTACGTAAAGCAGTACCACGTGCAGCCAGACCCGAGAAGGCTTGTCGCCTACGGCCTGACCTTCGGGGAACTCCTGTCTGCTCTCGAGCGCAACAATCTGAGCACGGGTGCCGGCTACGTCGAGCACAACGGCGAGTCCTATGTTGTGCGGGCGACGGGCCGCGTCGAGCGGCCCGAGCAAATCGCAGCCATGGTCATCGGCGAGCGCTTCGGCACGCCCATCTACGTGCGCGACGTCGCCACTGTGGGCCTCGGCCGCGAGCTGCGCACCGGCAGCGCCAGCGAGAACGGCGAGGAGGTGGTGGTCGGCACGGCGCTCATGCTCATCGGCGCCAACAGCCGTACTGTGTCCGCCGCCGTCCATGAACGCATGACCGAGGTGAACCGCACCCTGCCCCCTGACATTCACGCCAAGACCGTGCTCAACCGCACGGCCCTCGTCGATGCGACGATCCGCACGATCGAACGCAACCTCGTCGAAGGTGCGGTGCTCGTCATCGTGGTACTCTTCGTCCTGCTGGGACACTTCCGCGCTGCCCTGATCACCGCCCTCGCCATTCCGCTGTCCATGCTCCTCACCGCCATTGGCATGGTGCAGACCAGGACGAGCGGCAACCTGATGAGTCTCGGTGCCATCGACTTCGGGATCATCGTCGACGGTGCAGTGATCATCGTCGAGAATTGCCTGCGCCTCCTGGCCGAGAAGCAGCACAGCCTCGGCCGCGCGCTCACCCTTCAAGAGCGAATCGCCGTCGTCTTTCAAGCGAGCAAGCAGGTGCGCAGCGCCACCGCCTTCGGCGAAGCGATCATCATGATCGTCTACGTGCCGATCCTCTTCCTGACCGGCGTCGAGGGCAAGATGTTCCGCCCGATGGCTCTCACTGTCATCTTCGCCCTCGCCGCCGCCTTCGTGCTCTCCCTCACCTTCGTGCCTGCGATGGTGGCGCTCTGCGTCACCGGCCGCGTCGTCGAGCGAGAGAACATCCTCATCCGCTTGGCGAAGCGAGTCTACGATCCGGTGCTGACCTTCGTATTGCGATTGCGTGCCCTCATCGTTGCCACCGCAGTCGTTGGGTTTGCAGCCTCGCTGCTACTCTTCGCGCGCCTGGGGCAAGAATTTGTTCCGACCTTGAGCGAGCTCGACTTCGCCGTCCAAGCGATCCGCATTCCCAGCACGAGCCTTTCCCAGGCCACTGATATGCAGTTCGCCGTGGAGCGGGCGATCGTGCCGCTCCCCGAAGTCGCATTCGTCTTCTCGCGCACGGGCACGGCCGAGATCGCCGCCGATCCGATGCCCCCCAACATCTCCGACACCTTCGTCGTCCTCAAGCCCCGAGATCAGTGGCCGAACCCCGGCGACAGCAAAGAGGATGTCCGACGCCGCATGGAGGAGGCCGTCGAAGGCTTGCCCGGCAACAACTACGAGTTCACGCAGCCGATCCAGATGCGCTTCAACGAGCTCATCGCCGGCGTCCGCGGCGATGTCGCGGTCAAGGTATTCGGGGATGACTTCGCCTCGCTCCTTCCGGCCGCCGAGCAGATTGCGGCTATCCTGCGCGAGACGCGCGGCGCAGCGGACATCCGCGTCGAGCAGATCACGGGCCTGCCGACGATCAGCGTCGACGTCGACCGGGCGGCCATCGCACGCTACGGCCTGACTGTCGCGGACGTCCAGGACGTCGTCTCGATCGCCATCGGGGGGCGCGAGGCCGGCATCGTCTTCGAGGGCGATCGCCGTTTCGACATCGTCGTTCGCCTACCGGAGCAGTTCCGCCGCAACCTGCACGCCTTGGAGAACCTGCCTGTGCCGCTTCCCCCGCACGAGGAGGAAGCTGTGCGCACGGTAGTGCACGGCGATGAAACGGCTCGACCGGCTGGATTCAATTTCCTACCTCTCGGCGCCGTCGCCCGCATCAACGTCACCGAAGGCCCAAATCAGGTCAGCCGGGAGAATGGAAAGAGACGCATCGTGGTGCAGACGAACGTGCGCGGGCGGGACATCGGTTCCTTCGTCGCGGAGGCGCAGGCGCGCATCCAGCAAGACGTGAAGCTTCCGTCCGGGAGCTGGCTCTCGTGGGGTGGGCAGTTCCAGAACCTCGTGGAAGCGAAGCAGCGCCTGACGCTTGTGGTACCGGCCTGCTTTCTGCTCATCTTCCTTCTCCTCTATCGAACCTTTGGATCAGTCCGGGACGCGCTGCTCGTCTTCTCGGGCGTACCGCTCGCGCTCACGGGGGGCATCGTCAGCTTGTGGCTACGCGATATGCCGTTCTCTATTTCGGCGGCCGTGGGTTTCATCGCCCTCTCGGGCGTTGCCGTCCTAAACGGCCTCGTACTCGTCACCTTCGTCAACCAGCTCCGCGAGCAGGGCATGGCTCTGGAGGCGGCCATCCATCATGGCTGCCTGACACGGCTGCGTCCGGTGCTCATGACAGCCCTAGTCGCTTCGCTCGGCTTCGTGCCCATGGCACTCGCGACGGGTACGGGCGCGGAGGTCCAGCGTCCCCTCGCTACCGTTGTGATCGGAGGCATCGTGTCCTCCACGGCGCTTACCCTTCTGGTCCTGCCAGCGCTGTATCGCCTCTTTCACCGCAACACCGTGCCTCCGCCCAACGACGTCCCGAGCGGAGCGGAGCAAGCCAATGGCGAACCACAAACGGTATAGCCGGCTGCGGCCACCGCTTTCGCCCCGCCCGCTTTCTCACACGCAAAGGTCCGTGTTCGTGGGCCTGGCAGCGGTTGGCTTCGTCGCCAGCGTCTACCTCACCTACGTCCACCACCGCGTTGGTCTCGATCCGAAGTGGGCGAGCATCTGTGCCATCAGCCCGGCGCTCAACTGCGATACTGTCGTCGCCAGCCCTTACGGCACGCTCCTCGGCGCACCGCTGTCAGCCTATGCGGCGTGGTTCTACGTCGTGGTCATGGCGCTTGCGCTCAGGGGCAGCCGGCCGCATCGCGGTCTGCCACGATCTCCTGCGTTGCTCCTTCTTCTCGGCGGCACCCTCGCTTTTGCATTCTCCCTCGTCCTGGCCTTTGTATCCGCAGCTTGGATCGGCTCTGTCTGCCTACTCTGCGGCGTGCTGTATCTCGTGAATCTCGGCGTAGCCCTTGTCGCCTGGCGTGCCCTTCGCGCCACCGGCGAGCGTCTGCGAACCACTCTTCGTGCAGAACTCCTTCACGTCCGCCGCCGTCCGGTCTCTTCTGTAGCCGTCGGCACCTTCAGTCTGGCACTCCTCGCGGTGATCCCCTGGGCGTACTCGCGCCAGTCGCCGAATCCACCTCCCGCCTGCGAGTTGCTGGCCGACCCGTCCTTCACTCCGCCATTGACGCTGGTGATCTACAGCGACTTCCAATGCCCACACTGCCGCACCCTCGACCGCAGCCTCCGGCCGCTCCGCGGCGGCACGGGCTTGCGGATCGTTCCGCGGCACTACCCGCTCGACAGCGCCTGCAACCCACAGGTGAAGCGGTCTCGTCACCCCGGAGCCTGCCTCCAAGCGCGTGCTGCGATCTGCGCCACTGCGCAGGAACGCTACGATGAGCTCAGCGATCGGCTTTTCGACGAGGGGGCGGCAGACGCCGCCGGCCTCGTCGCGCTAGCCCATTCCCTCGGCTTGGACACCGCCAGCTTCGAGTCCTGCCTCTGGTCGGAACAGACCACTACCGAGCTATCAACAAACATCCGCGAGGCCATTGCCGCGGGTGCGCGCGGTACGCCCACGGTTGTCATCAACGGGAAGCGCCGGCGGCTTCGGTCCCGAGGAACTGGCCTGCCTCGAACGAGCAGCGAGCCGTGCGCACATGCGGGTTCCGGAAATTTTGTCCGGTCAATTCCGGAAATTCTGTCCGGTCGTGAGTTAGCCGGATCAGTCTGAGAGTCAAGGTGTGGAGTGCGCGCGGAGGGGCCATCGAGGACGAGGAGGCGGCCGCGCTCGAGGGTGCGGTCGACGATGGCCTCGGCCAGGTCGTGGTCGTGGAGGACGGCGCCCCAGGCGGCGAGCGGCGACTTGTTGGTGGTGAAGAGGATCGGGCGCCGGCGCAGGTGGCGGTCGTTGACGACGTGGAACAGCACGTTGGCGGCGTCGGGCCCATAGGTGAGGTAGCCGACCTCGTCGACGACGAGGACGTGAGGATGGATGTACTTGGCGAGCGTCTGCCGCAGGCGGCCATCGCGGCTGGCGGCGGAGAGATCGTCGATGAGCTCGGCGGCGGTGGTGAAGAGCGCCGTGGCGCCGTTCTGGATGGCGCGGTAGGCGATCGCGATCGCGAGATGCGTCTTCCCGCGGCCGGTCTTGCCCATGAGGATCAGATTGCGCCCCTCGGTGACGAACTCGGGGCCGAGGTAGGAGCCGAGGAGCTGCAGGCGCACGGTCGACTGGAGCGAAAAGTTGAAGTCATCGACGGTCTTGAGGAACGGGAAGTGCGCGTCGTGGACGGCGCGTCGGAGACGGGTCTGCTGACGGTGAGCGATCTCCTCGGCGACGAGCACGGCAAGGAAGTCGCGGCAGGACCACTGCTCGGTCTCGGCTCTCTCGCAGAGCTCGCGCCAGACGCGCCTGGCGTTGGCGAGGTGAAGGCGCTTGAGCAGCGCCTCGAGATCGACGGTGCTGGGATCGAAGGTGAGATCTCCCGGCATCAGGGCACCTCCGCGGGGAAGAGGCTGGGCGTGGTCTGCGGACGACCGAGGCACTCGGCGACGAAGGCAGTGGAGATGCGGCCTACATCGAGAGCCGCCCGGAAGGCGCGGTTCATCGCCTCGGGACCGACCTGCTGGAGCATCTCGTGCAGCTCCTCGACATCGCGGGCCCAGGCTCCGTGAGGATGGCGATGGACGAGCTCGGTCAGGAAGCGCACGGCGGCCTCGCCCGTTTCGAACAGGTGCTGGCGCTTCAAGTAGCGCTTGCCGCGGGCACCGGAGATGGCGGCCAGGTGGGCGGCACGATGTTCAGGCAGTCGAGACGGAGTGCCTCGGCCGCGCTGGCGCTGGTGTCGAACCTCATGTCGCCCGGCGACGATGCGCACCGAGTCGCGGTAGAGGTAGAGTGTGCCCGGAAGGCCCGCCGCCTCCGGCGGCATCGAGTAGCTGTGGGCCTCGTGCACCACTTCGGCCGTGGGACCGACGGAAACCGGGATCCGCAGAGCGAGCTCGGCGGGCTGGACGCGAAGCGCACGCAGGCGGGAGCGCTGCTCCTCGATCCGTGCTGCGGGGATGACGGCTGTCGTCCGATTTGGGCGCTCGGTGTTCGTCTCGCGCAGCCAATCGGCGAGCTGAACCAAGAGGTCCTCGTCATCGTGGAAGCGGCGCTGTTTGAAGAAAGAGCCCTTCACCCAGCCGACCAGGGACTCGACCGCTCCCTTCTGCCTGGGCTGGTAGGGCCAGCAGACCTCGGCGGTGAAGCCGATCTCGAGGGCTGCGTAGGCGAAGATAGGATTCCACTCGACCACCTCGCCATTCTTCTTCCACTTGAGCGCCACGGTCTTCGGCCGGTCGAACACGGCACACAGCGGCACGCCGCCCATGGCGACGAAGTGATCGGCGAGCGTGCGGATCAACGTCTCGGCAATCTCATTTGGGACGATGGTGACCTCGGCCCATCGCGACCACTTGAGGCGGGAGGCGAAGAAGTGCACTCGCTTCTTCCTGCGATCGCCGAACTCGACGTCGACGTGGCCGAAGTCGTGCTGCGAGAACTCCCCAGGGAGACCCTCGAAGCGCATCTCGACCGGGACTTCGCGCGGGCGCAGCGAGCTGATGAGCTCGTAGAGGGCGCTCTTGCCGCCGGAGTAACCTTCCAGGCGTGCTCGGCGCAAGATCTCCACGGACAGCAGCCCGGGCTCGGCTGCGAACACGTCCACCACGAACTGGCGGTAGGGCTCGGCCTTGCTCGGCCTGCCGATCCTCGAGGGGGACGGCGAGACGAAGTCGATCTCGGTCACGGGCGCCTCCTTCGCGATGCGACGCACGGTGCGTTCATCGACGCCGACGAAGCGCGCGATCTCGACGTGCTGCATGCGGCCGGCAGCCACGAGCACCTGGATGGCGTGGCGCTTGAGCGGTGGGAACATCGACACCTCCACGAATGGAGATGTGATGGAGCAGCGCGGGAGCCATCGGCCACCGGCGCCGGCGTGGGGCCCGGCCCCCGCCCCGCCGCTCCGCCGGGCTCTCTTCGCGGCCCGCTGCGCCCCCACCCCTCTAACCACGCAACGCCCGGAGATCGCCCCGATTCCGGACGAGCCATACCCTCAACCGCGCGACGATCGTGGCTCCTGCGCCTTCCTGGCGCGTCGATTTCCGCGCCTGCCCCCCGAAATCCGCCCCTCAGGCCGCCTGAGCCCGCGGCCCGCCCTTCATCGATCAACCCTTGGAATCGTCTGTCCATCGCTTCGAACCTCGCTTCGAAGACCGGACAGAATTTCCGGAATCACTCCGGACAGAGTTTCCGGAACCGGCAGCACACACCGTCCAACTCCCGCACAAGAACGCTGCTCAGATCGAGGACGCCTTCGGTCAGGATGATTCGCGCGGCGGCGGTGTTGATGCCGTCGATGCGTGTCAGGTCCACGCCGGACAGGCGCCACAGTGCGGTGCGAGCCGGTTGATCGCCGAGCTGTCGGCAATCGCCCGTCCCTTTGACCGCAGGGATGTGGCGGAACCTCCTCGGTGCGGCGGTCAGGAAGTTGACACCGTGGCGTCAATCTCTCCCTTCGCCGACCTAATGCGCAATCCTAACGCGACGCCGGAGGTACGCCTTTCGTTGGCGCACAGAATCTGCAGTCCACTCTCTGTCGCCCGGTCTAGGCACGCCGCGTCGATTGAACTCCTCGGCGGTCTGCGCCGCCGATAGCCCTCTTCGTCGAGCCTCCGTCAGGAGTCGGTGGTGGAGATCCTTGAGGTGGCGGCGGCGATTCCGGACGGTCATCCAGTGATCGACGGTGCCTCGCGTCCACGGCTTGCCTCGCGAGGTTAGATGGCCAGCGGCATTGAGACGGTCAGCAACTTCGCGGGCGCTAAGACCTCGCCCGTAGAGCTCGTCGATTTCTTCGCGCAGCCTGGTGAGCCTCGTCCTTGGCGAATTTGGGGCGACCCTCAGCACCTTGAGGATCTGGTAGATGTGAGTGACTGTGTAGCTGAACCGCTGTCCCGTCTCCGGATGGCCCGCCGCGAGACACTCGCGGATCTGCTTGGCCATCAGACCCTCGGCATGGAGTTGCCGCACCCAGTCGCGGATGCCGCCGAGGTGCAGGAGGCGGATGGGCGAGTCCGTGCCATCAACCCAGTGGACGGTTGCCTCGATGGCGAACGCGGTGCGATTCACGACGATTTGGTCGATGAGGCAGTGAAGCATCTCCTTGCGCTCGCGATCCGTCAGTAGCGAATGCCTCCACAAGCTGGGAAGGTCTCCGATCTCGCGCTCCAGTCGGAGCAACTCGTCGGCGATGTCGTCCATCGATCGGGGTCGCGGTTGCTCAGCGACTCGGCGCTCGAAGTCTTCGAGTGCGACGATGGCATCGTTCCAAGCCTTCTCCAGGCGAGCGGCGACGGGCCGGTTTCGCGCGTCGACTTCCTCGTACCGCTCCTGCGCGATCCGTTCAGCGTGCTGCAGCCGCTGCCGCTCGGTCTCGATGCGCGCCAGGCCGGTCCGCTCGGCCTCCTGCGCTTCTCGCAGTGCATCCTTGCAGACTTCGCTGAGGGGATCGCCGAGGCGCTCCAGGAAGAGCCGCTCGATGGCGGCGTCCAGTTTCTCCCCGGTGATCGAGAAGCACGGCTTTTCGGCATACTGGGCCGATCGGGTCGTGCACTGGTAGCGTCGCGACCCCCGGCCAGGGTACTGGACGGCTAGGCCGAAGCCGCAGACGCCGCACACCAGAAGCCCCTGGCCCAGCGCCTCCCCATGGCTCGGTCGATCCCGCGCGTTGAAGGAATTCTTCTCGAGCTGCCTGAGAAACTCCCGCTGCTCCTCGTGCGTGATGTATGCCGGATGGTGGTGCTCATGACGGATCCATTCGGATTCGGGTAGGCGCCTCCGGACCGGCCGGTCCTTCGAATCCAGACCGTATTCTGGCCGGTGGTCTGATTTCCCGTAGAGGTAGGTGCCCGAATATGCGGGATTGCGGATGAATCGACCGACGACCTCGATTGACGGCTTCTTCCACTCGAGCGACTTGCGGCGCGTCGGCAGCTTTCGCCCGAGACGATTCAGTTCCGACACCGTTCCCCTCAGGGTGCGCACGCGACGGAAGACCTCGTAAACTTCGTCGATCGCGGGCTTCACCTCCGGATCGAAGTCGAACGTCCGGTTCGGGTTCTTCAGCCAGCCGATGGGCAACCGCGACACCGTGGCGCCGGAGCGAGCCTTGGCGAGTTTGGTGTCACGCAGGTGCTTCGTCCTTCCGTGATTGTCGAGTTGGGCGAACACGGCCTGGACCTGAGCCAACGCCGTGTCGTTGGCATCCGCGGGGTCAATGACACGGCCGTCGAGGATCAGCATCGTGTCGTTGTACTTGGCCAGGATGCGTAGCTCTTCGAAGTTGGCGACCTGCCGCGCCAATCTCGAGACGTTCAAGGCGATCACGGCGCCGACTGTGCCGGTGCCGACCATGTGGAGCATCCTTTCCCAACCCGTGCGGCCTGCGGTCGTGGACCCGCTCCTGCCGAGGTCCTCGTCGATCACCCGGATCTGGTCTGGTCTCCATCCATACTCCAGCGCGAGCTTTTCAAGCTCCTGCTGCAGCGTCGTGCTGCCCCAGTTGTCGCGCACCTGGCCGGGCGAGCTCTGGCGCAAGTAGATGATGACGATCAGGGCGAGGTGTCGGGCCTTTATCAGGGGGTGGGTACGGATCGCTTGCGGGGGCAGTCCCCGATCGAATGCGCTAGCGGTCATGACGGTTCTTCCCTTCCCGGATCCGAATCGCTGCCCGCGTCAGAATGCGATGAACCTGCGCAACCCCCGCGTTCCACGTCTCCACCCGGGGCGTTGAATCCGGCGACTGCGGGATCATCGTCGACGCCGTTTCCGGCGGCGCGGCGGCGGGCGGCGGTTGCGATCGCGGCGAGAGTTCGAAGACTTTCGAGGATCTGGATGAACTTCGCGGGACTTTGGTTTGCATGGGTATCTGGTAGCACAAGTGCCATTGACCCCTTCCGGCTGCGTCGAGACCGCACTGATACCGGGAACTTCATCCCTTCCGGGTTCCGGCCTTCGCTGTCGCCGCTCGGCGGGGGCGGCATTGCCGGCGACGGTGCAGTATTCTTCCGCGCGGTCACCGGCCACCTCCTCCCTGAGGTCCGGCGTGACTCTGTGCCTCGAGCCAGGCCTCGAGCTTCGCCCGGGAGATGCGGATTGCCCGGCCGAAGCGGATGACGGGGATCTCACTCGACGCGATCAACTCGTACGTCTTGTTCCGGCCCAAGCGCAGGATTCGCGACACCTCATGCGGCGTAAGCAGCATCGCCTGGTTCGTCTCTTCCGTCTTCATCGCCACCTCCACGGGTCTTGCGTTTGGTGGCGATGTAGGCCAGAAAAAGTCCTCGAATAAGTAAGATATATGCGGACATCAAATAAAGAGAGCAAGCTGCGAACGGTCGAGGAGGCGCGAGACTGGCAGGCGGCCGCGGGGAAGTGGTGGCGCTTCACCGGCTACGAGATTCGCGACGGCTACATCCGGCCGGCGCCAGACGCGCAGCTCGAGACCTACGATCCGTGGGAAGCCTACCAACGCACGAAGCGGCGCGGGAAGGAGGTGCTCCCGCCCTACGCGCGGTTCGTGAACTTGGCCGTCTATCTGATGAGTCACGATCTCGCCGAGGCGCGGCGGCATATCGCGGACTGGTGCGCGACCTTTGGACTGCCAGGCACCCTGCTGCACCAAGTTCGCACGGTCACTCTGGCGCCAAGGTGGTCGTCGATCACGCGCGACGAACAACTTCTGGTTCCAAGTCAGGAACAGTTCGTCCGCACCAGCACCGGCTGGGCCACTAGGCGGACTCGCTTTCAGGCCATGGATCTCGCGCAAGCCAAGACGCTGGATCTCGACGGCTCGCTCGTCGCCCACGCGAGCGCCCCGGAAGCTTGGTCGCGCGTAGGCGTTCTGCGACACCCCCTGAAGTCACCTGAAGTGGTGCAGGAGACTCTCCGCGAAACTTGGGCGCAATTCTTTCCGGACGTGCCTGCCGGGGAAGCCGAGACTCACGCCTATCCGATGCCCTTGTCCGAGGAGTTCTGGCGAGCCTATGCGGAGCCCTACGGAACCTTTCTTGATGCGTTGCAGTGCATCAGAGAGGCGCTCTGGGATCTCGAGCACCATCGACCACAGCGAAAGCACCAACCGTCCGACTTCAAACTGGTCTGGGACGGCAAGAGGCTCCTCGATCAGCTGCTCGCTCCGGCAAGCGCCGCGATCGTGCCCCAGCCGGATGGCACGTTCACGCAGGAGTGGGTCTGCGGCTCGCTGCTCAGCGCCTTCGCGATGATGGCTCTGCAGGATCTCACGGAGAAGCGCCGTGTCCGTCGCTGCGACGCTTGCCAGCGGCTGTACGTTTCCCAGCACCCCGGCGCGCTCTACTGCTCGTCCTTGTGCCGATGGAAGGTTCAGAAGCGACGGCAAAGAAAGCTGGAGTCTGCCGGTAAGACGGCGTCCAAGCGATCGCAGAAGAAGGAAAAGACCCTATGAAGGGGCAGATCAGAAGGCGCGGCAAGAACTCGTGGGCGATCGCCATCTACGTCGGCCGCGAGGAGAGCGACGCGACGGGGAAGGAGGGAAGACAGTGACTGGGAGCATCATCAAGCGAAGCAGGAAGTCCTGGACGATCGTTCTCGACGTCGGCCTCGATTCGAAAGGTAAGCGAAGGCAGCGATGGGTAGCGGTGAAGGGAACGAAGAAGGACGCCGAGAAGGAGTTGACGAGGCTGCTCAACGCGATCCACGTCGGTGCCTACGTTGAGCCCACGCGTCTGACTGTCGCCGACTACCTGAAGCGGTGGCTCAACGACTACGCGAAGCCGAACGTCGCAGCGAAGACGCTCGAGCGATACACCGAGATCGTCAGCCTTCATTTGATCCCCGCGCTTGGGCCCGTGCTGCTCGCGAAGCTCCAGCCCCTTCATATCCAGAGCTACTACTCGACGGCGTTGGAGAGCGGACGCCGAGATCGAAAGGACGGTGGTCTGTCGGCGCAGACGGTGCTCCACCATCACAGGGTCTTGAAGCAGGCGCTCCGCCAAGCGGTACGATGGCAACTCGTCGTGCGCAACGTCGCCGATGCCGTGGAGCCACCCAAGCCCCTCAGGCGAGAGATGCAGGTGCTCGATGAAAAGCAGATGGTCAAACTCTTGGAGGCGCTGAAGGGTTCGCGGCTGTACATGCCCGTCCTCTTGGCGATGACCACTGGCCTCCGCCGAGGTGAGGTGCTGGGCGTCCGTTGGCAGGATGTCGACCTCGACGCCGGGACGCTCGCAGTGCGGCAGTCTCTCCAGCAGGTCAGGGGTATGCCTCTCTCGTTCAAGCAGCCCAAGTCGAAGAAGGCGCGCGTGGTGGCACTTCCCGGCCTGCTGGTCGAGGCGCTCCGGCGCCATAAGGCGGAACAGGCGAAGGAACGCCTACTGCTCGGGCCCGCCTACGAGGATCACGATCTCGTATGCGCCCGACTTCATGGAACACCGCTCGCGCCGAACGAGGTGACGGCGGGTTTCGCGGACCTCGTCAGGAAGAGCGACGTGCCCAAGGTCCGCCTGCACGATCTTCGGCACAGCCACGCGACGCAACTGCTTCGCCAGAAGGTACATCCGAAGATCGTCAGCGAACGACTCGGCCACGCCACGGTTGGCATCACGCTCGATGTCTACAGCCACGTGTTGCCGACGATGCAGGAGGAGGCCGCCCGCGGTGTCGATGCGGCGCTGCGCCAAGCCATCAAGGCTGGTCGCGAGAGTTGAGCCCGGGCGTCGTTAGCAATCCGTTAGCAAAATGGGCTGGACGGCATCCGGGGCACTCTCGGATGGCCGACCCGAGGCGCGAAAGCCGTTGATTCTGCTGACTGGCGGAAGGAGGAGGGAGTCGAACCCTCCATCCCACGATGTGGGACGACGCGGTTTTGAAGACCGGCCGGGCCACCGGGCCCGTTCCCCCTCCGTAGTCGGTGGGAGAGTAGGCCGGTGGTCGGGCCGGTGCAACGCGTCGCTAGGGCTCGATCGTGCAGGTGGAGCTGCAGCCGTCGCCCGAGCCGAGGTTGCCGTCGTCGCAGAACTCGCCGGCCGAGGGCTGCAGGATGCCGTTGCCGCACACGCCGATCTCGCCGACCAGGCCGTCGGAGTAGTCGTCGATCACCTGGCGCAGGCAGTTCTTCAGGCACTTGCGATCGATCGCGCCGCCGGCGATGCAGGCCGTGCTGCACGGATCGAGCACGTCGGGGAGGATCTTGCCGGTGCCGCCGTCGACCGTCTGCCCGGCGACGCAGGGGGCGCTGTCGATCGGATTGAACTTGACGGCGGCGTCGTCGCCCTGCGTCTCGCGGCAGGCGGCCGAGTCGGAGCTCGTCTCGACGCACAGCTTCTGCACCAGCTTGCTGCGCAGGGCGAGGTAGTTGATCGCCGACTTGCCGATCTTCTTCTGGCAGATGACGCCGTTCTTGATCGCCGGGTCGGTGAAGTCGGAGACGCCGGTGGCGCTCATCGCGTCGACCTGCTGGTCGTTGCTGCCGTGGCTCATCGCCAGGACGGCCTGCACGAAGTCGCCGTCGTCGCAGCCGACCGGCTCGCAAGGCGCTGTCTGGTTGGTGGAGCTGGCGGCGCAGCCGTCCTTACACTTGGCTGCCGCGGTCGGCCCGAGCTTGAGCAGCTTGAAGTTGCACACCGCGCGCTTGCGCAGGTGGCGCTTGGCCCACTTGAAGCACTCGCTCGAGAGCGGCAGACCGGCGATCGCCTTCGAGGCGCGCACCTCGACGTCCTGCCCGCCGATCGTCGCCGCGGCCTCGATCTGGGCCTCGCTCACCAGCAGCGTGCGGGTGCCGCGCGCCGTCGCCGACGAGCCGTCGGTGCCCGAGACCTCGAGCGTGACGATGCAACTGCCGTCGGGGTCCTGGCCGCCCATGCAGTTCGGGCTGCCCTGTCGCAGGGTGAGCTCGGCGCTGACCGAGAACGCGCCGGTGATGCCGTCGGGGACGTCGACCGTGATCGAGCCCGGATCGATCGAACACTGGTCGCCCGTGCTCTGCGCGCTGGCTCGCACCGTCACGGCGAGGTCGTCGAGGTCGATGCCCGCGATCGGCACGGGGAAGCTGGCCGTGCCCTCGAAGGTCACGACGTTGACGTCGCAGAGCGCCAGCACCGGCGTGGGAGCGAGTGCCAGCAGGCCGGAGAGCAGGATGGGGATGCAGTTCGAGTGCCGTCGACGCATGGCGGACCTTCCTCGCTGGAGTGGGGGTAGGGCGCGGCCGCCGTTCACTCGGCGGGCGCGCTGCAGTCGGAGCAGCAACTGCTGCCGGCGCCGACCTCGCCGCCGCGCGCCAGGCAGAGCTCGGCGGTGCGCTTGACGCTGCAGCGCGAGCCACAGTCGAGGTCGGTGGCGCAGGCGAGCGAGGCATCCGCGGCGCAGGTGCCGGTGCTCAGGTCGCAGGTGCTGGTGGGCACGCGGCAGGTGACGAACCCCGGCTTGCCGCACACCGAACGAGCGGCGCAGCGGCGGATCTTGCCCTTGCAGTTGGTCGGGATGGCGCCTTCGCGCGACAGTCGGTTGACCACCCGCGCGACGCAGCTCACGTGGCGCCCGTGGTTGCGGGCGGCGTCACACGGGCATTCGGCGTCGAGGGCGGTCTGCACGGCGCAGCGCGCCGGTTCGCAGTCGACCGGCGCGGCCTGCGCCGGCGCGGCGCCCAGGAACGACAACGATGCGGTGAACAGCAAGAGAAAGCGCTTCATGATCCCCTCCGTTCGTCACTCCGCTCCGTGGGCGACGTCGTCTCGGTGCAGCGAGTTGCGAACGCGGCGAGGCTACGGCCGCGGCGGTGGGGTGGTCAACGCGAGATCTTCTCGCGGGGACGCGCGAACGGGTAATTCTCCGCCCGCCAACCGCGCGAGGGCGATGGTACGCGGCAAGGCGAAGGTGCGCGCAGAGGGGCGAGGGCGGCGGAGTGGGGCTACTGGATGATACTGCGGCGCAGGGCGACGGCGACGGCGTTGGCTCGGTCGCTGGCGCCGAGCTTGCGGAAGCTGCGGCGCAGGCGGAGCTTGACGGTCTCGACCGACTGGTGCGTGCGCTCGGCGATGTCCTGGTTGCCGAGGCCCTCGGCGGTGAGCCGCAGCACCTCGAGCTCCTGCATCGTGAGCTCCTCGTTGAACAGCGACTGGTCGCGCGCCTGGAGGAGGCG